>Ga0170475_118872339_pt1 | contig 10862 bp, 14 predicted proteins | sample Soicark_Litter_5_FD_111474 | JGI IMG/M metagenome (GOLD analysis project Ga0170475, IMG submission 111474) | Avena fatua rhizosphere microbial communities from Hopland, California, USA. Combined Assembly of 48 SPs | reverse complement strand
GAAAGATTTAATTAAACCACATGTTTGGCCTGCTTGTACCTATCCCCTCATGGAGAACTTGCATCCGTTATGCAACAGTGTAAATTTAATATTGCATTAAAGTTATAAACACGATAGATCGCCGTTCCCGCGCGAATCAGCGCGCCGGCAAGGAGGAATGGATTTGTGAGTGCGCGACGAGCGCACGGACAAGGCCGGGTTCGGCCTGTACCCGAAGGGGAGGAGGGAGCAAGCTCAAGCCGCCCGTGGGCTTGAGGGGGGCAAGTTCAAACCGCCCGTGGGCGGGGGGCCGGGTAGCGGATTAGAAGGCCGGCCGAGGCCATGCACGCCGTCCGTCGCGCACGGCCGTCAGGCCCGCAATTACAGCTTGATGAAGTGCTCGCGGTAATAGCGCAACTCTTCCACCGATTCGATGATGTCGGCCAGCGCGGTATGCTTCTGGTGCTTCTTGAAGCCGGCCGCAAGCGCCGGCTTCCAGCGCCGGCACAACTCCTTGAGCGTCGACACGTCGAGGTTACGATAGTGGAAAAATGCTTCCAGCTTCGGCATGCCGCGCACCATGAAACGGCGGTCCTGGCAAATCGTGTTGCCGCACATCGGCGACTTGCCGGGAGGGACGAAATTCTTCAGGAATGCGATCAGCGCGGCCTCGGCCTCGGCCTCGGTCACGGTCGAAGCGCGCACCCGCTCAATCAGGCCCGAGCGGCCGTGCGTGCTCTTGTTCCAGGCATCCATCTTGTCGAGCGTCTCGTCCGACTGATGGATCGCGAAGACCGGCCCTTCGGCCAGCACGTTCAGGTGCGGGTCGGTAACGAGAACCGCCACTTCGATGATCCGGTCGTTGTCCGGATCCAGGCCAGTCATTTCCATGTCGACCCAGATCAGGTTGAATTCGTTAGGGCACCGGGGGGCGGTCGTTACTTCCAAATCGGTGGCTTGTGACATAATCCTCTCTTTGCCTAATCAATTCTGCATTTTCTCACAGGCACAGAATGTCTTCACTTGCGTTTTCGGTTTTGTTCGTCACCTTCTTCGTGCTGACGCTCGGGTTGCGTTTCTGGCTGGCAACTCGGCAAATCCGCCACGTGTTGCATAACCGTGCCAGCGTGCCGGCTGAATTCGCCGCGAAAGTGCCGCTGGCGGCGCACCAGAAGGCGGCAGACTACACCGTCGCCCAGACCCGCTTCGGGCTGGCCGCAATGCTGTGGAGCGGGCTGGCGCTGGTCGGTTTTACGCTGCTGGGCGGCCTGCAGGCGCTGTCTGGCGCGCTGCTGGCCGCCCTTGGTCCTGGGATGCTACACCAGATAGCCCTGGTAGCCTCGTTCGCCGTGATCTCCGGCGTGCTCGACCTGCCCTTCGAGTGGTACCGCCAGTTCGTGCTCGAGCAGCGCTTCGGCTTTAACAAGATGACGCACGGCCTGTGGCTGGCCGACATGGCCAAGGGCGCGCTGGTGGGCGCGCTCGTCGGCCTGCCGCTGCTGTGGACCGTGCTCGTGCTGATGGACAAGAGCGGCGGTCTGTGGTGGCTCTACGCCTGGCTGGTGTGGAGCGCCTTCCAACTGCTGCTGATGGTACTGTACCCGACTGTGATCGCCCCGCTGTTCAACAAGTTCACGCCGCTTGCCGACGACGGCCTCAAGGCGCGCATCGAGGGCTTGATGGCGCGCGTGGGCTTCGCCTCGAAGGGCCTGTTCGTGATGGATGGCTCCAGGCGCAGCGCGCACGGCAACGCCTATTTCTCCGGCTTCGGCTCGGGCAAGCGCATCGTGTTCTTCGATACCCTGCTCGAACGCCTCGAACCGCATGAGATCGAAGCGGTGCTGGCGCACGAACTCGGGCACTTCAAGCTCAAGCACATCGTCAAGCGCATGGCCGTCCTGTTCGCGCTCTCGCTCGGCTTCCTGGCCCTGCTCGGCTACCTGAAGACCCAGACCTGGTTCTACACCGGGCTGGGCGCGCAGCCGCTGCTGGCCGGACCGAACGATGCGATGGCGCTGATCCTGTTCGCGCTGGCGCTGCCGATCTTCACCTTCGTGCTGGCGCCGCTCAATTCGATCACGTCGCGCAAGCACGAATTCGAGGCCGATGCCTTCGCCGCGAAGCACACCGATTGCCGCCACCTGGTGTCGGCGCTGGTCAAGATGTACGAGGACAACGCCTCGACGCTCACGCCCGACCCGCTGCACTCGGCGTTCTACGATTCGCACCCGCCGGCATCGGTGCGGGTGAAGCATCTGACGGGGGCGGCCGCATGAACCTTGCCGACAAACACTGCATCCACGGCGCGCCCGCGCTCGACCCGGCCGCGCTCGCCGCGCTGCTGCCGCGGGCGCCCGGCTGGGAGACCGAAAACGGACGCTTGCGGCGCAGCTTTGAGTTCCGCGACTACCATGAGACGATCGAATTCGTGAATGCCCTGGCGTGGATGGTGCACGCCCAGGACCATCACCCGGAGCTGACGGTGCGCTACCGCCATTGCATCGTCTCCTGGACCACCCACTCGGCCGGCAACGCGGTCTCGGAAAACGACTTCATCTGCGCAGCGAAAGCCAACGCGATCTACGACCAGCGGGCCGGCGCATGAAGGAGATGACCGGCACCGTCATCGCGGCCCACGGCCGCCATTACCTTGCGGACGCCGGCGGCGTCAGACTCCAGTGCGTCACCCGCGGCAAGAAGACCAATGTCGCCGTGGGCGACCTGGTCCACCTGAAGCAGACCTCGGACGACCAGGCGGTGATCGAGAAAATCGCCGAGCGCAGCGCCCTGCTCTACCGCTCCGATCAGTACAAGTCGAAGCTGCTGGCGGCGAACGTCTCGCGCCTGTTCATCGTCATCGCCACCGAGCCGAGCTTCGCCGACGACCTGATCTCGCGCGCGCTCGCCGCCGCCGCGGCGGCCGGCATCGAGGCCCACCTCATCCTCAACAAGACCGACGTCGTGGAACTGCTGCCGCGCGCGCGCGAACGCGCCGCGCTGTACCGCAAGCTGGGCTACCCGCTGCACGAGGTGTCGGCGCGCGAGCGCCCCGAGCACGCGGTGGCGGCCCTGGCGCCGCTGCTCGAAGGCCAGTCGTCGATCTTCATCGGCCAATCGGGCATGGGCAAGTCCTCGCTGATCAACCTGCTGGTGCCGGACGCCGCCATCGCGGTGCGCGAAATCTCGGCCGCGCTGGACACCGGCAAGCACACCACCACGTTCACCAGCCTGTACCGGCTCTCCGGCGGCGCGGCGATCATCGATTCGCCCGGCTTCCAGGAATTCGGCCTGTACCATCTGACCGAGGGCATGCTCGAACGCGCATTCGTCGAGTTCGAACCCTATCTCGGCGGATGCAAATACTACAACTGCCGCCACCTGGCCGAGCCGCAATGCGCCGTGCTCGGCGCCGTGGAGGAAGGCAAGATCGCGCGCGTGCGCCACACGCTGTACGCGCAGCTGCTGCACGAATCAGAGCAGACCCCGTTCTGAGGCGCGGCGGCCGACAAACAAGATATGTTATAATTTAAGCAATACAACAGAAGCGAAAATCAATATGCCCGGAATACAACCCATCAAACACTTTCTGCAATTCTCCGATCTCACGCTCGATGAATTTGAATACATCATCGAACGCACAAAAGTCATCAAGCGTAAATTCAAGAACTACGAGGTCTACCACCCGCTCGTCGACCGCACCCTGGTGATGGTGTTCGACAAGCATTCCACCCGCACCCGCCTGTCGTTCGAGGCCGGCATGCACCAGCTGGGCGGGGCCGCGATCTACCTCAACACCCGGGACAGCCAGTTGGGACGCGGCGAGCCGGTCGAGGACGCCGGCCAGGTCATGAGCCGGATGTGCGACATCATCATGGTGCGCACCTTCGGCCACGACATCCTCGAGCAATTCGCCGCCAATTCGCGCGTGCCGGTGATTAACGGCCTGACCAACGAACAGCACCCCTGCCAGGTGCTGGCCGACGTCTTCACCTTCTACGAGCACCGCGGCCCGATTGCCGGCAAGACGGTGGCCTGGATCGGCGACGCCAACAACATGCTGTACTCCTGGCTGCAGGCGGCCGAAGTATTAGGCTTCCACCTGAACGTTTCCACGCCAAAAGGCTACGACATCGACCAGAGACTGGTGTCGACCACCCGTTACACCGTGTTCGACGATCCCTCGGACGCCTGCGCCGGCGCCCATCTCGTCAACACCGACGTCTGGACCAGCATGGGCTACGAGCAGGAAAACGCCCAGCGCCTGAAGGCATTCGAGGGTTTCATCGTCGATTCGGCCAAGATGGCGCGCGCCGCGCCGGACGCGCTGTTCATGCACTGCCTCCCCGCGCACCGCGGCGAGGAAGTGGCGGCCGAGGTCATCGACGGCCCGCAATCGGTGGTCTGGGACGAGGCCGAGAACCGGCTGCATGTCCAGAAGGCATTGATCGAATACCTCCTGCTGGGACGCCTGCAGAACCAATAATCCCCCACCCTGCCACGGGCCCGACGCCCGTGGCAACAACCCCCTAGCACTAGCGGAAACACCATGAGCGACATCAAAAAAGTGGTCCTTGCCTATTCCGGCGGACTCGACACCTCGGTCATCCTGAAATGGCTGCAGGATAACTACGGCTGCGAAATCGTCACCTTCACGGCCGACCTCGGCCAAGGCGAGGAGCTCGAACCGGCGCGCGCCAAGGCGCTCAAGCTCGGCATCAAGCCGGAGAACATCTACATCGACGACGTGCGCGAAGAGTTCGTGCGCGACTTCGTGTTCCCGATGTTCCGCGCCAACGCCGTGTATGAAGGCGAATACCTGCTGGGCACCTCGATCGCGCGTCCCCTGATCGCCAAGCGCTTGATCGAGATCGCCAACGAGACCGGCGCCGACCCGTCGCGCACGGCGCGACCGGCAAGGGCAACGACCAGGTCCGCTTCGAGCTGAGCGCCTACGCGCTCAAGCCCGACGTCAAGATCATCGCCCCGTGGCGCGAATGGAATCTGCTGTCGCGCGAAAAGCTGCTCCAGTACGCGGAAGAGGCCGGCATCGAGATCGACATGAAGCACAAGAACGGCGGCGCGCCGTACTCGATGGACGCGAACCTGATGCACATCTCGTTCGAGGGCCGCCACCTCGAGAACCCGGGCGCGGAAGCCGAGGAATCGATGTGGCGCTGGACCGTGAGCCCGGAAGCGGCGCCGGACCAGGCCGAGTACCTCGACATCGACTACGAAAAGGGCGACATCGTGGCCCTGAACGGCGAGCGCATGACGCCGGCCGCCGTGCTGACCGAGCTGAACCGCCTGGGCGGCAAGCACGGCATCGGCCGCCTCGACCTGGTGGAAAACCGCTACGTCGGCATGAAGTCGCGCGGCTGCTACGAAACCCCGGGCGGCACGATCATGCTGCGCGCGCACCGCGCGATCGAATCGATCACGCTCGACCGCGAAGTGGCGCACCTGAAAGACGACCTGATGCCGCGCTATGCCTCCCTGATCTACAACGGCTACTGGTGGGCGCCGGAGCGCGTGGCGCTGCAGACGCTGATCGACCACACGCAGCAAACCGTGAACGGCCGGGTGCGTCTCAAGCTCTACAAGGGCAATGTGATCGTCGTCTCGCGCGACTCGCAAACCGATTCCCTGTTCGACATGAACATCGCGACGTTCGACGAAGACGGCGGCGCCTACAATCAGGCCGACGCCGGCGGCTTCATCAAGCTCAACGCGCTGCGCATGCGCATCGCGGCCAAGGCGCGCGCCAAGCGCGAAGGGTAAGCGCCCGCTGCGGGCAAGAGCCGTCCGCGTGAACTGCCCCCAAAAAGTTGGCGTTCAACTTTGGGTTCAGTCCATGCGGGGCGGCTTTTTTTCTCCGACCCGGCACGCGACGTCCCGTGCGCAACCGCCGCACACATTCCGGTAGCATAAGCTTCGCTAGGCCATCAGCGCCTTTCCCTGCTCCGGAGGAAACACTTGAGCACTAAGCTTACCGACAACCTTTCGCCGGAGGAACCCGAGCTTGCGCCGGCCACCCGCGCGATACTCAGACTACGTCAGCAAGTCGTTCATACCTGGAGCCAGAACGTGCGGCGCGCAATTCCCAAGGCCGCCTCTCTGCACACACCGATTATCGAAAACACGCTTCCGGGATTTTTCGATTCGCTTGCCGCGTTGCTGACAAATCAGGAATCGCTGCAGGCGCATGCCGACCTGTACGCCTTTGCAAGCGAACATGGCGGCGGGCGCGCCAGGTTGACCTCGTATGACTCGATCTCCGTCATCCATGAACTGCAGATTTTCCGGGACACGCTGTTTACGGAGCTGGAAAAAGGGGGCGTGAGGCTGAGCGCCGCTCAACGGCAGATGGTTAACGCCTACATCGATACCGCGATCCGGGATAGCGCGAACAGTTTTGTACTGGTGCAATCGGCGTTGCGCGAGCAATTCATTGCCGCGATGACTCACGATTTGCGCACGCCACTCTCGAACGCCCAGGTATGCGCCCAACTGATTGAACGTAAGTCCGACAATCCGGATATCAAACGGTTGGCCGGTAAAATCCTGGAAAACACGCAGCGGATCGAGCACATGAGCCGCAGCCTGCTCGACAAGATCGTTTTCTCCACAGGCAACCAGCTCAAGCTGGACATCAGCAAGTTCGACCTCGTCGAGATGGTGCGCGATGTAGCCCAGTATGCCCAAAGTGTCCATGCCATCGACCTGCGACTACCGGCCAAGCCCATCACTGGCCATTGGTCCCGTGAATTGCTGCGGCGGGCGGTGGAAAACCTGATTACTAACGCGATCAAATACGGCGAACCGGAGTCGCCGGTTCGCATTCAAGTCTCCACCACCGAAGGGCGCGTCATTATATCCGTACACAACAAAGGAAAGCCGATTCCGCCGGAAGACATCGAAGCCATCTTCCAGCTCTACCGGCGCGCCGCGCGCGCGCAGGGCCGGCAGGAAGGATGGGGCATGGGCCTGCCGTTCGTGCGCAAGGTGGCCGAAGCCCACGGCGGCAGCGTCATTGTGTCGAGTAGCGCCGCGGACGGGACGGCCTTCATGATCAACCTGCCAAGAGATGCGCGCCCGTTCAAGAACGCCCCGTCCGTTGCCTAGCCGGTTGGTTTTCCGCAACAGTCGCCATCGGTACGGCTTTTTTTCACTGGCCCTTGTGTAAGATGCCTTCCTGATGAGCGATACCAGCGACAACCTTTGCCTGTCGTGCGGCGCATGCTGCAAGACCTTCCGCGTTTCCTTTTACTGGGCCGAGATCCTCGAACTCGGCCTTCCCGCCGAGTTGACCGAGCAGGTCACGCCGCACATCGCCTGCATGGCCGGCACCAACGCAGGCCAGTCCGGCTGCGTCGCGCTCGGGCGGGGCGATGCCGGGCCGATGGCGTGCGGCGTGTACGCCCAGCGTCCCAGCCCCTGCCGCGAGCTCGACATCGGCGACGACAAGTGCCAGCGCGCGCGGGCGCGGCACGGTTTTCCGCCCATTGCCAGCACGTGAAGTTCGGTGGCCAGGACTCGCTCTTCACTTGCAGATCAGCTTAATGTCCTTCGGATTCCGGTGGTCGTCCCGAATCTGCATCGTGCAGCGCTGTACCTTGCTCTGATTGAGCTTCAGCTCCTCCCACCATGCGACCTGGCGCCTGTCCCCGTACCAGCAAACAAACCACGTCACGTCGGCCGGGAAATCGATGTCAACGCCGCCTTTCACCTTCTTTTCGCCGCTGCCGTATAGCTCGCCGAATGGCATGTTAAAACCGTCCTGCATCACACTGGCACTGGTCAGCACGCGCCTTGCGACGACGCCGCCCCCGTGGTGCTGGTAGGGCACTTCGGCCAGGACCGTGTCCTGCCACGGGTAGAACTTCGGACACTCGTACATCTGTGCTTGTACGTGGGCGGAAAGGATAAGACAGGCGGTAAGTAGCTTTCTCATGGGACCACCACCACGTAGAACTCGTTGGCATTGTCACAGGGTTTCTTTCCTTGTTGCTTCGCACGTTCGGGGGTGTATACAGCGACACCGCGCTCGCCAACAGTCTTGAGGTAATCCCCTTTCCATTGGTCGATCATGGAGAAATACGCAGGCTTCCCGTTCGACATGACCCTGCCGTATTCGTACCTCTGGAACAGGCCGGCGTGATAACCGTGCTGGTTTGGATACTTCCACTGTCCATCGATCAATTTGAAGTTGGCTATTACGGTGCCCGGAAGGAGAAACGAGAGATCAACTACGCGCGGCCCCGGCAACCAGCGACCAGTCCAACCGACATCGGTAAGTTCCTGCGGGAGTCTGGCGCATTCACCATTGGCGATGAACCTACCGGCCCAGATCTCCTTCAATTCCTCAAGGTCGCCTTGATAGATGACGTTGCGTGGCATGGCGGCCTCGGCTCAAGCGCACTTGTTAGCAGCACAATCCCAGCCGCCAAGGGTGCTGCCATCTGCGCCGCCCCTGATACTCTGCTTGACGTACTCCCATTTGATCTTGGAGTAGGCCAAGTGGACTTGCTCCTTGATCGTGCCGCCGTCGCCGCTGTCGAACGTGATGCCGGAAACCATCACGTTTTCCAAGGTGACCTTGTAGTAACAGACGGACTTGCCGTCGCCATCGGCGCGCATGAACTCAAAGACGGCCTTGGGTAGCGTCTTGCCCATCGCGCTATGTTGCTTAAGGATTGGCGAGGACAGGTCGGCCAGCTTCTTGAAGGTGAGGTTGGACAGTTCCGCTCTGCCATTGGTGTGGCCGCCAGCCGTGGACAAGGAAGCGGCTCGTGGCTGGTGGACACTGCCGGTAACGTTGAATACCTCGATCCAATTTTTGTGCTTCTCGTCGCTTGATTCGCCCTTGATGCCCTCAATGGAAAGATACGCGTCCACAGCCATGATGCCTCCTATATAGAAGTTGAACGGCCATTGTTGCTCGTCTACTTCCAAAGGGCATTGACTGAAGTCAACTACTCAAAAAACCTCGGCGGAAGGCGACTTCAAGGGCGCTGCGAACCGAATGTCGGAGATAATCACGGTCACAATAGATAGCGGCAAGAACTCAGCTGTTTTTGCAATCACTCCACTGCTCCGGGGCCTAACGCCCCGCTTCGCGCAGGTCGTCTACCGGCTCCTGCCCAAAACCGGCAGCGAGCAGGTAATCGATCACGCCACGCGCGCACGCATCCGGCGTCGCCAGCAGTCCCTCGTTCTTCAATTGCTCGAAGCGCGGGCGCTGGGGAAAAAGCGCCAGCGGCGTCGCCCGGATCTCGGCCTGCATCCCGGTGTCGATCACGCCCGGCGCCAGACTGCAAATGCGCACATCCTTGCCGCCGTCCAGTGCGACCGCCCGCGCATGCTGGTCGAGCGCGGCCTTGGTCGCGCAATACATGCTCCAGCCTGGATAGGCGCCGCGTCCCGCCCCGCTCGACATGTGCAGAATGCGCCGCTCGGCGCCGGCGCTGGCGCGCACGACCGCCGCCGATAGCGCCAGCGGCGCTGCCACGTTCAGCGCAACGGCGCGCGCCACCGCCACCGGGTCCTGGTCCTGCAGCGCGCCGACCGGACTGACCACGGCGGCATTGTTGACCAGCAGCGCAACCCGGCATCCACGCAGGTAGTCGGCCAGCGCGGCTCCGGCCAGCCATGCCGTCAGCGCGGCCTGGTCGGACAAATCGAGTTCGACCTGCCGCAGCAAAGCCGGGAAACGCGCCGCGAGCGGCCCCGAATTGCCGCGTGCGATGCCCAGCACCGGCACGCCGCGTTCGAGCAGTTGCCGGGCAATGGCTTCCCCCAGCCCCTTGGTGTGACCGGTAACGATCGCCTTCATCGGTGCCTCCTAAACAAATACCGGTTCCGGCTCGAGCATCACACCGTAACGCTCGGCCACATCGGCCTGGATCGCCTGCGCCAGCCGCACGATTTCGCCGCCCGTCGCGCCGCCATTGTTGACCAGCACCAGCGCCTGCTTCGGATACACGCCGGCCGCCCCCAGGCTGCGGCCCTTCCAGCCGCACTGGTCGATCAGCCAGCCGGCAGCCAGCTTCACCATCCCATCGGGCTGTACGTGGTGCACCAGCGCCGGAAATTTTTCGAGCAAGGCCGCGCAGTGCGCAGCCGATACCACGGGATTCTTGAAGAAACTGCCCGCGTTGCCGATGAGCGCCGGGTCCGGCAGCTTGCGGCGCCGGATCGCCACCACCGCCTCGCTCACATCAATCGGCGACGGCGTGGCGATGCCCGCCACCCCAATCGCGTCGGACAGCTCGGCATAGCGCAGGTTCGGCCGCCATTCCACCGGCAGCGCGAAAGTAACGTCGAGCACGACCAGTTGCGCGCCGCCGGCATGCTTGAACACGCTGTCGCGGTAGCCGAAACGGCAGTCGCGCGCGGTCATCGTGCGCAGTTCGCCGCTAACCATGTCGAACGCCGTGAGCGAATGGAACACGTCCTTGATTTCGGCCCCGTACGCGCCGATGTTCTGGATCGGCGCCGCGCCCACGGTGCCGGGAATGAGCGAGAGGTTTTCCAGTCCGCCCAGCCCCTGTTCCAAGGTCCACTGCACGAAGCCGTGCCAGTTCTCGCCAGCGGCGCCGCGCACCAGGGTGCGGCCATCCTCGGCGCCGATCACCTCGCGCCCGGCCAGCGCCATGTGCAGCACCAACCCGTCGAAGTCGCGCGTCAACAGCAGGTTGCTGCCGCCGCCCAGCACCAGGCGCGGCAGCGCCGCCAGGTCGGGTGCGGCGCAGGCCGCCGCCAGGTCGGCGACCTTGGTGATGCGCAAGTAGCGGCGGGCACGCGCGGCAAGGCCGAAAGTGTTGAGGGACTGAAGAGAAAAATCGTGGACGATGGGAAGGTCTAGGTTCATGGGCTACCGTCTT
>Ga0170475_118250871_pt1 | contig 10862 bp, 11 predicted proteins | sample Soicark_Litter_5_FD_111474 | JGI IMG/M metagenome (GOLD analysis project Ga0170475, IMG submission 111474) | Avena fatua rhizosphere microbial communities from Hopland, California, USA. Combined Assembly of 48 SPs | reverse complement strand
TTGGGAGAAACCGGATATTTATATAGAAAATTCTCCGATTTTCCGGGCGGATAAGGTAATGACCCCTCTTTTAATGATGAATAATAAAAAAGATGCAGGAGTTCACTTCGAGCAGGGAGTAGAATTTTTTACCGCCCTACGCAGGTTGGGAAAAAGGGTATGGATGCTGCAATACGACGATGGGGATCATTCATTAATTCCGGGCAGCAAGGAGGCTGTACTGCACACCATTCGAATGACCCAATTTTTTGATCATTATTTAAAGAGCGCGCCAGCGCCCCAGTGGATGACCAGAGGCGTCCCAGCGGGTAGAAAGGGAGTTGACTATGGCCTGGAACCTAATCATAAAATTACCACTCCCGGAAAAGGGTGACTGGTTCATTAACTAGAGCCGACCTTTGGAGTCGGCTCGATAATGGTCATTAAACGACGCCCAAGTAATTATTCGCCAACAATAGATTTTGCGCGAGTATCACAAGTTAAACCAGTGTCAGTACAATATAAATTTCCTAGGAAAGTTGTCGTGAAAGTGGTATTTAACTTAAGTAGACATTGAGCTGTGTTAATAGCTGCACCTTTAGTTCCACACCAAACATTATTACCTTTTGTTTTAAAAGCTAAGGCACCGCCGACTACCGCCAAAATGACGATACCATTAACATGATTTTTACCTTCTTCATAAAATGAGTGCTTTTTAAATTAAAAAGCTAAACTTTGTTTTATAATTCTGCCTACTTTTTTAGTGGTTTTCGGCTGCTCCACCCGAGTAATCAGATCAGGGTTACTCAGATTATGTTGCGCAATGTTTTTAATGTTCTCATTTAAATAATTAAATATTTATTTTGATACAAATGGTCGCCATGAGAACTTTTGATATTTTTTTGCGGACGAGGTCCTACTTCGGCTGGCGTATTGCCAGTGTTTTTATAAGATATAGAAGCTGACATCCGAATGGATTGCGTCCATTATTTTTTCCCTTTTAATGTCTTAAAATTTAACCTATACAAAAAGCTGAGCATGAAGAATTGCTGAAGGGTGTTCATAGATGCATCTTCAATATAATTGTCTGCTACCGTTCTACTGATATTATTATTTTGTTTCAGCAAGTCATAGACAGAAAATTTAACTACTCCCTGCCTGTTTTTGAAAATTCGCTGCATAATATTTACGTTCAACAAAATGGCATCTTTTTTTAAACCATTGGACAACTGAGAATGATAACCGTACATTAAGTTGCTTTCTGTTGAGAAATTTTTTGGCCAGGTTGTTTTTAGCGATGCCTGCAATACATGTCGAAAATATTTTTGGTTTATTAGTGTGGACGGGTTATACGATACCCGGTAAAATTCAAGGGCATAAGACACATTAAAATCCGCAATCGATTTGTAAGTATAGTGAAGGCTTAATGAAGGAATCCAATTAAATGTTTTGATATTGGTTCGCAACCCATTGACAAAAGTACCAATGCTCCTTTGACCGGTAGATAGGTTGATGCCAATCCCTTTTTGATCTGCGTCGGTTTTCCAATCCTTGGTAAAAAATAAAGATATTTCCCTGGTGTAGTTTCCATTTATGTTGACATACTGGCTAACCTGGCGCCCAAAACCGTCATAGGAGAGCGCATTCACAATCGTATTTTGTGCCGAGGTATAGTCGACATCTCCTGTTAAAGTAATATTGGCCTTACTGTTGTAAGAGGAGTAATTTGCACGGTAATTGGCAATAAAAACGGGTTTTAAATCCGGGTTGCCAAGTTTAATATATAGGGGATTGGTATTATCCGCAATGGGACTCAATTGTTCCAAAGACGGTTGCAATGTATTTGTAAAAAAAGATAGACTTACATTTTTATTTGCTGCTATCTTGTAAGCAAGGTTCACAGAAGGTGCATAATTGAGTTCATGGCGATTTATTAATAGGTCTTTGCTGCGTAATTCATTGTTTATTTTAGTATAACCTGCATTGGCTCCTATTGATATCTCCCATTTGGGTTTTGTATAGGACAGGGATAAAGTGGTGTTGGAGAACATCGTTGAAGTGCTATAGGTAGCAGAATAAGTGGTATCAATTTCGCTATTGTTGCCTAAACTATCCCTATTAAAGAGTTTACGATCTGTATAAATATAACGCCACTGTATTATTTCATTCAGCTCCAATCGCAATGTGTTGCTTAGGGGATAAGTGTAGAAAATTGAACTGTTGGGACGCCAGGTATCCGATTTTTCATGGATACCCTGATTTACCTGTGACAAGGAATCGCTTCCATTATTCCGGAGAAATAAGATTTTTGCCCGGTTTATTTCCACCGTTTCACGATTGTTAAAATAAGGGCTGAATAAGAGCGAAAATTGCGCTCCCGGCTTCCTAAACCGTTTTTTCCAGAGCACATTAGCAATGACGTTGGTGTTGATTCCAGTCACACTGAGATCAACGGCACTACTGCTGACCATTCTACCATTTTCATCAAACATAATCTGATTGCTGAAATTATTTGTAGTCATCCTGCCATGAGAAAAAATCGGATTAATGAACAAGGTCGACATGGAATCCAATTCACATTCGATGCTAATAAATGTTCGATGATTAATGTTTTTGCCATCATCTTTACTATTGTTTTCGGTAAAATAGAATGAGCCTGGTGAAATGAACTGTTTTTGTGCCTTAATAGTAGATCTGTCTATCAAAGCATCGTTATATGTATAGTTTATATTGTATTTTACCTTTTCTTTTTCTCCGCTAAAGTGAAATCCCCCAAGTTTGGAGGTGATGATACCTTTTTTTTCGTCACTAAAAGCAACAGATTGGATGGTTTGATCTGCTCCGGGATTCATATTGAATCCTGATTTATTGATATTATTTACACTGGTTATAAGGCTAATTTTTTGCGTCCCGGCAAAATGGTTAAACATCGCCGCTGCTTCATATCTTTTATACAATCCGGCTCCATTGGAAGCGCTTGCGAAGGTTTTTTTCTCTTTTTTGAGCTTGATATTAAGCGCTTTGTCATTCGAGATTCCCCGAAAACCACTGGCCTGTTGTTCCAGGGTTTTGTTATCCATGATTTGTATCTTATCCACCATATCAGCAGGCAAATTCCTCGTTGCAATCCTGGTATCGTCGCTAAAAAACTCCTGACCATCTATGAGTACTTTTGATATTTTTTTGCCCGCATAGGTCATGTTTCCACTGGCGTCTATTTGCAGACCTGGTAATTTTCTCAACAATTCCTCTATAACCGAGTTTGGTAGTGTTTTGAACGAAGCAGCATTAAATTCTATCGTATCATTTTTAATTATTAAAGGTGGTTTCCGACCAGCTATCAGAATTGTGTCCAGTAGTTTCTCCGGAGCCCTTAATAACAGCTCGCCAATATCATATACCATTGCTTTAGCCAGAAAAAATGCTTGCCGATAAACTTCATGTTCCAAGTACCTGACGGTCAGCAGCAAACTATCATTTACAGGGAGATTGCTTACCCGAAAAAAACCATCTTCTTTTGCAATAGTTTGACCAAGTACTGCCTTGCTCTTTTTTTTTAAAACTGAAATGGTCGCCAAAGCCAGAGATGTTTTCCCCAAACTGTCTCTGACTGTTCCCTGGATGGTGCTCATTTGTTGAGGATAAGATTTGAATGCGATTAATAAGAATAAAGTGAAGCTGCCCAATATTTTATTGTATTTGTGACCTGCTATAGATCGTATTATTTCTTTCATAGCCTCGTGCTTCAGTTTTACAAAGAGCCAATTGCGCTTTTATATAGAGGCTGACATTCGAAGTCAGCCTCTATAATTGCTAAATGACCAATATTTAATCAGTATCAATGGTCATTGACAGGTTGATGATTAATCGCCTGGACTAGTTTTCGCCCGGATTATACAAGTGCCAGAAGAATTGTCAGTACAATATAAACTGCCTGTGGTAGTTGTTGTAAAAGTGGTAAGTACTTTAAGCGGACAGGCAGTGCTGCCGGCAGCTGCATCTTTAGTTCCACAAAATACATTAGTGCGCTTTGCGTTAAAAGCCAAAGCTCCGCCGACTACAGCCATGATAGCGATTGAAGTCAACATGAATTTTACTCTTTTCATAAATTGAGTGCTTTTTAAATTAAAAAGCTAAATTTTGTTTTACAATTTTGCCTACTCTTTTAGCGGTTTTCGGCTGCCCCGCCCTACCTAGATTCAATAACCAAACATTTGATAGGTAACAAGTGGTTTTGAATCCTTAAAAATTAATAATTAGTCGTTAGGAGTAGATGCTGCGCGAGTATCACAGGTATTGCCAGTGTCAGTGCAGTACAGCGTTCCTACTTGAGCTGTTACGAAAGTTGTTTTCAGCTTAAGTGGACAATTAACTGTGTTGATAGCTGCACCTTTAACTCCACACCAAACATTAGTAACCCTTGCTTTAAAAGCCAAGGCGCCGCCGACTACTGCCAAAACAGCGATAGCAGTCAACATGATTTTTACTTTCTTAATACAATGAATGCTTTTTAAATCAAAAAGCTAAACTTTGTTTTTAAATCTGCCTACTCTTTTAGTGGTTTTCGGCTGCTCCACCTGAGTAACCTGATCAGGGTTTATTCAGATTTTATTGCGCAATATTTTTGATCTTCTTATTTAAATGAGCAAATATTTATTTAATCAAAATGCGCTGGCAACTGTTAGCTCGGAATTAGAGAATTGATGACCAAACTTTTGAGTTGTTAGTATCGGTCTCGAATCCGTAGATTTTAATAATTAATCGTTAGGAGCTGAAGCTGCCCGAACGTTACAATTACAAGGACTAATGCCGGCTTCAGTGCAATACAACGTGCCAGTCGTAGCTGCTACGAACGTGGTTCGGGACTGAAATGAACAATTAGCCGTGTTGCACGCTGCACCTTTAAGTCCACAATATACATTAGTACCCTTTGCTTTATAAGCCAATGCACCGCCGACTGCTGCCATAATAGCAATAGCAGTCAACATGATTTTTATTTTCTTCATAAAAGGGATGCTTTTTAAATCAAAAAGCTAAACTTTGTTTTATAATATTGTTTAGTTTTCGGCTACACCAACGCCGAGTAACTTGATGAGATTTGTTCAGATTGTATTGCAATAATTTAATTTTCTGCAACTTCTTTAATTTGCCAGCTATCTATGCTTCCAACAAATGCTTTATGCAATTTTATGTCTCTTCCATAGATAGCCGTATAAGGTACTCCCTGTACTTGGAAATAGTCTGCAAAAAAGTTAGTATAATCCACGCCAGCTTTTATGTTGGGATATTTATTTAACTGATAGTGCTGATAAAAACTTTTCATTTCGTCAAAGGACCATTGCGTGAAAACATAAAAGCTAATATCTTTTAGAGAGGTCATATGCTTAATTATTTCTTCCATTTGCAAACGTGAATAAGGGCAGTGCGGACCAAAATAAAAGAAGACAATTGGTTTACCTATTGATATACTCTTCGTATTAAAGTACGTAGTACTATCGGATAATAATATCTTGAAAGACGGTAGTGCTTTACCTTCCAAGCCTGTTTTTTCGGGTCTCCTTCCGGCGCAGCTTGACAGACCGGCCAATAACATTATGATGGCGAAATCTTTCATAAATAAATTTTTATAAACTTTATAATGCAGTAGCCGGCTGGGTTTCTTCGCTGCTTTGAGTCGCGATAGACCAGCCATTTTCTATAATAAATGCTATTAAAAGTATCCCGAACGTAAATGTGATTACCAAAGGGAAAATCTGATAGCGTAATTCGATAGGTGCTGACAGTACACTAAAGCACATATTGCTAACCCAAAATGTCAGCATCAACCACAAAATGCTTCTACTATAGTCTGCACATTTTTTGTACAGAGCGGGTATTGAGATCAACGTTATAAATCCTAATACATAAATCAGGTTAATAATTGCCAGCAGAATTGAAAAATATTCCGTTACAACAATCTTTTTATCCCTCGAATAGGTAGGGACTGTGTTGTCCTTCCAGCCAAACCATTTCATGGCTATAGGATCTACGGTCTCATTTCCCCAGTTATATACGCCCATGAATAACGTTGGCGGGACATAATACCGCTGGAAGTTGGGCCAAGCATAGTACTGAATATACAACCATGGATGCTTTGCAATTAAGTACCTGCCATAAGCGGCATATAAGGGAGCCATAGAAGACCAGCGTTTTAAAAAAGACGCTTGCTTATTTTCTATATGGCTTTCCATATATACACGCAAGGGTGATTTAAAATCCCACATATAATACACACCTATTTCCTGGTCAGGTCGAACAGGCAGGTTTTTTATTGAATCCATATGGTGATTAACAATTGAATGCAATTCCCGGAATCTGAGTGGTACAGTTGATGGATTTTGCGATGTCGCATGGGCGTATCCATATAATGCATTGGCTGCCATTAGCCATCCACCAAATGCGGAGTATTGCACTGTACCGGTTTTGATACTATACTCAGTTTGAGTGCTGCCAATAAACACTGACAGAAGAATGACTATCGAAACAATGCCCAGCCTCTTTGCCCGTTTGGGCATATTATTGAAAATGAGCAATGCAATGCTAATTACAGGATAATATAAAGCATTGTAACGAATGGTAAAGGCCAACAATATCACCAGCGCATGTATTACCAGCAATGTCGCCGTTTGTCTGTAGATGATCCATAATAATTGAGTAAACCAGATCAGACTTAAGGCCGTAAACAAACAATCGCTCGATACAAAATTGGCCACATGTGGCAATAATGGATTTAGTACACTGGCAGCCAACATTATTCTAAAAAGCCACTTCCCTGGCAACAACAAGTAACGAATGGTAAATAGAAAATACATCAGGCTTCCCTGCAGCAACAGATATTGAATAATTACCAATACCAGGTCGCTATTGCTGAAACTACTCACCAACCTTAAAAACTTGGAATACCCAATAGCCCATATACCAATGAAATCATTGTTGTAAGCTGCTTCCAGATACGAATAAGAATCCGGCGGTATAAAGTTGGGGAAGGGATACAGTATCTTTATCCAGGAAAAAGATACCACCATGGCCAGCGCTGTAAACCAAAGTAGCTTTTTGTTCTCTTTATCCTGCCAACACCATTGCTTAAATGGTAGTGCTGAATTGGTCTGTTGAAATAGCATGCTTTTGAGTTTATTTACTTCTAATCGCCCATTCGCTATTCATAATCAGATTAAAGCTTTTACTCTTTTCAAGATTTAGCTTTTTTTCCAAAACGATAGCCCATATTGCTAATCCAATAAACAGGCTATTAAACATTACGTGTTGTTTCCAGGACATCGCCTGAATAATACCTCCGCAACTGCAAGGCAATTGATCGCTGAAGCTAAGGATGGCAATAATATAGCCTAGAAACAAAGTCATCAGAATCAGGCTTGTATACAATCCCTTCAGCCTCCAACGTGGTATTACCAATAGTAGTACCACTATAAACTCTGCCCAGGGCAATAATAGGGATACCGGTTTGGCAATAGGGGACAGCACCGGCGACATCTCCAATTGTTCTTTGAAAATGCGATAGTCCATCAATTTGGCAATTCCGGTATATAAGAAAAGGATAATGTACAATACCGTGATGATTTCTATAACAACAGGCTTTTTCATAATTGAATATTTACAGTGATAACTGATCTTTTAGCGTTTCCTGCTTACTGTCAGGTTTCAGTGTTTCTTCATGCAATCTCAAACGCGCCATAAACTGGATCATCCAATCGACTATTAACATTGGAAAGGTAGTTACCAGCAGAATCGGAAAAGCTTGAAATCGTAAAGCTGCCGGCGAAACGAGTATTGTAAAGCCCGCGTTTAGCACCCAAATTGTTGCTGTCAATAGGATACACTTGCGAAATGGATCGGCACTCTTAAATCCGTTTAATATTATAAAGCAAATAAAACAACTAAGAAACATGAAATTCATCGTTCCTGATAGAATGGGATAAAAATTAAGTATATTGACATTACGATCTTTAAGCCGGAGTGTCACCTTTTGACTTTTATATCCAAACCAGACCTTTGCAATATTTAATACGGTATCTTTATCGCCATTGTACTGTCCCAGGAATTCGACTGGCGGCGAATAATATTTTTTTGCATTGGGCCATAAAAAGTATTGGGTATATTGTAAGGGATATTGTTTGATAATATATGTCCCATATTCTCCGTATAAGGGCCCCATCGCAGCCCATTTTTTCAATCTGCCAGCTGTGGTGTCTTTTTGAAATTGCTGCTCCATAAACGTCATAAATGGTAGCCGCAGATCCCACATATAGAAGGTGCTGGGGATATCTTCCATCCAATAATTCTTATATGAGGTGGTATCGAAATAGAGGCGGACGGCATTGTCTAAAGCCTGAAATTTCGCCGGAACCGGTTTGTGATTGGCATTATCGATATTCCGGTAAGGGTACATGGCATTGTTTGCCTTTAACCAACCGCTGAAAGGGGAAAACTGCCAGGTGCCTGTTAATGTTTTATATTTACTTCCAGTATATAATATGAATAATCCACAAAGCATTATACCGGCTGCGATTCCTGATATTTTATTCCGAAGTGACAATGGCGCAAATCCAAATGCAACGACTGCTATAAAGGGATATATTATTGCATTATACCGAACAGTAAAGGCAATTACTAAGATTATCGCATGCCAAATGATAAGTTGTATAGTCGGACGCTGTAAAATCCAAAGTAATAATGTAAACCATATAAGGCTAAGCGCCAGAAATAAGCCATCGCTGGAAATAAGATTGGCAAGGTGAAGAAAGAGTGGGTTCAATACCATGAAACCAAGCAAAACCATTTGAACTAATTTCCCGGGCTTGTAAAAATAAAATATAGTAAATAAAAAGTAAAGGGCACTGCATTGTATCAGCATGTACTGAAAGATAACCAATGCCGTATCAGAAGTCGTAAACACACTGAATAATCGTAAGATCCTGGAATAGCCGATAGGGTATCTATTAATGTCGTAATTGGCGTATGCCGAATTTATATAAGAGAAAGAGTCTTCATGTATGAAACTTGGATAAGGATATAAGTATTTAAAAATTATGAGCTGTATTACAGCCGCAATTGCTGCGATCCAAAGAATAGTTTTATTCCTCTTATCTTTAAATAAATAATCCACGAAGGGAAGTTGTGTAGTTTCCATATTTTTCATAATCATTTTTTCTGAGCTATCGTGCCAGGGTTGTCTTTAGGAGTTCATTTAGTTGTTATGTTAGTTACCCGTCGCCTCAAAAAGCGCCATCTGGTTAAATCCTAACTGAAAACGTTTATACTCTTTTACAACAAAGCCGTTTTTCCGTGCCAGTTCAAAAATTTCATTTTTTGTCCAGTAGTGTTTGTGCTCCTCTATATTGTGTTTTTCAAGTAAATTCATTGAAGCCATTAGTTCAAGGACGGGCCTGGCAAAAGGCGTCGGCGTTGTTAAGAAAACATTGCCATTAGGCTTTAACTTCAACTTAAACAAAGAGAATACCCGAAATACTTCGTCAACTTCTATATGTTCAACCACCGCCAGCGCGACCACGGTATCAAAGCTTTTATTTTCCATCGGCGAATGATCGTAGTTGACCAGCGTATAGTTGCCTTGTACGAATTTCCTAAGCTCTCCCTCATTCCCACCGAAATCCAGGATGTCTCCTTTTAAATATTTTAGCGCTTTATTGAACCGGAATCGCTGAAAAATACCCTCCAACCATTTGGAACTGTTAATCATTTTTAACTTTTTAGTTGCTTTAGGTGAATCAATTCGTTTAATCGCTTTATAAGGTCTTATGCCTATTCAATAATCACACTGTGCTGAACCGTTTTTCTCTTCGCTTCGGTTAAGAATATTTGTTTATTGAAAAGCGAATACTTCAATACACAGTATATTGTCCGAACACCATCTTTCCATCCAATCTTTTTGCCCTCCGAAAAGGTCCTACCATAATAAGAAATCCCAACCTCATAAATCCTTATCCCCGGCACCATTGCAATCTTCGCTGTTATCTCCGGCTCAAATCCAAAACGTTTCTCTTCAAGTCTAATACGTTGAATCAAATCCGTTTTAAAGATCTTATAACCCGTCTCCATATCAGTCAAATTCAGATTACTAAAAATGTTCGATAAAAAAGTAAGAAAACGATTACCGATGGAGTGCCAGAAGAAAAGAATGCGGTGAGGATTACCGCCCATAAATCTTGAGCCGTATACCACATCTGCCGATCCAAAGACTATAGGCTTCATGAGTGTATTATACTCGCCCGGATCGTATCAAGGTCAGCATCCTGCACCAACAGGTAGTCACCGGTTGCCTGGGCAATTCCTGTATGGATGGCCGCACCTTTTCCCTGGTTTATTTCGTGCCTTATATATTTGAAATAGTTTATCGTAAGATTTGGAGTATTAGTCATATAGTTGTGTAGAGCCAGTTCGGTATTATCGGTTGAACAGTCATTCACAATTATCACTTCCTTTTCTATATTTCGAAGGAGCTTCACCTCATTGATGCGATCGAGGATTAACGCTATTGTTTTTTCTTCGTTGTATGCGGGAATGATGATGGAAAGTCTACTAATAGTTATTTGTTGCAGAGCTTGCCCCGCCTTAGCGGGGTTGCTGGTCACTGGTTTCTGGTTGTCAGTGTCCCGCGCCAGACTTGTAGTTTCATTGAATGCAGTTATTGTAGCCGGATCTGTAGTTTGATCAATTGTGTTCTGCATATAACAAGGTTTAATAATTAATAATAACACCCGGAATCAAAGCCGATGATGGATGGAGCAACATCCTTCCGTATAACCGGGACAATTTTGTAATTGCATTCAATGACCCTCATTTAAAGTCAATAAATTGTCTCACCG
>Ga0170475_107942484_pt1 | contig 10864 bp, 6 predicted proteins | sample Soicark_Litter_5_FD_111474 | JGI IMG/M metagenome (GOLD analysis project Ga0170475, IMG submission 111474) | Avena fatua rhizosphere microbial communities from Hopland, California, USA. Combined Assembly of 48 SPs | reverse complement strand
GATTCTTCTCAGGCGCCAGGCGCCCGACGCACAGGACGATGCGGTCGCCTGGCGGACGCCAAGCATTTGCCTCAGTTGATGGAGGTCGGACGCGCTTGGTGCGGCGAAACGCGCAAAATCGATGCCATTCTCGATGATCGATACCTTTTTGGCCGGGATGCTCTTGCTCGCGACTTGCGCGTCGGCGACGGTCCGGCTCACCGCGGTGACGGCGTCGGTTAGCCGGTCGGTGATCCGCATCGCCAGCTCTGGCCAACGCCCGCCGACATACGTGCTGTGGACAGCGCTAACGACGTGCGGCGTTACTCCGAGCAAGCGCAGCAAGCGCGCGGTCAGATCGCCGTAGAACAAAACGCCGTGCGTGATTTGCGGACGCAATTGAGCGAGCAAGCGCCGCGCCTTTAACAGCACCCAGGGTGCCTGCATCACGTGCGTCAGGCCCAAGTGATGAATCTCGACGCCGATCGCCTCAAAGCTTTTCGTCAAAGACCCTGGCCCCGCCAAGATCACGACGATCGGACGATACTTGCTGCGATCGAGGCCGGTCACTAGCTCAAGCAGCACCATCTCCGCGCCCGCGTGTACGGCTGCGAACATGACATAAACGATCGTTTTGGGCTCACTGAGCGTGTTCATTCGGGTGCTGATGCTGAGCCTTGGCTGCGCAGCCATTGCTGGAAAACCACGATGTTCCATAGGTGATAGCCCCAGCTACCACTACCGGAAATGTGCTGCGACCAATGCCGCCCGATCTCGACCTCGTCGAATAGGCCTTCCTGCTTCATGCGCCCGGGAGCCAACAGGTCTTCGGCCCACGGGCGCAGCGGGCCGCGCAGCCAATCACCGACCGGAATCTGAAATCCCATCTTGGGCCGATCGATCAGCCGCTTGGGCACGTAACGCTGCAAGACTTGGCGCAGTACCCATTTCCCCTGCCCATGGTTGATCTTGAGCCGCTGTGGTAGCCGCCAAGCCAGCTCCACCACCCGGTGATCCAAGATCGGCACGCGGGCTTCGAGCGCCACGGCCATACTCGCGCGATCGACCTTGGCCAGGATGTCGTCGGGCAAATAGGTTACGGTGTCGGTTAGCATCATCTGTGCGCCGAGATCCGCAAGCAGCGGCTGAGGTGCGCTGCCGACGTGACCGCCATGAACGATGTCGCCGTTCCATTGCGAACACAGCCGGCGGTAGAGCTCTTCGGGGGAGCCGACGTCCAACACTCGCGCGAGCTTGTGTACCTGGTGTCCAGGGAGCCGGATGCGGGGCAAGAAGGATAGGCGAGCGAAGACTCGATCCCAGTGCTCGGGACGCAGCCGCGTCAGCCGACCTGCTAGCGCGCGGCGTGCGCCCAACGGCAAGTGAGCGACCGCTCGCCACACGCGCGGTCCCCACACGTGGCGATTGTACCCGCCCAATAGCTCGTCACCGCCGTCCCCTGAAAGCGCGACCGTCACGCGGCCGCGCGCCAGGCGCGACACCAAATAAGTGGGGATCTGCGAGGGATCTGCGAACGGCTCGTCGAACATGTGCGGGAGCATCGGCACGACATCGAGCGCGTCACGGCCACTTACGATGAGCCCCTCATGGTCAGTCCCCAAGTGCTCGGCTACGGCGCGCGCCGAGCCTGATTCGTCGTACGCAGCCGTCTCGTTGCCGATCGAAAAGGTGCGAACGCGCTGAGAGCTCTGCGCCTGCATCAGCGCAACGACGGTCGAAGAGTCGACGCCGCCCGAGAGAAATGCGCCGAGCGGAACGTCCGCAACCATGCGCAAGCGAACGGCTTCGAGCAGCTGACGTTCGAGCTCGTCGATGGCTTCGTGGTCGGTGCCGCGGAACGGGTTCTGTAACCCCTGCGTTGCGGCAGCGGCCGCGGACCAATAGGTGGTCGTCGTCGCGTCGTCGAGGCTTGGGGAGCGCAAAGTCGTGATCGTGCCTGGCATCAGCTTCTTCGCCTGGCGATAGATGCTGAAAGGCGCCGGCACACACGAGCGCTCCGCGTATAGAGAGAGAGCGCTCAAGTCCAATTCGCGTTCGAAATCCGGGGCTGTGGTCAGTGCCTTCAGCTCGGAACCGAACAGCACACCTGAGCGGGTGTAGCCCAGGTACAACGGCTTGATGCCGAGCCGGTCGCGTACGAGATGCACGCAGCGCGTTTCGGCGTCCCAAAGCGCGAACGCGAACATCCCGACGAACTTTTGGACTGCCGCTGCTACCCCATAGGCGTCGATCGCCGCCAGCATCACCTCGGTATCGGAATGGCCCCGGAATGGGCCGACGAGGTGCCCGCCCTGCTCGAGGTCTCGCCGCAGCGCGGCGAAGTTGTAGACCTCACCGTTGAACACGATCGTGTAACGGCCGCTGGCCGATCGCATCGGCTGGTGGCCCTCCGGCGACAGGTCGACGATCGAGAGTCGGCGGTGGCCGAGCGCGATACCACAGCCGCTCTCGTACCAGGCGCCACTGTCGTCGGGACCTCGGTGGCGCAGCGCGTTCGTCATGGCCGACAAACGTGTCTGGGCGACGTCGCTTGTGAGCGGCTGCTTGAGCCAGAAACCTGCGATACCGCACATGCTGAGATTGCGTAATACGGTGCGAAAGGGCGCACTACTCCGCGGGAGCCGCGCTGAAGCTTTCGTCGTCGAGCGAGAGCGGTGCCTCGCTTGGGGAGGGTCGGGCGACAGCGCGGCGTTCGTCGATTGACTCGCGCATTTCTACCACTAGCTCACGCAACGCGCCCCGAACCTCGTCGCGCGACGTCGAGTTGGTGAACTGGCTCAGCATGTCCAACTTGATCGAAACTTCGGTTAAGTTGCACGGTCGCAGGTTGCCCACGAACACCTTTTCATGCCGAGTCTTGGTCATCTTCTCGGCATCGAAGGACAGCTCCTCAAGCAGTTTTTCGCCGGGACGCACGCCGGTGTACACGATCTCGATATCGCGACCAGGTTGCAGACCACTCAGCCGGATCAGCTCCTCGGCCAAATCGGCGATCCGTACGGGCTCGCCCATGTCGAGCAACATGATCTCGCTGTTGTTGCCCATCGCTGCGGCTTGGATCACGAGTTGACTGGCTTCCGGGATCGTCATGAAATGACGCTTCATGTCCGGGTCCGTGATTGTGACCGGACCGCCCGCTGCAATTTGGGCTTTGAAGATCGGCACGACCGAGCCGGTCGAGCCGAGCACATTGCCGAACCGAACCGCCACGAATTTCGTGCGCGAGGTTTCCGAAAGCGCCTGGATGTACATTTCCGCGGCACGCTTCGTTGCGCCCATGATCGACGTCGGGTTCACCGCTTTGTCGGTGCTGATCATGACGAACGTTTCGGTGCCGTGGCGGTGCGCTGCGTCGGCGACCTTCTTGGTGCCGAAGACGTTGTTCTTCAGCGCTTCGCCTGGGTTCCACTCCATCATCGGCACATGCTTGTGAGCAGCCGCATGGAACACCAGCTGCGGCTGCTCGTTTTCGAAGATGTCTTCGAGCCGCGCGCTATCGCAGACGTCGCAAATCAACGGCCGGAGATCAAGGCGTCGATAGCTGGCCAATAGTTCCTGGTGGATCGTGAACAGATTGAACTCGGTCTGTTCCACGAGCGCTAAACGAGCCGGCTCGAAGCGAGCCACCTGCCGACACAGCTCCGAACCGATCGATCCGCCCGCGCCGGTGATCAACACCCGCTTGCCTTTGATGAAGGTGCTCAATAGCTCGAGATCTAGCGTGACCGCGTCACGTCCCAATAGATCTTCGATCGATACGTCGCGAATCCTCGTCAGGTTCACTTTGCCATCGAGCAGCTCATAAATACCCGGGATAATCTTGACCGGAATGCCGGCCTTCTCGCATAGGTGAGCCAGACTTCTCACCTCCGAGGCGCTGGCGTTGGCGATCGTGATGATTGCCTGAAGTGCGCCGGTGACGCGCGTGATCTCTTCGAGCTCTGTGATCTTTCCCAATACCCGAACGCCGTGAACGATGCTGCCCAGCTTGGCTGGGTCGTCGTCCAAGAAGCCGACGGGTTCGATTGCGAGATCGGGTCGGCCACCAATCTCCTTGGCGATCATCACGCCGGCTTGGCCGGCGCCGAGTAGCAGGGTGGGGACGCGGTTCACCTTCCCCGAGCGTAGGCCGAGGCTTTTGGAGCGCTCGACCCAGAGTCGTCGCGCGAAGCGAACGCCGGTGATGCCGAGGAATGCCAACACCGCATTGCCGGCGATCACCCCGAGCGGAACCAGCGCGTAGTCCGCGTAGTAGAACTCCTTGACGAACGCGGCAGAAAGCAGGCGGATGGCGACCAGGACGGCCGTGAAGACGCCGGTCGCCCAAAGGACGCGCTGAGCCTCGCGCAAGCTCACGTATCGCCAGGCGAAGTACGGCACGGAGAAAAGGTACAGCACGCCGAGCTCGAACCCGACCACATAGGGCCAGGTGAACATCAGCAGCTTCACCATCTGAAGCGGCGGCGCGACGTCGAAGCGGAAGAAAAACGCGCCGATGTAGGCCACGGAAAGGACCATCAGGTCCAAGAGGGTTCGGATGAGGACACCGAGCGATCGCATCAAAGTCGCCTGTTGCTGCTTGTCAGAAGAGCTCGGCTGCCAGTGGCCGAGCTCCGACTTGCCTACGCCGTGATTGGTTGCGCCGGCTTACGCCGAGGATCAGGCGAAGCCAACTCAGAAGCGTGGATAATGCCCAGGAAGGAGGCCGAGACTCAAGGGTTGAGAGTGGGAAGTTCCAGCCGCCACGGAATCGCCGCTGAGCCTCCCCATCGGGTCACCAAAGTTTGTCCGGGCCCTGAACGTTCCAGCGTGGCCTGCACCTGACGTGCGGCGTCGTAGTGGGGCAGACTTGCGCCCCGCCGCCAGATTCACCCAGCTGGGGCGGGTGGCGAGGCCTTTCGACTTTCTATTCCGGCCAAGGCCAGTGAGGGGACACATCATGCATGGCTCGTCAGTTCAGCACGTGCGTTTGTTGCGTAGCGTTCTGCTTCTCGTCGCTGGTCTCGTGACCGGCTGCGGCGGCTTGGAGGACGGCGAGCACCTCGGTAGTACGACCCAGCAGTACCGGCCTGGCTTCAAGCGCGAGACTATGACTGACCGGCGGACGACCGGCCACCATTTTGGGGGGCACGAGCTCGCCGGCGTCGGGTCTCTTCCGGCTGCTGAAAGCTCGGGGTTTGACGTTACTTCGCTGAGCGCTGGGGCAGGACACACCTGTGCGCTCTTGAGCTCAGGTGGCGTCAAATGTTTTGGGCGGAACCTGCTTGGCGCTCCAACCGGGCAGTATTCGTCCGATCGCGGCCTGGAAGCGGCGGACATGGGCGACGCCCTACCTGCGGTCGCGTTGGGCACGGGCGGCAAGGTGAAAGCTCTGGCGATCGGCGCCTATCATGCTTGCGCGATCCTGGGCAGCGGGGCGGTCAAGTGTTGGGGCGCCAACGGTTCTGGGGCGTTGGGCTTGGGGGATACCAATCACCGCTCCGCTGGTTCGTCTGAGCTGGGCGACGCGCTGCCGACTCTGAATCTGGGGACCGGGCGATGCGCGACGGCTATCACGGCGGGCGGAGGCTTCACCTGCGCCATCCTCGATAGCGGTGCGGTCAAGTGTTGGGGAAATAACGTCTACGGTTCGCTTGGCTTGGGCGACGTGATCAATCGCGGCGACGCTGCTGGCCAGATGGGTAACAGCCTGCCCGCCGTGAGCCTCGGCACTGGCCGGACCGCGGTGTCGATCGCGGCTGGCGTGGCCCATACGTGTGCCATCCTCGATAACGGGGCGTTGAAGTGTTGGGGCCTCAACAACTTCGGTCAGCTTGGGTTGAGCGACGTGAACTCGCGCGGCGACAGCGCGGGCGAGATGGGGGACAACCTGCCGTACGTCGATCTCGGGACCGGCCACACCGCCCGAGCGCTAGCTCTGGGCAACTACCAGACGTGCGCGCTGCTCGAAGATGGCAGCGTGAAATGCTGGGGCTATGCTGGCTTCGGCGCGATTGGCTCGGGGGATCCAAATTCGCGCGGTGATGCGCCTGGGGAGATGGGCGACAACCTTTTGCCAGTCGATCTGGGCACCGGAGCGGGATGTTATGCCAAATCGATCGTGGCGGGCGGCCACCACACCTGCGCCATCCTGGGTAATGGTTCTGCCAAGTGCTGGGGGTACAACACCCATGGCGAGTTGGGGCTCGGCGACGCCGTGCAGCGCGGCGATGACGCGGGTGAGATGGGTAATGGGTTGCCGGCGATCAACCTAGGCTGCGGGCGGACGGCGAAGCGCCTGACCGCGACTTACTTCAACACTTGCGCTGAGCTGGATAATGGCCAGACGAAATGTTGGGGTGCAGCGTTCACGGGGATGCTTGGTATCGGTCCGAGCGGTGCGCGCGGCGACGAGCCGGGCGACATGGGCGACAACCTGCCGTCGTTCAACTTCGGAAGCAGTCGCTGCGGCAGCAGCATCAAATCATTCGGCAGTGGCTTCGCCTTCCACTACGGTTGCGCGCTGCTCGACAACAACACGGTGAAGTGCTGGGGCGCTAACAGCTACGGCCAGCTCGGCATCGATCATTCGAGTAACGTCGGCGACGAAGCCGGCGACATGGGAGCGCCTCGGCTGAGCTACGTCTCGCTTGGCAGCGCCGTCACGGTCGTCAGCGTTGGCGCCGGTGACCACCATTCTTGCGCATTGCTCTCGAACGGCACTGTCAAGTGTTGGGGCGCCAACCTGTTTGGCAGCTCCGGCTTGGGTGACACCGCGCGCCATGACGGACGGGCGTCCTACCTGGGCAACAACCTGCCAGCCGTGAACCTCGGCACCGGACGTGCCGCCGTCGCGCTGTACGTGGGCGGCGAGCATTCCTGCGCCGTTCTCGACAACGGAGTGCTCAAATGCTGGGGCTTGAACAACCACGGCCAGCTCGGTCTCGGCGATACGAATGATCGCGGAGATGCCCCCGGCGAGATGGGGGACGCGCTTCCAGCCGTCGCGCTAGGCACTGACCGTCACGTCAAGTCGATGCATCTCGGCCCCAACCACACCTGCGCCATCTTGGACAACGACACGCTGAAGTGTTGGGGCATCAACAGCTTGGCGCAGCTTGGGCTGGGCGATTCGGCCGATCGCGGCGATGGACCGGGAGAAATGGGCGACGCCTTGCCGGCGGTTTCGCTCGGGACCGGGCGTTATGCGACCAAGGTGTCGGGCGGCTACTACAATACCTGCGCCATCCTCGACGACGACACCGTAAAGTGTTGGGGCGACAATACGCACGGCCAGCTAGGCCTCGGCAACAAGGGCTTCATGCACGGCCAAGCCGCCGATACGATGGGCGACAACTTGCCGAGCGTCGCGCTCGGAACTGGTCGTACCGCAACGTCGATCGGCGTCGGCTGGTCGCATGTCTGCGCGCTTCTCGACAACGCTACCGTCAAATGTTGGGGCTACGGGGCCCTTGGGAAGCTGGGCTACGGCGACACCGCAGACCGCGGTGGCGACCCAGGCGAGCTCGGGGACAACCTGCCCGCCGTGGACTTTGGCGCGGGGCAAACCGTGGCCTCGCTGGCGACGGGTTGGTTCCACAACTGCGTCGCCCTCAGCGGTCCGGGCGCCTCCTCCATTCGCTGCTGGGGCAATGGCGACCAAGGCGCGCTCGGTCAGAACGACAACGTCACGCGCGGTGACAACGCAGGTGAGATGGGCAGTGGGCTGATGAGCGTTAATCTCGGCGACCTGTAGTTCATCGTAGTTTTGAGCGGCAAGAGGTGCAGGCGCAACCCGCTACGGGAAGCCTAGAGCCCGATTCAGTTTACCGTGGCAGTTGGTCGATTACCTGTTTGGCGCGGACGCTCCAGGTGTGAGACGCAAGTAGCTTCCGGCGGCCATTTTCGGCCAGGGTTGCTCGCAAGGTTGGAGTCCTCAGCTGATCGAGCGCAGTGGACCAAGCCGCTAGATTGGATGCCGGGACCAACAGCGCATCCTCGCCGTCGGTCAATATCTCGCGCATGACGGGAAAATCCGAGCAAACGATGGCCTTGCCATGGGCCATGTACTCGAACAGCTTCATCGGCGAGATCCAGTCGATGTGTGCGGTGGCGGCCTGGAACGGCGCCAACATCACGTCGAACTCAGCGTACAGGTTCGCTAGACGGGAAGGCGCGACGAAGCCGTGCCACTTCAGATTCGAAACGCTCGCAGTTCGCGCCCGCCAGCTGGCCAGTGCATCCTCGCGGCCGCCTACGATGTGAAAGTCTTCCTGCGGCCGGGCGCGCGCGAGCGCTGCGATGACGTCCAAGCCATAGCCGGGTAGAAAGCCCCCAACGTAGCCCACCTGAAGCCGCCCGCGCGGGCCGGGGTGCACGACCTGCTCGGCGACTTCGGGGACGTTGGCGGCGTCGTGCGCGACGATGATTCGGTCTTCTGGGAACCAGGGAAACGTCTCGCGATAGATTCGGCGCAATGCATCGGAAATAACCACCAGCCGCCTGCACTCTGGGGAGCGCAAGATCGCCGTCTCGGCGAGCTTTTGCGGTTGCCGACACCGCCAGTGCGATTCGAAAACAAACGGCACTCCGAGCCTGGCGGCGAACATCATGCCGTAGACCTCTCGCGCATAGATCAGATCCGGCTTCTGGTTTCTGCGCAGATGGACCGCGGCCAGACCAGCGTAGACGAACGCACCCCAACCGCGCACCTGTGGTCGCCAATGCTTTTGGATGCGGAAGGTCTGCGTAATGCCGTAGAACGCGCTCTCGCTTTCGACTAGCTCTTTGCCCGGCCGAGCATGCAGCGTCACGTCGTGGCCCAATCCTGCGAACGCCTCGCACATGCGAACCACGTGCATGCTGTCTGCACCCCGATCAGGGACGTACGAGCCGCTCAGGTAGGCGATGCGCATGTTCAGTCGGCGCCGTCCTGCGCGCGCAAGAGCAACTCCAGTGACGCCAGAACGATCAACGCATCGCCATGATTCCGGAGCCGTGACTGATGCCGCCGCCAAAGGCCATCGTAGTCAATCCAATCAGCCACGCCGCGTGAGCGCAGTTGCGAAATCGCATTCGTGATGATGCCACGTACGTCGGGGCTTTGACGAATCGCCTCGTCGTAATCATTGTAGAGTGTGTGAGGGTAGCTGACCACGCTTGGCACGAACTGGTGCAGTAGCTTTCGCCCCTTATTAACCATCGAGAGCACCCCGAGCAGTGCTTGCGGGGTGCTTAGCGCGAGTCCGAGGGATTGCTTCGTGGGTAGTCCGAACAGGGTGGGAAACGCTTCCCGCGCCAGATCGATCATCAATCGTTCGCCCAACCGAAACCGGTTCGGGACGCTGAACATGAAGTCCATCCAGGGCGTGTTGATCAGCGGCGTGATGTAGTCGAAACCGGCAAAAAGCACCAACGGCTCCGTGAACTTCGCGACCGCTTCCGCGAACAGGACCTGCTCGTCGTACGTGAGGACTTCTGGGTCCAACCCGCCTCCCGAAACCATCGGTACGAGCTCCTCATCGCTGATCCGGTGTAGGCGCGTCGAACGCACGATCGTTCGATTAGCGATGTGGATTCGCTTGGCGTGCTCCAGGGTTGGGGATGGCGGATCGTGCAGATGGCTGCCGGCGACCGCGTCACCCACGTATCCGGACCAAATCTTGGTACCGCCAAAGCGCCGATCGAGCTCACGGACGGGTGGGTGAAAGAAGAGCATCGCCTGCCTGCGCGAACGCTTGGCGAAATCGATTAGCTCGTCGCGGTGGTAACTAATGTCGCCGATGGGCAGTGCCAAGTGCCTAGTGCCGGCGTGCTTCGCCACCAAGCAACCGAGGTCGTAGTCGTAGGAGCCGGGGATCCCGAAGGTATAAGTGTGCAGCTTTTCGGCGGGGCAGAGCTCCAAAAGCGCGGCCAAGATCAGGCGGCTGTCGAGGCCACCGCTGATTGGGACCACGTGATCTTTAGATGGATCGTACAGCTGCGCAAAGGTCTCGCGCAGCTTGCTCTGCCCGAGGCGAATCAGCTCGGCTCTTGGAACGTGCGCGTACTGGGCCCGATCGATTTTCGAAAAATCGATCGGGCGCTCGTCGCCCTTATAGTCGATGAAGTAGCCGAGCTTGAGGAATGACTCGAGGCGTAGGTCGCTCTTCATGCGTCGCGGCTCGGCATGCCCAGTACGCGCCGCGCACCATACGCCGCAAACTGCAGACCCGAGATGAGGAGGTTCGCCCCGATCCATCGCCCAGCCAACTTGATCGGCTTGTAGCTAGGCAGCGTTCCTAAGTGACGCTCGGGATGCTTGGCGGCGACGAATAGCAGGTAGATCGCTGCGTCCTTGTCTGGGCTCTCGGCTTCGTAGACGACCTTCATCCCGTGCAGCTCGAAAAGCTTACGCAGACAACTGGGCGTGAATCGCCAGTAGTCCCCATAGGAGTCGCTCTCGTGTTGGACCTGACTGAATGGAACCACTACCACCACTACGTCACGCGTCATGGCGCAAAGGTTGGCGAACGCGCGATTGACGTCGAAAATGTGCTCGAGCACCGTATGGTTGAAGACGACATCGAAACGGCCTTTGAGCTCGTCTCGCAGGGGCTCCGTCAAGTCGAGGGCGATCTCGCCCGTCTCATTTTGAAAGCCGCGGTGTCCGCCGTAGTTGGTTCGGCTGTACGTTGTCGACTTGGTGAAATAGTCGGCGTAGTGGCTGCCCTCCTTGTCGCGATCGTCCCAACCGGACACGTTGACTACTTCGCCACCGAGGAGCGGTGCCACTTTGCGAAGCTCACGGTTCGACCATTTGCGAGCAAGGATGTATTTGCGATCGGTCAGCATTTGCTTGCAACGCTCGGACTGCCCTCATAGGTTGCCCGAAGGAGAGCCCACG
>Ga0170475_105789210_pt1 | contig 10864 bp, 9 predicted proteins | sample Soicark_Litter_5_FD_111474 | JGI IMG/M metagenome (GOLD analysis project Ga0170475, IMG submission 111474) | Avena fatua rhizosphere microbial communities from Hopland, California, USA. Combined Assembly of 48 SPs | reverse complement strand
TTCGTGAGTCTCATCTGACATCTGTCGTCTCCTAGTAGTTATGGTCTAAAGATTCGCGCCGAATCAATCGATGATTGTTTGATACTTCGCCAATAGCTCGCCCATCTTTGCTTGAAATTGTTCCTGGGGCAGAGCTCGCAACGTATTCAGCTCATCGTCGGGAAGCACCAACATATAACTCTTCATTTTGAAGTGGAGTTGTCCACAAAGTTCCGCGCACGCCAACTCGTATTTGCCAACTTTAGTGGCGGTGAAGTGAACCTTGATCTCCATTCCGGGAACGAGGTCTTGTTTGAATCTGAGTGGGGGGACCCAAAAACTGTGAATCACATCTTTCGAGCGCAGTCGTAGTTCGACTGGTTTATTTACCGGGATGGCAAGAGCCGCTGTGACCGCGTCGTCGGCAGCATTAGGGTCGGACGAGTCGAGACCTATGAAGTTTAGCGCTCCGTCGTCGATAAGTTTTGGATCAGTCTTACCAAACACATTGTCCTTGCCGGCATAGTGGAAGTTCCACTGAAACTGCTGGGCAACGACCTCGACTGAATAAGATCCCGGAGGAACGTCATGAAGCCTCAGCGAAGCCCACACTGACTGGCCCATGATGCCCAGTGAAATGAACACGACGGCAGTGATTACCGTCCACAAAACTTCGAGACGATTGCTACCATGTGTATAGATCCCACGATCGCCTGGCTTGCCTGTGTCGCGATACTTCCAGACCATCCAGCCCAAACCGACTTGTGCCGCGGTGAAAGAAATGCCGACAACGATAATGGTAATTAAAAACTGGCGGTCAAGCGCAGGACCGTGTTCAGAAATGGCGTTTGGAAACCACCATTTCTTACTTACAAAAAGGAGCACTGACAGAGCTGTCAGGATCCAGATAATAACCGCAAGAGCTCGTCCCATCGGTTACATCTCCTTTGTCGACAAACATTGGTCTGTCGATACTCTTTGGTTGGTGACTGCTAAGGTGCGAAAAACTCGAACAAAAAATTGTCGGACTTACTTGTTAACCACCATCAAGATAAAAAGCAGTGGCAAATACAGAACTGACGCTAACAATAAACGTCGGGCTTGTTGTCGCGACATGGAGAATGCCGCTCGAATGCTGCTGTAGAGAAATAGAAGCCCGAGTGCTAGTGCCCCGAAAAAGTAAACCCTGCCTGACATCCCAAGAACAGTCGGCAACAAGCTCACTGGAATAAGCATGAGCGTGTAAACAACAATCTGTTGGGCTGTGACGCGACCATCAGGTTCAACTACAGGGAGCATCAAAATGCCAGCACGACTGTAGTCCTCGCGGTACATCCATGCGATAGCGAGAAAGTGTGGAAACTGCCAGAGAAACAAGATAGCGAACAACACCCAAGCCTCGATGCTCAGCGTTCCTGTCGCCGCGGTCCAACCAATCAATGGAGGCACTGCTCCGGGAAACGCACCAACTACTGTCGATAACGAACTTCGAGTCTTCAAAGGCGTGTAGGCGAACAAGTATCCCGCAATAACAGTTAAGCCCAGCAACGCACTCAAGGGATTTACCAAAACCAACAAATACATTTCGGCGAGAACGGTTAACACGGCACCGAAAGCAAGCGCTTCCCACGGCGCCAACTTTCCTGACGGTAGCGGCCGGCTCGCGGTCCTGCGCATCAGCCCATCAAGGTCGCGCTCGGCATATTGATTGAGTGTTGCGATTCCGGAGGACAGCAGTGCAATTCCAAACAGCGAACTGAGTAATGCCACATAATCAATCCTGCCTCGCGACGCCAAACCAAACCCCGCTGCGGAAGTAAGCACGATCAGAAAAGTGATGCGTGGTTTGGTCAGTTCCCAAAAAGCGCTCGTGCGTTCACGCGCAGATATCCTCGGGCGCTCAATGGCGACGCCAGAAGCCGGTAAATTGATGGCGAACTCTTCCATTCGAAACTTATAGCTCCTGCGGTCTTGCGGCTAACTCCACAGCCATGTCTGGAGCGGGCAAAACTTTATAGGTCCTTAGTGTCAAAATAATGGTTGTTGCAAAAACAAGAGCACCACAGGCGACGTGCGAGACCGTTATTCCAACCATCGGATTCAGCGGTTGCGGGTCCAGCGGAGACGCTGCTCTTGCCAGATAAGCCGCTAATCCTAGAAAAAGTTGAACGACTAATAGTGATAAAGCGAGCACTGCTGGACGCGTCAAGAGCGACACACCTTTATGTCTTCTCAATGTTGTCAGTGCAGCGCTCCCAAGGATCAGAGTCACAGCAAAAGCCCCACCAACATGCGCCAGGATCAATTCAGTCGGTAGCTCTTTGTCCCATGTCGCCGAATGTCTCAGAGTCGCGCCGAGTATCAACTGTAAAAAGATCGTCACGAGGGCGGCGGTGCAAAGATAACGAAGCGGCAAACTGCCCTTCTCTTCGGAGATCGGCGTCGCCTCCATCCAGCTACTCGAGGTAAAGACCGCGAGGCTTACAGTCGTACAAAAGAACAACTGGGCCAACGTTGCGTGCGCCGCAGATACAGCCAGCGGCAGCATCAGCTTTACAGTCAAACCACCTAACAACCCCTGGGCGATAACACCGACTAAAGCTAAAACACCGAGCTTCCGAACCCAAGTTCGCTTCTCTTTGCGCAACACGTAACCCATCAAGACGATGGTCAGCAGACCCACAGTAGTTGCAACCATCCGGTGACCGTGTTCCCAGAAGAGATTACCAACCATCCTGGGAAACACCTGGCCGTTTGAAAGAGGCCAGTCGGAAGTTGCTAGACCAGCGTCATGACTGGTAACGAGTGCACCAGCGATGATTAAGAAAAACGTCGCGCAAGCGACGAGAATTGCAAAACGATTTAAACCCCGCATGATATTGCCGACTGCTCATTTGCAAATTGCCGATTGCTTGCCTGGTGCATTTCGTGTGTCGATATGAAATTAGAATTGACCGTAAACTCAAAGGCAATTCCTAATGCCCTCATCGACAAATGAAAGTCTACCGGACGCCGCAATCGGCAATCGCAGGTTAGAACTGTAATCAGTGATGTCTCCCTAACATGGGGAATTCAATTGCCGGCATTACTTCCAAAGAACCTTGGGCTGACGCGGCTGCCGGTGCGGCATCAAAAGCGAAGTCGGCTTTGGCGGTGCCGTTGGCATCGACCTTAACTGACATGGTCTTTTCAGTTCCTTTAGCTCCGCCTTCTCTCCACGCTGCGACCGTGTAAGTGCCAGCTGGAACTTTCGGCAAAGTAAAACTGCCGTCAGGCTGCGTCACCGCAAAGAACGGAGTCTTGAGAACGCCGATGTACGACTTCATCCATGGATGCTGGTTGCATTTAACCGGAATGACGACTTCTGAACGAGCGAAAGTTTTTTCGATCGGCGGAGCGCCATTTGGTTGCGACTGATTCCATTCCGGATTATTTGCCGGAGTTGGGTGAATGTTGTGTTGAGTCGGATCGCTATTGGTAATGCTTAATTTTTGATTTACCTGGAGGCCCAACACGTGGGGCCGGTAGTGACAACCGTTTTGATCGAGCGTTGCAGCAGTTGCTGGAGGATCCCATTTGAAATCGCCAAGCTTCTTGCCGTCCGTCGTGGTGCCGTCTTTGATGTACACAAATACGTTCGCTAATTTTCCGTCTTTAACAACCGTGTCTTCGGTTTCAAGATTTGGATTGCGCTGACCGCAGACTGGATCGGCTGATGAGTCGATCTTTTTTGCTGCCGGTGGAGTGCCGTTAAAGGAGACTACTCCGGATACTGTACCCGTGGCGCCACTGTACGCTACAGCGCTGCCACCACTTCCGCCTCCGTTCTTATTTGTCTCGTCGCCACCGCCAGACTTACACGCGGAGCCTAGAGTAAGCAACGACAGGCCCATAGCCAAAATAAGCCAGACTTTTGTCTGCTTCTTCATAATGAGGTCCTCCAATTAGTATAACTTTCGATTCAACTCTAGCACGGAAGCATCGCGAACGCAGAACGCGCGGCTTAGTGTCCAGATGCTGAGCTAAAACTCATGTACTGAAATTTTTAGAGCACGTGCAGCAACTCGCCATGGTCTCGTTCGGTCCATCACTCGATGGTTGTTTACCTTTTGTCGCGAACTTAAACGTGCATGGTGTTGAGTCGTCGCAGCCGGCAGTGGACCAGCGGTTGCTGCGGGCGCCGTTGTCAGGAGCGCTCGTTGTTCGTCGGGTGACATCTGGAACATGTACCGAACAAGTAGCCGCGCGTGATCGTGCTGATAGGCACTCGCACTCGCGGGTGGATTCGGAACGTTAACCACCCAGCGATCACCTTCTTTTCTGAAGAGTCCACTCGGCATCGCCGTACCGGGAGAAATTTGCGATGGATCAAGTAACCATCGGAACGTCCAATCTGGTTTCAACCTCTGACTCGCCAACAGGAAATTTGGGGCGATCGCTTTTGCATCGTGTGTCGGGTCGCCTGTGACGTGACATTTCAGACACGGTGTACCCGACGTGAACATCTGTCGCGCAGTCAGTTTTTCCTGATCCGTCAACGGCTCAAGCGGCTCCTTAATATATGGATCCTGCTGGCCGGACATAGCCATAAAGAATCGGACTAATGCCTGCAGTTCATTTGGTGAAAAGTTGAACGTTGGCATTCGGAAATTCAGATACGGCCGCACGCCATTGCGATCCAATCCTGGCTGGGCCTTCAACTTGTTACCAGAAGTCGAGGCGGTTGTAGCCTGAGGCGAACCGAACGGCTGCGGCTTCGCAGCCAGGGTATCTATTTGTTGGTTCTGAGCCGGAGTCTTTTCACCGCTGAGCGATGGGTCATGCAGGAATTTCAGCAGCCAGTCGGGATCAACGCGTGCACCTTCACTCGTCAATCGTGGAGGTAACAAATCTTTACCTTCGGCCGTCTGATAGAACGGAAGGTCCATAACGACGGACCGCTGGCCAACTTGCAATTGATGACAACCCATGCAGTTGTACTTCTTCACCACCCACCAACCATTTTGAATGTCCTGACGACGTTGATCCTGTGGATTGAAGAATAATGAACTCGGAACATTTGCGCCTTCACTACCAACGCTTCCTAAAAGGAAAGTGGTAAGCGCTGTCCTCCATTGCGGAGTCAGGAACGGCTCAGGCATACGCAATCGATCCTTCTGGTCTTTCTCTTTCCCTTCGTCATAGATGGATGGCTGCGTAATTTTGTGCTCGAAGAAACCTTTGTGGTTGTACCAGGGCTTCTCTTCTTTCTCGTCTGGCCGGATTACGTCCTTCAAAGGATCGAAGCCTTCTTCAGCGCGCTTGGTCTGTAAAGCAAAATCAAGACGTTCGATCGGAGTCGCCCCTTCAACACTCAACTCTTTGCCGATACGCTGTTCATCTTCGAATCCCTTAATCTCATGACAACCCGCGCATCCGTACTGCTTAATAAGTAATCGTCCCCTTTCACGAAGGTTGGGATCATCCATGAAAGCTGCGGCGTTGTAACCGGGAGGCGAAGAAAGCGAGAACAAGTAACTGGCGATATCACGAGCGTCCGTCTCCGAGAGACGGAAGTTTGGCATTACCGTCATGTTCTGAACCTGCAACTCAGCTCCATCATTTGGACAGCGGGAGTGCAATTCAGTATCAAAGACGTATGGCAGCCCTTTTGCTGAGTAATCGTCAGCAGTGAGATCTCGCTTTTCTTTTGGACAATACGGAGCGTAGCGCTCGCGCGGGTTATGAATCCATCGGACGATGTAATCGAAGTTAGCCTTCTCGCCAACCTTGCTTAGATTTGCGGCAAAGGTTCCGCCAATTCGACTATCTCCTTCGCTGATTGAGTGACAAGCTAAACAACCACGTGACTCAAAAAGCGTCTTGCCGTGTCCGGCATCGCCCTTTTGCTGCTCCGGCAACTTGCCATCAAACCCGTCCTGCCACAAGTAAGCGGCGATCGCTTGGATCTGATCTTCGCCATCCTTGTCACGTAGTTTCGCAGGTTTATCTCCAATGCCGCCGGCAAAACGCCAGAACGTCGGCATTTTCGTTTCAGGCCGAAATGCTTGCGGATTTTCCAACCACACAGGTACCCATTCTTTCCGCAGTTTTAAACGAACGTCTTTCAGGTTTGGACCAACCTTTTTAACGTCCTGCATCAAGTACTTCGATTGCAGGTTGAGCTGATCAATGCGCGCCGCTAACAAGCTACTACTGACTCGCAAGCTTTCGGCGTGAGCCAGTAGTCGTTGTGCCTCAGCGTTGTCTTCAACTTGACCCGAGCGTTCCGTGTCGGCACGAATCTGTTTATCGTTCGCCGTGATTTGATCTTCCAACTGTCCAATCGACTGGTGCGTATTGTTCAGCGAATCTGTTTCGCGATCGTAACCTTCGTAGCGATGACAACCCATGCAACCACGTTGTGAGAAGAGATCACGGCCGAGATTCAACGTTTCAGCGCCCTGGGTCACACGATCTTTCGCATGACACTGCTGACAACCCGCCTCAGTATTTTCTTTGGCAAACATCGGCCACAACCAGAACTTGTTTCCGCCGTGACCCTTTTCCTCACTCGTAGTCGCCCGACCGTTACCCCAGTGGCACCCTGCACAGCCAAATTTGTCAGGGTTATGAATATTAAGCAGTTCTCGATTCGGATGACTGACAAAAGCCCGGGCGAATGCGTCAGGAGTTTTCCCAGGACCACCAGGAGCAAGATCTTCGGCTCGAAGATCGAGCGGTTCACGAACCCCGGCGTGGCAAACTTCACATCGATCTACGATGTTGTACGCGTTGACACTGATCTGATGGCCCAATATTGAGTAGTCGAATTTCGCTACTTTATTCTTGAGTCCTTCGATAGCCGCAGGCCCCAATCCGACCAGGTGATTCTTAAGATAATCGTCCCGTTTCTTGGCAAGCTCAGCCGGGACTTTCAGTTTCTCGGCCTTGTCACCGAGGAGTTTTGCTTTGCCGTCTCGCAGTTCATTGTAAAGCTGTTCCAGCCCCGCATAATCGAAACTTTGGGCCTTGACGGAAGTGCCATCGTCCGACGGCAGATCAACCTCAACCTTTTTCTGTCTTAAGGCTTCAGCGCTTTTTCGATAGTGGTCTTTTGCGGACCCACTTGAGACTTCCACGTTATAATTGATTACGGTTAGTCGACCGCGCTGATTCTGGAACGGCTCTGTGACCGCATTGAGCTTGGCTTGGATTACTTCGACCTGCTTATCGATTTCTTTAACATCAGGATCGACTTCTTGCCGTGCAGCCTTTGCTTCTTCATCAAGCTGCTGGTATTCGGAACTTTCCTTGACCTCCGACTCTGACTGTCCCGACTTGTCCTTGATACTGTTCAGATAGCGAGTGTACCGACTGACAAACTCCTTCTGCATGCTTTTCCACGGGCGTTGACCGAAGGCCTCATCCCAAAGCGCCCAGGCCAAAGTCGCCGTCATCAACAACGCAGCAATAAGCATCCAGCCACTCGATGAACGGCTGACGATCGGGTCGTCTGCCGGTAGCTCAGGCTCTTTTCGGATTAAAGATTCGGCGGGGCCAGGAGCGTCAGCCACTATGATCGTTCCTCCACGTCACTCATATATTGAACCAGGGAGTTACCCATACATACTTAATAGTCAGAGCGAGACGTAAAACCAATTTCACGGGCAGGGCCAGCAAGACACTGACGGCGAAAAACTGAAATGTCACATACTGAAGCAAGCTTGTTCGAGCCAGTAGTTTTTCTTCAAACGCATTCTTCGGGAATAACCGCCGTTCACTAAGTGGCCAGATCTTTAGACGCGAGAAATCGACGGTCATCAACCAATGAAAGAAAAGCGCGCCTACTAAATAAAAGCCAGTAACGACAATGAGTCCAAACAGAAACTTGAATGGGTTGACCGTCAGAAATCCAAGATGCAAAGTTTTGCCGAGCCAACTGGTGGCAATCATGTCGTGCAAGTCTACGTTCTTGTCGAACACCACCCGGTTGTGATCCCAAGTCTGTCCTGGCCAAAACCAGATCCAACCTGGACCACGAATAAACGTTCCGATGACGATCAGAAGAATCCACATTAAAAATCCCCACCCAAACATCAACAATGAAAACCGTCGCTGCTTTAACGTGTAGTAACCGTTGCCAAGTGGATTCGAATCGACGTAAGGGAAGACCATTAAACCGATCATGATGATCGAAGGCATAACCACACCAGCGATCCATGGGTCGAAATAAACCAACATTTCCTGAAGGCCCAGAAAGTACCAGGGGGCCTTGGACGGATTCATCGTGAGATTTGGATTCGACGGCTCTTCCAGCGGTGCATTCAGTACGATCGACCAAATAAAAAGAATCACCGTGACAATCAGAGTTGCGAGAAACTCAACACGAACTAGATATGGCCAGACGTGAATTTCTTTCGCCCAACCCGGTCTCCATGGTTCAGCTTTCCGATGATGTGATTTTGCGAGTTTTGGATCTAATTCAAGTTGGTCAACAAGGCGATCATTAGCGACTGCCTGCTTGATTCCGAGCCAGGTAAAAAACGGCACGAGAAAAAGCATCGCCACGATGGGAATATTGTCCGGCGCCGAGGCAATGATCCAGAGTTGATGCCGATCCTGCATTAGAAATGCGGCAATCAATACCAGAAGCACCAGGACACCCAGAATCGTCCACTTGTTAATGAGTTTTCGCATTGTCTTTTAAAGACTGCGTATCATGACCGAAACTATTTCTTCTTCTTAGCTACAGCTTTGATCTCAGATTCGAGCATTATCGGAGCTGGACCTGAAATGCCACCGTCTTTTCGGATGCGCCAAAAATGCACGGCCATAAAGATCGATGCTACGAGTGGAATACCAATGCAGTGCCAAATATATGAACGCAGCAACGCATTCGAGTCCACGATAGAACCGCCCAACAAGCCGAACCTCACGTCGTTGTAAGCGGTCATTCCTAACTGCGGGCCGAACGGACCTTCGTGACCCAGCATTGGAGTCGCGCGTGCCATGTTTGTTCCGACCGTGACAGCCCAAAATCCAAGTTGATCATCTGGCAACAAGTAACCGGTAAACGAAAGCAGCAACGTCAACACCAGCAACACCACACCAACGCACCAATTGAATTCTCGTGGACGCTTATACGAGCCGGTCAGCACCACTCTAAACATGTGCAACCAGGTCGTAATCACCATCAAGTGCGCGGCCCAGCGATGCATGTTCCTAAGCAACTTGCCGAAAGGAACGTCATGCTCGAGATAAAGAATGTCGCGGAATGCGTCGACCTTTGTCGGGTGGTAATAGAACATGAGCAACACACCCGTAAACGTCAGCACAATGAACAGGTAGAAAGTAATTCCGCCCATTCCCCACGTAAACGGATAACGCACAGCATCGCGATTGATCTTAGCCGGATGTAAATGAAGAAAAACATAGGAAAGAATTGCCAGCGAGCGATTACGTGGATCCGAACGGTCGTGGGAGACGCGAAAGATCGATTTCCAAACCTGTGTGTCTTGAGGATCTTGATAACCCTTCGCTTCCTCGATAGCTCGTTCTTTAATGGCAGTCGTACTATCGCGAACCTTATTCATAAGGTTCTTACTGGAGTCGTCTCCAGTCGTTAGTTGCTTGGTTTCTTTCGGATCAGGGTTATCTGAAGCCATACAGCTTTCTTTACTCCGAGTCTGAAGTAAACGCGTAAAGCAGAATGCTTAAACGAAAACTCAGTTACATGGGGATGTAAGCGCCGGCGTTTACGTCGTCGAACTGGCTCGGTTCCCCTTTGGGCCATGAAAACAGCTTGCCGGTGTCGACTAGAACTTGACCTTCCGCATCGAGGACAACTTTGGCGCGATCCATTGGTCGAGGCGCAGGTCCCTCGAAGTTGATCCCTTCGCTATCGTAGCCACTGCCGTGACAAGGACACTTGAACTTGTTCTCACTCGCCTTCCAGTCAGGTGTACAACCCAGATGGGTGCAACGTGCATAAATGACGAAAAGACGATCAGAAGTCTTAGTCACCCAGATGCGGTACTGCTGTTGCCACTTCGTATCGACACCCAAAGCGTAATCACCCGGCGGACCGATTCTGAAAACACTTGATGGTTCCAGGATCGAACGCGGCAGGAAGAACCGCACAAACATCAAGAAGTCAGTGATCAGAAAAGTAGCGACCGAGGACCAAACGATCCAGCGACGCATCTTGTTAACTTTTGGGTCTGGAGTGCTTTCGACGACTGTCGGCGATGGCTGAGCAACTGGAGCCGGGGCAGTTGGCACAGGTGTAGCCCCTGAAGCCCTGACTTCCCACAAATCTTTGTCGGCCTGACTATCCAAGTCCAAACCTCCGTGTTGCGATGTTGTGCGTTGCGCTACTTCCGTGGGTACACTTCGACTTTAATTGCAGAGAGCTACGTATAGTATTTCCCGACTAACAGAAATTACTCTCTGCCCAGTAAAGCGAATTATTAGCGTAGTCATGAAGAGCGCCGCCCTGCAAAAAACAATATAATGTGGTCGGCGCGATATTTATACCTGTTTCGTAATTCGCTGGCAAGAATTTTTCCAAAACGATGTCGCGTATCATCAATAGGAGTAGATCTTAGTTGTCAAAAGTTCATGTGATTGTTTACTCGCGACCAGGCTGTCATCTTTGCGATGAAGCGAAAGAAGCTATCGCAATGTCGCACTGCGAGGAGTCGTACACGCTCGAGGAAATTAATATTGAGACGAGTGGAGACTTATTAAGGAAATACCGGTTTGATATTCCGGTTGTTTCTATCGGAGGCCTCGAATCTTTCCGGCATCGAGTAGATGCCACTCAGTTTCGGAAACTGATCGAATCACATCGAGCCTCAACTGACTCACAGTCGTGACCTGGAAATAGCGACGGTTACAGAAG
>Ga0170475_106293901_pt1 | contig 10865 bp, 8 predicted proteins | sample Soicark_Litter_5_FD_111474 | JGI IMG/M metagenome (GOLD analysis project Ga0170475, IMG submission 111474) | Avena fatua rhizosphere microbial communities from Hopland, California, USA. Combined Assembly of 48 SPs | reverse complement strand
GCCCTGCGCAACCCGAGTCGTATATTTCTCTTCGAGATATTTTCGGATCTCTTCCACGGGAAAATCCCAGGCCGTCGATTTAGGAAGTGATTGATAGTAGGCTGTGTCCGCTAGTTTTATAGGTTTCGCCTTTGCAGCATCTACCTCGGCTTGGGAATATCGATCCGGAAAATATTTCGCCATCTGATCCAGAACTATATCGCGACGCATTTTCGCTTTTTCCATGCTGCGCGTTGGCGAATATTCAGGCGATTTTGGGATCGCGGCTAGCAGTGCGGCTTCCTCGAGATTTAGATCTTTTAGATGTTTGCCAAAATATGTTTCCGAGCCTGCTTCAAATCCATAAGCGCCCGCGCCGAGGAAAACGTAATTCATGTACATCTCGAGAATCTGGTCCTTTGTATAGAACCTCTCGATCTGCAAGGCCACGGCCCACTCGTTGACCTTTCGCGTATAGGTTTGATCTTTGTAGAGAAATAAATTCTTTGCGAGCTGTTGAGTGATCGTCGATGCACCTTCGGTCTTGCCGGTCGTGATGTTTTTGAATACGGCGCCGACTATGCGATACGGATCGATACCGATATGGTCGCGAAAACGGTAGTCCTCGATGGCAAGTAAAGCATCCGTTACTTTGTCGGGAACATCCTGTATTTTTACCGGAATACGTTTTTCGAGTGCGAATTCAGCAAGAACGGTTTCGCCGTCATCGGCGTAGATGGTCGTAACCTGCGGCGGACGGTAAGTCGCGAGAGCAGAAACCTCGAGTGAATAGCGCGAGTTGTTCAGGTAATACGACGCGAGTACACCTGTCAGTCCACCTGCGCATAAGGCCAGTATTACCGCTGCCGAGAACCAGATCGCCTTAGATCTGAAAGAGCGACTGGGTGAAATCGCCTTGACCTCTTTTGTACCAATTCTTTTTGCGTCACGCGCCATATATAAATAAACTCCTAATTAACGAATCGACGCATTTTTATACTTACGACAAATCCGATCGCAATAAATGTTGTTAGGATCGCCGATAAACCGGCGCTCATAAGAGGCAGCGGCACGCCTATGACCGGCAGGAAACCTTGGGCCATTCCGATATTCATAAATATCTGAAAGACCATTCCACAGACCACAGACATTATAACAAGCATCCCAGCCCGGTCCGACGACTGCCGAGCCCCGGCTATCATCCTAGAAAGCAGCAATGCATAAGCAAGCAACAGCGATACACATCCGATAAACCCTGAGTTTTCAGCAGTTACGGCAAAGATAAAATCCGTATGCGGCTCGGGCAAAAATTTTAACACGCTCTGAGATGTTTCCGTGTCACCTTGAATGCCAGTCAGCCCGCCCTTGCCGACAGTTATCGTCGACTGGATTGTATGGTATCCGTAACCTCGCGGATCGACCTCGTCAGGATTGGTGATGGCGAGAATTCTCTCCTGTTGATACCGTTTTATCTTGCCCGTTTTTACGCCGACATACCAAGCGGTAGGCACCATCACAACGGCCGCGAGAACCGCAAGGACGACATAACGAACCTTAAGTCCGGACAAGAACAAAACAGCCGCCAGGATCGGAAAATAAGTTATCGCTTGCCCGGCGTCCGGCTCGAGCATAATAAGCGCAAGCGGGCCGGCAAAGATCGCCCCGCCGATCAACATCTGTTTAAAAGTTAATTGACCGGTCTTTTTCCCGCCGAAGTACTTTGCCAGCATTAGAACCGTTGGGATCTTTACGAACTCAGACGGCTGGAATTGGCCTATCACAGGTAATTTCAGCCAAGCTTTTTGCCCATTGACCTCGACACCAAGCGGCGTAACTACAAGAAACAACAGCACAAGTCCGACCACATAAAATAGAGGAGCATAATCGACGATGCGGCGAAAATCACTGAAACCGACGACCAAAAACGCAACAATTCCGATGCCCAGGCCGATGATCTGTTTTGACCAGTAATTCTCGTCCGGCTGGGCGTTGTGTATCTGCCAGATACCAAAACTGGCGATAGCAACGGCCATGACGGTGGTCAGCCAGTCAAAGTCACGGAGATCCCGTTTTTCAAGGATGGCTACCATTTATTTTTTCCCGACGGCTTCCTCTTTGGTCATTATCGGCAACGATGGATCGCGCTTGGCAAGGTAGGCTTCATAGATACCCTTTGCAGCTGGAGCAGCGTTCGCAGCACCGAATCCTGAATTTTCGATCAGCGCGACGACCGATATTTCAGGCTTGTACGCCGGTGCAAAGCTATTGAACCAGGCGTGGTCCTTAGCTCCGCCAGAGCCCAGTTCTGAAACCTGCGCCGTCCCCGTTTTTCCAGCTATCTCCCATCCGGGCATCCTGATGCCCGCCGCCGTTCCGGCTTCCTGAACTACGCCCCACATGCCCCTCAACATGATGTTGTACTGGTCGTCCGTCATTGGGACGATCACCGGCTCGGGATGCTGGTAGGCAAAACCCTGTCTCGCAGGGACATAATTCGGGTCGCCATCCTCGCCTATGGCAGAGATCGGCTTAAATTCTTTTAAAAAGTGCGGTGTGTACATCTTGCCATGCATACCGACGCTCGCGATCGCACGCAGCATCGCGATAGGTGTCGCGACCACGGTATCTTGTCCGATCGATGCGTAAACAGTGCGGATGTCGCTCCATTTTCCCTCGTGTTTTAGGATCCACGGCATCCAGCTCTTAGGCGTCTGGCTGACCTTTTCATTTGGAAGATCGATACCGGTGGGCTTGTCGAACTGAAAGGTCTGGATCATCTTGATCAGCCCTTCGATCCCCATCTTTAGACCCAGATGATAAGCATAGCCGTCACACGAAACGGTGATAGCGTGATCGAGAGGTGGTGACCCGTGGCTGCCCATGCAGCGAGTGAACTTGTTGCCTACCTGGATGCCTCCGCCGCAAAGCACATTAGATTTCTGGGGCGTGATCACGCCTTGTTCAAGCGCACCGACATACTCCGGGATCTTCCAGGTCGAGCCGGGCGGGTAGCGCCCCTGGATGGCCCGATTGTAGAGGGGCCGTTTCTCATCCTGCCAATAAGCCGCGATCTGTTTGCGGCCTTCCGATTTAGAGGCGCCTTGTATAAAAACGTTCGGGTCGTAGGCCGGATGCGATGCCATTGCAAATATCTCGCCGTTATTCGGGTCCATCGCTATGATCGTCCCTCGTTTTGTCGACGACGCATCGAGCTGTTGCTCGGCAGCCATTTGAAGGTCCAGATCAATCGTTGTAACGAGGTCCATGCCGGCTTGTGGAGGAACACGCGCGATCTCGGTTTGGACACGTCCGCGGCTGTCAACGATAACTTTGCGATAGCCCGGCTTTCCCCGGAGAAATTCGTCGTAATACTGTTCTAGTCCGCCCTTGCCGACAATATCGCCAGCACGAAAACCTTTCTCCTTGATCTCCGGATTTTCGAGTTGTGCGGGGCTGATCTCGCCAACGTAGCCGAGTACATGCGAGAGCACGGTTCCGAGGGGATAGAATCGCTGCGGCTGAAGCTCGATCAAGAGCTCCGGAAACTCGACCGAGTGAGCTTCGACCCAGGCGATGTCCTGCATGGTCGCATTTTCCTTCAGGACCATCGTTTCGAAATCGTTCTGTTTCTTGATCAAATTCAAGCGCTCGACAACAAACTGGCGATCAAGTGTCAGCCCGCCTGCATAGTCGTCTACACGAGTTGAAAGGTCTATTCTCTTTATTGGCTCGTTTGCCAGGACAACGTTGTAGGTTGGACGTGAATCGACAAGTATCTTGCCGTTGCGGTCAAAGATCGCACCCCGGGGCGCCGGTATCGGGATCAGGCGGACCCGTTGGTTCTCAGCCCGCTCGGCATAGTATGCGCCTTTTGTGATCTAGGTAATAAAGCCGCACACCGAGAACGGCCAGGAGAACAAAAGCGATGATCTGTATCGCGGTTACACGAGCGCCGAGATTCTGAACGTGGTCGTTTAATTTCATATGACACAGCCCGGCGGCTGCTCGCTATTTTCCAAGTCGTATAGGGTTGCGCCGTCGAGTCGTTCGGCGGGTCGGAAACATTTCGCGCTTGCCCTTGGCAAGCTTCTCGGTCATAAAGCTGTCCAGGAACAGATAAATAAACGTTCCCGCGATCGTCGTACCTATTAGTGTGTACGAAGAAACGATCAGGAATTGTCCAGACGGCTCCTGTCCCAATATTCGGTGCAAGCCGTAATACAACGCGTCATCCAAAAAGCATGCCCCCGCTATGACGGGTATCCGCAATAAAAGGTTGTCCATGTAGACGCGTCGGGCAACCTCGGAAACTATATATGCGACAAGGGTTTTCGAGAATCCGTTCGCTCCAAGCAGGCCGCCGCTCAAGGCGTCCACCGCGAGTCCCGAGAAGGTCCCGAAAAGTATCGCTCTCATAGAGTTTCGCTGAAGGGCAGCATAGACAACGATAATGAGTGGAAAGTCGATGTAGGCAAACGGCTCCGCGACATTTCGCAGCGTCCACTGAAGGATCACCGCGATCACTAATGCTGCCGTTAGCTTTACTTGCTCCATTTATTTCTTTTCTTTTGTTGGCGGCGTTAATTTTTGCTCAAAGGGAATTCTCGGTGGCGGCTCGTAGAGTAAGACACCGACCTCCTGCATCGAGCCGAGCTTTGCCGCGGGCTGAATGAATATCTGATGAGGTGTCGTCGCAGATCCGCTGATGATCTGGACAATGTCGCCGATCTTTATACCGGGCGGATAAATGCCGTCCTGACCCGTCGTGAACACCGCTTGTCCAACCTCGACCTCGGTGCTGCCCGACACATATTTCATCTCCAGCACGTCTTTTTTGCTGGTTCCGGTTACGACACCCAGCGCGGTAGAACTTCCAATTTCGCCGATGACCGCTCCCAAACCTGACTTATCGCGGGTAACCAGATCTACCTGACTGGTCAATGGGCTAACTGCAGTAACGCGGCCGACGAGACCGCCATTCGCGACAACCGGCATATTGAGTTTTACGCCATCGAGGCTTCCGCGATCAATGATCGAGGAGTCAAACCAGACAGAGGGATCACGGCCGATAATGCGTGCCGGCAGGACCTTTAATTTCGATTGGTCTTTGAAATCGAGAAGGGCCTTGAGCCGTTGATTTTCTTCTGACAGTCCTTTGGTCGATTCTATCTGCAGCTGAAGTTGGTAAACCTGTTCCTGCAGCTTTGTGTTTTCATCCTGGGCAGAACGAAGATTTGCGATCGAGCTGAAGTATCTGGTGACTCCCGAGGATATCGACGTTACAGGCGATTGCACAAAGTCGGCTATTGTCTGAGTCCAAACACGAATGATCCGCTGACCGGACGTTATCTCCCGAGCGTCAAACGCCATCAGGATAAAATTTCCGAGCAGCAGAATAAGCACCAGCCACGGCGTCAGCTTCCAAACTTCTTTCTGACTACGCTCAACCATCCTAGCGAAAGGATCAAGCAAAAGGGATAAAGGATAATAAGACTCTGTCTTTATCCGTATCCGTCATCCTTTCTCCTTCATTTTAGCTTCCTGTCATTAACGAATTGTCCCACTTGACCCGTTTCAAGAGCTCTATATCTGAAAGCATCTTGCCAGTGCCGAGCACGACAGAGGAGAGGGGATCGTCTGCGATGACGACCGGTAAGCCGGTCTCGATCATCAGACGCTTGTCTAGATTCTTGAGGAGTGCGCCGCCGCCAGTGAGGACAATGCCGCGCTCGACAATGTCGGCGGACAATTCCGGCGGAGTGCGTTCGAGAGCAACGCGAACTGCATTAATTATCGTCGATACCGCATCAGACAATGCCTCGCGGACTTCTTCGTCCGTGATGGTTATCGTCTTAGGGATGCCTTCAATAAGGTTGCGTCCGCGAACGTCCATGGAAAGCGGCTCATCAAGGGGAAACGCTGAACCAAGCGAGATCTTAATTGCCTCGGCAGTCCGTTCGCCGATCAACAAGTTGTACTTGCGCTTGATATATTGCGTAATGGCTTCGTCCATTTCGTTACCAGCGACCCGCACGGCACGCGAATACACAATGCCAGAAAGGGAAATTACCGCAATGTCGGTCGTACCGCCGCCGATATCGACGACCATATTTCCATGAGGTTCCGTAATAGGAAGACCTGCGCCGATAGCGGCCGCCATCGCCTCTTCAACCAGATAAACCTCAGACGCCTTTGCTCGATACGCAGAATCCTCGACGGCCCGACGCTCGACCTGTGTGATCTCGGACGGGATGCCAATGACGACCCGAGGACGCACCCATGATTTTCCGTTGTGTGCCTTGCGGATAAAATGCTGGAGCATTTTTTCCGTCACCTCGAAATTCGCGATGACGCCGTCCTTCATCGGACGGATCGCGACGATATTGCCAGGCGTGCGGCCCAACATCTCTTTCGCATCACGGCCAACTGCTTCGACCTGATTTGTCACCTTGTTGATAGCGACGATCGAGGGCTCAGACACGACAATACCTCGTCCCTTTGCATAAACGAGTGTATTCGCCGTTCCAAGATCGATCGCCAGGTCGCTGGAAAACAAACTAAACAAAGACTTAAATGCCATTTTGTGAATTACTCAGTGGGTGTCCTGGTTGTCAAGATTAATTGTCGCGCCGACCGGAGTGAATCGCTTTAATTTACAGAAAAGACCGATGCAAAAGGGGATTAGCCGTCGACCCGAACGTCCAATCCAATAGCATACACTGTTCCATTTAAAATTTTCTACTGGAAAATCCGCAAAATTAAGACTTTTTGAATATTTTTATTCAGTAGTCAATTCTTTTTGCGTCAGCCATGCTTCCGGTTTCGCGATCGATCGCGATTTGAAATAGAAAAGGCCACTGCGATAGCGGCCCGTTCAAACGATCACATCATCCAAATTTCTCTATCGCGCGCCGCTATGAAATATCTCAAAACGGCATCCTCGCGCCGGCCGCGTCTCAACCATCTTTTTCTTTTGCGATCAAACGCTCGCCCGTCTGCTCAGGCTGATGATCTGCAGACTGAGGTAAATAACCAGCGGCGGGCGATTCGGAGACATCTTTTTCGAGTGCCGCGTTCAAAACCTCGCTGATCTTTGAGACCGGAATAAATTCGATCTGGTTCCTCACATCTTCCGGGATATCCTCGAGGTCAGCTTCGTTCTGATACGGCAAAATGATCCGCCTGATCCCCGCCCGAAAAGCTGCCAGCACTTTCTCTTTCAGTCCAGCGATCGGAAATACCAGACCGGACAAAGTTATTTCGCCCGTCATTGCCGTATCCGGATGCACCTTTCGGCCCGTGTATAGCGATGCTAATGCCGATGACATCGTGACACCTGCGCTGGGTCCGTCTTTCGGAATGGCCCCAGCGGGCACGTGCAGATGGACGCCGTTCTGCTTTATGACCTCCGGATTAATGCCAAACTCAACAGCATGCGACCATAGGTAACTTCGAGCGGCCTGGGCCGATTCCTTCATGACTTCGCCAAGCTGTCCGGTCAATGTTAAGCCGCTGCTGCCGGGAAGCAGCGTTGCCTCGATGAACAAAACCTCGCCGCCCATCTCGGTCCAGGCCATACCCGTGGCAACGCCTGGCGGCAATTCTTCCCTCGCCGACTCGGGATAGAATCTCGGACCGCCCAGATATTCCTTGACGTCGCTTGCGTCGACCACAACCTTTTCTTTCGACCCTTCAGCAACGTGCAGTGCGACTTTTCGTGCAATATTTCCGATCGTCCGCTCCAATTGCCGAACGCCAGCCTCGCGAGTGTATCGCGACGTCAACCTATTTATTGTGTCGTCGGTTATTTCAAGCTGCTCGTTGGTCAAACCATTCTCTTTGATCTGTCGCGGAACGAGATATTGCTTTGCGATATTTAATTTCTCGAGATCGCTGTAACCAGCTAACTGGATGATCTCCATGCGGTCCCGCAGCGGTGCCGGGATCGGCGCAAGCTGATTCGCCGTCGCTATAAAGAAAACTTTTGACAAGTCGAACGGCAAGTCGAGATAGTTGTCCCGAAACGTATTATTCTGTTGCGGATCGAGTATCTCGAGCAGCGCGGCGGACGGGTCGCCCCTATAATCGTTGCCGAGCTTATCGATCTCGTCCAGCATCATTACAGGATTATTGACGGCCACGCGTCTAAGAGCCTGAATAATGCGACCCGGCATCGCGCCGATATATGTCCGACGGTGCCCCCGTAGCTCTGCCTCATCGCGCATTCCGCCCAGACTCATTCGCTCGAATTCACGTCCGAGAGATCGCGCTATGGACCGTCCAAGAGAAGTTTTGCCGACTCCCGGCGGTCCAACAAACAGCAGGATCGGACTTTTCGAATCAGGCCTCAGCTTCATCACGGCCAGCGACTCGAGAATGCGCTTCTTTATGTCCTCTAGCCCGTAATGGTCTTCGTCCAATATCTTTCGCGCTTCGTTGAGATCAAGTTTCTCTTCGCTCGATTTTCGCCACGGCAGCTCTAATACGTATTCCAGATAGGTTCGAATAACGTGATAGTCGGGCGCCGATTGCGGCAGCTGTTCCATCCGCCTTAATTCGCGCGTCGCTTCCTTTCGAACATCTTCGGGCAGATCCGCTTGCTCTAACCTTTCTCTTAACTGTGACGCCTCGGCCTTCTCTCCAGTGTCGTCCTCGCCAAGCTCCTTTTGGATCGCCTTCATCTGCTGGCGAAGCACGTAATCGCGCTGCGCCTTGTCCATTTCGCTCTGCGCCTCGGACGAGATCTTTGAGCGGATCTGCATGATCTCGAGCTCGCGCGCAAGGGCAGCGTGTGTCAGTGTCAGCAAACCGTCGACCGTGCTCGACTCGAGCATTTTTTGTTCTGTCTCGACACCGAGGTCGAGAACCGACGCGAGAAAGTATGCGAGCTGAACCGGATTATCCTGCGACATCACTGCCATGCGAACTTCCGGCGGCACTTGCGGCAACAGGGCCAGAGCCTGTTGGATCATCCCCTGAATGTTTCGTTTGAGAGCTTCGATCTCCTCGTCGTCGACGCGTCGCAGTTCGGGCAGTATCTCGATCTTTGCTTTTAGATAAGGCTGTTCGCCGACCCACTCCTTCACTTCAAACCGGTCCATGCCCTGGACGATGAGCTGCATTACTCCCTCGTTCCTCATCATCCGTTTGATGTTCACCAGAGCGCCGATCTTGTACAGGTCTGACGGCTTGGCGTCGTCGCCCGTAACGTTATCGGTCTTTGTAGTGATACAGGCGAGCAGCTTTTCTTCCGTTGCCAGAGACGCCTCAACCGCCTTCGTCGAGCGCTCACGTCCGACCGCCAGCGGCACGACCGTTTCCGGAAATAGAGTCGTGTTCTGGAGCGGCAATACCGGAATTTCGAACTGTTCGCCGACGCGCTCCTTCGAGGCTCCTTTATTTTGTTCGTTCGCTTCTGCCATAACCTAACTAGTTTGACTCTTGACCGCCCCGCCTTTCCGTAACCTGATGATCAAAAGTCCGTTGTCAAAATTGTGTTCAACGGTCGCCCCGTCGATAGACGCAGGGAAATTGAGCGTCTTTTCAAATCGGCTGTATGTGATCTCCATCTGTTGATATGAAACGTCACCGCCGCATGAGCGATCTTTCCGGCTGCCGGCGATATACAAGACATTTCCCTGAATATCGATCTCGATGTCCTCAGCCGAAACGCCCGCCAACTCGACCTTTACGAGCCATCCCTCGGGGGTTTGGTAAACATCCGCCGCCGGCAGCCACAGCGGCCCTGACGGCTTTGCTCGTTTAGATGAGCCTAGAAAATGAAAATGTCTGTTGAGGGATTTTGCCATTATTGCGATCGTGATGAGTGATAAGTGATTTAATTTCCCGTCACCTATACCTCGTCACATTTTACTTTTTGCTCCAAAAAGCGCTGCCGCTTGAGATCTCTTCTAATGTTTCAGCGATCTCGAGTTCGTCTTCAGTTTCCAGCGCAACGTCGGCTATAGAGATGATTCCGGCAAGTTTTCCATCTTCGTCGACGACCGGAACACGGCGGACCTGTTTGTCGCCCATGAGCCTGACGGCTTCAAAAGCAAAATCGTCCGGCTTTACCGAAAAGATCTCAGCCGTCATCGCGTCATTGATCGGCGTATCGGCGTTCTTACCATCGGCTATGCATCGGACTACGATGTCGCGATCGGTCACAATGCCGACAAGACGGCCATCCTCGACCACCGGTATAGAACCCATGTCGCCCTCGCGCATCATCAGTGCCGCGTCTTGCAGAGTCATTTCGCGTGTTGCCGTCCGCACATCGCGCGTCATTATCTCGCTGCAGCGCGTGCGTGAAACCGCCGATCTTTCGGCCTCGGTCATCGTCAGAACTCCTTTTCTTTATTTTGTTTTAGCGGCGTGAATAAAGCAAGACCAAAGGTCCGTGGCTAATTCTTACTGCCCTCAGTTAGTGAGATCATGCGATCCAGCGCTACCTTCGCATAATGCTTCGTCTCGTCATCAACGACGATCTCATTCACGACAACGCCGTCGACCAGATTGTCCATTGCCCATGCGAGATTTTGCGGAGCGATGCGATACATCGTCGCGCACATGCAGAGGTCCGGTGCGAGCAGGTGAATTTCTTTATCGGGAAATCTATCTTGCAGACGATTAACAAGATTTACCTCGGTCCCGATAGCCCATTTTGAACCGGCAGGTGAGTTCTCAACAGTTTTGATGATGAACGATGTCGAGCCGTCAAGATCGCTCATCTCGACAACTTCGCGCATGCATTCGGGATGGACCATTACCTGCACCCCGCGAATGTCTTTGCGGATCTTATCGACGTGCCACGGCTTGAACCGGCCGTGAACGGAGCAGTGTCCGCGCCACAAGATCAGCTTTGCATTCAAGAGATCTTCTTCCGT
>Ga0170475_100516824_pt1 | contig 10866 bp, 17 predicted proteins | sample Soicark_Litter_5_FD_111474 | JGI IMG/M metagenome (GOLD analysis project Ga0170475, IMG submission 111474) | Avena fatua rhizosphere microbial communities from Hopland, California, USA. Combined Assembly of 48 SPs | reverse complement strand
CGGCGTTTTCCGAGCGGGCAGCGCTAGCCTCTCGCGCTGCCTGCTGGGCCCACCGCCATAACGAGGTGAGTGATGCAGGGTAACGTGTACGTACTGAAGCACAGCGTGCCGGTGGTGGAGTCTTACCCCACCGACCTGGTCTCTGAGTGGATCGTCACCCACTCCACGCACGCGTGTCTCACGCTGCAGGAAGCCATCGACGCAGACGGTGTCTCGGTCAAGACCACGCTCGCGAGCTTCGAACGCTCGGCCCTCGACTACCACCTCAGCCGCGGACGCGCTCTTCTCATGGAGCACTCGGTCGTGGAGATCTTCTCGGCGTCGAAGACGCTCTCCAACCCGTACGACATCTACTTCAACCCCCCGGAGTCGTACTCGTTGTTGGCGCGTATCGGCGTGCCGTACTCCGGCCCCGCTAGCCGCCCGCGCGCGTTGCAGAGCGAAGTGTCCGGTGTCTGACGCCGGCACCGCTCGCTTCGCACGCGCGTACCACCTGCTCTCCGCCGCGGAGGCGAAGGTAGACAAGAACAGCAGGGATAACCTCGCCGAGCGCTACGAGCTCGGCGCAATCGAAGAGGTCCACGAACTCGCGGAGCAGATCTGCTCCGCGCGACCCTCGCTGTCGCATCGGTTCTGGGACGAGCTGTTCGACGTGTTCGGGTACGTCGAGCTCATCGTGCGCGCGAAGCCGAACAGCTCCGCGATGCGCCTGCTCCAAGCAAAACTGATGGTCGCAATCGACATGTGGGTGGCCCGCAAGGTCGAGCGGGGACAGAATCGCGACCTCGCAACGACGATCACCTTCCTCCTCGCCCTGAAGCGCGCGATCGGGAGGGTCGGCTGATGGACGTCGCAACCAAGAAGTGGTACGAGGAGCGGATCGTCTGGCTGGCTCTCGGTCTCAGGCCGAGGGCGTTCTCGCCCAGCCGCCTCGCCATCAGCGGTCGTCCCGCGCTGATCGCCGCGCCATCGGGTGCGGGAAAGACGACCTTCGTGGTCCAGAACCCCGCGGCTCGCGTCATCGACGGCGATCTCATCATCGGCACCGCCTTCGGGTGGCCGAGAACGCCCAACTGGTCGGCCGACCCTGAGTACCACGAGATGCACTGCAAAGTGCTCTCGACGTACTCCAGGATCACGGGGCTGATCGTCATCTTCAATGGTGACGTCCAGTTCTGGCCGCCCGAAACCGTCGCCGCAGTGGTGATCCCGCCTTTCTCGAAAGTGCGCGCGGATACGAGACTCCTGTCGCGCGGTCCGACCGCGTACGGCACCACGCGGCAGCAGTGGGACGAGAACGTCAGCGCGCTCAGCGCCACCGCGCTCACCCGTCACTGGCCCGTGTTTCCCGATTTTCAGGCAGCGGTCGTCGCGGTACGCAGCGAAGCGAGGCTCTCGTGAGACGAGATCTCGTCATCATCGCGCACTCGTTCGCGGGCAAGACGACTTCGCACAGACTCGGGAAGACGGAGGATGTGGAAGAGCTCCCCGCGTACAGGGCGATCAAGAACGGGTGGGGTGACCCCGCTCTCGTCGCCATGCCAGAGTGGCACGCCACCGCTCGTCGCGCCTACAACAGCTTCGTTCGGCTGGCGGTCCAGAGCAGTGGACTGCCTCTGACCGTGCACCCGGCCGACGAGTATCACGTTCGGGAGTGGCTGGCCCTCGGCTGTGAGCTGAGGGCAGTCTTCCTCTCACACGCCGAACTCGAGCGACGGATCCACGCAGAGAAACGTCGTAAGCCCGACGCTCCATGGTGGCCTTCCCGTCTCTCAGGCTGTCTCGACGGACGGCGTCGCATCCTCGCGCTTCGGCACGTTGTGCCGATGTACCCGGATATCGATGCCGCCCTGGCCGCCGATCCGACCCCGTTCGATCCCTGGAACGAAACCGAATAACAAGGAGAGGCCCATGGAAGTGTGCAGGCGTATCGAGCTGCTCGATACGCTGTCCGCGAATCCGACCACGCAGATCAAGACCGTGACCGTTCCCACTGGTGGTGGCTGGTACCGGCTCCTCGCTCTGCGCCAGACGCTGACCGTTCCCGGAACGGCCGCTTCGCACGCCCCGAAGCTCTACAAGCGGACGGGCGGCGCAACGAAAGATCTGGTCCTGCAGTCGGGCAACCAGGTTCCGGTCGGTATCCAAGCCGTGGTTCCATCGAGCGTGGGACAGCTGGCGGCGGGTGCCACCGGCGCAGACCAGTCGAGCTCGACTTTCATCGAGTTCTTCTTGCCGGAGGGCAAGCTCTACTGGCAGCCCAACCCCAACACGGCCGATACCACCGCAGTGGTCTCGATCATTCTCGGCAAGCTGGAGGGCTAATGTACGGCACGCACCTGGCGTCCGACCGCCTGACCAACACCGGTTCGTGCAGCGCGGTCGGTCCCGGAACGACGACCTTCTACCAACTCACGCTTCCCGACTGGGATCGAGAGTTGCCGCTGGCCGACTACCTCGCGGTGCAGTTTACGATGTCGAACATCGCGCTCAGCGCGAACCCGGGGCTCGCAGTCTACTGGGCTCACATCTTCAACGGCATCACGATCGGTCTGGTCTCGGCTTCGGCCTTCTGGCGTCCGCTGTGGCCTGGTGACTTCTCGGAAGCCGAGGTTCCCATCGCGACCACCATCTGGGATAGCTTCTCTCCGCAGTGCGGGGGTAGACTGGCCCTGATGGCAGCTGTGGTCGCCGGTGGCGCAGGCACGACGTCGTTCGATTTCGCGCTGGATATCCACATCCGGTCGCGATCGTTGACGGGCTCGAATTCGGGCACCGTCCTCAACCACCCCACCCTGGGCATCACGCGCCCCACGCCCGAGAGCGTGAGAATCACAAAGGAGGAAGATGGACTTCCACTTCGACAAGGGAGAGATCGTCATCATCGTGGTCATGTTCGTGCAGTGGCTCATCGCCGTGCTCAGCGACGGCAGGATCACGAAGGGCGAGCTCTCGCAACTGCGACAGATCGTGCTCAGTCACGCTCTGCCTTCGCTCATCGCGAAGGGCCCTGTCACCAGCGCTCCCGTGATCGGGAGCGTCACCAACAACTCGAACAGCCCGGCAAAGCCGGGCGAAGGGAAGTAGCATGTCCGCTCTCGCAACGTTTCTCCCGCTGACCAACTGCGAGTACGTCTCCGGCACCCACAAGGTGGCGTCCGTCTCGCCGCGCGAGTTCCTCTTCGGGCTGCAGAGCCTGCTCGTCTCGCAGGAGCCCGTCGACCTGTTCAGCAGCAGGGTCGGCGACGGCACCATCTCGGTCCTGCCGACCGCGAAGCAGTACGCGCGCGCCCCGCTGGTCTACGTCGTCGCCGAGCTCGGTCGCGATGATCCGCCCTCCGAGATCACCTACTCCTTCGCGGGGGCCAGGATCTCGGTCGGCGGGCTCGAGAACGGCGCCGCCGACGTGCCGATCGCGTCCTCGGCGTTCACGACCTCGGTCTCCGCCAAGGTCCTGGACCCCGGGGCGAAGTCGGCGTTCCTCTGGATCCCGTGCGTGACCGTGCAGGCGGGCGAGTGGATGCCGATGGCGCCCCAGTTCTACTGGGACGACTCGACCGCCGCCGCCCACAAGGGCGTGGTCACCACCGTCACCGGCTCGCCCGCCGGCGGAACGCTGCGCACGTACTTCATCACGCCCGGCGCCCGCTACTGGCGGGCGACGCTGGCCAAGCTGATGGACGACCGCTTCATGGCGGCGGCGCACGAAGGACGTGCCGAGAGCGGGCGCTCCACCTGGCTGCTGTCCTGACCTGATCGCCTGGGCCGGCACTCAAGTCGGCCTAAGGTGATACAACCCGAAAGGAGTCGACATGAACAACATCACTCGCGCCGACGTGATCGCCCTCGATCGCATCGATCGTGCGCGTCGCGCGCAAGTCGCCGCTTCCATCCTGCGCATCCTCGCGCCAGAGGTCGACGGCGTCGCGTTCGCCGGTCAGCTCTCTGACGCGCTCGAGTACATCTCGGCACTCGGGGCCGTCGAAGCGGAGTACCGCATCCTCGAGATCCCGAGGCGGGAGGCGGAACTCCTGGCGCTCTCGATGTGCACGGCGGTGCCGCCGTGGCTGATCATCCTCAACGGTGCCGCCCGCTACCTCGAAGCGGACAGCGGCATGCTCGGCATCGCCTCGCAGGCCGCGAAGGCCTTGCTGGGCGTACTCGCGCGATCGTCGGATCCCGGCATCGCGAAGCAGGCCGTCGACATGCAGGGCGACTCCGATCTGCTCTCCGCGCCGAAGGCGCTGATCGAAGGGGTCGCCAAGCTGTACCAGGCGTACACCGTCGCGCAGCCCGTGATCGGCCTGATCGGCACGGCCGCCCTCTGATGCCTCCCGACAACACCGAGGTCATCGTGCCCCCGCCCGCGGCAGTCGGGTCCGTCGAGGCGTCCGGCACGATGGCCTCGCTGCTCGGCGACTACACGGAGCTCGACTGGCGTCGGAGCTCCGTCGGTCCGTACATTCACGACTGGGTTGTCGTGACGTACGCGCTGGTCAAGAAGCTGCGCGAGGGACAGCACCTCGCGATCGTCACCAACTACTTCAAGAGGACCTGAACATGGCGAAGCACGACATCGCCGCCACCGCGATCGCGCAGGCGAAGGCGGAACGGCGGACGCCCAACCTCCTGACCGCTGCCTTCGGCGTGGTGCCACTCGTCGGCGGTCTCGCCGTCGTCGGGCTCTTCGTTTCGACCGCCATGCGGCGCAGCGCCGCGCAGGGCGGCTCGCCCTCCGTGGGGCCCGAGAACCACGGGCTCGTGAACGTCGAGCTGAACCCCACCTACTCGCTGTAGGGGGGCGCGACCCGCTGGCGAGAGCCAGCGGGTCGCCTCGTCTTTCGCAATTATCCTCAACAATCACTACAAGGAGAGGTACACTATGCTGCGGATCCGTGAGGAACTTCGTCTGCGTGAGATGAATGGTCAGCTCGTCGCTCAGGTCGACCCGATCGCGCTCGTGGCCTTCAACCTCGCGATCGATCTGAAGCGCGACGTGCCGCTGCAGATGACGGCGGGCCAGATCGGCCCCGACCCCCTGCACACGCCGACGCCCCTCTGCTCGATGATCGACTCCGCCTGTACGGACGTCAACTCGGGGCTGAAGCCGCTCGGTGAGTCCACGACGGTCTGGCTCGACCCGTCCTCTTCCACGACCATGACCGGGGGTCCGAAGCCGGTGGGGGGAGGCTACACCAGCAACCTCTACTCGGACTGGGCCTCGCATCTCATGACGGGCAACTACACCAGGAGGCCGCAGCACCCGTCGCGGCTGGCGTACTTCGGCACGCTCGCGAAGGATGTGCTCGACGGGGGAGGAGGGTCGTTCGGCGTGACCGCCGACAAGAGCCGCCCGGCGTACCTCGACTACACGAAGCTCAACTACAACTACGCCGCGAGCCGCATGGACGCCGGCGACAGCGGTGAGGAGCGTTGGCTGCTCCGCGGCGAGGAGCGGTTCGCGCCGAGCGTCCAAGCCAGGCTGAAGTGGGAGCTCTTCCGCGCGATCGGAGAGCTGGCCGGTAACGACTACTTCACCGAGCCCTTCGACGACAAGGACAAGGAGAAGGACATCCACCTCCGGTCGATGGTGGTCAACATGCGGGCGGCCGCGCTCGTCGCAACTGTCACGATCCAGCCGCTGCTGATCGTGTACCACTGCGGGCTGCGCGCACTCGAGAACTCCCAGGTGCAGACGTCGCTGCAGCGACGGATCGCGGGTGGTTTCGCGCTCAACGAGCAGTGGGAGGCCGACAACGGCAGGCTCGCCGGGATCCCCGTCGCCCCCTGGGCCTCCGAGGTCATTCGCTGGTTCGGAACCGCGAAGGCTGACGTGCCCTTCGCCGACGGCGCCGACGTCCTCACCCTGCTCCCGGAGCTCGCGCGCGTCCTGATCACGACGAACGGCACCACGGCCCTCTCCCCGGAGCAGCTGCTCACGCCGGGCTCGACCTGGGCGCGCGTGCGCGCTCAGCTCCTCAGCCTGGTCTCCGTTCCGGAGGTCGAGGCCGCGCTCGAGAAGGTGGGCGCTTTGCTCAACTACAAGACCGCGACCGGCGATGCGAAGGCCATCAAGCTCTGGAACCCGGAACCGCTGCACCACGACAGTCTGCACCTCGAGCGGACCGTGGCGGCGGCGAATCTGCCCGGCGAGTTGATGGTCGCCGCGAACGATCACTACAGCGAGGATCTCGACGCCAAACGCGTCGTGCCGGAGAACGAGTACCGCACCATCGCGATCATCCGCGATAGCTCGTTGCCCGGCGACACCTCCGTGATCTTCGAGAACGACCCCCGCCTGCTGCGGCCGTCCGACGAGTACCGCGGCGACGCCAACCTGCTCGTGCGGCTCGAGCTGACCACCGAGCGCATGGCGACGATCGCAGGCATCCCGACCCAGGCGCTGGAAGCCGAGATCCGGGCGCCCGAGACCATCGGACGCTGGTCGCACCTGTTCGAGGTCAAGGGAGCGAAGATCGTCCCGAAGGCGCCGGAGTGCTTCAAGTCGCCGCGCACGGTGGATACCGCGAGCGGTGAGTTCGGGAGCTACCTGACGGTGCCGTGCCTGATGCCGAGAGGTGGGATCGTCACGATCGAAGGTGAAGCACGCGCGGTGCTCCCGATCGTGAAGGCCGGCGCCTCGAAAGGGGAGCGCTTCAACATCGCGCTCCCCCAGGTCTTCGTCGGATACGACTACCTCATGCTGGCTGATGCCGGCACGCGGGCCTGGTAGTGGCCGAGCGCGAGTTCCTCGTCGAAGGAATTCGCGCTCCTAGAATCGGATTGCCAGAAGCCGAGTACCACGTCGAGGACCAAGCGCTGCCGACCCCACCGGGTCAGCGGGTCCGCGACTTAGTCGGCAAGCTCAAGCGCACGGCGAGCATGGGGGTCAAGGGTGTTCCGCCCTCTCCCTCAGGTTCGGCTTTCACGTCCACGTGGCGTGATGTCGACCTGGCACTCGCCGCGGCCTCGGAGCTACTGGCGTACTACGCCGCTGGGCGGAACAGCAGGCACTCGCCTGGCTACGACGCCCAGTGCCACGCCAATCTGATCAAACTGATTCTACAGCGCGGGTACCCGCCCGGCTTTCACTACAAGGAAACACTGGTCGTGCCAGGCAACGCGGGGCCGGCTCCGAAGCTGGTCGCGCTGTTGCGAGACTGGGTCGCCGCGCGATACAGCCGCGCGGCCGCCGTGGGTGCGGTACGTATCAAGAGAGGTACGAACCACGGCCTACCAGACGGACGGAAAGACGACGAGTCGCTGCTGGCGCACATGGCCGAAGGGTGGCTGTTGGACTCGGCAGCCACCTTCTCGCGGCGCTGGGTCGTACAGCAAGGAATCTTCGGCTTCCGGATGGACACCGAGTTCCCACCCGCGCTGCAGGGCACTCGACCCGGCTACAAGACGAAAGAGCAGAAGATCGTCCGCGCCGGATCGGACGGACCGAGACTGGTCGGGCGAGCGACATCACTCTTTCCTGATCGCCGGCTGATCAACATGACCACCGCGCAACTGAACACGTCGCGGCTGCGCATTCTCGTCACCGGCGTGAAGCTGGCGATCAGATCGCACCCGACCTTCGGTCACGGACCAGCGGAGGACGTGCACCGATACATCTGGTCGATCGCGACCCGCATCGGCGCGGGGGTACTCCTGTTGCCGGATGATCCGTCGCGTTTCGACATCAACACGTCAGATAAGATGATGATCGCAGCGGAGAGCGTCTACGATCCGCATCTTCCAGCGCTAAACCTCGACAAGTCGCTGATCGACGCGACCCGTCGCATTCCTGTGCTCGCCGGCCCCCTGTGGGCGGGCGATGATGCCTTCCTGTACGAGCGGCAGGGCACGATCCTCTCCGGCGTAATCACTACATCCGTCGAGGGCACGTTAGTCAACTTTCTGCGTGTAATGATGGGCTGCGCCGCCGGCTTCCACATCACACCGGAGGCTGCGTTCGCGCGCTGGGAGCGAGGTGAGTTCGGCATACTGGTGTGGGGCGACGACACGCTCATCATCGTCCCGAAGACCTTCGACTACGCAGCCTACATCGCCGCAAGCGCGGAGTTGGGGTACGAAACGAAGGAGGATGTAGCGCCTGTGTTTCTCATGCGCTATCACGGCCGGGCCGATCGCGTGCACAACCTGGGCGCGCGAGCATTCATGCAGACCGTGTTCAGGGAGCACAGCTCGCCTCATCTGGTGGTCGAGCTGGTCGGATTGCTGGCGCGGCTCAAGATGATCGAAGGTGCGCCGGACTACGAGGTGATAACTCAGCTGTTGTTCTCGCGCCTCGAGCGACTCAGGGCGGAAGGCATCCGCGGCGTGCCGGATCTCGAAAGGCGCGTATCCCAGGAGGTGCGAGCCCTGCCAGATCGCGGCGCGCTCACCGAACTGCAAGCCCTCGCGCTGAGCTGGGCGCAAGGTGAAGACTTCTGGGCCGACAGCGCCCGGGCAGAGTACCTGGTGCGGGCGACGGGTATCGCTGGCCTCCTGCCAAACGACAGGGGCGCGGCGATGCGACTGGGCCCGCCTGAAGCTGAGAGCGACGTCAACGAGCGGTGGGCTCGGATCGCCGCGAAAGAGAAGACCAACAGCGCAGTCGCAGATGAGATCGACATCTTCACGTAAGGAGAGGCAGACATGCTGAAGTACTACCAGCTCAAGCCCCGTGTCGGCGCGAGCCGCCCTGGCTTCGCCGCGAGCAACGAGCAGGAGCTCGCGTTCGTCATCGACGATCGTGGGACTCAGGAGGTGACCAGGATGCCCAAGCCCGAAGCGGCCCTGGGACGCCTGCGCGCGAAGTACGCGATCACCGAGCTCAAGCCCGAAGAGGTCAGCGAGGCGATGAGGCTCGTACTGGACGCCGAGCTCAGCCCCAAGGGTGCGGGCGACCCCCCCCCTCCCCCGCCCGATGGTGGCAGTGACGACGACGAGACGCGCGGTGCCATTCTCTCGCTCGAGCAGAGGGTCGCCGCGCTCGAGGCCCTGATCAAGGGCCTGACGGACAAGAAGGCCGATGACATCCAGGGCGACAAGCCCGCAGGAGGTGAGTGATGCCGGTCGACCCGCGCGAGGACATCCCCGACACGGACAAGCTCGTCTGGTTCAGCCAGACCCGCAAGCCCATCCCGAACAACGTGCCGACGGCGTTGCGCGGCAACTGCCTGCTCGGCGCGACCGCGGCGCTCGCCTTCTGCTCCACGTATGGCTCCGGGCCTGGCGCGCTGACGTCCGGCTTCAGGACCCCCGCCGTCAACGCGGCGGATGGGGGCGCCTCGCACAGCGATCACCTCGAAGGCCTCGCCTTCGACGCGGTCCTCTCTCCGGCCGGCATGCTGGCCGCGCTCGTCGACGCCCGAAAGGGGACGCTCGCGACCGCCGGAAACGGCTTCGACCAGATCGCTTTCTACAACGATCACGTCCACGTGTCGCTGGCCAGGCCCGGGGAAAAGCCCCGGTTCCTGATCTACAGCGCCCGCGCGGCCGACGAGAAGTGGGTGCGGGTCGAGAGTGAGCTGGCGCGCGACGCGCTGGCCCTGGATCTCGGATCCACGCGAGGCGCACGCGGCCAGATCGTCCAGGGCACCCCTCCCTCGGAGGGCTCCCTCGCGCAGCGACCGCTGCGCGCGTTCGTGACGTCGAAGCCCTCTCGCATCCCCAAGATGCCCGCGGACTGCGACGTCTCGTTGTGTACGAGCAGCCTCGCGATCGTACGCGATTTCGTCACGCGTAACGCGTCGCTGGGACCGATCGAAGTTCTCGTTCCCGAGGACGAAGTGGCCGGATTGGTGACCGCACCCATCCCCGGCGCCATCATCACCTCCGTGCGGGTCCAGGAGTGAGCATGTTGTCGTTCAAGAACCTCGTCACCGTCGCGCTCGTGAGCGCCGGGGCGATCGTGATCGTGGCGATCGGAGCCAAGGCGCTTCGCGGCGGGAGCACCGACGCCCAGCGGCCCTCGTGCGGGTGCACGAAGCCGCGGACGCACGGACTCAGCGCGAACCAGATGGCGGAGGCCTGACATGTACACCAGCAACGGCACGCCTACGGCGGTCATCGGCTGGGTCGCGATCGGCGTCGTCGTGACCTTCATCGGGCTGGCCGCGCTCGGCGCGACGCACGCGCACGGCCAGCGTCTCGGGCGCAAGCACGCGGGGGGCAAGCAGCCGCAACACCGCGCGAAGTCCGGTCAGGGCCGCCACGGGGGCTTTGGGGGCGCCACCTTCGGCGATGAGGTGGCAACCACGCCCCCCCCGGGTCTGGTGCCCTCCACCAGCACGCCGGGCGCTTTCATCCCCAGCAGCATGCTGAACCCGTTCATGGGCCTCGCGGTCCCGCAGAGCGGAGACGTCGGCCCCGGCGTCAACGATCTGTCGCCCCTCGGCATCGGAACGCCGGCCGGAGGGTACCTGTGATCCCCATCCCGGTCTCTGGCGACGTGGTCAGCACGGGGGCAAAGACCGCCCTCGTGGTCGGTGGCGTCGTCGTCGTCCTGGTCGGGCTCTGGTGGCTCGGCTCGAACGCCAGCTCGTGGGCTAAGGCAGACGCCAAGACCGCGAAGGCCAAGGCCAAGTTCGGAGCCAAGTCCGAGAAGTACGACGCCAAGGCCGATACCAAGGTCGAGAAGTACGACTCGAAGTACGACTTCAAGACCGACAAGGCCGACGAGAAGCAGCAAGGCAAGCAGATGAAGGACTGCCGTAAGGCTGCCAAGACCGGCAGCTGCGAGAAGCACTTCCTCGGCCTGTTCTGCACGAAGCGCGACCAGGACGCGTACGCGAACATCTTCAACAACTGCGTGCGCGACACCGCGTAGCACCAAGCCCTAGCACGTAAGTGCTAGGCGGCACACCAACGGTG
>Ga0170475_107751117_pt1 | contig 10867 bp, 19 predicted proteins | sample Soicark_Litter_5_FD_111474 | JGI IMG/M metagenome (GOLD analysis project Ga0170475, IMG submission 111474) | Avena fatua rhizosphere microbial communities from Hopland, California, USA. Combined Assembly of 48 SPs | reverse complement strand
GGCCCAGGACAAGCGGTTGAACGAGGGCCAGCCGGCCAGTCACGAGCGTGGCCGCCGCGAGGCTCTGGGATAATTTCGCAATGCTGAGCCCGAAACGCAGTAAGTATCGCAAGGCGCATAAGGGGCGCGTCCACGGCCTCGCCAAAGGCGGGACGACCTTGAATTTCGGCGCCTATGGATTGAAGGCCTCGGATCCGGGCCGGATCACCGCGCGGCAGATCGAGGCGGCGCGCCGCGCGATTACCCGCCACATCCGCCGCGCCGGCCGGGTTTGGATCCGCATCTTTCCCGATGTGCCGGTGTCGCAGAAGCCGGCCGAAGTTCGCATGGGCAGCGGCAAGGGTTCGCCCGAATTCTGGGTGTGCCGGGTCAAACCCGGCCGCATCATGTTCGAGCTCGACGGCGTTTCGGCCGATATCGCCCGGGAGGCTTTTGAGCTTGCCGCCGCCAAATTGCCGGTCGGTACGCGCTTCATCCTCCGCGAGGGTGAGGAGCTCGCTCGATGAAGCCAGCCGATGTCAGGACCAAGACGGATGACGAGCTGGTGGGCGAACTCGAGGTCCTCGGCAAGGAGCGTTTCAACCTGCGCTTTCAGCGCGCCAACGGCCAGCTCGAAAATACGGCCAGGATGCGGCAGGTGCGGCGTGACATAGCCCGCATCAAGACCGTGCTCGGCGAGCGGCGACGCAGCGCGTCCTAGAGGAGGATGTAATGTCCAAGCGCGTCCTCCAGGGTGTCGTCGTCAGCGACGCCTGCGACAAGACCGTGATAGTGCGGGTCGAGCGCCGGGTCATGCACCCGGTCTACAAGAAGTTCGTTACCTCCTCGAAGAAGTACGCGGCGCACGACGAGAACAACAGCTACCGGACCGGCGATACGGTCCGTATCGAGGAAAGCCGCCCGATATCCAAGCGCAAATGCTGGATCGTCCTTGGCGGTCCGGCGGATGCGGCTCCCGGACGGCGTTCCGCCGAAGCGGCAAGCGACCCGGCTGCGGCCGAAGCCGCCGAGGCTACGGGAGGCGCCGCATGATTCAAATGCAGACAAACCTCGACGTCGCCGACAATTCGGGCGCCCGCCGGGTGCAGTGCATCAAGGTGTTGGGCGGTTCGAAACGTAAGACCGCGACGGTCGGCGACGTTATTATCGTCTCGGTCAAGGAAGCGATCCCGCGCGGCCGGGTCAAGAAGGGGGATGTCCATCGCGCGGTCATCGTCCGCACCGCCAAGGAAATCCGCCGCGTCGATGGCAGCGCAATTCGCTTCGACCGCAACGCCGCAGTGCTGATCACCAATCAGGGCGAGCCGATCGGAACCCGAATATTTGGTCCGGTGACCCGCGAGTTGCGCGCGCGGCGATTTATGAAAATCGTGTCGCTGGCGCCCGAAGTGTTGTAGGCGCGGAGCGGGAACATGCCGAAGCTGAAAATCAAGAAGGGCGACAATGTGGTCGTCATCGCCGGGCGCGATAAGGGGAGGACCGGAGAGGTGTTGCGCGTGTTTCCCGGCGAGTCGCGCATCATCGTCCAGGGTGTGCATGTCGCCAAGCGACATACCCGCCAGCGGATGGGCGAACCTGGCGGCATCGTCGAGAAGGAGCTGACGATCCATATTTCCAATGTCGCCCATATCGATCCGCAATCCCGCAAACCCACCCGGGTCGGCTACAAGACACTGCAGGATGGACGCAAGGTTCGGTTCGCCCGCCGTTCGGGCGAAGTGATCGACAGGTGAGGCCATGAGCAGGTCGCGGCTGCACGAGCTCTACGAGGCGACGGTTCGTCCGGCGCTGATGCAGGAATTTGGCTACAAGAACCCGATGCAGGTGCCGCGCCTTGAAAAGATCGTGGTCAATATGGGCGTCGGCGAGGCGGTGCAGGACAGCAAGAAGGTCGAGGCTGCGGCCAACGACCTAACGGCGATCACCGGCCAGCATCCGGTGATCATCAAGGCCAAACGGTCGATTGCGACGTTCAAGCTGCGCCAAGGCATGCTGATCGGCTGCAAGGTCACGCTGCGGCGAGAGCGGATGTACGAGTTTCTCGATCGCCTGATAACCGTCGCACTGCCGCGGGTGCGCGATTTTCGGGGGCTGTCGGGGAGAAGCTTCGACGGGCGGGGCAATTTCGCGCTCGGCCTCAAGGAACAGCTGGTGTTTCCGGAGATCGACTATGACCGGGTCGATGCGACGCGCGGAATGGACGTGGTTGTCGTTACTACGGCAAAGACCGACCCGGAGGCCAAGGCGCTCCTCAAAGCCTTTGACATGCCTTTCGCCAATTGATCGTCCGTGGAGATTACAGAGTTGGCAAAGAAGAGCTCGATCGGAAAGAACGCCATGCGAATAAAGCTGGCCAAGAGCATCGCCGGGCGGCGCGCGCGGCTAAAGGCGATCGCCGTGGACCGAACCGCTCCACCCGAAGAGCGTTTTTCCGCCCAGCTCAAATTGGCAGAGCTGCCGCGCAACGGCTCCGAAACTCGTGTCCGAAACCGCTGCTCGCTGACCGGCCGGCCACGCGGGTACTACCGAAAGTTCAGGTTGTCGCGCATTGCGCTGCGCGAACTCGCCTCGTCGGGGCAAATCCCGGGCATGGTTAAATCGAGCTGGTAGAGGGGCGCAGCCATGACAATGAGCGACCCTCTGGGCGACATGCTGACGCGTATCCGCAACGGACAACGCGCACGTCAAGCGGTTGTCGCCTCTCCCGCATCAAAGATCCGCGCCAATGTGCTCGAAGTGTTGAAGCGCGAGGGCTATATCCGCGGCTTCACCCACGAATATGTTCGCCCCGGCGTCGCCGAGCTGAAGATCGAGCTGAAATATGTCGACGGGGAGCCGGTGATCCGCGAGATAGCGCGGATATCGAAACCAGGCCGGCGCATTTATTCGCGCATCGCAGACTTGCCGCGAAGCTATAATGGGCTTGGAATATCGGTCCTGTCGACGCCGCGGGGCGTTATGTCCGATAACGAGGCCCGCGCCGCGAAGGTCGGCGGCGAAGTCCTCTGTCGCGTCTTCTGAGGCTTGTTCGATGTCGCGTATCGGCAAGAATCCTGTGGCGGTCCCGAATGGGGTCGAGGTGGAGCTTTCGGGCCAGACGCTGAGCGCCAAGGGCGCGCTCGGCACCCTGAGCTTGGTCGTCAGCAACGAAGTTACGGCTACGATCGCCGACGGCATGGTGACGATTGCCCCGACGAGCGATGCAAAGCATGCGCGCGCGATGTGGGGGACCACCCGCGCGCTGGTCAACAATATGGTGACCGGGGTTTCGAAAGGCTTTTCGGTCACCCTCGAGATCAACGGCGTCGGCTACCGCGCGGCGGTTCAAGGCGACACTCTCAATTTGCAGCTCGGCTACAGTCACGATATAGCCTTTCCAATCCCCAAGGACGTCAGGATCGCCTGCGAGAGGCCGACCATCATCACGGTCAGCGGCGCCGACCGTCAGCGCGTCGGTCAGGTCGCCGCCGAGATCCGCGCTTACCGTCCGCCCGAACCGTACAAGGGCAAGGGGATCAAATACGCTACCGAGACCGTCCGCCGGAAGGAAGGCAAAAAGAAGTAGATCGATGTCCGACAAATCCAAGGCCTTATTCTTGCGCCGCCGGCAGCGGGTACGCGCGAAACTGCGCCTTACCGCCAACGACCGGCCGCGCCTTTCGGTTTTTCGCTCGTCGAAGCACATCTATGCGCAAATCATCGACGATGCGAAGGGGCGTACATTGGCGGCGGCGTCGAGCTTGGATAGCGGACTGAAGACCGCCCTCAAGACCGGCGCCGATATCGCCGCGGCGAGTGCCGTCGGCAAGCTGATTGCCGAGCGGGCCAAGGCGGCGGGAGTTGGGCGCGTTGTGTTTGATCGCGGCGCTTATCTGTTTCACGGCCGGGTCAAAGCCTTGGCCGACGCCGCCCGCGAGGGCGGCCTTGATTTTTGAGGGAACCGGGAATGGCACGCACGCAGGGTGAGCGGCGCGGACGAGGCGATGGCGACCGCCAGTCCCGCGAGCGCGAAGACAGCGAATTCACCGAAAAACTCGTCAACATCAACCGCGTCGCCAAGGTCGTGAAAGGCGGGCGCCGTTTCGGCTTTGCGGCGCTGGTGGTGGTCGGCGACCGCAAGGGCCGAGTAGGCTACGGCTCGGGAAAGGCCCGCGAAGTGCCGGAGGCCATTCGCAAGGCCACCGAGCAGGCGCGGCGCGGCATGATCCGGGTGCCGCTGCGTGAAGGCCGCACGCTGCACCACGACATCATCAGCAGCTATGGCGCCGGCCGGGTGATCGTCCGCGCCGCAAAGGCTGGGACCGGGATCATTGCCGGCGGTCCAATGCGTGCAATCTTCGAAGCGCTGGGGATCCACGATGTGGTCGCGAAATCTATCGGGAGCCCCAATCCGCACAACATGATCAAGGCGACCTTCGTAGCGTTGGGCCGGGCGACTAGCCCGCGGGCGGTCGCTGGGCGGCGTGGCAAGAAAGTCGGCGAGATACTCGGCCGCCGGGACGCCGAACCGCGCGAGGCCGTGTAATGGATGGCAAGAAATCGGTGACCGTCGTGCAGACGGGCAGCCCGATCGGCCGCAAGCCGGATCAGGGAGCGACTTTGAAGGGCCTCGGGCTGAACAAGAGACACCGTCGCCGCGTGCTCAAGGACACGCCCGCGGTGCGCGGCATGATCAACAAGGTAAAGCATTTGGTGAGGGTTGAAGAAGAGGGTTAGGGAGTTACCCTCGTCTGCCCGGCCCGGCGGCTGGATCCGCCCTTCGCCGCATCTGGTGGATTGGGTGCGGGCGGAGCGAGACGGGTGAGATGCGCCAGCCACTGTAATCGGATACATTGAAGCGATGAAGCTCAACGAGATCAGGGACAATCCCGGCGCGCATTACCGGGCGAAGCGGGTGGGACGCGGCATCGGGTCAGGCAAAGGGAAAACCTCGGGCCGCGGCGGCAAGGGCCAGACAGCGCGGACCGGCGTCGCGCTAAACGGGTTCGAGGGTGGGCAGACGCCGCTCCACCGGCGGCTGCCGAAGCGCGGCTTCAACAACAAAATTTTTCGCAAGGACCTGAAGGTGATCAATCTCGGTCGCCTGCAAACGGCGCTCGATGATGGTAAACTGAAGCCGGAGGGTACGCTGGACGGTGCGGCGCTGGTTGCTTCGGGTTTGCTCCGGCGGCTCGGCGACGGCGTACGCCTTCTCGCGAAGGGCGAACTGCGCACGCCCATCACGATCGCGGTCACCGGTGCGTCGAAAGCGGCGATCGCTGCCGTCGAAAAGGCTGGCGGTCGGGTCATTTTGCCTGCCGGCAATGCGAAGGAAGGTGCACCGGAGGATACCGCCTCAGCCTAGATACTGCGGCGCCGCTCCGGTCTTTTGATGAGGAATGCCTAATGGCCTCGGCCGCCGAACAACTCGCGTCCAGCATCAATCTTTCGGCTTTCTCGAAGGCCACCGAACTCAAGAGCCGAATCTGGTTCACCCTCGGCGCTCTGGTGATCTACCGGCTCGGCACCTACATCCCGATCCCCGGCATCGACCCGTCCATTCTGCAGGAAGTCTTTTCGCGCAATGCCGGCGGCATTCTCGGCATGTTCGACATGTTCTCGGGTGGCGCGCTCGGGCGCATGACGATCTTCGCGCTGAACATCATGCCGTATATCTCGGCATCGATCATCATCCAGCTGCTGACGGCCGTCTCGCCCACCCTCGAAGCGCTGAAGAAGGAAGGCGAGAGCGGACGCAAGAAGCTGAACCAGTATACCCGGCTCGGCACGGTGCTTCTTGCTGCGGTTCAATCCTACGGTATTGCCGTCGGTCTTGAAGGAATGCGCGCCGGTGCGCAATCCGCGGTCCTCGACCCCGGATTGTTCTTCCGCTTGGTCACGGTCGTGACCTTGACCAGCGGCACGGTCTTTCTGATGTGGCTCGGCGAGCAGATAACCGCCCGCGGGGTCGGCAACGGCATATCGTTGATCATCATGGCCGGCATCGTCGCCAACCTGCCTCACGCTCTCGCCTCGACCTTGGAACTCGGCCGCACCGGCGCGATCTCCACCGTCTTCATTATCATCTTCCTGTTGATGTCGGTCGCGGTCGTTGCCTTCATCGTGTTCATGGAGCGCGCCCAGCGCCGGATTCTCGTCCAATACCCGAAACGTCAGGTCGGCAACAAAATGTTTGGCGGCGACGCGTCGCATCTGCCGCTCAAGATCAACACCTCCGGCGTCATCCCGCCGATCTTCGCGTCCTCTCTGTTGCTGCTGCCGGCGACCGTCGCCAATTTCGAAGCGAACGGGCAGGGCTTTGGCTGGATCGGAGAGATCACCGCTTATCTGGCCCACGGTCGGCCGCTCTACATGGCGCTCTACGTCGGCTTGATCGTCTTCTTCTGCTTTTTCTATACCGCCATCGTCTTCAATCCGACCGAAACCGCCGACAATCTTCGCAAATATGGCGGGTTTATTCCCGGAATCAGGCCGGGGAAAAATACTGCTGATTATCTCGATTATGTTCTCACCCGGCTGACCGTCGTCGGCGCCGCCTACTTATCGGCAGTTTGCATTCTCCCCGAGATATTGATCTCGGAATACTCGGTTCCGTTCTACTTTGGCGGGACAAGCCTCTTGATCGTCGTCAGCGTGACGATGGATACGGTTGCGCAGATCCATTCCCACCTGTTGGCGCATCAATATGAGGGTCTCATTAAGAAGGCGAGGCTCCGGGGAAGACGGGGATGAACATCATCCTGCTCGGCCCGCCCGGCTCAGGGAAGGGCACTCAGGCAAAGCGCCTTGAGCAGGCCCACGGCATCGTCCAGCTCTCCACCGGTGACATGTTGCGCTCCGCGACCTCGACCGACAGCGAGTTCGGCGGGCGCGTCAAAGCCATCATGGATTCGGGCCAGCTCGTTCCAGACGACATCATGATCGAGATGATCGACCGACGTATCGTCCGGCCCGACGCCAGGAAGGGCTTTATCCTCGACGGCTTTCCGCGCAACGTGGCTCAGGCCGAGGCGCTCGACGCGATGCTGGCGGCGCATAACCTAAAGCTGGATCACGTGATCCTGCTCGATGTCGATGAGGCGGCGCTCATCGACCGGCTCTCGGGGCGCTTCACTTGCGCCAAGTGCGGGGCAAGCTTTCACGATCGATCCCATCGGCCAGGGCGCGACGGCGTCTGCGACGGTTGCGGCGGCACGGAGTTTGTTCGGCGCGCCGATGATCGCCCCGATGCCGTCAAAGCGCGCTTCAAGGTGTATCACGATCAAACCGCACCGATACTGCCCTATTATCGTGACCGAGGCATTCTCCGACGGGTCGATGGGATGGCCCCGATCGCCTCGGTAACGCGCGAAATTGATCGCATTCTGGGCTGCATTGGTCAGCATTGACGGGAGCGCGGCGATCCCTATAATGCTCGCCCTTGCGAAAGTGCGAAATAGCCCTCATTTCTGATCTTTAAAGGAGAAGCGCAGGTGGCGCGGATCGCTGGCGTCAATATCCCCAATCAGAAGCGGGTCCCGATCGGTCTGACCTACATCCATGGCATCGGCCCGACCAAGGCACTTGAAATATGCGGCAAGGTCGGCATTCCGACCGAGCGGCGAGTGCATGAGCTGACGGATGACGAGGTGTTGCGGGTCCGTGAGCTGATCGACCGCGAATACACGGTCGAGGGCGATCTGCGGCGGCAGGTCGCGATGAGCATTAAGCGGCTGATGGATTTGGGGTGCTATCGCGGGTTGCGGCATCGGAAGGGTCTTCCTGTCCGCGGCCAGAGGACGCACACCAACGCGCGGACGCGCAAGGGACCGGCGCGCCCGATCGCCGGCAAGAAGAAATAGCGTTCGCAAACCCTATCAGACAGCGGAAGCAATTACATGGCGAGAACGGGGGCACCGGCGCCGCGGCTGCGTCGGCGCGAACGGAAGAACATCACATCGGGCACGGCCCATGTGAACGCCACCTTCAATAACACGATGATCACGATAACCGACGCGCAGGGCAACACGATTGCATGGTCATCCTCCGGCAGCCAAGGTTTCAAGGGCTCGCGCAAATCGACGCCCTACGCGGCGCAGGTCGCTGCAGAGGACGCCGGGCGCAAGGCCATGGAGCATGGCATGCGCACCCTCGATATCGAGGTCAAGGGGCCGGGTTCCGGACGGGAATCGGCGTTGCGGGCGTTGCAGGCAATTGGCTTCGCGGTCACCTCAATTCGGGACGTGACGCCGATCCCGCATAATGGCTGCCGCCCGCCGAAACGTCGCCGGGTCTGATACGCTGTCGCCCGGTCGAACGGGAAAGACCCGGCAACCCGTTGCCGGCTGATTTGCGGAAACGTCCGCCCAAGGAAAGATCGAGGTACAATTCGTGCTTCAGAGAAATTGGCAAACCCTGATCAAACCGAAGCAGCTCTCAGTCGAGCCAGGCGATGATCCCAAGCGGACCGCCACGGTTGTCGCCGAACCGCTCGAGCGCGGCTTCGGCTTGACGCTCGGCAACGCGTTGCGGCGCGTGTTGCTGTCCTCGCTGCAAGGTGCGGCCGTCACATCGATGCAGATCGAGGGCGTGTTGCACGAATTCTCTTCGCTGCCGGGTGTGCTCGAAGACGTGACCGACATCGTTCTCAACGTAAAGAGCATTGATCTGCGGATGTATGGCGAGGGGCCGAAGCGCATGCGGCTGCGCGCCAATGGTCCCGGCGAGGTTCGCGCCGGCGCGATCGAAACCGGCCACGACATCGACATCATGAACCCCGACCTGGTGATCTGCACGCTCGACAGCGGCGTCCGCATTGCGATGGAGTTGACGGTCGAGAACGGCAAGGGCTATGTCCCGGCGACGCAAAACCGCCCCGAGGACGCGCCGATCGGCCTCATTCCGGTCGATGCGCTGTTCAGCCCGGTGCGCAAGGTGTCATACCGGGTCGAAAATACCCGCGTCGGTCAGGTAACCGATTACGATCGGCTGGCGCTGCGGGTCGAGACCAACGGCGCCGTCACCCCCGAAGATGCGGTGGCGCTCGCAGCGCGGATCTTGCAGGACCAGCTGCAGCTGTTCATCAATTTCGAAGAGCCGCGGCACCCCTCGGAAGAGGCGCGCCCGAGCGAGCTGCCGTTTAACAAGAATTTGCTGCGCAAGGTCGATGAGCTTGAGCTGTCGGTTCGCTCGGCCAATTGCCTGAAGAACGACAACATCGTTTATATCGGCGACCTCGTTCAGAAATCCGAGGCGGAAATGCTGCGTACGCCAAATTTCGGTCGCAAATCCTTAAACGAGATCAAAGAGGTGCTGGCGCAAATGGGGCTGCATCTCGGCATGGAGATCCCGAATTGGCCGCCCGAAAACATCGAGGAATTGGCCAAGCGCCTCGACGAGCCCTATTGAGGATTTTATGCGCCATCGCCTTCACGGCCGCGGCTTCAGCCGCAAATCCGCCCATCGCAAGGCGATGTTCGAGAACCTCGCCGCCGCGCTGATCAAGCACGAACAGATCCGGACCACCTTGCCCAAGGCCAAGGATCTGCGTCCGCTCGTCGAGCGGCTGATCACGGCCGGCAAGCATGGCGGCCTCGCCAACCGGCGCCGCGCGATCGCCGCGCTGCAGGACGCCGGTCTTGCCGACAAGCTGATGACCACATTGGCGCAGCGCTACCAGAACCGGCCGGGCGGCTACATCCGCATCATCAAGGCCGGCTATCGCTATGGCGACAATGCCGCGATGGCGCTCATCGAACTGGTGGACCGCGACCCCGACGCGAAAGGGAAAGATTCGGGCCCGACCGAGACCGAGGAAAAGCACGAAGCCGAAGCCGCCGCTTAGCTCGGGGGGGTGAGAACACTTGCCGAAACAGCCAAATAGCATACGTGCCAGCGAGCTTTCGCCCACGCCCCTCCCCGCGTAGTCTCCATTTATGCTGTCTCTCCAGGCGCAGGCCATACAGAGACGCCGACTGCGATTGATCTCTAACCAGAAGGAAATTCGGGGAAGAGACCGCGCTACGTTCGAGGTGTCAATCGCGCGAAGGGGCGACGCGATGACGGTCGTCTCTGGCGACACATCTCCCTTTACGCGAGTTTACGCAGCGGGCGTTCCGGCAAGGTAGCTAGACTATCCACAGCCGCCGGAAGCGGCAGGTAACAACCTGGACACCCGTTATACCGACCTATGCCCTTGCAGCTATGTTAACCAATTGTCCGAAAATCGGTGCAACATCAGCGGTGTGGTTCTGCCTATTTTTTAGGCAGATCACCAATATATTAACGAACCTACGCACTTGGGATTTGAGCCCTTAATTTTCCCACAGAGTTATCCACCATATCCGTGGAAAACTGTACGTTTAACGTACGAAATTGACGATCTTCTGAGTTCGGGCCGTGGGAGCAGGGAATTGGAATCGCGGGGCAATATTACTGCGAAGCTGATTGTCGTCCTTCGGGTATTTCGTACGGAACCGTACGATTCAGGGTTCCGTTTGCAGGTCATGGACAATCCCAGCGCGCTACGCAGAAAGGCGGCTCAATATTTCGAGAACGCCGCATCGGCCCCGATTTCCGAGAAAGCCGAAAAGCTAAGGGAGGTGGGACGCCAATTGGAACTTTGGGCTGATGATCTCGAAGAAGTTGAGACGCGCGGGCAAAATCTAAGTCACGGATAAAGCCCGCAAGCGATGACGACCCTGCGCTAGTTAGGAGAGCAGGCGGGCGTACTCATCCCTGACGGTGCTGTAGCAGTCGCAGGAGGCTGCCTCCAAACCCAGGCGGTCGATGATGTGGACCTGGGCGTGACTGTTGCGGATCAACCCGGCAACTTTGAGCGTGCCCAGCGCGACCGTGACACCGGCCCGCCGCACCCCGAGCATCTGTG
>Ga0170475_100146577_pt1 | contig 10868 bp, 3 predicted proteins | sample Soicark_Litter_5_FD_111474 | JGI IMG/M metagenome (GOLD analysis project Ga0170475, IMG submission 111474) | Avena fatua rhizosphere microbial communities from Hopland, California, USA. Combined Assembly of 48 SPs | reverse complement strand
TCTCGTATTTGTATAGTCTGTCGAACAAGGAAGCACTACGCACCTCCGGTGTCCTATCCAGGCACTTTTGGCTGCATCGGATTTTGTCAAAAAAATTCTGATTACCTGCTTAGTCTTGGCCTGCATCGTATTTATCATTTCGCTTTCACCTTCACGGGTATTCTTAAACAAACGAAGCTAAAGTTCCACAGAATCAGTAAATCAGCCGCATTTCGGTTCTGTCGCATTAGCGAGCGCAAGACGGAATTGGGGCAGATGCGTTCAGTCGTCCCTCAAGCTGGACGGATTTGTTCTGCCAAGGCATAAAACTGGTCGGCGAACGCCATCGTTTCGCTCCCTTCCATAGTGCATTGACCTTTGCGGATCATGTGCATGAGTTCGATGCCGACCAGGATGCTCCTGGCCGCTTGAAACGATTTGAAACCGGGCATCGACCGTGTCACCCGTTTGATGGCGCGATGATCCTGCTCGAATGCTGTCTCACACTCTTTTTTAAAAAGCTGGCAGTCTACCTGACTGCCTTCATGTCTCGCTAATGCGACAGAACCGTATTGCTGCCGTCCTTGTTGCGCGTCAACGTGCCGTACGCAGGATTGACAAAGGCGAGGCTCAGCACATCGCCCTTGACATCGCTAACCAAGGCTGCTGAAGTCGATCCGCACACTGCTATCCTTCTGCCGCTTGAAGCAGGCGTTCTGCGCAACCGGCACATCGTTCACCGCAGTGACAGTGATGCTGACGGTAGCCAGACTGGAATCGGCGCTGCCATCGTTCGCCTTGTAGATGAAGCTGCCGGTGCCGTAGAAGCCGGTTTCTGGGAGGCGGTTGAGCGAGCCGTCGCCATTGAAGCTGACTGTGCCGCGAGCCGGGTTGGCAATCACGCGGGCCGTAAGCCTGACGTTGGCCACCCTACTCGTCGCAACATACGGAGTGCCTACAAATTCACCTCTTGTTTCTTTCGCACTTGTCTCCGCAGGATCAGCGCAGCTACTACACCAGCAGCAAGCAAGGAGGAAGAGCTGGGAAGAGGAAGCTGAGTACCTGAACCCGTAGCGACATTGGAAAAATTCAGTTGAAATGCAGTGTCGATACCATTAGTCCCGTCCGTCGCAGCAGGGTCCCACTCAAGATAGTGCCGCCAGGACGATTGCTGGTCAATGCGTAATACGAGTTCGCCACCCGTATAGGCATCCAGATAAACTCCCTGACAGCACATGCTTGCGTCATAGGCCATTCCCCAACCGGCATTCTGCAAGGAGTTGTTTAAAGTGGCTGACAGTACCGCGACATAGCGATTACCTGAAACAAGGTTAAGCCCGCCAGTGGCAAAGTCGAAACGTTGAAAGCCAGTGGCTGGATTGGCCAGGCTGCCATCGAAAAACCTTGGTGTACTGGTAAAGAGCATACTGCCAGTGGTGGACATCCCATTCCATTGATAGATGGCCGCACTGAAATTGACTGGCGCGAATCCTTCTGTCAGGTAAAACGAAAAGGAATCGAGCCGTGAGTTCAGCGCAGGAGCTGTGAACGTTTGACCGAACTGCTGAAAGGTTTGAAAGGAAAACGAAGTATCCTCGCCTAACGAATAAAACGCACCCATTGTAGCGGGATCGGCTGTGTTGATGACCGTTGCGTGACTTGGCAAAGAGATGCCGGCTGCGACTCCTCCTGCGATTGCCGCCACTCGCATTTGTTTTAATAAAAATGTCATTTTATTTTTACACTCCCCCTGATAATAAAAGTTATTCCTGATGTTACGCATGCTCACCTCTCCCACTTGCGGAAGTTGGGAAAGAGGGCAAGCGGAGGAGGCAAGCGGGAATCATTTATTCAATGAAACCTTCAGTCCCGTCTGTTTGACGAGATCCTGCCCGGCCTTCTTACCCACCTGCAAGAAATCGTTCAGCCACAATCGATGACGGCGCTTGGCTTTCAGATCTTCCGATTCATCACTGAAATCCATCGGCAGACCAAACGAGGATTTACCCCAATCGATTGCTGGCATCGATTTGTCGTTTGGTGGGGGCATATGGTTCCATTCATCCCGCCTCATTCTTGGCAGCAGCCTCGGGATCGCTCTTTCCTGGCGTTCTTCCTGCCGCAAGACTGAACGAACAATGATGCGTGCGCTGTTGTCCGGTTCAGGCGGCAGCGGCACAGGCTTGTTCAGTGAAGTGGAATTGACTTTGCCTTCCGCCTCCATCCTGCCATCCGTTTTCTCTACCTGGAAGTACGCATCGACCATCTCCATGGTCTTGCCTTGCGTGGTGGTCGCCTGCGCATGTTCAATCAGTTGATTGCCATTCTGCATGGTAGGCTTGATGACAAAGCGCAGATTCAGCGAGGCGATCCCGTGGTCGCTCAGTGAACGCAGTTCTCCGGCATCGGTGGCATGGTTGCTATTGCTGTCTTGCCAGATCCTCAGTTCATTGAAGCGGATATCTTGCGCATCGACCACCCCGTCCTGGTTGGAATCGAACGCAGCCAAGGCGGCAAAGCCTTGGCCCACCTCGCCGCCAAACAGTTCACTGCGGTTGTCGATGCGGCCGTTGCCATTGGCGTCCACGGCCAGGAAGCCATCTCCACTCGACAACCAGCCGGAATGCACCGGCTGGCCGTTGTTCAAGAGATCGAAGGCGCCGGTGGTATTGAGCGCCGTCGTTTGCACGCCATTCCCGTCGAGGTCGATCACGATCGGACTGACCACTCCGTTGCTGTGGGCCAGCACCGTCACCATCAAGTCCGCCGATGTGCTGGCGGTGTCGCCGCTGGTGGTGGCCGTGGCGCTGGCGACCACGCGCAGCGTAACACTACCGCTGAAATCGGACGGCGGCAGAAGCGAGAGCGTGGAGAGATTCCAGTTTCCAACATGGGCGGTCGTCTCACCGGCTGTCGAAGTAAAGCGATTGACGCTGTCCGTCAAGGTGGCGCCGACCGGAATGGACTCGATGGCGAGGCTGAGGGTTTCGGAATCGTCATTGCCGTTCAGGCTGGCGGTAATGCCAGACAGGGCAATGTAGCCATTCTTGTAGCCGGTATTGAGCGGCAGTTTTTCCGTCAGCACGAGGTTGTCAATCATCGCGCCCGTGCCGTTGGCGGACAGATTATTCGCCTCGGTGACGATGCGCAGGGTTTGCGCCGCGCCCTTACCGGTGAACTGGAACGAGACGGCCTGCCAGTTGAGCGACGTGTTGGGACTGGTGTTGGCGTAGGTGGCGATCCTGACGCCATCGACATAAATGCCGATACGGGTGTTGTCCGCCGCATATCCCATCGCGCCTGCATAGGTCAGGTTCAAGGTATACACAGCATCTTTTTGCGTGGTCACGACGCGTTCCACGCCAAAGGTTTGATAACCGAGGTCGAGCCAGTTCTTGCCGCCATTGGGCGAGGCGTTAGCGGTGCGAATGACGTTGGTAGCGTCCCGGGGTTTGTCGCCCGCGCTCCAGATGGTGAAGGCCGTGCCGGTGGTACTGCGCGGATTCATCACCGCTTTCCAGCCTTCCAGCTCAGTTTGTTTCACTGTCGTGAAGGTCGGAGTGGGATTGGTCGCCGCTTCCCAACCGGTGCGGAAGAGTTCCATGCTGGCACCGTAAGCCTCCGCCGGCGCAGTCAATGTCAGATTCGGCGCATCGGCGACGGCGCTGACATGGATGGTCATGGTTTTGGCGAGGGGGTCGAGATCGATACCACCCCGCGCCGTGCCGCCATCGTCTTGGACTTGGAAGGTGAAGCTGGCGTAGGCATTGCCACTGGCGTTCGTCCCGGGTGTGAACGTGAGTTTTCCAGCGGCGATGTCGGTGGCGGCAATGGTTTGCACTGCCGTGACGGCAATGCCATCGAGCGTCAACAGGCCCGCTGCAGGCGGATTGCCGATCTTGACGGCGAGCAGGTTGTGGGCGACGGCCTCCGACGAGTCGGTGAAACCGAAGTCGTCGATCGTGAAGCGGTAGGCAATGTCTTCCGGTGTTGTCACCGCGTGGTTCGTGCCGGAGGGAGCATGATTCACCGGCTTGACCTCGATAGTGACTGTCGCCACATTAGAGTCGGTGGTGTCGTCGTTGGCGCGGTAGGTGAAGCTGTCGGCGCCGCTGAAGCCGGGGTTCGGCGTGTAGGTGACGGTGCCGTCGGCGTTGTGGATGACCGTTCCGTGTTGTGGTGCGGTCACGAGAAGGCTGGTTAAGTTGTCGCCGTCCACATCGCTGTCATTCGCCAGAATATCGATTGTTACGGGTACGCCGTCGGCAGTCACTTCATTATCGTCCATCGCGACCGGTGCATCGTTGGCTGCGGTGACACTGATATGAACTGTCGCGGTGAGGGACGCCGATTCACCATCGCTGACTTGATAGGTGAAGCTGTCTTCGCCGTGATAGTTCGCGTTCGGCGTGTAGGTGGCACTACCGTCAGCGTTCTGCACCAAGATGCCATGGGTAGGCTCGGTGACGATGCTCGCGATGAGCGACGAACCTTCCACATCGCTCGCCTGGGCAAGCAGATCGATGGTAAGCGGCGTATCTTTCGCGGTCGTTACATTCAGCGATGGCGCAACCGGCACATCGTTCACAGGTGTAATCGAGATACTGACGGTGGAGACATTGGAATCCACTTGGCCATCGCTGACTTTGTAGGTGAAGCTGTCGATGCCGAAGTAGTCTTTTTCCGGTGTATAGCTGAAGGTGCCATCGGCATTATTAATCAGCGCTTGGCCGTGAGATGGGCCGGTGACGATTACTGAAGCAAAGCCGGTTTGTTCAACGTCGATGTCGTTAGCAAGAGTAGCAATTTGTACTGCCGTGTCTTCATCAGTGATAGCACTATCATCGCGGGTCTGCAGGGTTGGTAGATCACTGAACAGACGCACGTCGCTGACGGTGATATGGCTGCCGTTGGTGCCGAAACCGATCAGGTCGAACGACAGGTTGACGGCTACTTTGTCGGAACCTGCGCCGGTAATGCCATGCAAGTCGACCAGGTAAGTGCGGCTGCCGTCCGGGTTGGTGGTGATATGCGTGACGCCTTGCGCATCTAGTTCGGCGCCGTTGGCTTGGAGGTTGAGCAACGCATCGGTGCGGCTGAGGCCAAGGGGGGCGATGAGTGACGCGCCGGTGTTGGCGTCGAGCAGGGCGACTTCAAAGGCGTCGTCGGGGCCGTTGGCTAGGTCGTCCAGGGCGATGCTGCTGAGCGTGAAGCTGAGGTAATGGTCTTGTTGGCCGACCATGAACACTTGGTTGAGGCGGGTTTGGCTGGCGGCGACTTCGGAGAGTATCGCTGCACCGTTGCCGATCGTGACATTGCCTTGGGTGGCCCAGCCATCGGCTACATTGAGTTTGCCGTTGGTGAGGGCGGCGTTGGCGACGACGTCGTATTGCGGGATAGCGGGTATTAGTCCTTGGGTATTGCCAAACGATAGGATCCAGCCGTAGTCGCTGCGGCGCAGGCGGCCGAGGGCGAGTAAGCCGACGCTGCTCAATGGCAGGGAGGGGTCGAAGGGTGATTGTGGTGTGCCGGGTGTGGAGGAACCAGCATCGCCTTGCTTTAGCTGGGCGATGAGTTGGCTCATCAGGGTTAGTTCATCCGCGCTTGGCAGGCGGCGCTCGCCGGGCTGCAGCGTGGTAGCCATGAAGTCGCGGGTGTCGGGGCTGTGTTCCATCCCGAGCGCGTGGCCGTATTCGTGCAGCAGCACGGAGAGCAGGTCCATTTTGCCGAAGGCTTCGGTGCCCTCCTTGGCTTGCCAGATGTTGGCATTCGATGTGGGGAGGAATTCTGAATTATCTTCTGGGGTAAGGTCGATGAACCAGCCGTGGCCGGCGGCATTGTCGTCTAGGGTAATGGATGCATTTTTTCCTTCCCCGTTGGTTTGTCCTATTGCACTTCCTGTCAGCTCGCTGAAGCCTGTCAGGGCTGGGCTGGCGTTGGCTAGAAGGACTGAGAGGGCACTACCGCGCTGCCATGCGGCTAGGTTGTCCGAACTGGTATCGGGGGAATTAGATATCTTCCACTCGAATTTATTGCACAACCCTTCTGCCGAGCCGTCATCTATGTTCAGCTTGGTCACCTTGAAGAAATAGACCACCCGAACCGGCATGCCTTGCGCGTCAACAAGAAATTCCAAGCTGTCATCGCCGGTATAGCCGCGCGTAGGCACGTAACGCCAAGAATTGATTTCATTACCTGGATCCCGGTACGGCGTAACAGTACCGTGTTTAGGGCCTCTTACCAGTTGAATAGAGCTGTAAGGTGGCAATGCAATTTCCCGCTTTTCGTACAAAGCAAAATAGCCCATGGCTTGGTAGTTTGGTGTAATTGCACCTTGCCCCTCTGGAAACTGCCCATCTGGGGCGATATATTCCGTGGCTGTGCATATGCCGATAGCGCGCTGCTTAGGAGCAACCTTTGCATCAGCTTGAGCGATAAGCACAACGGTTTGCGACGGTACGGCAGGGGGTTCTAAAGCAAACATTGTTAATTCTCCAGGTTCCAAACCAAATTCTTGACTCATAGCAACACAAGCTTGCTCAATGAACTCGTCCGGCAAAACACTTGGAATTGCGTCATCCTGCGGCTCTCCAAGTTGATCAACGGATGCCAGAATGTTTTGCTGTGCCACTATTGGTTGGCGATTAGGGGTTCTAAAGTCGAGATGGAAATGGTTCCAATGCGTTGGCGGCGAATTCGCTACTGTGACACCAAGACCCTTCAAAATATTGAGCATGCGCGGATAAGTGTTTTTTCCAGCTGTACCGAGCCACACGTTTTGGATCACAGGCTGAGTACCATTGCCAAACAAGGCTTGCTTGACCATATCACCATTTTGCACACGAATGTCTTCCCAGCCGCCGTTCGGTTATTGGGGCTACCGTCATTGACAGTCAAGCTATACAAAGACAAAAAATTGCGAAGAGCGTTCTTTTCCCCAGGGTTTCCTTGCTCTGTTAAACGGCCCGACCAGTTAACCGCGTTCTGCACACTCCAGCCAGTCTCGCCTGCTGTCAGTAGGCCGGTTTGGTTATTTCGGCTCGTTGTTTGCGTATCTGGACTACTAATATAGTTGTACCTAAACCCCAAATCTAATGCCATCAGAGAGCTGTGCCCCCCTGCTTCATGCTGATGAGCAGCGTTGTAACCTGGCGGGCTAGTGAGCCCATTAATCTTGATCGCTCCAGTTGCCAAGACATTGGCCTGATCTTGGGCCGACAGGCTGCTAAAGTCTTCTTGAGATTGTCGCCAAGCTTGCAACCAGTCATAGACCCAACTACTTCCATAGGCTTCGATAGTATCCGCGCCATTTCTGAAGCGATTTTGTGTTGTCGTAAGATCTGTAGGTACCGGCAAGGCTTGGTAAATATTGATCATGTGCGGCGCGTTGAACGCGTTGAGCCAATTAAAATTATTGTTATTGTTTATGTCCGTTGTTGGAACTACTGTCTTAATAGCAACATCCGTATTAGTGCCTTCATATCCAAATCCACCAGGGGTGTAGGCTGCATGTGTGTAATGCGTGGCTACATAAAACCCTCGAAGTGCCGTGGTTTCTTTGGCGCTCCACTGGCCATCTACCTTAAATTCACTGATAACGTTGTTGTGTGTTTTCTCAAAGCTTGAATACCCCAAATACTTCAACCGCTGCTCCACCCGATAAATATCCAGTAACTGACTGGCAGTAGGGTTCGTGATGTTAGTTCCCACCGTACCCGAAAGCTTAAACGGCGTATAACCAGGATTCTTGAGATCGCGATCCCCAAAGAAAACAGCATCTTTCGCCTTCACATAATCGCTGACGATTAAATCAACCTTAACCGTCCTGCCAATCACGACGCTCTTTCCAGCGTCGTCTTTGGTTTCCTCATCAAAACTCAGGATGATGCTATCCAGACTCCTCTTGTCATCCACGCGCTCGCCGCGCCGTAACCTATCCACATCACGTTGTGTCAGATTCGGCACGACATAGAACCGGCCCTCTTGCTCCACTTCGAAATCCGCTGGCGTGCCATCCTCTTTTAGCGAGACCACTTTCTTCGCAGCGGAGGAATTGGTGAGCAAAGTAAAAGCCCGCGTTTGTTGCGTGGCCGTACTGGTGAGCGCTTCTTTGATGCCGAGGCCAAATGTGAAATGCTTCAGCGTGGCCATCTTTTCACGCACTTTTGTCTGCTGGCTCGCTGACAGTTCTTTCAACGGCTTTTTCAGGTCATCACCAGAAAATTTCAGCAACTGTCTTGCCGCTAGATCTCTTGCATCCACCTCGATGACGTCACCCATGCGCGACGGGTCATACTTTGCCACGATGAGCTGCTTGTCAAACGCCGTGCCTGCCACGGCAAATGCGTTTGTCGGCAGAAGGACTTCAGAATCCGTTGGCAACTTGATGTGTTTTCTAAACCGGTCGGCGTCCGGCATCGCCAGCGCCGCTGCTATCAGGTCGTCGACTTTCCAGGCGTGGCTTTGGTTAGGCTTCTGTTTGAATTGTTCAAGGGTGCCATAACCGCCTTTTAGTTGCCCTACCAAGACTTTCTCGTCCTTCGACAGACTCAGGTTGATGATGCCGTAGCCATCGAGCGGGAGCGTGGCGCCAAGAAATTGGGGTGTTGGACCAAACGGATCTTTCACAATGCCTAACTTGCCACCCACAGCCACCTTCTTAGCAGTAGTACTGCCGCCATAGGCTTGCGGCGGCCCCATTGGCGGCCATACGAACATGGGGGCTTCGAACATCGCCTTCCAGTAGGGGTCATTGAAGTTGTAGTTGTCGTCGGAGACAATGGCGTAATCGACGCCACCGTAATTGACCAACACGGCGCTCTGCGCACGCTGGATGTCAAGACGATCAATCCTGATATCGCTCGGCGGTTGTGACATGGGAATCGATGTCATCTTCGCACCGGTGATCTTGTTATTCCCGTCGCGCGTCAGCACGAGCGTTGCCAGTCCTTTGTTGTAATCGGCGACATTAGAGACCAGATAGCGATTGGCATTTTTGGTCGCCGTGATCGTCTGCGGTGATTTGCCATTGGCGGACGTCCCTATCACACTGATTTTGTCTTTCGCCAAACTCTCTACCTTGCCGGTTGCAAAATCGAGCGTATTGAGATCGATGATCAGAATATTGCCACGCTTTGTGGGGTCCCCCAAGCTGGTGCTATTGCGGTTGACGGGTGCTGCGACTACCAATGTTTTACCGTCAGGGCCGATGGTCATGCCACCGACACCAAACGGCGAGCCTTCAATGCCGGTATCTTTTAGCGAACAGACTACCGTCTTGTATTTCGGACTGCCGGGATCCATGTCCATGACCAGGATTCTGCTGTTGCTTGGGCCTGTGCCAAAAGTCTGGCCTTCGCCGATGATCAACATATTGGTCACGGTAGCGAGGCTGGTGATGTTCTTGCCGCCCTCGATTGTAATCGGTGGCAGAAGCTTGAAGTTCAATGTGTCAATGACGTAAATGACACCATTGCCGCCGATGTAAAGACGGCTCAAATCCGTCGAAAAAACAAGCGGTTGTATTTTATTACCCGTCAGGTATTCAAGCGTGTTATGGGTACCTAATATATTAATAAAATTGGTTTCGCTGATTTTTTCATTTTCACGGAAGAAATCGACGCCGGTGCGCGTCAGCACAGCTGCCATGCCAGGCTTGGCATTGATACGTGTGGTATTGCCAGCGAATTCCTTCGGTTCTCCATCGACAAAAAGGCCTGAGCTGGCACAAGTTGAAGGCGTGACAATGCGCACGAGTTGCCAAGTGACGCTTCCGATGGCGAAATCGCCAGGCGGATTGATTGTGGTTTCGCCACTAACATCCCCGGCAAGTTCTTGCACGTCTCTATGCGTCCCATCGGCGAATAAGGCGCGCACGACAATTTTTCCTTTGAACTGCCCAGGCGATGGATTGGAGATCGTGAATTTGAGTTTACCGGTAGCCTCATCAACCTTTGCTGCTTTGATTTCAGGATAAACAACGGCTTCTGGCGTCGGGGCGTGCGGTAACATCGCCGCGACATCCACCACGGCGACTTCGCCAGGCGCCACCTTGGACAAGGGGATCTTGGATGATTGCGGAACGCCCGCATTATACCGGCCGACCACACCGCCATTTGCCGAGGATGCGATGGTTCCAATCAAATTCGAGACGACGTTGATGCCATTGATGCCGCCGCTAAGAGAGATACCGAGGCCTGCAGCACCTTCAAATGTGATCCATTCATTTTCAGGGATTCTAGGATTAAGGTTTCCCGTCCAGATACCGGGAAGGTGATTGCAGACGGCATACTCGCCGGAAGTATCGAGGCCATAGTAGGGTGGGCTGGCTGTGCGCGCCACGCCATCGGCACCGACAAACCCATTGTCGACAATCCACCACGTATCTTTGAACGTACCATCTTCTTGTAAAACCTGTCCCCTGCGCAGGAACAGTACTTCATCTCCGGGTTGCGCCGACATACCCGCTTGCACTGGAATCGCCAGTTGCAACGGATAGTTAGCGGCCTTGTCACCGATGTCGAGTTTGAAGGCCCCCAACACTTGAAGAGCATCCGGGAAGGGAACCGGTATGCCAACCACGGATTCCAAGTCTGCAACGTCGATACGTTGAATTGAAACGGCCGTATCTTGGGTTAAAGCCTCACCACCGATCATGACGGTCTCACCTGTTGTGTCGCTTACCACACCACCGGCCTCCTTTGATACGGTAATTGCACGTGGCGCCGGTGTGCTGTCATCCTCGTCGGTGACTTGTGCTGTTAGTACTGTCAGTGCAACATCGCTTTGACCAATGACTTGGTTCACCAAAATTTGGCCGATCATATTGCCTTGGTCATCATATTGGTATTCCAACTGGCTACCTAAATGAATGATCGAGATCGTCACAG
>Ga0170475_121093185_pt1 | contig 10874 bp, 2 predicted proteins | sample Soicark_Litter_5_FD_111474 | JGI IMG/M metagenome (GOLD analysis project Ga0170475, IMG submission 111474) | Avena fatua rhizosphere microbial communities from Hopland, California, USA. Combined Assembly of 48 SPs | reverse complement strand
GTCATATTCTAAGTCGGTCTCGGGTTGAGCAGACAAGACAATTGAATTTGGAATTGTCCCAAATCCCAAATCGATGTAGTCAGCAATCTGCTGCGCGCGCTCTTTGTCCAAGACCCGTTGGAATCCCGCCTGCGGATCCTCTTCTCGCGTCGTGGCATAGCACGTCCTTGCCAAGGCGTCGGAGGGCATCGTAAGCGTATAGAAGCGATGCTTACCCTGCGACACAAGGCTGACCGAATATCTCAAACGGCTCTCGCCTTCTGCCAATTGGTCGGATTCCTCCTTTGCATCGTGTAGGAGGAGGCTTTGTTGTTTAATCTTCATTTTGCGCGTCCCTTTCACCGTTAGCCGCAAGTTGGAAGTTCTTCCATGAAGTGTCAAACTTGGAATGTCGAAAAGTGGAATCGCTGCGTAAAAGAACAGACTACACGACATCAACTGTGGTCGGCGTACCTTAACCGAAAAAGTTGAAATGCCCGCAGATCATTGCGAGCAATCAAGGGGTACGAAGATTGATAAATTACGGCATGATCGGGCGCGGGGGACTTGCCCGATGACAGGCGGTATTGCACGAGGTTTTAAGTGGTTCGGAAAGTGTGTTCAAATCGGAGATTCTTCGGAATTAGCCGAGCAGTGCTGGTGATAACGCTCGTTACCCCTGCCGCAAGTAGGCTGCTGCGAAAGCAGACTTGGCGATCCAGCGGAATCAAAATTCATGGAATAATCGATGACTTGCCCCTATTTCTTAAACAGGGAGTACGCCTCAACAATTCGCCAAGCACCAACTCGTTGCCTTATTGCGTCGGGTACGCGGTTACCGGCAGTCGCTTTAAATTCGTGTAAGTTTCCGTGAGATTGCGTCAGGATCCGTTTCCCCCGGCCTTCGCCCATACAGAAGTAGGCGTAAGTCCAAAAGGCTTCCTGATCTGCCGCCAGAGTAAACCCGTTTGTTTTCGCATCGTCCTTCAATTTCAAATTTCTGAGCTTCAAGTCAGCGGTCAGAGCTACGATTGCGTCCGGAAACGTCTTGAAATCAGCACTGATGACGTGATTGGTCATCTCATTAGTGTGGCTCGAATCCCGGATAAACTGATTTCCCTCGACGAAGGAATCGGGGAGAAGTTTAAGGTTCCTCATTCGGGGGAGATCTGTTATGAAGTTATCGAGACCAAGCAATTCAAAACCATCAATCCAATAGTTTGTGTTCTGGGCGGTTTCTATCAACCATTTCTTTTTGTTTACCGGATCGATGAAATACAGAGCCAGACCCTCACCTGTAGCAATTGTGTAGGTATAGGCGGCATTGAGATTGGTCGAGACCTCACTTCCTAGAAACCAATCAAATCGTTCTTTCTCAGATTCTTGATCGACGTAGCCAGACCACATACAGGGGTGAATACCGTAAAGCCCTTTCAATTCGTCGCGAAGCTTCTTGGAAGCATCGCTTCCAGATTCGGGACAAATTTTCAGATCTGATTTGCCCGCCGCAAACAAAGCATGAAATAACAGCAGCAAGCCCAGTAATAACGGTTTAACGGCAACCAAGTATCGCATTTGATTTCGGTAGCGGAAAGGCCGTGAAGGGGTTGGAATCAACATAATAGTTTTTATTTTCATGGGATGAGCGGTTTGCAATTCAGGCGGTTGAGGGTCTAGATGACGATGGATTCAGTGAAAACCAGCCTGGGTTTGGATTCGATCTTGGGAATTAAGCCATCGGGAGAGGAAACCGGCGGGTAATCCTGTTCGCCCTCGAAAGTTTCAAATTCCTGGACCGAGATACGGACTGAACCGTGATCGTCGCGTTTAAAAGGGACCTTCCAAGTGCACAGTTTACCGGCGGAAGCGGCGCCGCCAGTGACGATGGAGCCAGGAAGGGTGTCGGTTGTATCCCAGACTTTTCGAAGCTGTCCGGGATTCCATAATCGTTCAACAATCAATTGAAACGTCGCGCGCTGCGAAACCCGGGCAGGTTGAACCGAATCTGCGAGTGTCACCATTAACTCGGACATTTGGAGGTCCCAGAAAACTTTGCGATCGGGCAACAACTGGAGTGGTGGCCCGAACGCGACGGGAGACACTTTGCACGAATCAAGCGCGTCGGCTTGAAACCGAATGAGGGAAAACTGAATAAAGGGACAGTAGGACGTAATATTTTTCAGGCGAAGATCAACGTGCCATTTATCGCTGGCGAGATCATAGTGAGGATCAAACGTCATGATGCTGTAGTTTGCATTCGTCGGATGCTTCGTCACGGCCGCGGAATAGAAGTCTCCTGGAGTTGGACCTCGGTTGGTGGTGTGGCTGTCCCAAATCGGATCCGAACCCCAGCGGGTCGGGAACGCTTCTGTACTGGAATCACTGGCAGCGGTGGCCGCGTCTTTCCAAACAAGAATCCCGAGTTTTTCATTCGTCCCGGTCACATACCAGGGCCGTTCCAGCCAGATTCGGAGTCCGCCGCCGCAGCGCTGACGACCAAATGCCCCGCCATCGTTTCGATGCTTCCGCTGACTGTATTCTGAAGAGCTTCTGTCAGGAAGAATGTTGAGCCAGCGAAAGGTTGGGGTGATATAGGAAATGAGGGGCGCCGGATTCGCTCCAGTCGAAAGAACTGTCACGCTCGACAGGTTGGATTCTTCTGTGGTATCGCCAGCGGAACGGAAATAGTCGAGTAACCTGGCTTTCCCTTCCATCACGTAATCAACCTGTCGACTGCGGGTATCTCCTAATTCATGAGTGACCGGTTTGGCAGCTGGATCGCCGGGCTTTTCGGGCGGAAACGGCAGATTCACGCGGGTCACGTGGATGCCTTGCTCGGTGATGTCAACGGCTCCGCTTTGCGGAGTGGTGGATTCGAAAACAATAGCTGATTTTTTGATTGCTTTCGGCGATGGCGTGCCGGGTCCCTGATCAATCCAATCTTCCCAGTTGGCGCGAATCGTCAGCTTGCCAGTCGAAGGCAAATGTATTTCGGCGGAGACGGAAGTGTGAATTTGAGCAGTGTCTCCGACGTTACGGTTAGCGGGTTGCACCAGGAGATTTCGCGGAATAATCACTGGCGCCGGGACGGCATGCACAGCGCTGAATTCCAGAGCCGGAGTGAGCACCGACGCACTTTTATCGGCAAGTGCAGCCCTGGCCGCCGCTTGGACTTCGGTGTCCGCAGTGGAAAGTCCGGCGGCTGTCAACGCGACGACAGCCATTTTGGATTGATTGGCTTTGCTGATCACCGACACCATGTCCACGGTGACCTGGCAACCTTCCGGGATCCGAATGGTGACGGTCTTAAAATTTTTCCCAAACGGACCCAGGTGGAAATGACTTTCTACTTCATGGGTAATGTCGGATACACCTACCTTTTGAGGCCGCAACGCAACGGTCCAAAGGTCGGCATGAGGCCATGCTCGATCAGAATAAAAAGGAAATATCTCGGTCTCGCGGCGAAAACCAGATTGGGCAGGATCTTTGATGATCATTTTAAATCCTTCCGCATAAGGATCGGGGAGATATTGGCACGGATCGAAAAACACTTGCGGCGACCGGTAAATAGGATTCCTGGTTTTGCTCTCCGGATCGTCAGGAACGTCCACGTGAAACTGTGCGCGGCGATGAAGCAGGCACACATGATCAAAGCTGCCGGTCGAATGCGGGGTCCTGGATTCAAACATGCCGCACTTATTGGCCAGGGCGAGCGAACACCTTGGCGGCACAATGACTCGAACGCAGGTGTCAGCGGATTCTGAGGAGGCAGAGCGGATGACGAGATGCGTCAATTGTTCTCCCAGCGATTTGCCGGACAAATGATGCATCAACAGCAATTCGGGCGGCATCACCGGATCGAAACGCAGGAAATGATAGGAAAGCGTCGTCCTATCCGTAGGCGGCTGGAAGTTTCCGGCAATATCCATGCAGGGAATGGAAAACTCATAAGACTTGCCGAACTGGAGCACGGGCAGACCGAGCGCGTTGAATTCCGCCTTAACCGCCGGGCCGAATTCTCCGTCGAACAATAGAGGTTTGTCGCTTTGATCCGGGTCCGAATTGGGTTCAGTCTGATGTTTCCGTTTCTCATCCAGCGGGGAAGGTGCAACCGGGCTCCAGCCTTGCCACGTCAAGATTGCTTCGTGGGTATGCAAATCCGGGGCATCATTGTCGGCTTCGTCCGAGGTCGCGTCGTGTGTCGTGGTGGTGCTGGCGGTGATGCAGCCAAAGGGTTGAAGCCCGTCGCCCTTTTTTCCGGACTGCCACTGACCCTCCGGCTTCCAGATTTTTGCCTGGTCTTCTTTTCCAATGGTGAATGATTCCGTCCGCGCGCAGAGTGGCCTGAAATTCTGTTCCGGCATCGTTTTGACAAACGGAACATAACCGCGGACGAGGTCGGAAAAATACTGTGTGATGGTCGGTATCGTCAGCGTGATTTGTTTGTTGAGTCCAGAAAGGAGAAACGGCATGGGCTGCCCGGGCGATTGGCCATTGCTGGCTTCCGCGTTGAAACCGGTCTGCCGTTCCTGGATTTTGTCGCGAACAATATTTGCGCGATCATTCAAATAGATCGAAATCCCATGAGAGACGGCCACCGGAGGATCGTCGTGATCCGCCGAATTGGAGGTGTGCGCCTGATTGATAATTTTGAGCATCGTGGCGCCGGTATCAACGGCGCTGGCGCTAATGACGTCAGTGCGCAACCTTCCTTCAAGATGGATTTGGTCCTTGATGGAGTCAGCACCATCAAGAGCGGCTCGAAATTCTCCGGTCATTTTCGTCCACGGCGACCAGCCAAATTCATCGCTGTCATCGCGCACAACGCAAGTTCTGACCTGAGCCTCACCCAAATTCGCAGGAAGCACTGCGATTAAATCAAAAATCAATCCGACCTTGCGCATCAACAATGGATAATTGTTGAGCATAAGAATTTTCTGGGCAAAAGGCGGTGGGGTTGGAGGCGCGTCTCCGGCATTAGCGGCCAGACTCTTCGAATATTTGGGAGCGGTATCGGTGCGCGATGCCTTCCTGCTTTCACCGGCGGCTCGGCGGACGCGACCGAAGAAAACTGCCACATCCAGCGCCGTCTTCGTGGCAGTAAATGAGGAAAATATCTGGTTTCTTTTACTGGTTGCGTCGGCGAAGGGTTTCCCCAAAACAGAGTCTTTGGGGGCCTTTGGACTATCCATTGTTTTTGACCAGATTTCAGCGAGAGCCCAATCTTCAATGCTCGTCCAAGGCTCGCTTGAAAGACGATAGACATTGCGTTCGAGCCGCCGCGCATAAACACCATTTGCGCCAGACCATTCTTTTGCGATCCAATCGCGCATGGTCGAGGCCAGTGGTTGAGAAGCAGGCGCCGGCAGAATCCAGGATTTAACCCGGTTGACCGGCGGGGTGGCAGGTGGGGCAGGTGCGGGACCTGCGGAAGTCGCCCGGACCTGCCGCCGCTCTGCCATCCGGATCAAAGGAAGAGTCTCCTTCTCGGAACCCAGTTGAGAGATAACCTCGTTTGTTATTGCCTTGGCTGCATTGCTGGCAAGCCCCGACACAACATGCGCAGTCGCGTCACTCACGCTGTAGCTCATAGTGGTGTCCGTGAAGAACTGGCGCGGACGTTTTTGATTGGCTGGCGGAGGAATGGAGACGGGTGGCAATCCCGGCGTTGCCGCCTGGGCGAATAAAACCGGACCAGCGGCCAGTTGCACTGACGAATGCTCGACCGGGAACAACTGCGCCCAAATCTGGTCAGACGGCAGGAAGTCCGGATTAGGATAACATTTTGCGTCGTCGAAGGAGGTCTCCACCAGTTGGCTTGAATTCTTAGTCTTGAATTGCAGGTAGAACTTCAGGCGTAGTTTTTTGCTGCGTCCCTTGCCGGAAAAGACCTCTTCCGTCCAATTTCGCCAGTCTTTCAATATGTGGGCTTCGCTGCCTGATGGATTTCCGTTGGCGAGCGATGGGCACGGTGAGGCCACGATTGAAAATCTAAGACTGTTCGGAGTGGGACCGTGTCCATTGGGTGCCGTTGACCAGAGTACTGTTTTCATACGACGATATCCGCGAATGCGTTTTGATAAGAGGCCCAGTGTTCTTCCGTGATGCCGTGGAGCGTTTCCGGAACTTCTGAAGCGAAAGCGTGGTCGATCATTGGCAGGAACGAGGCCTGGTTGCCGCTGTCTGCTGTTGAGGATGAATTCGAAGATCCCTTGATGGTCTTGGTTGCATGCAGATCATAGGACACACTGAAGAATCCGATGGAGATCTCAACATGAACAGTGACCTCACCAAACGCACAGGATTGTCCCCCCTGTTCCTGATACGTCAGTCCCATGTAGAACAGGATCGAGAGATGGATGATTCCGGCGATGTCGAAGTTTCCGGCGGCGCGGAAATAACCGGACATCTCCACGCGTCCCGGATGTTTTGCGAAGTAAATGCCGGCACTGATGGAAGCCATGCCGGACGCAACGCCGATGGAAATGGCAGCGGCAACGCCGAATTCAAAAGCCGCTTCCAACGACACCACTTCCCGGCTGTTCAAGGTGATCGCGAAGAATCCGCCGCCCCCATAAATTCCCGCGGTCAGAAAAAAGGGACGTTGCCGGCTACAGAATCCGAACTTCAGCGTCATCGGACCACCCGTCAGCGACAAACCTACCGAGGCCTCGATCGCCAGGTTGTAAAGATTCATTCCGCCCATGGTTAGGGCGTCTCGACCGAAGCGATACCCCGCGAGAATCCGGCTGCCGTCGATGTCAATGAAAGGACCGTTCCCTTTATTGCCCAAGGCGGGGATGCAGTCTTTGAGTTTGTTGACGAAGCTGAGGCAATCACCGAGCTCAATCCCCGCGATATCGACGTCAACATTCGGTGTTCCGCCGTTATGCGAATGAAAGTGAATATGACGCACTTTCACGATCAGGAACGGGGAGCTAGGCAACAAGACGAGGCGAAAATTCTGGATTCGAAGGTCGAGCTCCTGGGAGTGGTCCGCGGTGTTGAGCAATCCCTGTCGTGCGTTCAGGACGATGTCCATCGTGGCGGGGCGGCCGTCCAGGCTCGCCCGGAAAATAGGTGCACTGCGCGGTCCGTCGAACAACACTGGCGAATAGGTGTAATCAAGTTTCAACTCGACTGGCTGCAGCAGGAGATCTTGAACATCTTTGATTTCCTGCAGCAGCGTGTTCGCTGATTCAGCCACCTTGTCCAACACCCTCTGAATCTGGATGAGTTTTTCGGCAACGGCGGCAACGATTTTGTTCCATTGCGGGAGCAGAGCGTTGAGCGGCGTGAGCTTCTGGTTTAACAAGCCAAAAAACTGGTCGATCAGATTTTGGGGGCCGGAATTCTTAACCAGGTCGCGTATGTGTGGTGGCACCGCCAAATTAACGCTCTTGTAACCCTCAGTCAGAGCGTCGTCAGCGGCCTTTACCATTTCCGCGCGGATGGCCTTCACCTGGCTTTGGACCGTAGCAACGCGGCTGACGATATCTTTTTTGGCAGACTCGACAATATGCTGAAGCTGCGCGACCAAATCCGCCCCGGTGAACTTTCCAAGGGATCGACATCCATTTTTGAATTCTTCGGCGAGCCGGGCCATTCGATCGGGAATGGCCGAGACATCGTTTAAAGAAATCGCGGCAAAGATCTTCTCTGTATCCTCGACGATTGCGAGCAGATCGCGCGGTGGTATATCGGCCAGCACTTCAATGGCGGATGCAAAAATGCCTTCTACGTTCGTCAGCACGCCAATGAAGCTGGCGGAACTGAATTCTCGCGCGGGATCAAAAATGGCGGTGATATTTCGGACTGCGGCCAGCGGAATTTCTGCATTTTCCGCAATCGAGGCCGTCAGCTGCTTCTTAATGCCCTCCAACGTTCCGTTTACTTGTCGTCCGAGGTCATCGGCGACCTTTGGATTGGGCAGGTTCTGCGATGCCAGAGCCAGCAATGATCCCCGGATAGTTCCGGTGTTTATCGTTCCCTTCAATTGATCGAGCGCACGTTTAGGGTCAATCGATTTCCTCAGATCGCGCGCCGTTTGCGAATAGTCGTTCAGCTGCCGGACGAGTTCGTCGAAGCTCGCCTTGTCCGCCTCATATATGGAGCGCACGTATTCAGTTAGTGCTGCGGTGACAGTGTTCAGTCGCTCCTGGACTTCGGCTTTTGCGTGCTCGAGCGTCGTCGCGATGTCCTTGGCATCACCGGCCCACCCCTGGACTTTTTGCACCAGCATTTTCGGCGCGGTATCGACGGACTGCAGCACCTCGCCCAAAAGGTCATCCAGGGAAACAATGCCCAAAATTTTCGGCGCCGCATTGTTGAAGAACTTGCGAGGATCGAAACGGGAGGAGATCAGGTCCGCCGGAGAACAATCTCCCAGAGGACCCAGTTTTCGGGACAATGAGCGCATGTTCAGGTCGGGTCTAATCAGGCCGCCACCTTTGTCCGTAGGAAATGCAAATTGCGAAGCCGGCGAACCTGAATCGGAAACGAAGTCCGCGAATACCTCGACCGGATTTTTGCTGTTGAAGCGCTCCTTCCGATACGTGTCGTTGTAAGCGATGAGGGGACGGTCAGCTCCGGGATTCATCAACGCGACGGATGGGATCTTGACCATCGATTGCGACATCGCCGGACAGAAAATGGGAAGGTCGTTCGCCCGGAGAAGTTTCTGGTCGGCCGCTGGGACGGGATTTATGAACTGCCCGAGAAAGGAGACAAAGGAGGTTTCCAGTTCGCTGTCCCCAGTGGAATGTGGTTCGGTAAAATGAAGTTTTTGTCCATGGAGCCACGCAATGCGTCCGTACTGCGGATCCTTGATGTGAGACTGCCCGCCATCATTGCCCGTTAGATCTTTCAGATCCTTCAGATCCTGAAGGGTCTTATTGTAATAGTCGGTTATTTGTTGAAGATTGGCATTCTTGTCCTGGGCACTGGAACCAAAGACAAAGATGAGCGGCAACCCGAAAACCACATTGCCGTGGGATTTTCCCGATGCGTCTTTTTTGTCTTTGCACCGAAGCTGGAAGCGGAAAGGCGTCTTGTCGGTGTCCTCTACAAAATATTTCGCATCGCCCGCGTTCTTCCGTGGCTCGTTATCTTTATCTACGCCCGGACAAACGCCTGGGCGATCGGAGACCGGGGGAGACTTCAGCGACAGGATTGTGATTTTGCTGAAGGGGAAATCGTTCGAGTCGTTGGGCTCAAGAGTGAGTGGCGGTCCAGTCGGTGTCGTAACGGTGCCTGGGTACTCGCGGGTCTGCTGGCGGACCTCGACAAACCAGGATTGCTGCAAATAACAACGGTATTGTGAGCCGTCAGATGCAAAGACGCGTTTGGTTTCTTTGACCATCACCGCGCGATGTCCGAGTGGAAACAAATAGCCCGCATATTCCACACGGCAGTACTGATCGCGCCCCATCGTGGTTAGATGCTTCCAGCGCGTCACATCAAACTTAACGCGTTGCCCTTCGGGAAAGGTTGTTGAAGGCAGTTGCTTCCATTGTGTATCGCAATCGAGCCAACCGCCTAGCGATGTCATCATCAAATGATCCACCCCCAGCGAGGTCGGTTGCCAGCCAGGGAACGCACCGTCTTGGATGGTAAAATCAGATGAGAGGCGAACAATTTGATAGCGATCAAAACGGGTCATCGAGCCTATGAAAGGATCAGAATCCGCCGATGACGCGTTTGGGCAACCGGGAAATCGGGGGTCGTGTTTCTCAGGATAATCTCGCGCATAGACCGCTCGGATGGCGTCATCGATCACGCTTACGCGCCACAACTCCACATCCGCGCCATGAAGGACTAAAGGCCGCGGGGGGTGCTGCCAGCGGGCGGCTGGACTCGGTGATAGCAACAGTCGATAGGGTATTTCAATCGCGGTTTCGTCGGCACGTGGCGGCTTCGGGCTTCGCTTCAGTGAGGGATCGTTGCTGGCACAATCCACGACCACCGGCTCAAAACTGTCCCACTCGAGGAGCCGTTCGAAATCGAACGAAATGACCTTGGAGTTCTTCTTCGAAAACCGTTCCTGGAAGGCCGCGACAATGAAGCTGCGGCGCCAAAGCATGGAAAGGATCGCTGGAAGTCTGTGCTTCGACTGTGCCGGTTGACCTATATGTTGCTTTGCGAACAGGTTCGTGTCGTCCGCCGACATGGGCCGACGGATCAGCCTATTCAAATCACGAATAACGAGCGCTCTGAGCAGGTCCGGATTCCCTTTAGCTTGTAAGCCGAACAATGCCTCTCGTGCCGCCGGCGTGATTTGTTTGAATATCCAACCTGCGGCTGGCGTGTTGCCCTTTAAATCAGCGCACAGTCCGTCAAAATCCAGAATGTCTTCAGAAGCGATTCCGCAACCCGTAAAAAGTCGGAAAACCAAACGAGATGTGCCGCCGAGGCGGCTGGCTGCTTTATCCGGGAAAGGGGGGTGGCCTGCCTGCTCACCGATCGTTTGCGGCGGCAAATGCACAATCAGGAGCGAGTCTTTCTCCGGGTCAGACGGCACCAGGATTGGCTTCAACTCGCGCAGCGCGATTTTGACATTCGAAAATTCAAACGCAATTTTCAGAAAGTCCGCTGGGCGCGTGACCTCAATCCGGGCGCCATTGAGCGTCAGAGTTGTGCCATTGGGAATCGGACTCTTGTTCTCCGGTATGAAGGTCATTGCCCCAACCGCTTCGTCAGTCGAGGCCGGTGATTCCGTTAATACACCCGGAAAAATATTGACCGCATACCAATCAGGAGCAGCCCGCGGCGTTCGCAACGGGACCGACCGCCCGTCGTATGGAACTCGGCTCGCAGAGGGCAGGAGGCCATTGTGAAGATCGTGTTCCGTAATTGGTTCCAGATGAAAAGAATCTCTCTGAGGAGAATTAACCTCG
>Ga0170475_107200237_pt1 | contig 10876 bp, 9 predicted proteins | sample Soicark_Litter_5_FD_111474 | JGI IMG/M metagenome (GOLD analysis project Ga0170475, IMG submission 111474) | Avena fatua rhizosphere microbial communities from Hopland, California, USA. Combined Assembly of 48 SPs | reverse complement strand
GTGCCGGTGCACACGATGATGCTGTTCGACGATGCGTACACGCTGGAAGAAGCGATGCACGCCCGCATCCGTTTTCACCGCGCCGACGGCACCGAAAACGAAGACAGCATCACCGGCTGGGAAAGCGCACGGCAAATCGGCCCCGGCCTCACTTCGCTCGGCACCTATGATTACAAGCGCGCCGCCACCTACGGCAGCAGCGAACACAGCACCATCCATCAAGGCGACCACGGCAACGATTTGTCGAGCACGCTGGAGTCCTTCCACCATCAAGCCCCGTACTACGGCGCGGACGAAACCGAAATGGCCCGCTACGCGCTGTTGCGCCAGCAAGCCGGCGACTTGCACACCAAAATCTCGACCGGGACCGGCACTCCCAGAGGACTGGGCGCAGGCCGCTATTTCGAACTCAGCGACCACCCGGTCATCGACCACGACTACCAGGAAGACCGGCAATTCATCGTCCTCTCGCTCGACTGGGTCGCGGAAAACAACCTGCCATCGGAGGCCTCCAACACCCTGCGCACCCTGTTCCCGCAAGCCTCGCTGCGGCAACTGGCCGACACGATCGACGCCCCCGACGCCACTCGCGCACTGATTGCGCAAAACACCGAAGCCGATCAGCCCAAACAGCCGTACCAATGCACCTTCAATGCAGTACGGCGCGGCATCGCCATCGTCCCCGAATATCACCGGACGCAACATGCGAAGCCCACCGCACCCGGCCTGCAAACTGCTACCGTCACCGGCCCCGCCGGAGAGGAAATCTTCACCGACGAACATGGCCGCATCAAAGTGCAATTCCCGTGGCAGCGCCCGCAAGACCACCCCGAAGGCAACGCGAGCCATGACGACAAAAGCTCGACCTGGGTGCGCGTCGCCACCCCCAGCGCCGACGCCGGCTGGGGCATGCAGCACATCCCCAGAGTCGGATCAGAGGTGATGATCGCCTTCATCGAAAACGATATCGACCGCCCGATCTGCAAAGGCGTCATCCACAACGGCCTCAGAACACCGCCCGCCTTCAGCGGCGCGGGATCGCTGCCCGCCAATAAAACCCTGTCCGGCACCAAAACCAAGGAATACAAAGGCAGCCAGTACAACGAACTGCTGTTCGACGACACCACCGCAGAACTGCGCACCAAGCTCAGCAGCGAACATGCAAAAACCCAGCTGAACCAAGGCTACCTGATCCACCCCAGAACCGAAGGCAAGGGCGAGCCGCGCGGCGAAGGCTTCGAACTCAGAACCGATGCAGCCGGCGCGATACCGCCGCGCAAAGCCTGCTGCTGACGGCCGAAGCGCAAAGCGGCGCAAGAGGCAAGCAACTCGACCGGCAAGCGCTGCTGCAAATGCTCGATGCCAGCCTGGCGCTGGCGCAAAGCCTGGGTGAGCATGCCCAACACCAGCATGCGAACCTGCCGGAAACCGGCAAGGACAACCAACTCGTGCAAGACGACGCCGCGCCCGGCGCAACCAAAGAGAAGGACCACCAGACGCACCTGAAAGAAGCGATCGAGAATCTGGAACGCGGCAGCAACACCGACAAGGAAGGCAAATCAGGCAGCGGAAAACAAGCGGGCAGGCAAGGCACCGTCGCCGTCACTGCACCGGACGGCATCGCGATGACCACTGTCGGCAGCATGACGATGGCGACAGGCGCGAACCTGGACCAGATCGCGTTGCGCGACATCAATCAAACGACAGGCCGTCGCTGGATACATAACGTCAATGAATCGATCAGCCTGTTCGTATCAGGCGCAAAAGCGAAGATCGCCGCCACGTTCAAGATCATCGCGGCCAAGGGCAATATCCAGATGCAGGCGCAGGACGGCGAAATCGCCGCAACCGCGCAAAAGGACGTGACCATCACCAGCGTCAACGGCAAGGTCATCATCCAGGCACCGCAAGAAATCCTGCTGGCGGCGGGCGGCGGCTATATCCGGATCGGCGCGAATATCGAGATGCACAACCCGGGCAAGCAGTCGCAGAAGGCGGCCGGTTTCTCGTTGAGCGGGCCGGAGAGCATGCCGCCTGCACTACCGGAACTGCCTGCTGTATCCGGCCAGCCATTCAACAAAAAATTTGTCATGACCGGATTTGACCATAAGCCAACCGAGGGCGCGCTAATCAAACTCTTTGATCCCGAAAAGAAAGAGGTCGTCTGGCAAAGCAACCTGGCCGCCGATGGCAGCTCCGATCCCCTCCCGGAAAAGCAATCGCTGGATCGTTACACTGCTGTCGCAGGCTTCAAGGAGAGCAGTTTTTTCTTCTACGACGAGCACACCACCGAAGGCGAAGACCCCCGTGCAGAAAAATTTGAAGACGATCACGGCGATCAGTGAGAAGTGAGAATATTCCATGACCGAACGCTACTACACCGTAAAAAAAGGCGACTCCCTATGGGGGATTGCCAACCATTTTGGCTACACCGTCGATCAGCTTGCCACGCACAATCATCTGGCGGGCAAGCAAAAAAACCTCATTCACGTCGGACAAAAAATCCTGCTCCCCGACCCCAACAGCCCCGGCCAAGCCCCCGACTTGACCTTGGGCGTGAATGTGGTCGGATTAAGCGGCAAGCCGCTTGCCAACGTCAAGCTCAAGCTCACCCACGACGGCAAGACCAAGGAGATGGAAACGGATAGCCAAGGGTGGCTGCATGACCTGCACATACAGGATCATTTGCAGGGCTTGAGCATCGAGTTTGAGAACTACGAAAAGAAATGGCAGAAGCTCTTCAAAGAAGAGTTGCTGCCTCTTGGCGAAAAAATACTGCACATCAACACGCTCACGGAGATATTCAAAGGCACCACGTACCGCAAGGAAGGCACGCAACGCACCACCACCAAACAGGCGCAGCGCGACATCAAGCACGCCACGCCCCAGCCGCAAGCCATCGGCAGTCCCAGAAAGCCCTTGGCCTACGTGATCGCCACCCCCATTCACAAAGAAACCCGCACCGAAGGAGGGCAACCCACCACCATTGTGGCCGCGACTTTTACGGGCGACAATTTAGCCTTGAAATCCGGCAATCAAAAGTTTCGGCAAGCCATTATCGACATGGCGAAAAAGCACGGCTTCACCCCCCACGCAGCCGCCGCTATCATCAACGCCGAAGCGGGCAAGAAAGAAGGTGGCATCTGGATAGAAAACAGCGCAGTGGGTGGGTCATCGGCACGTGGACTGGGACAGTTTTTACCCGCAGCCTGGTACGAATACATCGCCACCGAAGGCACGCTCGGCAATGCCAAGGCGATGGAAATGTTCAAACTTAAAAAGCTGGTGGCGATGAAGAAAGAGCTTTACCACTGCGACGAAGAAGGCAAAGAACCTAAGGTTGTTAGCAACAGTGTCAGAAACGAAGTTCTGGGCTGGCGAGACAACGGCGGCTACTCGATCGAAGCGATTCTGGTGTATGCCAAACGCAATCTGGTGGCGCTGAAGAAAAACGGTATTGACGCCACCAGCCTGCCGCCGGATGAGCAGGTGAAGATTGCGTACATCTTGCATCATGAGGGGACGAGTGGGGGGATTTTGTTTTTGAGTGGCAGGTTGTCTAACATAAAGCCAGAAGACATCGCTAAAAAACTTTCTCAACAATTAAAAAGTCGGCATGACGATGGCACGGCTAAAGCTGCAGCGCGGGCCGCACGTTTTGGTGGGGATTACGTCAAGGCGTATTACTATTTTTTAGCGAACCACACCAACGACATGGTAAGGGTGAAGCAGTTCATGTTGAACAAAGAGGGGTTTAGCGAACGTTCAGCATATGATGTGTTGAAGACCGTAGCCGGGCTGAATATTGAAATGCCTAAAGAAGTCGCAGCAAAATCTGCGATGCCCCCCGCCGCTGCTGAAAAACCGGTAGCGCCACCCAAGGAAGAATTACCTGCGAATAGTGTGGGCGGTATCCCCGCATGGTGCAATCCGCTCGCGGATTGCAAAATTCGAGTCGGTGGATATACTGACAGCCTTGAAAATCCCCGATCAGCACGCAATAAATCGCTCTTCCATGCCTCTGCGGTGGGTTCGGGCCGTGGGCGGCCCCATACCGGGATTGATTTGGATGCTGTACTTGGTACGCCGATTCTGGCTGTGGCCAATGGCGAACTATTTTTTACCGGCGAAGTAAACGGCTACGGCAAGGTCATCATGCTCAAGGTCAACATTAACGACCTGCCGCCCATCCAAAAGACCTATGCCCAATCGGTAGGCGGTTATGCGCATGACACCATTTATTTTATGTACGCACACTTAAACAACATTGTTATTAAACGCAATGGCAAAACCCTGCCCGCAGTCAAAGTAGGGCAGGTGTTGGGTGCAAGTGGTAATACGGGCAACGCGGAGAAAATGACTGAAGTTGGTCAAGGAAGAAACCACCCATTCGGTGCTCATCTGCATTTTGAAGTGCGGTGCAGCAATAGCTTAAAAATAGGCGAAGGTAAACAATTCGACCCACTACCGTTTATCGCGGACTGCAAATAATTTTGTCCCTTCGTATTGAACCCCTAAGTCATTCAATTATTCAAGAGGTAACGTATGTTTAAGCCGTGGGTGTTTTGTTTCGTTTTGTTGACCAGTGCGGCCAGTTTCGCGCAGATGCAAGAACCCAAAATTTACAGTGCAGCCGAGCGCACGGCAGAAGAAGCGCGCATTGCGAAAGAGATTGCAGAAAATCTGGATTGGCACAACCTAGATCCAAAACAATTAGATGGAGTGGCAGATTCCGAACGGTGGTTGTATGGGACAAAGAATCAATCAATACTTTTAAGCAAAGTAACCCGACAGAGATTTGGAATTTTTGAGGCATTCAACGATAAAAATCAGAAAGGCAATGAAATCCGCTTTCATAAGAAAAACATTCTCACGCATCGTTTTTATACCTACGATGTTGAGTGCGAAGGTTCAATTTCCGCAGAAAAAGTAGCATCTCAATATGTGCTCTACGAAACCTCGTGCGCACAAAGAAAAGAAAATGGAAAATTTGAGAAGGCTGATCATGTGATTTATCTCTTTGATTATGCGAGTCAAAACCTATATTTTCTTGATGGATTCAGAATGGACGATTTTGCAAAATTTTTTATTGAGAGGAAGGGCAATAAATACAGATATGAAGCGACTTACAAATATCGAGGAAAAAAGCTAGTAACCAAACGTACCTTCAGCATCCTAAAAAATCCCCAAGGCAAATGGATCGTCAAGGAACCAGCGATTGACAATGACGAATCCGGCGCATTGAACCCCGTTGAAGCTCTGCCAAAACTCCCGCTCGACCCGAAATACAACCTACCGGATGTGATCAATTGGGATGAGTAAAAATATTGTGCGCAATGCAATGAAAAATTTCTGCATCTGTTTGGGATCTCTCACTTTGCTCATAGGCTTTGCTCAAGCACAAGAACGCCGTGTTTTCAGCGCAGCCGAACGCAAGGCAGATGAGATTCAAATTCAAAAAGACATTGCAAGCTATCTTGAGTGGGCTCTTTTTGGTCTGGAGAACACCGATTTAGGTGAAATGAATCAGTCCATTTCATTTGATGAGAAGGAAAAGAAGCGCTTTGGGATTTTTGAAGCATTTAATGAGAAGAACCAGAAAATTTTTGAAATTCGCCTCCATCAAAAAGGGCAGTTGATTGGACGTTATCTCCCGAATCCCCATGCATGCACTAACGGCAGCCTTTTGGTATTGGATAGAAAGCGCAGTTACTCTACATTTGAATTTGATTGTGGCGAGCCTGGTACTGGCAGACCCAATACCTGGGTTGCTTTCTATGTATATCATCATGACAGCAATAATTTCTATGAAATTTACGATGCAGAAGTTGGGGACAAATTTTATGGTCACCCGAGCGTTAATTTTTCGAATGACATTTACCAGTTTAAATGGACGCACAGTTTAAGAGGGAAGGCAGCAACTAAAACAGTAGTCCGCAATTTCAAGATCGTGAAAGTGAACAATCAGTGGGTAGTGCAATCATCATCCATTGCCAAAAAAGATGATTATGTAATCTCTATTCTTTCAATGCTGTTGCTTGATCCGAAATACAACCTGCCAAAAGTTTTTGATTTGACTGAAGCGGTAGCGGAAGCAGAAGAGACTGAGCACTGTATGCCGAGGCAGCAAATGGCAATTAATGGCGTAACGATTTTTACTAAAGAGTCAGAGGTGCTCAAGAAATTAGGAGCGCCGGAAAAAAAGACAAATGGGTGGGGGCATGGCACAACTGATTACCGCACGACCACGTACTCTTATGCTGGGTCGGGCTTAAGAGTAGTGATTGATAATTCTCAAGGCAAAAAATGGGTGGATGATTTGGTTCTTGCTAGTGACCGTTATTCGCTGCCATCTGGGATCAAGGTGGGAATAAAAAAAGATGTGGTGGCTAAACTATTAAAGCTGCCACGCAAAAAAAAAGAAAGAAATTTTTGCAGAGAACACGTGGCAAGTTTCGTTATGCGAAGACAAAACGGGCATGTTTATGACAGTCGGACCAATTTTTTCATTTTCTGATCACGGAGTATTGCAGAAAATTCGATTTGAATATACGCAACCGTAAACAGATCCAAGAGACTGCGGCAAATTTGGCGAATGCCTCCATCGATTGACCGTTGGTGGTGGGCTTGCGAAGCCCAACATTCCATAAGATAACTCCGATGAGTGATTTCAACGAAAACATGAAGTACATGACCGTCGAACTACGCAACGGAAAAAAATAGCGTTCACCCATTTTGATCCGATTCCAGATTTCCCCTTCAATACCAAGAAAAAATCCTTAAGAAGGCTTCATTCTTCATGCTGTTCAGTTTCCTGGTTTTCGTCGTCGTCAGCATCGCCTGGGTCGCCACTCTGTGGTTCGGCATCGCCATTGACGCCGGCAAATGGTCCAACCCCGCACTACTGGCGATCCACGTCCTGCCGCCGCTTACCCTCACCCTATCGTGGTGGTTCTGGCGCAGACACGTCAAACAAAAGAAAATACAGACACTCGAAGAGCGCGAGAAAAAAGCGCAAGCGGAACAGCAAGCTTCACTGGAGGCAGCGCGTGCCAAACACGCGCAGGAAATGCAAACCCGCCGCTTCTCTTGCGACTGTCGAACAATAGCGATCAGCGATCTGGCGACCAATGGGAATGGCCCTCTGGTATTGCCGGAAGGTCCGAGCGTATCGATCGATATTGTCGCCGCAGATGAAAAACCCACGCCCGCAGCAAAAAACGATCCCTTCGATGCGCTTGAGCCTGCCATTGTGAAAGCGCTGGGCCATGTGTATGAGAAGTGCGGCGCCGCTGCCGTGTTTCCTATCTATGTGGTGCCGCCCGCTAGCGCTTCCGCCGTCGATGTCATCAAACGCGTGCGAGAGATCAACGAGAAATTAATCGCCGGCATGATGCTGCCGGTAAAACCAAAAGCCGGAACGCCATCGGTGCTGTTTTTACCCTCCGGCGACAGCGCATCGAACAGCGTGATCTCGTTATTTGAAAACACGCCAGACCTGCCGGGTGCAGTCGTACTCGCCTTCGATTCTCCGCTGTCGCAGGCAGCCGGCTTATCCGACGACGAAGACGCTCTTGAACAAGACACGCCACTCGGCAAGCCCAGTCACGGCGTATTCGCGCTGCTGTTCACCAACGCGAACCTGCCCGCCATGCTCAACGCAGTGGGCGGCCGGCGCGATGGCGTAGAGGAAGAACACGACAGCCTCACGCCCTTCTGGGAAAAAACGCAGCAGCCGACGGGCAATCTCGCGCTGCTGACGATGGCATCGCGGGAACTGCGCGAGGAGCTGGCGCAACTTCCTGTCATCGCCCGCATTCACCGCGCCGCGCTTGGCCAGACAGGGAAGGGCAAGGACCGTGAGCGCGTGCTGGAACTGTCGCGCATCCTCACCACACTGCTGGAGCGCGCGCAAATCAACGCCGGGTTGATCGACGTGCCGTTTGTCAGTGAGGCCGCCGCCGGGCAGGCAGACGGCAAGAAGGACGAGGAAGAAAAGGCACCGGCCGGTTCGCGTTGCGAGTGGCTGGTGCACAATGCGGGAGAGCCGGACCGCAGCGGCACGCGCCTGTCCGCGATGGGAAGCGCGCTGCTGTACTTCAAAATCGACCGCAACCTAACGGAGATGGCGACCAACATCGTGAGCAAGGTGGGCAATCTGGGGCGGGCCACGCCGATTGGCATGCTGGCCATCGCATTGGTGCAGGCACAGGGGAAAGGCGCCCCGACGCTATGCGCGGAATTTTCAGAACCGGATGGCATCGCGCTCGCGTTTGCCGTGCCGGCACAGGCAAGTTAGCCACAAGGAGAAATCACATGAAAGGCGTCATCCGCTTAGGCGACCCAACCACGCATGGCGGGACCGTTGTCAGCGCCACAGGCCGTTACATGATCATGGGCATCGAAGTGGCCAGGGTAGGGGACAGCTGCACCTGCCCCCAGAAAGGCCATAGCGGCTGCACCATCGCCGAGGGCGATCCGGGCTGGGTCATCGACGGCCGCGCAGTGGCGCTGGAAGGCCATTTGACCACGTGCGGCGCCGCACTCATTTCCACGCTGCCGAATCTGCAGCGCGGCTGAACATCGTTTTGAAAAATACCTGGAGTAGTTGATGGATCAAGACCTCTTAAATCAGTTAACCGCTCCCATTCCGGGCGACCATCCTTGCGGCGAAGACGTATCGTATTCAACCGAATTCGACGACATCCGCGAAGCGCGACGCCAGGATGATGCCAGCCTTGCACAAGGCGAATGGGAAACCGAACTGAAAACCGCGCAGTGGCCGAAGGTCAAGCAACTGTGCGAAAGCATCCTGCAAACCAGGAGCAAGGATTTGCAGATCGCCTGCTGGTATACGGAAGCACTGAGTAACCTGCACGGCTTTTCCGGCCTCGCTTTCGGACTTCAAATACTGGAAGTGGTGGTGAACGATTTCTGGGAATTTTTTTACCCGGCATTCGATCCAGACGACCTCGATGAACGCGCAGGCAAGATCGATTGGCTGAACAAGCAATTGGCGCTGACGATCAGACAAATTCCATTAACGAGCAAGGCATCCGGCGCCTATGCATGGCTGAAATGGGACGAGTCCCGTACCGTCGACAATCTCGGTCTGAAAGACGCCGCCGCAAAGGATAGGGCAATTGCAGGCGGCAAGCTTTCCGGCGAAGCGTTCGACAAGGCCGTTGCTGCATCCGGGCTGCCTTTTTACCAAACGCTCCATCGCCAGATACAGGCAGCGAAAGCGATGGTGGCAGCGGTGGAAAAACATATCGATGAGCGCTTCGGAGCCGACTCTCCGGGGCTCAAGGATTTGCGCATCGCGGTGGGCGACTGCGACGACGTGGTTGGCAAGCTGATCATCAAACTGGGTGGGAAGGCGCAAGACGTGAGCGAACAACAATCTTCATCGTTGACCGGTAAGGAATCGGGCGGTCAAACGGCCTTCGTGAGCGCGCCTGCGGCGCACGCTGTTGCGATCGGCCACATCCGCACCCGTGCTGACGCGATTGCGGCATTGCGCCAGGCGTCCCAGTTCTTCAAGCTCAATGAGCCGCACAGCCCGGTCGCATTGCTGGCCGACCGCGCGGCCAAATGGGCGGAGATGCCGCTGGAACGCTGGCTGGCATCGGTCATTAAAGACGATTCCACCCTCCATCAATTGCGCGAGCTGCTGGATATACCGCGTGAGGGGTAAGGCGATTTCCTGAAAAGAAAATACCCCCTTGCGCCACGCTGACGGGCGCATTGCTGCGTTGCCCCTCGCTAAGCAGGTACGCAAAAGTTTTTTGACAATAGTCGGCAAGACCTTGAAGTTCCCTCCCTTTCAAGGGGAGGGTTAGGGTGGGGATGGGTTTCAAATGCTGCGCCGGTCGCTATTAAAACCCATCCCCATCCCAGCCTTCCCCTTGAAAGGGAAGGAGCATTCAAGGTCTTACCAATCGTTGTCAAAAGATTTTTGCGTACCTGCTTAGTGTAGCTCGCCACACGTCGCTCGGGGCGCCTTGCACTGCATCCCGCCAGCGCGGCGCAAGGGGGTATTTTCTTTCCCGAAAACCGCCTAAAGCGATCATGAATCCAGAAACGAAGGAGCTGGTTCCGGAAAATCGGCCAGCAGCTTCCTTTCACATCCCCCGTTTATATGGCGTATAGATATATGTTTCCAAATCCTCTGCCGTCATTTTTCGGCCCGTGATTTTCAGTCGGCACCGAATCTTTTTGATCACGTCTTGAACGTAATACGTACTCAATGAAAGTTGATCGGCGATGATCTTCGGAGGCATGCCTCGCACATTCAAAATTGCGATCCGCATCTCACGTGCGGTAAGAGGCAGCAATCGTGTAGACAGTTCGATGTGCTTCTTTTCCTGAGTCTGGTTCTGCCATTTGAAAAGAATGGCCGGGACAAGATATTTGGCCCACTCCGCGTCTTCATTATCGAAAGGACTATCAACGTCCTTCCTGTAAAACGTCATCCAGGCCAATCCATAGGAACTTTCCAATCCAGCCAGCATGAGATGCTGAATCTTGTATTTCTCAAGGTAGGCAGCAATAAGCCTTCCCGCCTTGGCTCCAGCCACACTGCCGGTTTCGAATTTGCCCAGATCTCTGTAATCGGCAACAGAAATTGTCTGGACGATGCGAGGATAGGCTGCGAAAAGCTGGCCTGCGACATCTTCATTCGCAATGACGGGATATTCATGGATAAAGGTTTGGTCGATGTTGTAGCGACCAAGTAGCTCTGCAATCGTCACAGATCCATCCCCATTTCTAGTGCCCGCTGCCGCTAAAAGCGCATCGAATTGGATGTGCTGTTTCAAGTCCGGAACCGCATTTTCCAGCATGTGCTACCCCCCTATTTTTAGGGGAAGGCTCC
>Ga0170475_103106105_pt1 | contig 10877 bp, 10 predicted proteins | sample Soicark_Litter_5_FD_111474 | JGI IMG/M metagenome (GOLD analysis project Ga0170475, IMG submission 111474) | Avena fatua rhizosphere microbial communities from Hopland, California, USA. Combined Assembly of 48 SPs | reverse complement strand
CGCGACCAGGGCGGCATCTACTCCGATGGCTTCGTGGTGTTCCATGTTGATCTTCGTTACGCGGCCGCCGTTACTGATCACGGATGCCTTGCCGGCGTTGGTGATCAACTCGGCGCCATGCTCGGTAAGCTGCGGCACCAGATAGGAGATCAAGGACGGAAGATCGACCCAGCCCTCACCCGGATTCCAGATCGCTCCCTCCGCCGGGATGACTGCGGCGTTGACGCCTGGTATCCGGGCCGCAACCTCATCAGGATCAAGTAGCTGGCTGTCGTAGCCGTAAGCAAGCTGATGATCATGGATCTCGTGGAGAACCTTCGCCTTCTCGGGCGACTGCCACATCAGCCCTCCGTCGAATCGCAGCCAGTCCAGCGTGGGCTGGCCAGCGAAGAGCGCCCGGTAGCGGTCAATGGCGATCATGCGGAACCGGTGGTAGTGCTCCGACCAGCCGCTGGCGGAGTTGATCCACGACAAGGACCGGCCAGAAGCGCCGCTAGCAAAGGCCCCCTCGGTCACCAGCCATACCCTGGCACCACTTCGAGCGAGGTGGTAGGCGCTGGAGACTCCAATGACGCCTCCGCCGATGACCGCCACTCTGGGCCGTGATTCGTCGCTCATAGCGCTGAGATAAACCTAGCGATCGCGGGCGTGAGAACCGTCTCAGCGGCCGGCAACGGCATCTTGAGCGCCTGTAAGCATTTTCTGTGCCCACTCCGCGGCTCTGTTGGCGGTGGATGGAGCAACCGACAAGGGCGCGTACTGTGACCTGGTTTTGAGCTTGAGGAGCCGGTTCAGGGTCGAGGACAGATCGGCACCGGCGGGACCCGCTCGCTTGAGCTCTGCCACAGCGTCCAGATGATTGTCACTTTTACTCGTGCGCCCCGTGAGTGCGATACAGATGGCGTCCTTCGAGTTGATCGCCGAGATGATCGCATCCGATGTTGCGGCGTTGTATAGCTTGCGATCCCAGTTGGCCTGCGCTGCCTCAAGAAACTCCCCTGCTTTGGAAAGATGCAGCTGGGCCTCCTCTGAGGGAGTCATCTCAGGAGCGCCTTGCGAAGCATGCCCTGAGGATCACGACCCGCCAGTGCCACCGCGTGCGCCCGAAGATCACGGACGAGAAGATCATCACGTTCGATAGCGGCATTTAGCTCGGCCAGTTCCATCTCAATGAGTTCGCATCGATTACCTGACCAGGCCCTAATCTTTTCTGTGAGGGCCTCCGTCTGCTGTTCCCAAACCTCAGCGATGGCTTGACTTGCCAGGCCGCTGGCTGGCAGAACCAAAAAGATATCGATGTCGCTGCGTTCTGTCCCTTCTCCTCGCGCTGCTGAGCCGAACAACCAAGCGGCCTCCGGCGGCACTGACCACATGTCCAGTTCGGCTCGAATGCGTGCTACCAGGGTGCGCGACAGGTGTACGAGTGCCGAGATTGCCTCGGCGGCAACGTGGTCACGATTGAGCCGATACAGGTTGGAGGGCGGCTGGCTCTCGCGCAACACGAGGCCAGCCTCGGCCATCTGCCCCAGGACGTCGTTGACCCTTCTTTGGCTAAATTTCGGTTTGGTTAGATCCGCGATGCGGCGTGCACTAAGCAGTCGATCGGTACGTGCCAGGACACTTAGGACAGCGCCATGAGCACTCGGGATCACCGACTGAATAGGGTTCGCTAAATCCATCTGGTTCCTCAAGCGAAGGTAAGTTGACTGAGCACAATAGTGCTCAATTGAGCAGTATAGTGCTCAATCAAGTGATCGCCTTTAACCCGATGGCGGCGTGTACTGGCTCACCGTGAAGAGCGCGCCCTGCGGATCACGAATTTGCGCGTCCCGGGTCCACTCGGTGTCGTTGGTCGAGACAACGATCGCGCCCAATCGCTCAGCGGCCGCCGCGGCGTCGTCGCGATCGGCGACGGTGAACGTCACATGCCAGTGCGGTTGCTCATCTTGTGCCCAAACGAGCCATCCGATGGCATCGGCAAAACCGGGCGGCACCTTGTCGCCAGATTGCCGCTGGTGAATGTCCGGGTCGGAGGTCGTCGCGAGATGATCGCCGTACCCCGGCTGGCGGATCATGGTAGCGAAACCCAAGTCATCAAAGATCCAGCCGAACACACGGGTATAGAAGGCCATCGAGGCTGATGGATCAGCTGTATGGAGATCACTGAAATTCCAGGCGCCCGGAGTGTTAGCGATCTGCGCACCCAGCCGCCTATTGGCCTGCCACAGACGGAACGGGAGTTCCTCGATGTCGAGGCAGGATGCGACTCGGCCGGCTTCGGCGACCTTCGACGGCGGCTCGGTTATGCGGCCTCCCGCCGCAACTAGCCGGGCAGCTGCTTTGTCGATGTCCCGTACGGATATGTAGGTGTTCCAGGCAGGGCGCGCTACTGGATCGTCGACGGGCGGTTGACCGATTCCAGCTGCGTCCTGGCCATCGCGTTGAGCAATGAGGTAGCGCGGTTTGCGCTCGACCTCCAAGAACGTCCAACCGAACAGAACACCGTAGAACCTCGCGGCTTCCTCAACATCGGCAACCTCGACATCAACCCAACAACTGACACCCTCGGGATAGGTCCTGGGGGTGTTCATCAGCCTCTCCTCTCATCCGCCCTCACCGTAGGGCAGCGGGCTGACATTTCACCATTCGGCGATCGATCCATCCGCGTGTCGCCAGACCGGGTTGCGCCATCTGTGGCCTTGCTGAGCGCGTTCCACGACGTAATCCTCGTTGATCTCCACGCCTAGGCCAGGGCCGCTCGGGATGGCAACGAAGCCTTCCGCGTAGTCGAACACCGAGGGATCGGTCACGTAGTCAAGCAAGTCATTGCTCACGTTGTAATGGATACCGAGGCTCTGCTCCTGGATGAAGGCGTTGTAGGTGCAGCCGTCGATCTGCAGGCAGGTGGCGAGCGCAATCGGTCCCAACGGACAGTGCAGCGCTACTGCGACGTCGTACGCCTCTGCCATCGTGGCGATCTTGCGTGTCTCGGTAATCCCGCCGGAATGTGAAGGATCAGGCTGGATGATGTCGACGGCTCCACTCACCAGGATCGACTTGAAATCCCATCGTGAATAGAGCCGTTCACCTAGCGCGATCGGTGTCGAGGTATTGATCATCGGACCCAAGAAGGAGTCGACGTTTTCCGAAAGCACCGGCTCCTCGATGAACATCAGCCGGTACGACTCCAACTCCTCCAGCAGCACCTTGGCCATCGGCTTGTGAACTCGGCCGTGGAAGTCGACGGCGATCCCTAGTCCTGGCACTGCATCGCGGACAGCTGCCACCCGATCCAGCGCTGCCTGGACCCGATCCCAGGTGTCGATGATCTGCAGTTCCTCGGTGGCGTTCATCTTGATCGCGGTGAACCCGCGATCAGCAGCGGCTTGGGCCGCAACTGCGGTGTCGGCGGGCCGGTCACCGCCGATCCAGGAGTACACCTTGATCCGATCACGCACCCGACCGCCCAGCAGCTGCGCCACCGACATGCCGGCCGCCTTGCCCTTGATGTCCCACAGCGCTTGATCAATTCCGGCGATGGCGCTCATCAAGATCGGGCCACCACGATAGAAGCCACCGCGATACATCAGCTGCCAGAGTTCCTCGATATTGCGAGGATCGCAGCCGATCAGGTAGTCAGAGAGCTCCTCGACACAGGTGGCAACCGTCGCCGCCCGTCCCTCGACAACAGGCTCGCCCCACCCCGTGATCCCTTCGTCGGTTTCGATCTTGAGGAACAGCCAGCGAGGTGGAACTGGGTACATCGTCAACTGGGTGATCTTCATCTGCGCCTCAGCGGCCCTCCACCACCGCGTACGTTGGCCGCCCCGTTCGTGCCCAGTCAACAATGTTTTGGGCGGCCTTGCGCCGGAGCTCTACCTCGGCCTCCTCGGAGTACCAGGCCACATGCGGAGTGATCAACGCCCGTGGATGGGTGAGCAGCGGATGATGCTCCGGCGGTGGTTCCTCAGGCAATACGTCGAGGGCAACACCGGCGAGCCGGCCACTTTCCAGCGCGTCGAACAACGCGTCAAGGTTGACTAGCCCACCGCGGGAAGTATTCACCACATATGAACCGGTAGGCATCCGCTCGAGATGGTCGAAACCAACCAGCCCGCGAGTAGCCTCGGTCAACGGCAGGTGCAACGTCACCGCGGAGCTGCGAGCGAACAGCTCAGACAATTCGGCCCGCTCGAAGCCTTCCGGCCACGCTGAATCCGGCAGGTAGGGGTCGTAACCAACAACCGCGCCGAACCAGGGTGCCGCCCGCTCGGCTGTCAGCCGTCCGATGCGGCCCAGACCCACAACACCAAGGGTCAAAGAGCTAGGCCGCCGCAGTTCACCGCCGAGGTGGTAGTCCCAGCGCCCGGCCCGCACTTCGCGATCATGCCCGGCAAGGTTCCGCAACAGCGCAAGCAACATAGCGACCGCATGTAGCGCAACTTCAGTGGTGCCGTAATCCGGCACATTGCACACCCACACACCGTGCTCACGGGCAGCCTCAGTATCCACTGAATCCACTCCGACGCCGTATCTGCTCACCAGCCCCAGCTGGGGCTGCGCCTCAAACACGGCTGCGGTGATGGGCGCGTACTGAACGAGCGCCGCCTCCATTCCATCCGCTGCCTCAATGACCTCCTCGGGCGTCCGGCAGGAGGCAACCACAAGCTCATGGCCTCCGGCGGCAAGCACCTCCGCCTCGAGATCAAGAGACGCGTACTCGGCGTCGGTCACCAGCACTTTCATCGCCTACACCCCCAACTGTCACTAGTTCATCGGGCCCGAGAGTGCGAGCGCAGTTGCGCCCACCACGTCGAAGGACGGCGAAACCGGGACCAGCGGAGGTCGTACTGTTCCCATGGGATGGCCGTGTCGCTGCTCGGCTACGCGTTTCAGAATGCCGGGTGAGGCGTACTCCTTCGTCATGGCGCGGACCGTCAGCAGGTGATCTGACAGCTTTGCCGCTTCCTCGGATCGCCCGGCCCGTATGTGGGAGTAGAGCTCCACCACTTGCTCGGGAACGATGTTGGCCAGTGCTGAGATGGAGCCGTCAGCGGTTGGCAGCCGTCCAGGTAGGTCATCCTCGGTGCCGACCAGGACTCCCTTACCCGCATCGTGGAGCGTCTCGGCATAGCCGGCTTCGCCGCCGGAGTCCTTGACTCCCCAAACCGGAAGCGACATGACAAGGTCCGCCGGGATGGGAATCGCGTACTTGGGAATGTGATAAAGCAGCAGCGGATGCCGAGTAGCCGCCAGCACGCTGTCATAGAAGATCCGCAGGCCTTCGGCCTCGACAGGCTTGAAGTAGTACGGCGGCATGACCATCACTGCACGCACAGGAAGATCATCGAGGAACGCCAGTTGATCAAGAGTGTCCGGTAGATTCGCCTCGGCGACCGTGGCGATGATCTGCAGATCACCGGCGGCATCCGCTAACGCCTCGAACACCGGCCGCTTCTCGCGAGCCGCGATGGAGGGACCCTCGCCGTTGGTGCCAAACGGCACGATGCCCGTAACTCCATGATCAGCTAGCCACTGCACATGGGCACCGTAAGCCCCGTGATCGATGGAATAGCGATCGTCATCGAGGAACGGGGTGACATTGGCGACATAGACGCCCTCGAGGAGGGCATTCGGTTGTTCGGAAGTCATGATCATCTCCCAAGATCTGGAATCTGTTCGAGAAAGGCGTCAAGCTCACGGCGGCTCGGCAATCCTTCGTAGTCACCAAGATTTTGTACGCAGAATGCGCCCATGGCGTTGGCGGTGCGTAACCGCTTCTCCGGTGCCCAGCCCCACAACGAGGCAGCGAGGTATCCGGCCGCGAAGGCATCGCCGGCTCCAATCGGGTCGATGAGCCGGGCCGGGAAACCAGGCGAGCTCAGCAGCTCGCCGTTGATCAATGCGGCGCAGCCTTGCGCTCCCAGTTTGATGACGACTTCATCTGGTCCGGCCTTGGATAACTGCTCGAGGGCAACCTCAGTTTCCCAGCCCCAGAGAGCGCCGAGCTCCTCATCACCGACGAACAACACATCGACCAACGGCAGCAGTGCTTCCGTGGCGGCTTGTGCTGCCGGCGGATCCCATAGCCGGCTTCGATAGTTCACGTCATAGCTCACTCGTACGCCGGCGTCGCGCGCGGTGGTCGCCGCCCACGGCAGGAAGTCGGCGCATTCCGGCGACAGGGCGCCAGTGATGCCGGTGAGATGAAGGAAGGCCGCTCCCTGCAAGGTTCTCGGGTCGAATGCATTGGGCGAAAGGCTGGCGGCCGCTGAGCCGCTCCGGTAGTAGTACACGCGTAAGCGCCCTGCCACCTCTTCGCGAAGGTACAGCCCTGTTGGCCGGTCGGAGATTCGTCTCACCGAGCTGGTGTCGACGCCTTCGGCCCGCAGCCGGTGCAAGACCACCTCGCCTAGCTCGTCGTCTCCGAGTGCGCTGATCCAGCTGGCCGGAATTCCCAGCCGGGACAGGCCAATCGCCACATTGCTCTCGGCGCCACCAATCGACAGCAAGAGGTTGGTGGCGTGGCGGAGGCGACCAGGTCCCGACGGCACCACCAGCGCCATTGTCTCGCCAGCGGTGATCACTCTGCCTGGCTCGGCGGCGTCCATCACGTGATCACGTCGCTCGGGCTTGTTCGAGAGTTGCCCGGATGGCGGCACGTACGCCGCCGCGCCGCAAGATCTCGGCCAACTCGGCGCAATCTGCAAGGAAGGCTTCCTGATTGGCCAGCTGGGCGGGGAAAATCCCAGAATCTAAAAGGACAGCACGAACCCGATCCGTCTCCCGCGAATGGCTGGACCCGATTGAGGTCAAGATCTCCAGCGCGGGGTCGCGTAGACCTTGGCGGACCTGCGGCTCAGTGGCAGAAGGATCGGTAAGAACGCGTACGAAGGTCACAGCCAACAGCGTGCACATCGGAGATCGGTGGCCCGCGCCGGCTCGGATGGCAACTGGATCGGGAATGCGGGCCGGCACCTTCAGTGAGCCGTCGGTACCCACTTGACTGGTACGGTGGCCGGTCGCGGAATTGCCAAAGCGGCGCAGCAGCGACGCGCGGTAGTCCTCGAGTGAGATTCCTGTCGGTGTCTGCAGAGTTTCGCTCATCTCATCCATGAACGCTTCAGCGGCGTCGCGGACATCCGAATCGGTGATCGCTTCGTCGATCGTCTGTGCGCCGATCAGCATGCCCAGGTAAGCGATCAAGGAATGAGTGCCGTTGAGCAACCGAATCTTCAAGATCTCAAAACCGTGTACATCGTCGCTGACGATTGCGCCGACCCGCTCCCAGCACGGGTGCGGAGTAGCGAAGTGGTTCTCCATGACCCACATGGAGAAACGTTCAGCAGGCACTGGGCAGGCGTCGATCAGGCCGGTTCGGAACTGGACCAGGTCGCGATGCTTCCCAGAGGTCCGCGGCACGATTCGATCGACCATCGAGCCTGGAAAAGCGACCTGGCTCTGGCACCAGTCGAGGAGCTCTGCTTGCTCGGCCGCGGGCACGGTCCTTTCCAGGAATTGCCGCACCAATGACTTCAGGAGAGCTCCATTGGCGACGAGGTTGTCACAACTCATCACGGTCAGAGGTTGGCCACTAGCGCGGTATCGCCGGCGCAACCCCTGGGCGAGTTGGCCGACCGTAGTAAGTGGAGCGCGACCGGTCAGGTCCGCTGCCAGCTCGGAACGATCAAGATCAAGACCACCGGTGTGAGCGTCGTAGGTGTAGCCGGCCTCAGTCACGGTGATGGTGATGATCTGGGTTGCCGGATCAGCCAACCGGGCGAGGACCCGCTCCTGGTCGGCCACCGCCAAGATCAACTCCTGGTGAGCCTGAAAAACTTGAATGTCCGCCGAATTGCCTTCTAGAGAAAGCACGGCGTAGCCCAAGTCTTGATCAGTCATGGCATCGAGCACGTCGCGCGATTGCCGCGCAACGCCCACTATGCCCCAGGGACCTTGATCCAGGTCCAGCGCCTGAGCCGTGTAGACCGCTTGATGCGCCCGATGAAAGTTGCTCAGACCCAGGTGGACGATGGCGGCTTCTCGGCTGTGCTGCCGGGGCAGCACCGGAAGACCCTTGGCAACCGCCGACCGTGGAGTGAGGCGCGCTTCCACGGTTTGGGTAGCGCTACCAGTCATGGACTGTTCCGTCCATCAGCTGATTGACCGGAAGATAGGCCCGCTCGTACGGATGTTTGGCCGCCAGTTCCTCGTCGAGTTCGACACCGAGGCCTGGTTCGTCGCCGGGATAGAGGCTGCCGTCTGAAAATCGGTACGCGTGTGGAAAGGCGTCGTCGGTGAGCTGCACATGCGGCATGTGTTCCTGGATACCGAAGTTGTGAATCGCCAGGCCCAGGTGCAGGTTGGCGGCCATGCTGATCGGTGAGACATCGGTTGGCCCATGGCAGCCGGACTTCACCTGGAACAATTCAGCGAATGCCAGCATCTTGCGCAGTCCGGTGATACCGCCCGCGTGAGTGGCGGTGGCTCGCAGGTAGTCGATAAGACGTTCGTTGATCAGCAGATTCGCATCCCAGGGCGAGGTGAAGATCTCGCCAATCGCCAGTGGGATGGTGGTACCGAATCGAACCTGGCGGAACAGCGCCTGATTCTCCACCGGCATACAGTCCTCGAGCCAGAACAAGTCATACGGCTCGAGGGACCGACCCAGCTGTACTGCCTCCGTCGGGGTCAGCCGATGGTGCGCATCGTGCAACAAGATAAGCTCAGGACCGAACTTGTTGCGGGCTGCCTCGAAAACGCTCGGAATGTAGCGCAAGTACGCCCGGGTGTCCCAAGTCTCGATCTTGGGCGCCGCGCCGCGTACCGCGGGCTCGTACTCCTTGCTTCCTTCGGTCGGTACGCCGTACGACGCCGGGATACCTGGGATGGCCGTTTGCAGCCGGATTGCGCGATAACCGTGCTCGCGGTGCTCTTCGACCGACTCCAGCAATTCCGGAATGTCTCGCCCGGTTGCGTGGGTGTAGACCAGACAGCCGGTGCGGCTAGCTCCCCCGAGCAGCTGATAGACCGGCAGGCCGGCCGCCTTCCCCTTGATATCCCATAGCGCCATGTCGACCGCAGCAATCGCGGCCATGCTTACCGGCCCGCCGCGCCAGTAGGCGCCGCGATACAGGAACTGCCAGATGTTTTCGATGGCATGAGCGTCTCGCCCCACCAGTAGCGGCACCACGTGATCGGACAGGTACGAGGCCACCGCAAGCTCCCGTCCGTTTAGAGTGCCATCGCCCCAGCCGATGATTCCGTCGCTCGTGGTGATCTTGAGCGTAACGAAGTTGCGTCCAGGACTCGCCACGATGACGTTGGCGCGTTCGATGCTGAGCGCGCTCATCTGGCAAGCACTCCTACTACATCGCTGCGGCGTGTCCGGCAGGTCCGCCAGGCGCCTCCGCGGCCAAATCCTCCTCCTCGATGACCTCTTCCTGCTCCACGTATCCGTACATCTCAGGCAGGATGAACGCGGCCGACAAGAAGCCAATCAGGGAGAGCACCGAAACAGCCAGGGTTGCTCCGGCTTTGCCCCAGGCCTCGTTCATGATCGGGAAGATGAAAGCGCCGAAGAATGATGCTGCCTTGACGAAGACGTAGCCGAAGCCGGATGCGGTTGCCTTGAACCGGGGCGGTGCGACCATCGAGACGATCGTCATGCCGTTCGAGGCATCCCAGTAGTGACCCCACATCAGCACGCAGGCAGCGATCACGATGACGAACTTCCAGTCGTAATGGAGCGCGATGGCGCCCGCGATCAAGCCGACGAAGGACAGTCCGAAGCCCCACATCGACAGGCCTTTGTGGCCCATATGGTGCAGCATCACGGGGGCGAGGAAGCCCGAAACGGTGGCCAGTGTGTAGATGAGAGCGGTAATGAGGTTGGTACCCATGATGTTGCCGCTGCTCGATACCCCCACGCCGGCCAGCACCAGAATGACCGGAATGTAAAAGCCGAAGGCAGTGAACTCTGCCCCCTGCATGGCGTTGGAAATCCAGCCGAAGATAGTGGCCCGTTTCTTGATCGGATCTGCCCAGATCACCTTCAGGAAATCTGCGACCTTGGGCTTCTCGATGTGGACGTCCTCGTCCGGCAGCATGTCCAGCGGGTCGTCGAAGAGCTCCATCGAGGTCTGCTTTGCCCTCGTGAAGTGGCCTCGGTGCAGCAGCGAGAGCGGTGTCTCGGGCAGGTCAAGGCGGGCCAGCAAGAGAATGAACGCCGGTATGGCACCCAGGGCGAGGGCCACCCGCCACAAGATGTTGGGATCCAGACCTGTGCCGTACATGATCGTGATCACGATGATCGAGAAGACCTCACCGAGACCGAACATGCCCTGCCAGCGAGAGCCCATCCGTTCCCGCGAGCTCTTCGGCATCGACTCCATGATGTAGGCGTAGCCATTGGCGATGTCGCTGCCGAGAGGGATGCCGATCAAGAAGCGGATAATGATCAACTCCCAGATGTTCTGGGCGAAGGCCTGGGCAATGGCGAGGATGATGAACAAGATCATCGTCAGGATGAAGACCCGTTTGCGGCCGAGTTTGTCGGCTACCCAGCCGCCGAGCAACGCCCCGAGCAAAGCGCCGCCTTGCACCGCCGCCGTCGCCAGGCCGAGCTGTCCAGCTGTGGGGTTGAACTCGTTCTTGATGAAGATCAGGACGAATGCGATGGCGTACAGATCCCAGGCCTCGATCAAGATCGTGGAGATCATCATCCAGCCGCCCTTGGTGCTGGATACGGTGCCCGGCTTATTCAACAGCACCGTCGTGGCCTCGTCTGACAGTTCGCGAATTCGCTCTTGGTCCATTTGCGTCATTGCGACCTCCGCATTCGGCAGGCACGTATCTCGGCAGGCACATATCCCGGT
>Ga0170475_127480136_pt1 | contig 10879 bp, 4 predicted proteins | sample Soicark_Litter_5_FD_111474 | JGI IMG/M metagenome (GOLD analysis project Ga0170475, IMG submission 111474) | Avena fatua rhizosphere microbial communities from Hopland, California, USA. Combined Assembly of 48 SPs | reverse complement strand
CTCGGCATCCAAATCAGCGGCCCCCATGGCAAGACCCTGACGCTCTCCATCCGAGAAGGTGGCTCGGCCGACGACTTCGTGGTGACGGCGCTCGACATCACGCGCGCCTTCACAACAGGCGGCGCCGGCAGCGGAACCTGGCAACTGTCGGTCCGCGACACGGGACTGCTCGACGTCGGGACGATCGACGCGTTCAGCATGACGATCACGTCGAAGTAGTGACCGGGGCCGAGATCTGTTTTAGGGAACGGCAGCTCGCATGGACTTCGTGCATCGGCGAGCCTCTCGTCGGAGTGCCACGGGCGCCGAGGGGCGAGATTCGGACTGGAAACAGGTCGACCTCGAGGACAGCCGATCCGGTCGGCGTGTTCCGTGTGCCATCAGCCGCGTGCTAACGTGACGAATCTGGGCCACTGAGGCCATCAAAGGTTCTCTCATGCCGGCCACCATCTTGCATATCTCCGACCTGCACCGGGACGAGGGGAGTGCGATCACCTCCGGTACTTTGCTCGAGTCACTGCGCCTCGACCGAGAACGCTACATAGACAAGGACAAGTTGCGGTCGCCCGACATCGCGGTTGTCAGCGGAGATATTGTCCTGGGTGTCGCAGAGGCGGGCGCGGAGGCGGCGCTGATCCAGCAGTACAAGGAAGGGGCGCAGTTCCTTATCGCACTCACGGAATTGTTCTTCGACGGGAACCGGGAGCGCGTGGTGCTGACCCCGGGCAATCACGACATCAGCCATCCGCACGTGCTGCGTGCGACCGAGTTGACGCCGTTGCCAGACGAGCCCGAGCGACGCGCGATCGTTGCGCGACAGCTCTGGGATGAAGATTCAACGTGGCGCTGGGTGTCGCGTGACTTTGCCCTTCGGCGGATACACGATCGGCCCACCTACGAACGACGACTCGAGCCCTACGCCGACTTCTATTCGGACTTCTATCAAGGAAAGCGGACGTTCCCTATGGACCCATCGAGGCAATTCGCGGTGCACGATTTTCCGGAATTTGACTTGGTAGTTGCCGCGTTTTCAAGCTGCTTCAACAATGACCTGTTCAATCGCGCTGGTCGCATTCACCCCGATTGTGTGGCCGGAGCGACGAGACAGATCTCGCAGCAGGTCAAGCGCGGTCAAGTGGCCTTAGCAGCGTGGCACCACAACCTCGCTGGCGGACCCAACGACCAGGACTACGTGGATGCGGACGTGCTGCAAAGCCTGATCGACGGTGGCTTCGTAATGGGATTGCACGGCCATCAGCATCGACCGCAGTTCTTGGAGCATCGATTCACTGCTGACCGCACGCGTGCTATGGCGGTTATCAGCGCGGGGACGCTGTGTGGCGGTCCAACCACTTTGCCCTCCGGGCGAATGCGTTCCTACAACGTTCTAGTAGTCGACGCGGAGAAGCAGCAGGGCGCTTTGCATGTTCGGGAGATGAAGAACGGCACCTTCAGCTTGCCTGTATGGGGGGCTGCGCACGTCACGGAGTTCTCGGGCTCGTCACTCGCTTTTCCTCTTAAGTTGCCACCGCGTTCAAGATCCGCGATGGACGCTGCGATTGAGGCGGAAGCGCTACTGAGAAAGGGAGACCCCGCGGGCGCCGCTGCCCTCGTCCGCCCGCACGATGCGGATGATCTGGCTCGTCGTGTCTTGCTTGAGGCACTCATTGAGCTCGATGGCTGGGATGAGATCCAAACAATCTTCAACCCTCCGCGATGTGCAGCCGAGTTCATTGGCCTCGCTGCAGGGCTATACGAGCTCGGAAAGAAGTTGGAACTCGCCGCGTTGATCGACTCAGAGTTCGCCAAGAACAGCAACGACGCCGCCGTTCGCCAAAGCGTAGCTTTGGCTCGTGCTCGACTTGGAGCGGGTTGATGTCCCATATTCCCTTCCTGGTTGAGACGACTCGAATTCTCGAGATCCTTTCGAAACAAATCTACGACTCTCCCTACGCGATGGTGAGAGAGAACGTCCAGAACGCGTATGACGCGATTTTGATGCGTGCAACGCGAGAGAGGAAGGCCGTATCGGAATACACCATCGACATTGTCGCGACCGCGCGACGAATTGAGATTCGCGACAACGGTATTGGTATGTCAGAAGCGGTGTTGCGCGAAAACTTCTGGCGAGCGGGTTCCTCGGGCAAGAACACCCCAGAAGCCAGAGCGGCCGGTGTGATCGGAACGTTTGGAATTGGTGCGATGGCCAATTTTGGCGTCTGCGACGACCTTCAAGTCGAAACGCGCGAGGTAGGCAGCTCGTTCGGCTTTAGGACGTCAGCACGAAAGAGCCAACTATCAATCGGAGAGAACTGCATCGAGCTGGAGCGGGTCGAATCTGGCATCGCCGAAGGCACCCGCCTATGTGCTTTCGTCGGTGAGGCAACACCGGTAGACGTTGCGAGCCTTAGGAACTATATCCACCCGTTTGTCAGGTTTCTCCCCGTGTCACTAAAGTTAAATGGCGAGCTACTAAGCGGACACGATCCGCAAGTCGCATCGGGCATTGGCGCGGACTGGAAGGTCTTGGACAAACGAACCCTAGACGCTGGCAGAATCAAATTCGATGCAAGCGTGATGGCCCAGGGGAACAATCTCGGCGTGGTGGTTGAAAATCTCGCAATTGATGGAACGCCGTGTAATGGGGGCCTGTGGTTGCTCCATCAAGGTGGCCAGGTCATGGGCCTTCGATCCCGCTTTGGACTCGCCCCCGTACCGATGCCGGGCCTATATCAGTTTGGCGGATTTGCCGATCTGCCCTTCCTGTTCCCCACTGCTGGCCGCGAGGCACTGACACGTGAGTCGATCCAGGAAGCCACACAGTTCATGCCGATAATTGAGTCGGCCGTGACGGAAGTCGTTCGCGAAACGGAATTGGCCGATTCACTCGGCGCTTTTCAGCAGCATGTGGTGCAATCGGGACAGATAGCCTGGGCCAGTCGAGTCAGCGTGCAGCTCAGTCCAGGAGATCGTCGCTTCGAGCTCGGCGATTTGGTCGCCAAGTTTTCGCCAACTGAGTTGCTTTGGTATTCGGGCACCGACCCTTCGACTATTTCAACGTTCTCGAATGAAGAGCGCCCGCTGGTCCGCGTGAGCCAAAACAATCCGCGACGCGAGCTGCAAATAAGGTATTTGCGGGATGTCTTACAGTGGCGGACTGTGCCCGACGCTGCGACCGTTCTCGAAACCTATGACCGCAATACACTTTCGTGGAGTGAGGTCACCCTAATGCTGGCGATCGCACGCGTCCTCAAGACTGATTACCTTATCGACGAAATACAGATCGACTGGGTGAAGATTAGTCATGACGTTCCAATGCTCGCGGAACTCTCAGGCGAGCGTTTGGTGCTGAGACTGTCGCGCACGTGGTCTGCGGTCCAGGCGTTGCTCAAGATGATCGACACTTCGAGGGAACTAGTGGACGGTCTAACAAAAGACCTGGTCCGAGTGCATGTCTATGATCGGATTAAGTCCTTCGTTCCTTCGTCTCAAAGGGCGGGGCTCGATGCCCTGCAAAGGACACTGGCACGCCGACGAGAGTTGTACCGACTCGAGGTGGAAGATAGAGGCGAGCTGGAACCGCTTCTTGCGGAGTACTTGGCGGGCAAAGTCGAATTTCAAGAAGTGCTGACTGTTGCGGCGAACTCGTCGGCAGGACAAACGCAGTCTGTTGGCAGAGACAGCGTAGGGACCGTGGAGAACGTCCTTGTCGATGTAGTCAACACCCCTGTCCAACCAGCGCCTGCGCAATCGCCTTCTGTGCCATTGGCAGGTTCCCCAATCCTGCGTTTGGATGTGGATGTTCGTGAACGACTCTTGATTACGGACAGGGACATACCTCAGCTAAACAATCACCGGCTATTCCTGGCTCTGTCCGATAAGCTATTCCAGCGGGAGAACGAATTCTTTGCTTGGCCGCACTCCACGCAAGTTGCATGGGCTGGCCGAAGAGTCGTCTTCCTCTTCGGCTTGGCTCAGTCGGGTCAAAACATGTACTACGACATCGAGCTTCGGGGAAAGCGATCAGCGGGTGTCGCTGGCGGCACCGCCGTTGCGACGACCACCATCGTCACGAGGAATCGAATCTTTGTTCCTGTGCCGGCGCAGCTCACCGAGTGCTTTCGCGTCACGGATTCACCGGTAGAGTTCTATGTCCGCTTCGACGTCCTAGGTCACAAGTAGGTACCCGCTGCGCCAAGGGCAGGCGTGGTGTAGCCCCTTGCCTTGACCAGTTACTTCGGCTCCCAAACAGAGGGAGCCAAGATGAGCGCAAAGGAGAAGCGTTGACCTCGGGTGGAAGCCCCGACGAGATGACCAATACGTTTCAGGGCTCAAGAACCTTGATCGCCATCCACCGGATGAAGTAGTTCAAGTTTCGCTGAGCCGCGTGCGTGGATCTCCGTAGACATGCATCGCGAGCCACTTGCTCGGATGGGGATCACGCCGCCTTACGGCAGCATTCGCCTCAAATGTTGCCCGGCTGACATCGCATCCGGCGTCTAGAGAATCTAAGAATGCTGGCAACCAACTTCGTGGAACGAAGACATCAAGAGGCCAGGGCGACGCGACCACCGCTCGGCAGCCATGCCGTAAGAACGCCGTCGGTGCTCCCCAGATTCCCTGACCAAATGGCATATCATCGTGTCGACCAGCATTGCACGCAAAGAAAACAAGGATCGGTGCCGGCTCAACGCGCCCTCGCAGATCGTCCACCGAAAATCGGCCCGCCCGCTCGTCGGAGAACCCTTGAAATCCGGAAGCCCCGAAGACGGCTTCATCAAACGTCCCGCCATGTGCTGATAGGATCGCGATGGACGCTGGTCCAATCCTCGCCTCACCAGCTGCTACAACCTCGAATCGTCGTGCGAGAAGCAGTGGCTCGATGTCGTCGCGCAGAATCTGAAGAGGGTCAACTTCCGTCGTCGACGCATCGCCAAACCATGCCAAGCGAGAACCCTCGATGTATTGTCGCCTTTCCGCGGACCTTATCCAACCCAGCGAAGGAATCGCGGCTACCGGCACAACAGCACCGGCAAACTCCCCACCGAAACGCAAGAGATTTCCCGGAATTGTCTGCACGTCGACCTCGGCCAATAGCGCAATTGAGCGTTCGGGGGCTACGCCGCTCAGCCGAAAGAGATCCATCGAATCGAGCATTGCATCCCCGAATGGGTCGCGCGGGCTGGTCTCCGAATAGACCTTTGGATAGCGTTTCGACCATTCGGTGAGTCTGCCCAACTGAAAGGCCCCTTCGACCGAAACCTCCGCCCCCACTCCGGTGATGTTCACTCTGGCGACGCGATCTGAAGAATCCGCACCGATTGCGAGGACGTCGACGCCGGATTCAACCAAGCGGGAAGCCACTCTTACCGCCTCGTCCGCCGATACAATGACCATGTCAGTGATGGCGGAAAGAACGGGGCGAGTTGGATCTCTGTGCGAGTAGAGGAGGGCACCCACCACCTGGGGCTCGCCCTGGGATCGAGGATCGGTGGCGCCGTGCGAGGCGCTGCATTCGATCGCAAGAAGCGCCGTGGGAGCGTCGCCACTATCAACAGCGCGCTCCAGCGCGCTTCTCGCGGCGACAGAGAGTATGCGCGTATCAGTCACCAAATCTGTGCTGTCTCGGGTCCTTGCGGCTGAGAATCTCCTGATGACTGCCTCAAGCGGATGCTGCAGGAAGGCCCCAGCGGCTGCGCGTGCCTCTTCGGTCATCGAATTCGCGACACGCCCCACGCTCTTCTCAAGGGCCCTCACCATTTCAGGGACAAGCGATCTCATCAACGGGACTATCTGCGCACTCAGACTCAGCAACGGAAGGGCGTCCGCGTCAGCAGACAGTTCATTCACCAGCTTGGTGATCTCCGCCACCCTCGCGCCCGCAATCTCCTTCTTGTCGCATTCGCGTGCATTCGATACTTCTGCAACAGCCAAAGTGCAGCGCAAGAATCGCCACCGCGGACGAATCTCGCCAAACTTCTCCTGTTCCTCCAGTAGCGTTCGAACGCGATCAAGTGTCGCGAGTGCTTGGTCCGTCATGCCAAGATCTCGGAGCACCTTGAAGTAGGTAGAGACCTCATTCCAGAACAGGCCTACGGATTGTGCCAGCATCTCCTCGTGCGCAAAGGTGGCGCAGGTCAGACCAATTAGCGCTTCGAGGGGATTGTTCACGCGTTGATATATCTCCGCATAGACACGCCAGGCAAACCGTCGCGCGACAGCCGAGTGCGCGTCATCAATCATTGAGAGGGCATGCTCTGCCAGGTCTCTGGCGGCCTGAAATTGCCCCGCCCGCGCGAGACCGCCGCCGGCGAGCGCGAGCAACTCGAATATGCCCGCGTGATCTGGAATCGCCTTCGCCACGATGATACCCCCGGCAAGGTAGAGAGCTAGGACGTTAACGTCTTCGTCATGCGCAATCGCGTTCTCTGCGAGCCGAGAAATGAGATTTTGATACGCCGCCAGGATGCTCCGGAGATCTTCGGCTGCCATCTCGGGGGGGAGGCTATCCGCTCCAACAAACCGAGTGTTGGTGTGGGGAAGAGAACTGAGAAGCCGTTCGTGGAATGCCAAGAGGTCAGGGTAGGAAGCGGCCTCAACCTCCGGGGGCTCGCCGCTCAAGTCGACTGCCACGGAGAACCGCTTCTCCAGCGTGTGCACCATGGAGATCGCCCCAAGCGTACCGGATACTTTCGCGGAGAGTACATGGCTCAGGGCGGTTCGCACGGCTGAACAGCTTGGACTTTCGCCTAAGAACTCAAGGACCCTTTCCAGCGGCACGAGAACGTTCTCCAAGACTTCCTGGAGGGAAGACCCGCCCTCGACGAACTGACGCTCAATAGCTTCCAGCGTCGCAGCCGCGGCCATTTCCCCGGAGAGAGGACGCGAGGCTAGGCCCAGTGAGGCGGCAAGGGAATCGTGCTCGAGTGCGTGCCTTATTGCGAGAGCCTGTACCGCGGGGAAAGCCTGGGGGAAGTCCTCCCGGAGGTCGTGAAGAAGGCTCGAGTAGTCCGGATCCGACGACAACCGCGTGGAGAGCTCGGTCACACACCTCAATCCTCTATCGATCCTGAGCAAGTGGGGATGCGCGTTCGCGATCTGCGCGATCTCACCAAACTCGCCGCGACGGAGAAGGCCATCGATCTGCGAGTAGACCGCAGCACGACTGCCTGGAAACAATTGCTGGAGCTTCTCGGAAGCCACATCGCGGATTTGATCCAGGCCGCAGCGGGTCGCAACGGTCTGAATCATTTCTAAGGACGCGGGGGAGAAAACCGCCTCAAGGTCTATTCGACCCAGAAGCTGACCTGCTTCGAGCCTTTGTCCTGCCGATAGAGCAATGTTGGCAATCAATAGCAATCTGGGCACATCAGCGCCTGCCAGCATCGTATCCAAATTGGAGAGACAACAACCGTAGGCCTCATGATAACGGCCCGTTCTGGCGAGAATATGAGCGCGGATTACGGACCGACTGACAGCGGAGAGCTGAGGACGGCGGGCGATTTCGTCGAGGGCGGCGGTAGCTCCTCTTTCGTCGAAAAGACGGTCAAACTCTTCCAATGTGGTGACGTCGTCGGTTGCTCGCCACCCGCCAATTGATGGTCCTCGACCCGAATCCGCGTCCGGGATGAGTTGCTCATCATCCGGAAGAAACCCCCCCGCGTCAAAGACGACCATCAGACGGCGCGAGCTTCGTCGCATCACGGTTTTGCTCAGAAGATGCAAATGGGTTGTCCATTTTGCCGAGGCAAGAGTTGTATCGCGGTAGGCTCCAGCGTTGACAACAAGAACCGCACTTCCCGTCGGTGCCCTGCAGATTCGCTCCAGGAGTGCGTCGCCCGAGAGGGATGAAGAGAACACGACTGAGAGTGCAACTTGACTCCGGAGCAGGTGCGAAGGCGGAACGCGCCTGAGGATGTTCCATCCTTGTGGCCGTCGAGCTCCCTGAAGTCGCAGCGGTTTCACGTTCCTTGACCGCCTCTTTGAGAAGCTATTGCGCCGGCGCTCGACGCGAGGTCGAATGCCGCGCACAGGGCGGCGATTTGTCTGGTGAGCGTGGCTTGATTGGTTAGCGTGGAACTGAGGTTCGACGTCCAAGATTCGGCGTCTGAGAACGTCCTCCGTTTCACCGAGACTCTCGGCAGGTGGCAACACGATGGTTGCCGCAGCAAACGCAGCTCGCTCACCGATCGTGGCTCCGACGGCGAAGCGATAGAAGGTACAGGCTCGGCCGCTATCGAAGGGACCGCAGCAGAGAATTGCAGCGCCGCATGATGGTCCACCCATTCGATTGAGAAGTTCGCCCCAAGCGGCTGGTTTGCTTGCAAGGTCGGCTGCGCTCAATGTCATGCCGGCGATCGTACCTGGACGCGACAAGATCCTGTAGTGAACTGCCCAGGATTGCGGAAGGTCCCGATCTCAGCCGAGAGGGCCAGGGACAGCGAGGAAGTACCTCTGGCAGAGGGCAGAGAGCGGCCGGCTGCCGCCCTTTTCGTCGGAGAATGTCGGCGGTGGTGGCGCTCCGTCCGACTAGGCTGAACGCGCGGGTGTAAGCTGGAAGCACCACCACCCGGGAGCCCACGATGCTCTTCTCGGCCGCATTGTTGTCCGTGTTGTCAGGGACGTCGCTCGCATCGACGGTGACCGCTGCGCCGCCTCCGGTGGCACCTCACGTTTCTGAGAGCGAGAGGTCGTCTGCGTGCCAGGCCTTGCGAGAGGCCGTCCAGCGAGAAGCGTTCGACATGCGCCATGCCGATCATCTGGAGCTGGAGGTGGCCGCTCTGACCGGCCTGCAAACGACCGCGCCCCCAAGCACCGACTCTCCTTGCCGGCGAGACTACGAGCGCACGCTGCGCGAGCTGGCCGTGAGATTCGATCGGGCGGCGCGTGAGGCGCGCTCGCTTCCGCTGGCCGTGAAGGCCGAGCGGCTCTACGCACGGTACCTCGAGGGCTTTGGCGGCGAGCCCGCGAGCTATCCGATTCATCTCTACGAGGGGCGGCTGTTGCACGAGCTTCATCGCGACGCCGACTCGGTCGCGGCCTACCGAGGCGCCATCGAGTTGGATCCCAAGGGCATTGGTGTGGAGCAGGCCGCGCACATGCTCATCGCTTACGCGAACACGACGTTCGATTGCGGCGTGTTCGAGGCGTGGCCGAGGCCGCGTTCCCAATGGCCGGTCTGCCTCTCGCGCGAGATGGAAGCAATGGACTTCGTCCTCGACCACATGCCCGACTCGTCGCTCGCCCCGCGACTCCGCTATGGGCGTGCGCGGCGCTACTACGAGATTGAGGACTATGCCGAGGCCGTCGAGGGGTTCCACGAAATCCTCAGCCGCGACAAGGGATCGGACTTTGTTCCGTACGCGGCGACCCTCCTCCTCGATGCCTTGATGGCCTCGGGGAGAGCAGATGAGGCAAGGGCACGTGCGCTCGCCCTGCGAGAGACAGACGTGGCCCTTTCGGCGGTCTCCGAGGTCAGGAGCATGATCGCGCGAGCCTTGGATGAGCCGCTCCCGCCTGAGCCCCGACGACCACGCTCCCGCCCGAGGTCCCGCCCGAGGTCCCACCCGCCTGACGTCCTCGCGGGCGGCCCGTATGACCCTCCTTTTCTGCCGGAGGGCAACGACAATCCTGATCGGCAGATACCTCGCTAATCGGCTCGACCCCGCACGCGACGCTAAAGGCTGCCGTTAAATTGCCGTTAAATTGCCGTTAACGCAAGCTGATCACGGCGGCTCTAAGGCTCTTCCATGACGTCGACCGCCACACCCACGGAGGGGATCTTCGAGTCGCTCAGCACGAAGAGCAGGTAGCTTCCGGCCGGCGCCCAGGCGGCGGGTGGGCCCGTGACGATCACGCGTGGCACGGGCGGTTCCTCTCGCGCATCGATCGCGCGCACGGCTTCAGCTTCGGGGTCGCGGTCGAGCTCCACCAAGCGCTGATTGGCGTCGTTGCCCAGGAAGGTATTTCCGTAGCCGAGGAGGACCACCTCCGAGATGGGTGGGCTTCCGGGCTCGAGCTCGAGGGCGAGCGAGGCGCCGGCGCGCAGGGTGGTCGTGCTCAGCGTGCGAATGACGGGCCGTGGGTGGTCGGCGGCGGCCCGCAAGTAGGGTGGCTCCCAGATTTCCAGGTCCGGGGAGATCTTCAACGAATCGCTTCCTTCGTCACTGTCCAAGCCGCCTGCCACCACCACGCGGCCATCGGCCATTACCAGCGCGTTGCTGTTGTGAACGCGGGGTCGGGTCAAATGATCAGTGCCCTCCCTGACGGAGAAGTTGGCGCGCGGATCGATGTACAGCATGCGCTGATCGTTGTCGCTCCCTCCTGCCACGAGGATGGTCCCGTCCGGCAGGAGAGTGGCGCTGGGGAACTTCCGCGGGCGCGGGAGCTCGCCGACTGAGCCTGGCCAAGTCCCCGTGGTGGGATCGAAGATATCGAGGCGTGGACGCTGAGGGGCGACGAGCTTGGAGCCGCTCTTCTTGGGGCCCTTGGTGACGCCTCCTCCGATGAACAAAACGGCTCCCGGCGGGTAGCTGGGGACGCCAGGCTGGGAGCTTGCGCGACGCAAGGGCAGGCGTACGGCCGCCGCTCCGTAATTGGTCGGGGCTTCAGCGGTATTGTCCTCGTTGAGGGCGGGGCGCTTTCCGAGGAGCCAGGGGAGCTTCTGCGACGGTCTGCATATCGCCTCTGCCGATCCCTCTTCACCCACGAGCGCGAAGCACCCGGCCGCGAGGTCTTGGGGCGCGAGACCGGCGAACGCGCGCAACTGGCCGCGGCAGGCGAGGACCGCGTTGTGCAGGTCTTCGCCGTCTTGCCAAGACGTGCTCTCGAGGACGGACGACCCGGAGCGGAAGCCACTGAGCCAGGTGATTGACAAAGG
>Ga0170475_109062724_pt1 | contig 10884 bp, 15 predicted proteins | sample Soicark_Litter_5_FD_111474 | JGI IMG/M metagenome (GOLD analysis project Ga0170475, IMG submission 111474) | Avena fatua rhizosphere microbial communities from Hopland, California, USA. Combined Assembly of 48 SPs | reverse complement strand
GTTTTCGTTACGCCTAGTTTCATGTGAACGAAGGGTTCAGGCCGGCCGAGGCCGGAATGTTGGCGTTGGTGTTTCGAGCGAAACCAGTTTGGCAAGCGCTGCTTGTGTGTACGGCTGTAGCACCTTCACGGCTGTGAAGCATTGACGGCTGTCAATTCCAAAATAGGACTATTTTTGGATAGGAAAGACTATTCATTAATTTGTAATTACTAAGAGAAAAAGGGTGATTAAGTTGGTTCGTAATGTGAAGGGTATGCGTAGCACGCATATCGCGATGCATCACAAGAACAACCGGAATTTCGTTCCGACATCGGCCGGCTACATTCCGCAGCCGCGGAAGCGTCAGCTGGTCATCAACTACGAGGTGCTCGGCTGGCTCGGGCTCATCGTGCTGGCGCTTGGCGCCATCATCGTCTTCATCGGCCTCGTGTTCGGATGGTGGGGCGCAGAGGCCGCACACGCCGACGCGTTCCCGAGTCCGTTGCCGCTGGATCCGCCGATTCCCGTGATTCCGCGGGGACACGGCTACCTGCCACACGACCACACCATGCAGGACGTGTACACGATCGCCGGCATCGGACTACTTGTCCTGATGACGGTCGTCGTCGCGTACACGGTGCATCTCGACCGCAAGCACCGCTAATGCGGGGCTGCACGGACGAGAGCTGCACACCATCTTGGCTGTGCAACGACTGCTACGTGGCCTGGCTGCTTCGGAGGCCGTGATGCCACTCAAGGGCCAGCAGCGCAACGGCCAGCTGTTTCAGCTGGGTCGGCTGCTGGCCCTCGATGACGAGATACTCGTGACCGTGGAATCGGTCATGAGTCACAAACCAGGAGAGCCACCTGTTCGCAGGTGGATCTTCGTCTACGCTCTAAAGGAGTGAACATGGTCACGCAACCGCTGGACAAGAACACTGATGCGAGCATCACCGTGTTCTTGCACAACAACAGCACGACTGCAGCAACCGGCAACGCTGTTGCCGTGGACATCATGAAGACTCTGGTGATCCCGAACAAACTGGTGCGGAGCATCAGCGTGTATCACCAGAACAAGGTCACGAACGAGTGGACGCTCTTCGAGCGCCTCGAGTACGGCACCTTGAAGCGACTGCGAAAGCAGTCGACGTCATGATCGCCACCGGACTGATGATCATCGCAGCAGCGTTGTTTCTGCTGGTCATCTTGGGGATCAGCTGGTACCGTGAGGACCAGCTGTTCTCCAGTCCATGGTACGTAGTGCTGGCCGTGCTTGACGCGGCCGGCGCCATCCTCGGTTTCGTGATGGTGATCCGAGGATGAGCAGGCCGCGCGGGCCTGGTGTACAGCCTGGAATGGGCGAGAGCGAACATGCTCGAGCCTACCGAGCGTTGTCAGAGACGGAGCGCGAAGCAGTCCGTCGTAACATCGATCGGTATCAGGCTGACTACCAGGAACAGACCGTTGACGGTGCTGTGCGAAGCAAACAACGATGGACTGAGGCCGAGGATCTCGTGCTACTTGACGAGACCCTCAGCACAGTCGATCAGGCCAAACAGCTCGGTCGTACATGGAACGCCTGCGAGAATCGCAGGTCTGTCCTGTACAAGATGCTGTTGGCTGATGGTCCGCTCGCATACGGCAACGAAGTCGATCTCGACAGTCGACCGAAGCTGGCACCGATTCTGTGTCCGTGTGGTGATCCCGACGGGGACCACGAGGACTGGTGTCCGGAAGCTGGTTGACCCATCCTGGTGGGACCATGTGATAATGGTCCCACCAGGAAAGGAGGCCATCGTGGCCGAAGAGAACGAAGACAAGGACGCGGCGCTCGTCGAGACCGCGCCCATCGTGGTCGAGTCGGATGACGAGACCAGCAGCGAAACCAGTGAGCCCGTGACGGACGACCTGGTTGCTGACGAGAACGCGGCCGCCGTCGAGGCGACCGATCTCGTCAACAACGCTGCCGGCAATGACGAGGAACTGGAGGCAGCGAAGCTGTCCATCCAGGACAACTCGGCGAAGTCGTACGGTGATGCCGTCGCGCAGATGCACGACGCGTTCGCCGCGCAGAAGCAGTAACTGCACTTCAACCTCAGCCCCATCGGTGCGCTCGGCATCGGTGGGGCTGAGCCATGTACCGGGACTTCCGGTTGTGGCGCTGTCAACCGAGCAATGACAGATTGGAGGCCATACAATGGCCGAGAACACCAAGCCCGTGGTTCCGCGTGAGGACCCGGTCGTTCGTCTCGAGCGTCAGCTCGCGGAGGCGAAGGCCAAGCGCGAGCAGGCCGCCAAGGCCGGCATCGCGTCGGCCGAGGCCGCACTCGAGCGGGCGAACAACCAGGTCACGCGTTGGACGCGCATCCAGACCGAGGCCAAGGCCAAGGTCGAGAAGCTGCGTGCCGACGCGGGCGAGCAGTCGCCGGCCGAGGCTGACGCGGAGCTCGACATCGAGGGACCGGGCGAGTAGCCCGTGTCCAGCCCGGTTCGACCGTCCGCACAGGACTCAGTCGACCAGGTGCTGGCCGTCGTAACCGGGCTGCCTGTCTTCTTGACAGGCAGCTCGGTTGCAAGCGTCGTCTACGACCGTGTGGTCGGCGACGCCGCGTTCGATGATGTCGACTTGTTCTGTGGAACACAGGAGAGTCTCATCGCGACGGTCATGCAGCTGCGTTCGGCAGGCGCACAGATCGACAGTCGGTTCGAGCGGGTGTGGCAGCGTTGGCTGGCACACGGCATGGGCCACTGGCACACCAACAGCATCAAACTCGTGATGAACGACATCTTGGTGAACTGTGTCTACAAGCAGGTGGACGGTCATCCGACCACCAGCTTGGCACAGGTCGTCGAGAGCTTCGACTTCGGGCTGTTGGCTACGGGCTACGACGCACGCGATGGCGTGTGGCGTGATCTCCGTTCGTACTTCTTCCCGGACTTCCCGGACAAGTACGGTCCACTGCCGCTGCTGCCGGTACGTCGTGAGGCGTGGCGCAGCGGTTTCATCAGCCAGTACAACGGTCTGAGAGAGGTCGGACGCTACGTCAAGTACGTGGACTATGGCTACGATCTAAGCTTGGTCAGGGATGATCTGATCACCGGTTACAAGTCGGTGAGCAGTTACCTGATTGACCGCGGGGACGCGGACAAAGTCCAGCTCGGAACGATCTACCAGACCATTGGCATGGCCATCGAGGACGACGATCTCACCAAGCTGCGTGAAGCAGCCGGCGAGATCCTGTACCTCGATGACCTCGACAAGATCATGGAGAAGCTCGAATGAGCGCATCGCATCTTCCGGGATGTCCCAAGTACATCGATCCCACGACGTTGGCCGCATGCACATGCGCCGACATCGAGGAGGAGATGGTCGTACGTGCCTCACGACCGAGCCCTGCGGATCTGATCCGCGCGGCGAAGTCGCGTGGCTTGATCACTGGAGTCCAGCACTACTCGGGGACGTCCGGCTGATCAACAGTGACTCGTGCAACTGCTAACACAGTAGTAACACGAGTCACTCAAGCAACACCCTCGCGTCTAGAAAGACGGTGGTCCGTGGTAGACTATACTCACGGGTCTGAGGTCGTCAGGCACCATGAAAACAAAGGAGAAATCAATGACGTTCACCGTCACTCGGCTGGCCGGCAACCGGGCAGTCGTGTCGGGCACCGATGCCGCGAAGAACAAGGGCTCGGTCATCCTCGACACCACGCAGTACGACCACATCGCGCACAGCACGGCGGTCGCCGAGGCCACGGCCGAGTTCGACGCCACGGTCCACGCGTTCTACGCGGAGATCGAGGCGGCGACTGACAAGCTGACCGAGGCGCAGAACGCGCCGGTCAACTCGGACGACCGCTTCAAGCTGGTCGTCAGCGAGGCCGTCGAGGGCGCGTGCGCGCACCCGGAGATCAGCATCACGCTGTCCAAGGACACCGTGATCCTGCGTCTCATCGACGCCGGCGAGTCGGACCAGCTGTTCTGGGTCGGCGACGCACTCGAGATCCTCGCGGTCTAGCGAGGTCTCACGGCCGTAGTGGCTGGGTCTCAGCCCCCGTAACGGGGCCCAGCCACTACATCGTGACTCATGCCGAACAACATTCAGGCCGGGCCGTCACCCAACAGCGGCATCAATCAGTTCACTGCTAAGCAGGGACAGTGGACGGCCGCGGCTAATGCGAACGCTAACAAGACGAACACGTTCTTTCAGTGGCCGCCGCCGGAGTGGGATGCACAAAAACAGAACGAGGAACCCCGAATGATGGACAAGATCATTCGCCTGTACACTGCGTACATGGCGATGGATGTGCGGTCTCCGACCCCACATCTGGCTGGTCCGCCTGGGGTTGGCAAGAGCAGTATGATCGCCGAGCTCGCAGAGATGCTCGGTGTCACACTGCACGTTGTCAACGTCAGTCGCATCAGCCCGCTCGAGCTCGAAGGTGTACAGATGCCGGTCGCTGTCAGCGACTCGGATCCATCACTCAAGCTCAAGCTGCTTCACAACACACTGTGGATGAACCTCAAAGAGGGCGACATTGTGCTGTTCGACGAGTTTATGCGAGGCTTCCCCGAGGTGTACAACGGGTTGCTGGACATCTTCACGTCGCGTGAAGTGGCTGGCTACAAGCTGCCCAAGGTGTTCTTCATCGCGGCAAGCAACTCTGTTGCTGCCTACGATGAGGCGCTTCGCGACCGGCTGCTGCACATCTACGTGCCCGACATTCGTCGGAGCAAGGTGGCGCAGGAGAACACGGCACGCATTCTGGTTGAGGCCATCGGTCTCAATCCGAATGTGACAACCTCGAGCGAGATGAACCTGCTCATCGAGAGCGAGATCAAGCCCATGTACGATGTGCTCGACGCCTTCAAGGGCGGCGCCAGCAACATCAACAAGGGCAGGCTAGGGACCGGACACAGTGTCCGGAACCTGATCGGTCAAGCACAGCTACGTGAAGTGCAGTCGAACCCGCTCAAGGAGCTGATCGACTACAACAACAAGCTGTCGATGAGCAGTGGTAAGGCGCAGTTCGTGGTATTGCTGTCGGGTCGGAACGTCGATCCGCGTTACATCGCGGCCGGCGACAAGCTCAAGGGCAACGACAAGCTCACCGAGGTCCAGGTCCGAAACCTGGAGCTCAACTTCCAGCTCATCGAGATGGAAGACGCCATGAAGGACAACGCACCGAACGGTGCGGAACAGGAGGAACTGGACGATGATGAACTCTTCTGACATCCAGGCACAACTCGAGACCTTCGAGTTCGTGCCCGGCCGCAAGGCCCCGGTGCAGGCGCTCGTGCGACTGCTGCCGGACATCGAGACGGCGCTGTTCTTCGCGAAGGCGCTGAACATGCCGTACTCGAATCTCGAGGCGTTGCTCGTCAAGCTGTTCAAGACGAGCGTCGTGCGGGCGTTGTTCGACGGCAAGACCGAGCACAGCTCGGAATTGCAGGACTACATCGTCGGCATCGTGCCCGACCACATCAAGGCCCGGGGGACTGTGCTGTACGCCGACCACGGCGTGAAGCACACGGAGCTCCTGCCCGCGATGTGGGAGGCCATCGAGCTCGGCATCGCCAAGAGCATCAGTGAGGTCGTGACGAAGCTCAGCAACGTCATCGACATGCTGCCGTCCAAAGAGGGCAGCATGACGTTCCAGCACCTGCAGAAGATGAACAAGCAGCGTCCCACCATCGGTGTGTACGCTGCTGGAATTCGTCACGGCTTGGTGCCGGACAACCTCGTGATCCTCGATGTCTCGGGATCCATGACGGAGGCCACGATCGCCGCGATCGTGGGCGACGTCGTGGCGCTGAGCTGGAAGGCGAACGCGCATCTCGCGATCGTGTCGGACAACACGTTCTACTGGGAACCCGGCACCTATCAGGTGTCCGATGTTCTCAGCAAGGCGGAGTACAACGGCACGCACTACGAGACGCTCGCGCCCCTGCTCAACCGGGACTGGGGCACGGTCATCACGATCGCGGACTACGACAGCAGCGCCAGTGCTGCTCGTCACATCGCGAGCAACTGCAAGGGTCGCATTGGCCAGGTCCTCGACCTGAGCCTGGTCGACTCGTCCACGTACCTCGCCGAGGTCGTGGGTCAGCTCGCAGATTCCGTGCAGCCGCTGCTGATCGCAGCGAACGGCACACGCTTCTGCGGCTAGATCCGAGTGGGTCGCTGTCCGGTTTCGTGCAGCAGCGGCCCACTTGGTTTCGCCCGAAAATTTTTCGGGCGAGTCACCTGGAATACAACGAGAAAAGGAGGCCCATAGTGGCCGACAAGAACCCCAAGAACGTGACGATCTACGGTCGCCTGTCGTTCCCGAAGTTCACGCACAAGGAGGCGTTGGCGAGCGCGCTCAAGAGCACGATTGCCGGCATCGCCAAGAAGGCGGCGGACTCGCCGGACGAGATCACTCCGGAGTTCAACCTGCTCGTCGAGCAGGCGCAGCTCGACAAGTTGAAGACGCACATCTTGGACGTCTTCATCCCGTTCGTCGAGGAGAACTACGCGAAGGATCCCAAGTCGCGAGACTCGCTGGACCCGAAGCTGATCGCGAAGCTCAAGGCCAAGGTCGAAGCCGAGGACTGGGATGGCGCACCGTTCCTGCCCATGAAGACCGTGACCGAGAAGAACCAGGAGGCTGTTCCCGAGGCTGTTGCCTCGGTCAAGCTCTCTGGTTCCAAGGGCACGGACATCAAGCTGATGGCCACGGTCTACAGCGAGGACCAGCTGCTGGTGCCGGATCCCGACATCATCAGCTACCCGTTCATCACGGAGCTCAGCAAGACGGTGTTCAGCATGTACGCGGGTGCGTACGTGACCGCCACGCTGAACCTGTTCGCGTTCAACGCGAGCAGCAACGTCAACGGCATCAGTGCCGGCGCGAACGTTGCCGTGTACCGCGGCAACCTGGAGGGCGCGCGCCTCGGCGGCGGCGGTCTCGACATCGACGAGGAAGACATCTTCCTCGACGACTAGTCGGTCGGGTGGTGCGGTTGCCCTAGCAGCCGCACCATCCTCTAGTCTCGAGAGGAGACAGCGTGACCAAGAGATTCAGCGCGAGTAGCGCAGCACAGCTAATGGCCTGCCACGGCAGTGCCAACCTCGAGCTCAGCATCCCCGGCTTCGTCGAGCCGGTTCGAGACGAGATGGCCGGCGCCAAAGGTGTGGGGACGAATGTCCACGCAGCGTTGGAGTCGTTCATCGACAGAACGGACTTCGAGCTGCTGTGCATTCAGCAGCTCGTTGATGCATACGCTCTGCTTCACTGGACTAAGCGACGAGAGATCGTCGCTGATCGGGCGAAGCTGGATGACTGGGTCTGGTCTGTAATGCAGGTCAGCCCCGGCACCCACAACATGCTGATGCGGTTCATCGAGAGCCTGGCACACATGCAGCTGCCGCCTGCGATGTTGAAGTTCATCGCTCAGACGGCAACATACATCGGGGGAATGGTGACACGTCTTGCCGGTGTCCCGATGTACGGTGAGCTCAGCATGGAGGCGGAGTGGCTGCCGTCCAAGCCGCGCACCACAGCTGATGTGGTGTTCGGGAACAAGCGTGTTCTCGAGATTGTCGACTACAAGACCGGGAAGATCCCGGTCCATGCGGCTGACAACGATCAGATGCTGTTCTACGCTGCATGCGCATACCTGAGAACAGGTTGCGAGTGCGGCGAGATCACGGTGCACATCCTGCAACCTGGGAACCAGGACAGCTGGACGTTCACCGTGCAGTACCTGCAGGACTGGATGAACCGCGCTATCAACGCGGATCGTGCCATCATCGCGAAGGACCTGACACGCAGGCCGAGCGATCACTGCACGTACTGTCCCGCTAATCCACACACGCGCGGGGACAAGGGCAACAAGTTCTGCCCTGAGATGATGGACGTCTTGTACCCGCCGCAGTTCGACGAGCTCGAGATGCTTGACACGTTTCCATTGGAGCGACGTCACTACGAAAGGACAATCATGTCCATGAAGTACATCGGTCTCGACTTCGAGACCTACTGCGACGTGAACCTGCCGGTTCACGGGCTTGACAGGTACGTGCATGACCCGTCGTTCCGGGTGCTGATCGCCAGCATCAAGCTACCGGACGGACGGAAGAAGACTTACGACTTCATCTACAACGGCAAGGCCGCGATGAAGGAGTTCAAGACGATGCTCTGGAGTCACTACGACCAGGGTGAGGCAGTGTTCGCTGCCCACAACGTGGGCTTCGAACGTGCCGTGTTGGATGTCGCCTTCGGTTTCGAAGACGACTTCTTGAAGCGCATGGTAGACAGCGCCGTGATCGCATCCTGTCAGGGCGCTGCTCGCAGCCTGGAGACGAGCGCAGCACAGCTGACAGGCGTCCACAAGCTCGAGACAGGGCGTGATCTGATCATGCTGTTCTCGGTGCCGAACGAAGCCAACGGTTTCAAGTGTCCTGACATCGACTTCATCGAGTCGAGTCCTGAGCTCCGGGCGAAGTGGCAGCAGTTCAAGGACTACTGCGAGGTGGACGCCGAAGCATCGGCATCCATCGCCTTGAAGTTCCCGCTGGAAACCTGGTCGACAGAGCAGGAGCAGCGGTACGAGTGGCTTACGCGCGAGATGAACGTCAACGGCTGGCACGTTGACATGGAGCTCGTGAACGAGATGCAGCTGCGCTACGAGGAGAACGCGGAGCGTGCTCGGATTCAGTTCGAAGGTTCTGTTGACAGTGGTCTGAACCTCAACAGCAACGCACAACTCAAGAAGTGGTGCGAGGCCCGTGGGGTACGGATGAGCAGCTTCGATCAGGACCACGTCGATCAGTACGTGGGCAAGATCGAGCGGGCGCTCGTGAAGCTCAGTCCGACGGATCCCAAGCGCACAGGCTACATGGAGGTCCACGCGATGCTGACCACCAAGCAGGTGATCGGCGGCAGCTCGCTTAGCAAGCTGCAGAAGATCATCGACCTCGTTGGGGTCGATGGTCGTCTTCGGGATCAGTACATGCATGCCGGCGCAGGACAGACGTACCGCACCAGCGCCCGTGGTGTCCAGTTGCAGAACCTGAAACGGCTTGGGCCGTTGAAACTCGACGACATGGGCGTGGTCTTCGACCACACCAAGTCACTCTCGAATGACGTGCTCGCAGAGAACCTGCGACAAGTCTTCACGGCCGAGGACCCTGATGGGTTCCTGTTCGTGGGTGACTTCGGCAGTGTCGAGAGCCGCGGGCTCGCGTACCTGGCCGGCGAAGAGTGGAAGCTCGATGCGTATAGGCAAGGCAAGGACATCTACAAGGTCCTGGCCTCGCGCTTCAGTGGTGTGCCGTACGACGACATCACCAAGGAAGCACGCATGGAGGGCAAGTACTCAGAGCTCAGCTGTGGGTACCAGGCTGGCGGGCAGGCGGTCAAGGACTTCATGCATCGCCTCGGATTCGAAGTGGATCTGCCCGGCGCCGAAGAGCGTGTAGCGCAGTGGCGTGATGCCAACCCGAAGATCGTGGATCTGTGGCAGAAGCTGGACGACACGTTGCACGAGTTCGTGGCAACGGGGGTGACAGTGGCAATCCCGCTGGCACATGATCTGTGGTTCAAGCTCACTTCGATCGACACTCCGGAGTCGCTGCAGGCGCAGCACCCCGGAGCGCAGAGCATGCTGATGGTGCTGGAGCACCGATCAGCGCGCGCTGGTGCTTCGGTCGTGCTCGAGCGTGTGTTCCACGGCGTGTACGCTCGTGGTCGTAACATCGCCTACTACAAGCCATCCACCCTCAAGGGCGGCGACTTGTGGAAGGGAAGCTACATGCATCCCAAGACGAAGAAGACCACGTTCTACACGATCTACGGCGGGAAGCTCTCGGGCATCCTGACGCAGAGTCTGTGCCGCGAGTTGTTCTTCCAGAGTCTGCTGCAGCTGTACAACACGTTGAAGCATGCAGACAACGTCATGATCATCGGTCAGTTTCACGACGAGATCGTGGTGGAGTGGAAGCCATTCACTCCTGGCGCCGGCGGAAGCTACGGCTGTCTGACCGAGCAAGACGTGAGGAGCGCTATGCAGCGCGCCATGACGTCGGTCTCGTGGCAGTTCAAGGAGTTTCCGCTGACGGCCGAGATCAACAAGGACTACCGTTACACCAAGTAGCAACAGGGCCGGCGACTCCCGAAGCCGCCGGCCCTGTCATCCCACAGAAGGAGGAACCCAACATGACTAAGTATACCCTAGTGGGTATCGATCCGGGCCTGGTTCATACCGGAATCGTCGGTCTTCTGATCGATGACGAGAAGCGTCAGATCACCATCAACCACGTAGTGGTCGAGGGTGACAAGGTGGCAGACATTGCCACCGCAGCGATGGACATGGGCGATCACACCCTGGCCCACATCTGGATCGAGCAGTACATTCAGCGTGGTACGGCCTTCAAGACGGCCGGACCCATGCAGCGGATGGAGGCTCTGCTCCACCAAGCGCTACCGAACTCTGAGCTCCGCGATAATCGCGGGGCGAAGAAGATCGTCAGCACCGAGATGATGAAGGTGTTCGACGTGTGGAAGTTCCCCACGACGAATCACCGCGATCTGCAGGCAGCCGCAAGGATCCTGCTGTTCGGCATGATCAAGGACGTTGTGTTGAACAACGTGGTGTACCGGATTCTCCGGGACTACATCGATGGATCCCCGTGGACCATCATCAAGCAAAGCGGTACGCCGTGACGGCGGGGTTCTATGGACCGCGCGGTGTGTGGGTTGCCGCGTCTCCGCCCGGAACACAACATCCCTGCGCACTTTGCGGGTTGTTGATTTCCATTGGGGAGCCTGTGTTCCCCATTCGAACGATGGGTAACTCGTTCACAACAGAGACAGATCGGTACTACGCACACCTGCATTGTATCGCAACCATCTAGGAGGAAGC
>Ga0170475_111916854_pt1 | contig 10886 bp, 7 predicted proteins | sample Soicark_Litter_5_FD_111474 | JGI IMG/M metagenome (GOLD analysis project Ga0170475, IMG submission 111474) | Avena fatua rhizosphere microbial communities from Hopland, California, USA. Combined Assembly of 48 SPs | reverse complement strand
TGCTGGGCGCATTGCCGCCGCTACTTCAACGACGCGCTGCAGGCGTTGCCCAAGGACAAGCGCGGGCCACAGCAGCTCGCCGCGCGCTTCATCGAACTGATCGGGCGGCTCTACCGCGTAGAGGTCGAGGCGCGGGAGGCTGGCCTCGACGTCCAAGCATTGAAGCTGCGACGCCAGGAGCGCAGCGTTCCGGTGCTCGGGCAGATCGAGGCGCTGCTGCTCGAACACCTGCACGGCGTACTGCCCGGCAGCTTGCTGGGCAAGGCGCTGCACTACCTGGCCTCGCAGTGGCCCAAGCTCAGGCGATACGCCGACGACGGGCTCTACCCGATCGACAATAACGCCTGCGAAAACGCGATCCGTCCGTTCGTCATCGGACGCCGCAACTGGTTGTTCGCAGACACGGTGCCGGGCGCCAACGCCAGCGCAAACCTGTACTCGCTGCTGCAGACCTGCATTGCCAACGGTGTGAACGGCTATGACTACCTTCGGGCATTGCTCATCAGGCTGCCCACAGCCTCGACGGTGGAGGACTACGAGGCATTGCTTCCGTGGCGCATCGCGGCGGATCAGTAAACCGCCCCAGACGCAAGGACGCGGTCAATTGACCGCTTACGTTCAAGCTGCGTGGCGCACTCAACAGCATCGGCGCGCTGGATGCCGACGCGATGGCCCGCGGGGTGGTGGCGGCCAGCGCCGGCAACCATGCGATCGCCGTGGCGTACGGCGCGAAGGTGGCCGGCACCCATGCAAAGGTCTGCGTGCCGCGTCGCGCCAGCCCGGCACGCATCGCCGCTTGCGAGGCGCAGGATGCAGAAGTGTTGCTGGTCGACACCGTGCACGATGCCTTCGCACTGGCGTTGCGCCTCGTCGAGGACGAACGCCGCACCATGATCCATCCGTTCGACGGCCCGCTCACTGCGGAGGGCACCGGCACCGTGGGCCTCGAACTGATGCGCCAAGTGCCCAACCTCGACGCCGTGGTCGTGCCCGTGGGCGGTGGCGGCCTGTGCGCGGGCATTGCGGCGGCAGTCAAGCAGATCAATCCTGGTTGCCTCGTGTTCGGCATCGAACCGTACGGTGCCGATGCGATGTACCGGAGCTTTCAATCCGGCGAGCCGCAGAAGCTCCAAAAAGTGGACACCATCGCAGACAGCCTCGGCGCGCCCTATGTACTGCCGTACAGCTATGGCGTATGCCGCCGCTTCGTCGATGACATCGTGCGCGTCTGGGATGAGGAGCTGTACCGCGCAGTGGCCCATCTCTACCAAGACATGAAGCTCGTGGCTGAACCGGCTGCCGCGGCGGCCACCGCGGCGTTGCTGGGGCCCTTGCGCTCGAGGCTCGACGGTAAGCGCGTTGCCCTTGTCGTGTGCGGCTCGAACGTCGACCCGCACCGGTTCAGCGAGTGGGTATCACGGGGCTCGGCCACCTGATACGGCGCCGGTGGATCACACGCATTTTGACTGCCGCATTGCCCCTCTGATCGCGGCGAAAACAATTGGGCAAGCTGCCCAGCTCCACGTATAAACGCCAAAGGGGGCAAAGCAACCTCCGTTCCGCCAGGGGGGAACCGTGGACGAAGAATTCGTTGACTGGCACCGGTCGTTCCGGGGGCTTGCCATCGGCACGGCGTGCGTGCTGGTGGCGGTGGCTGCGTTCCTGGCCTATTCGCTGTTTGCCAGCCAGGCCCGGTACCGCGCCGCCACGGTGGACGATCTCGAGAACCTCACCCTCAATCTTGAACGGTACTTCTTCACGCGACTGCAATCGGCCGACCTCGTGCTGGTGACCGCCGCCGAGGAGTTTCGCCGGCAGGGAGATGGCCAGCCCGTGACTGCGGAGGCCTTCTCCGGCACGCTGCAAAGCCTGCAGCGGCGGCTTCCCGACGCATCGGACGTGCGCGCGACAGACCGCTCAGGTCGGGTGATCTATGGCACTGGCGTGGACGCCACCCGTCCTTTCAACATCGCGCAACGGCAGTTCTTCATCGAGGCCACTGCGACGGAAGGTCTCACGGTGGGTCTGCCAGTCAAATCGCGCCTTTCGAACCGATGGGTGCTGCCGGTGGCGCGCCAGTTGCGCGATGCGCAGGGCAACGCCGCGGGCGTCGTGTACTTGACGATGGACATGGTCCAGCTCCACGAGCTGTTCAGCTCGCTGAAGGTCGGTGCCCACGGCGTACTGACGCTGTTCAACGTCCATCGGCAAGTGCTGTTGCGCGTACCGAACCATCCACTGCTGCAGGATGAGCAGCCACCGCGCCTGTCGGCCCCCGAAACAGTCAACGCACTGGCGTCCGGCCAGTCGAGCGCGCTCTTTCACGCTTACAGTTCCATCGACAAGCTTTACCGCACACTGATGTACAGGCAGGTCGGCATGTACCCGGTGTACATCATGGCTGGCTTGTCGAGTGAAGACTTTCTGCGTCCCTGGTACCGCGAGTTGAGCATCGCAATCGTCTTCTGGCTGGCGCTGGCGGGCGGCGCCTTCTTGTTGCTCATGCAACAGCGCCACGCCGGCCACATGCGCAAGCGCGCCATGCGGGCGCTGCAAGCGGCCAAGCAGCAGGCCGAAGCGGCGAACGAATCGAAGTCGCTGTTCCTTGCGAACGTGAGCCATGAGATCCGTACGCCGCTCAACGGCGTCCTGGGCTTCGCGCAGATCGGTCATGCGGACACCACGATTGCACCGGAAGCGCGGCACAAGTTCGAACGCATTATTGAGGCAGGCAAGCTTTTGCAGGGCATTCTCAACGACGTGCTGGACATGTCGAAGATCGAGGCCGGCAAGCTCGAATTGGACCCCACGCCCACACGGTTGCGTACCGCTGTGCGACATACCATCGAGCTGCTCCAGGATTCGGCCAGCCAGAAGCAGCTCGACCTGCGCCTGACGGTGGACGAACGCGTGCCGGACGTGGTGTTGATCGATGCGCTGCGGCTGGGTCAGATCCTGCTCAACCTCTTGTCGAACGCTGTGAAATTCACCGACCATGGCCATGTGGGCCTTGCCGTCGACACGGTCGACGATGATCTGCTGCTGATGGTGACCGACAGCGGCGTGGGCATGTCCGAAGAGCAAACCCGCCGGCTGTTCGTGCCGTTCGAACAGGCCGACCGCTCCACCACGCGGCGGTTCGGCGGCACCGGCCTCGGGCTGGCCATCACCAAGCGGTTGGTGGAACTGATGAACGGCACCATCTCGGTGTCGAGCCGACCTGGTGAAGGCGCTTCGTTCACGGTGCGGCTGCCGCTCCGGCACGCCCCTGAGCCCACCCGAGGTTCGGGCAACGTCCAGGCCCTTGCCGGCGCGCGCCGCGCGACCAGCGTCGATCTGCCACGCACGCGCCTTGGCGGCCTTCGCGTGCTCGTGGCCGAGGACAACGCCATCAATCAGATCGTCATCGAGGGCCTGTTGTCCATCGAAGGTGCCAAGGCCGATGTCGTACCCGACGGCCATCAGGCCATCGACCGCGTTGCGACGCAAGACGGCCAGCCGTACCACGTGGTGCTGCTCGATGTGATGATGCCCGGCATCGATGGCTATGAAACAGCCCGGCGCATCCGCACGCTGGACCCCGCGCTGCCGATCATTGGCCAGACAGCGCACGCGATGCAAGAGGTGCGCGAGCAATGTCTCGGCGCAGGCATGGTGGACCGGGTCACGAAGCCCATCGACACCGAAGAGCTTGTGCAAGCGGTGCTCAAGCATGCACGTAGGGAGGCGTGAAGCCGACCTTTCAGTTCGAATCGCGACGAGCGTATATCCCGGCACTTGACGCGAAAAGGGGCGATGTCGCATTGTCTGGACTTTCGTTGCGGGACATGCCCCCGGACACCTGGAGACCACCTTGCCGAACCTCATCTCGAACCCGACGGGAACGCTCCCGGAAGGCACGCGCCTGGGTGAATTCGAACTGACCCGCGTGATCGGGGAAGGCGGCTTCGGCATCGTGTACCTCGCGTGGGACCACTCCCTCGAACGCCGTGTCGCATTGAAGGAGTACATGCCTGCGACGCTGGCCGCGCGCTCCGATGGCTCCACCGTGAGCCCGCGTTCGGAACGCCATCGCGACACCTTCGAGGCCGGGCTGCGCAGCTTCGTCAACGAGGCGCGCCTGCTCGCCCGCTTCGACCATCCCGCGCTCGTCAAGGTGTATCGGTTCTGGGAAGCCCATGGCACCGCATGCATGGTGATGCCCTTCTACGAGGCCGGCACGCTGCAGGCCGCGGTGAAGGCCATGCGCATGCCCGCCACCGAAGCATGGCTGCGGCGCTTGCTTACCCCTCTGTGCGATGCGCTGGCGATGCTGCACGCGGCGAACTGCTATCACCGCGACATTTCTCCCGACAACATCCTGTTGTTGCCCCCGGCCGAGCGGCCACTGCTGCTCGACTTCGGCGCGGCACGGCGCGTGATCGGCGGCATGACGCATTCGCTTACCACCATCTTGAAGCCCGGCTATGCACCCATCGAGCAGTATGCAGAGGTGCCTGGACTGCGCCAGGGGCCTGCCACGGATGTCTATGCGCTCGCCGCCACGGTGCACTGGATCATCACCGGCTACACGCCACCGCCCGCGGTGGCCCGCATGCTCGACGATGCCTATGAGCCACTCGAGGTCACGGCAGCAGGCCGCTACAGTCCGGAGTTCCTGCGTGCCATTGACCGCGCGCTCATCGTCCGCCCCGAAGCGCGCACACCCGACATCGAGACCTTCCGAAGTGAATTGAACGCCAAGCCGCAGCCCGTGGTGGTGTCCCGCACGGCCGATCCCGAGTCCACCGTCGCGCTGCCACCGCCGCCACCCATCCGGCTTCAAATTCCGGCCGCGTCTGCGCGCATGCGCCGCATCACGCTGAGCGTGGCAGCCGCCGCCGTGACCGCCACGGCGGTGGGTGCGATGGCCTGGCGCGCGCGTACCGCCGAGTCACCGTCCGCGGTCTCGGCCGCGCCGACCACCACGGCAACGCCAACGCAGGCACCGGTTCCCGCACGACCGCTTGCACCGGAACGCGAGATCGAAACCGTGATCCCGACGCCCCCCTTACCCGACAGGGCCCACACGGAGCCCGCACCACCGCCGCATGCCACCGCGCCGCCACACGTGGCGGCAACGGACACAACGCCGGCCCGGTCGCGGACGCCCAGGCGCACCGCCGAACAGGCCGCGGCCGAGGTGCGCCGAGTCGAATGTGCGCGCTTGACCGAGCGGGGACTGTTCGGCGAACCAAGCGCCGATAAGCTCGAACGCGCGCGGCGCCTCGGGTGTTCGTGAAGAACGGTCAACCGGCGCGTAACCGCGCCAGTGCGACCTGCGACACGATCGCTTCAACGAGGGTGCCCTCGCTGCCGGACGAAAGCAGGAACAGCTCGCCACCGATCGCCTCCAGCCGCTCGCGCATGTTCCGCAAGCCGATGCCGCGGCTCGGATCGAGCTGCACGGCGTTGAGGTCGAAGCCTCGGCCGTCGTCGGCCACGGACAACCGGAGCTCCTCGACGTCGGCATGCAGCGAAATGCGCACCTCCCGTGCGAAGGCATGCTTGCCGATGTTGGTCAACGCCTCCTGAGCCACGCGGAACAACACCGTCTTGAGTTCCTCGGACAGGTTGTCGATTTCGCCGTCGAGCTCCACGAACACGCGCGCGCCGCCTGCATCACCGAACTCGCGGCCCAGCTGTTCAAGGGCAGCAGGCAGCCCCAGCGTGTCGAGCATCGTCGGGCGCAGCCGGTGCGAGATGCGGCGCACCTCCGTCAGTGAATCGTTCAGGCGCAGCAGCGCCGTGTGCAACCCGGCGGGCACATCGCCGCCTCTGCGTTCAAGACCATCCACGGCCGATTCGATCAGCAGCTTGGCAGAAACGAGCGTCTGGCTCGTGCCATCGTGCAGCTCGCGCGACAGGTGGGCGCGCTCATCTTCCTGCGAACGCACCACCTGCTGCGCGAGCAGCCGCAACTTCGCATCGGCTACTTTGTGCTCGCTGATGTTGAGCCACAGCCCACTCGCACTGATGATGCCGATGCCGAGCGCCGCAATGCCCGCGATCAACAGGAGCGTGGTGGCGATGTGCCGCCCGACTTGCTGGTCGAGCGTGCGCAGCGTGGCCTGGATGTCGTCGAGGTACAGCCCAGTGCCGACCATCCACCCCCACTTCGGCAACGCGATCACATAGCCGAGCTTGAGGGCGCTCTGGCCGGTGGAGGGCTTGCGCCAGTGGTACTGAATGAAGCCGCCGCCGGCGCGTGCCTTGGCCACCAAGTGCTGGACCGTGGGCTCGCCGTGGTCGTCGCGCAAGTTCCATTGGTCGGTGCCCACGAGTTCCGGCTGGCGCGGGTGCATCAGCGAGCGGCCGTTGAGGTCATAGACGAAGAAGTAGCCATCGTCGCCGTAGTCGAGCGATGCAAGCAGGCGCAGCGCCTCGGCGCGGGTGGCATCGGTGCCGTCGCCAGGAGTGTCATACAGCGGCTGCAGCACGCTTCGTGCGAGGTCCACATAGTGGCGCAGCTCGGCTTCCCGTGCGGCCATGTACGCCTGCTCGACGAGCGCGTGCTCACGCGATGCAAGCGCCCGCTCCTGGTGCCGCACTGCCACTGCAATCAGCGCAAGCGACAGCAGCAGCGGCAAGGCGGCAAGCAGGAGCAACTTGGACTGGAGGCGCATCGCCCATTGTCGCGTGTGCGACGGCCTCCGTCTTTCAGCAACAGCGCCCGGTGCGTGAGCCGTACCGCGCCGCCTGACGCTCGCGGAAGAACGCCTCATAGTCCATCGGCGCCTGGTCAGGGTGGGTGGCTGCCATGTGGCGCAGGTAGGTGCCGTAGTCCGGCACGCCCACCATCAGTCGCAGTGACTGCATGAGGTAGCGCCCGGCCTGCTGCACCGTGTCCCGCGCGGGCATCGCGTTCATCGCGCGCCCTCGGCCAGCGCCAGGTACGGCGTCTCGTTGGTGCTCGGGCGGTTGCTGCTGCGCGCATGCAACACGGCCTTCACGCTGTAGAACAGCACGCTCAGCACCACGCCGATGAACAACACGCAGAGCGCTGCGTCGAGCCGGTCGTTGAACATGATGCGCGCCATCGCCTCGGGCGTCTTGGCCGGAGCGATCAACGTGCCCTGGGCCAGGGCGTCAGCATACTTCTGCGCATGTGCGAGGAAACCCACCTTCGGATCGGCCGAGAAGATTTTCTGCCAGCCGGCGGTCAGCGTACAGCAGAGCAGCCACACGGCAGGCAGCATCGTCGTCCACGCGTATTTGCCGCGTTTCATCCGGAACAGCACCACGGTGCCGAGCATCAGTGCCACCGCCGCAAGCATTTGGTTCGCGATGCCGAACAGCGGCCACAGCGTGTTGATGCCGCCGAGCGGGTCGACCACGCCCTGGTACAGGAAGTAGCCCCACGCGGCCACGCACAGCCCGGTGGCGATCAGGTTGGCCGGCAGCGAATCGGTGCGCTTGAGTGCGGGCACGAAGGTGCCGAGCAAGTCCTGGAGCATGAAGCGGCCGGCGCGGGTGCCCGCATCAACCGCGGTCAGGATGAAGAGCGCCTCGAACAGGATGGCGAAGTGGTACCAGAAGGCCATCATCGCCTGCCCGCCTACCACCTGGTGCAGAATGTTGGCCATGCCCACGGCCAGCGTGGGAGCGCCGCCCGCCCGCGCGAGGATGGTGTTTTCGCCCACGTCCTTCGCGGTCTGGATCAGCACATCGGGGGTGATCACGAAGCCCCAGGTGGACAAGGTGTGCGCCACCGCTTCGGGCGTGTTGCCGACGAGCGCGGCAGGGCTGTTCATCGCGAAGTACACACCAGGCTCGATGCACGAAGCGGCGACCAGCGCCATCACGGCGACGAACGATTCCGCGAGCATGCCACCGTAGCCGATGAAGCGGGCATGGCTTTCGTTCTCGAGCATCTTCGGCGTGGTGCCTGACGAGATCAGCGCATGGAAGCCGGAGACCGCGCCGCACGCGATGGTGATGAACAGGAACGGGAACAGGTTGCCCGACCACACCGGACCGTTGCCGGCGGCGAACTGCGTGATCGCGGGCATCTTCAGGTCAGGGGCGACGAAGACGATGCCGACGGCCAAGGCCATGATGGTGCCGATCTTCAAGAAGGTCGACAGGTAGTCGCGCGGCGCGAGCAACAGCCACACGGGCAGCACCGCGGCGATGAACCCGTAGCCGATCAGCATCCAGGTAAGGGCCTTGCCGTCAAACGTGAACAGCGGCGCGAGCGTGGGGCTCTCATGCGCCCATTGGCCGCCGATGATCGACAGCATCAGCAGCACGAACCCGATCACCGAGACCTCGCCGATGCGCCCCGGCCGGATGTACCGGAGGTACACGCCCATGAACAGCGCGACCGGAATCGTGGCCCCCACCGTGAACGTGCCCCACGGGGAATGCGCGAGCGCCTTCACGACGATCAGCGCCAGCACCGCAAGGATGATGATCATGATCATGAACGCGCCGAACAGCGCGATGATGCCCGGCACCGTGCCGAGTTCCTGCTTGACCAGATCGCCGAGCGAACGGCCGTCGCGGCGCGTCGAGATGAACAAGATGACGAAATCCTGCACCGCGCAGGCGAACACCACGCCTGCGAGGATCCACAGCAGCCCGGGCAAATACCCCATTTGCGCTGCCAGCACCGGTCCGACGAGCGGACCTGCGCCCGCAATCGCGGCGAAATGGTGACCATACAGAACGTACTGGTTGGTCGGCACGTAGTCGAGGCCATCGTTGTGCACCCAGGCCGGGGTCTTTCGCGTGGGGTCCAAGCCCAGCACGCGTGTGGCGAGGAAGAGGCTGTAGTAGCGGTAGGCGATCAGGTAGACGCACACGGAGGCCACGACGACCCACAGTGCGCTGACGGCCTCGCCGCGGCCGAGCGCGATGACGGCCAGAGCCAAGGCCCCCAGAACGGAGACCAGCAACCACGGCAAGTGGCGACGGATAAAGGGCATGGATTGACTCCTCGATAGATACTCTCCCCGCCATGCGGGGCCGACGTGGAGTCTGCACGCCTGGCGGCGACCGCACATTCGTCGCACTACGCGTTGAAGCGCGTGACACCACCTAAGGGTAACTGCTAGCCGGGTTCACCCTCGGTGCCTGCCCGGTCGGTCGTCATCGAAACTTTCGGTATGCCGATGAAAGCTCGGCGAGCATCAAAATTCGCCCGCGTGCTCCACGGCGTACTTGATCAACTCCGCCTGTCCCGCGAGCCCCAGCTTGCGCTTGATGTTCTGCCGGTGTGCTTCCACCGTGCGCACGCTCAGGTCCATGTCACGCGCAAGCTGCTTGCTCGACAGCCCCTTCGCCAGACCGGTGAGGATCTCGCTCTCGCGCATTGATAACACCGGCCGCGGCGCCTGGTTGCGGAACAACCGTTTCGACACGGCCGGGCTCAGGAAGGTGCCGCCGCTGGCCACCGCGGTGATGGCCGAGACGATCTCAGTCGCAGGCGCATCCTTCAGCACATACCCTCTTGCCCCGGCCTGCAGTGCACGCTGGACGTATTCGGGATTGTCGTACATGCTCAGCATCAGCACCTGCAGGACCGGGTGCTGGCCAAGCAGCAGCGCGGTCAGGTCGATGCCGTTCATGTCGCGCATGCCCACGTCCATCAGGACGAGCGTGGGCTGGAGCGCCAACACCAGCTGCTGTGCCTCGGCGGCCGAGCCGCCCTCACCGACCACCTCGAACCCTGGCACCGTGGCCAGCCGCGCGCGCAAGCCGTCGCGGACCAGAGGGTGATCATCAATCAGCAACAGCCGGATCGGAGGCGGGGACATTTATGGATTGTAGGGACACCCTGGCCTCCCCAAGCCGGTGCGCATGCCAACGAACAAACCGATGCCCAAAGAGTGAGCAAGCGAAGCGAACTTTCGCGCAACGAACGCGACCGGCAGGAGACTTGCCTCGGATGACGAGAACGAGAGGCGAGCGAGCGAAGCGAGCAACGCCCCGAACCACAAACGAAAGGCAGGCAAGGCCACACGCGAGCCCGGCTCCCCGGCCGACCCGTGGCGCTCCTCGGGGGCAGGAGGCGCCAGCCGACTGGGGAGCTCACGACCTGCTTTGCAACACCCCGATCGGCGGCGCCCAGCGCTCGCCCTTGACCTTCTTCGCCGTCACCAACGTGATGTCGGCGGGCTCGAACACCTCGACGTTGTGCGTGATCGGTGTGGTCAGCACGTACTGCGCACGCGTGGACTTCAGGAAATGTCCCACGATCTGGATGTTGCGCACGTCGAGGTGGGCGAACGGTTCGTCGATGAACACGAATCCACCGGGCGTCTCATCGTCCTTCATCAGGCCCACAAGCAGGATCAGCGACTTGATGACCTGCTGGCCGCCCGAAGCCTCGCCGTCGTTCAGGCCGATCTCGCCCTTGCCGTCAAAGTTGAAGTTGACCTTCAATTCGGCCTGGCGCAGCACCGCGTCGTCCTGGTCGAGGTGCGGCAACTCGGCGCTCACCGCCACGCCGGCCTGTTCGCCCAGTTCGATGATGTTCTTGCGGTAGCGACGCACGGTGGCCTTGAGCACGTCGATGTAGCGGGCACGGGCGTTGTCGACCGCGATGCGGGCGGCCTCGTTGCTCGCCTTGCGCTGCCCCAGCTGCTCGTCTTGCAAGACCACGGCCGCGCTCATCAGCGTCAGTTTTTCCTCGACGCTGCTGTCGGTCTCCCAGTGTCCGCTGGCAAGTTCCTCCTCGATCGACGTCAGGCGCAGCCTGGCTTGCGTCGAACTGGTGAACTTGCCGCGCAACGCGGCAATCTGCGCCGGCGCGATCCAGCGTGCCGGGAACCGCAGCTTGTGCGCCCGCGACGTGGCCGAACGCGAACGCAGCTCGACGTGCCGTTCGGCCCATTCCCGCT
>Ga0170475_109642928_pt1 | contig 10886 bp, 9 predicted proteins | sample Soicark_Litter_5_FD_111474 | JGI IMG/M metagenome (GOLD analysis project Ga0170475, IMG submission 111474) | Avena fatua rhizosphere microbial communities from Hopland, California, USA. Combined Assembly of 48 SPs | reverse complement strand
CTTGGTAGCCAGATGCAGTGTCCTGGTTCTGCTGCATTTAATTGTGAAGCAGGCGAGTTTGTGTGCAAGTAAGGGCATGGCCCTTATTCAGGCCGGCCCATGTTACAAAGCCGCTACATCACGCCTCGATAAGCCACGTTTTCGCTTGATAATATTTTCTCAGCGAAATACTCTTCATTAAGCCCTCTCATTCCGCTTCTCCCCTGCAGTAAGAAACAGCGCGCCAAACCTGGGCGCCCAATGGTTTATTGAATATGCTTTTCAAGTTCATGCCGTCCGCCCGTGCCAAGCGCGCATGCGAACACAACCCTACTGGTGGAGGCAGCACCATCACGCCTGGACCAGGCGGTCTCTATTTCAACATGTGGCGCCATGCCGCCGGTGTACGGCTCAAGCTGGGTTTGACATGGTTGATGCTGGTTGGCGCCGCCTTGATGGAGTTGGCATCGCCATGGCTGGGAGCGCACGCCCTTGACGAGTTGCAGAAGAACGGAACACAGGCACTGTCGACCGCCGCCTATTACGGGGCCGCCATCCTGGCCGCTGCAGTGATTGCGTGGTCGTTACATGGCCCCGCAAGGGTTTGTGAGCGGAGGATCGCCTTGGTCGTTCGCAAGAACTTCACTCATGCTCTGTACGCAAAGTTGATGCGACTTCCCCTGGCATGGCACGAACGTCATCATTCAGGGGAGGTGCAACAGCGCATCAGCCAGGCATCGCTTGCCTTGCACAGCTTCACGCAGAACCAGTTCCACTACATCAAGACCACTGTCCACTTCCTCGGGGCAGTCGTTGCAATCATGCTTTTCTCCCCTGCCCTGGGCTTGATCGCCTTGGTTGGATACAGTCTTGTTGGCATGATCATGGTTCGGTTTGACGTTGCCTTGATGCGTCTTGCCAAGGAAGAAAACGCCGCGGAGCGCAAATACCAGTCCAAACTGCTGGATTTTCTCGGCAATATCTCAACCGTCATGTCCTTCCGCATGCAGGACAGCTCGGGCCGCGTGGTAGATGAAAAACTAGGCAAAGTCTTTGTGCCGGCAAAGAGGAGCATCACGCTGGTTGAGGTCAAGTGGTGCATCGCCGACCTGTTCAGCGTGGCGCTCACCTGGGGACTTGTTGCCGCAGCGGTATGGATGAGTAACCGCAATGGCGCAATCCTGATTGGCGGGATATTTCTTGTACACCAATATGCGCAGCAGGCAAGAACAGTCATTCTTGCCGTGGCAGACAAATTCCAGACGGTGGCACGTTCCCGTACCGATCTGGCAAGCGCGGAAGCGATCTGGATCGCGACTGACCATCCCGCATCCGGCCCTCCGATCCCGCAAGATTGGCAGAGCATCGACGTGAGCGGTTTGTGCTACGACCACACCCCTGCCGGTGTCATCGCCTCCAATCCTGGCACCGGGAGCAAAACTCCCCATACAGGATCCGGCTTGAAGAAGGTTGCCATTACGCTGGGACGCAAAGACCGCATAGCCCTTGTTGGCCCCAGCGGCGCAGGGAAAAGCACGCTGATGCGTGTGTTGGCTGGGCAGTACAGTCCGAACGAGCAGCATATAGAAGTCGACGGGAAGCACTCCCCGACCACCATGCACCTCGGCAGCATCGCCACGCTCATTCCACAGGAAGCCGATGTGTTTGATGCCTCCATCCGGGACAACATATCGCTATCGGGCGAGCACAGTGACATCGAAATCAGCGAGGCAGTCCATGTGAGCGCCTTCGATGCCGTCATGGCCGATATGTCATTGGGAGTGGATATGCCCCTGTCGGAGCGCGGTTGCAATCTCTCGGGCGGCCAGCGCCAGCGGCTTTGCCTTGCACGAGGGCTGCTTGCCGCTCGGGGAAATTCCCTCGTTTTTTGGATGAACCGACCAGCGCGCTTGACCCGATCACCGAGGAAACCGTATTCGGCCGAATGAGCGCGGCATTGCCTGACGCATGCATTGTAGCCTCCATTCACCGAATGCACCTCCTGCACCACTTTAACAAGGTGGTGTTAATGGCAAACGGCCAGATCCAGGATAGTGGCACGGTTGACGAGCTGTTGCGCCGGCAGCCCGCGTTCCAGGAAATGATGCGCCAGCATGGCCGCGATCACGGTACGGCTGCAACACAGTCCATGGAGCGGACCGTTATAACGGAGTAGAACCGCACGGGCCGCTTGTCTGCGCCGCTCACTCCTTTTGGTTGGGATGAGGGTAGTACGTGTCAATCACCTTCTAAATCCCTCAATAAGTTACTGACTTCTGTGTAACTCTTGCCAAACTTCGGCAACATTATTTCGAGACAGCTTCTGAATCAATCCGCCCGGATCGATCTGGGGCGCCATTAGGCTTTGGTCTAATTGCACTTTATCGAGGCCCGGTCCACATTACAGTAACTGAAACCACTGCGCACAATCTGTTTATGCCAAACCTTGCCGGTTCATAGGAACACTTCATAGGAACACTATTTCCGCAGCGGATACCCAACCAAAGTAGAGCCCGAAGAGTTGACAAGTGGACGTATAGAAAACAGCATTTTTCATTGGCAACCACGTGTGGTTTGCCGGAATGGCGCCAAGGCCCGGAGGAATCTGGAGAGATACGCGAAATGACTAGCCTCCCAGCGTAAAAAATCCGAAGCAATCGCAACAAGGAAATGCCCCCCTAACAAACAAACGCAGGTAAGAGCGATTCTCTTTTTAAAATTTTTTCAGAAGAATGAAGCCGCCCCATGAATACTTCCTACAAGTCCAGTCTCGACCTCGAACAGCGCATCTCCAGAAGACTGTTGGATGTCTTCATTCGAACCGGGTTGGTCTTCGTCCTGGCGGCGCTGTGCTACCGGATTTTTTCGCCCTTCATATCGCTGATGACATGGTCTTTGATCCTGGCGGTGACGCTCTATCCGGCGCATCAAAAGCTGGCCCGCAAAGTCGGAGGGAAACAGGGTCTTGCGGCCACCCTGCTGGTGTTGGGCGGCATCGTGCTGATCGGGGTGCCCACTACCGTACTGATGATCTCGCTGGGCGAGTCACTTCAAAACGTTGTCGCCAACGTGAACGGCGGCACCCTGCATATTCCCGCCCCCTCGCCTAACGTTGCAGCGTGGCCGCTCGTCGGCAAGAAGATCCATGATATTTGGTCGCAGGCCCATGCCGATCTGCCGGCACTCATTCGGAGCATGCAGCCGCAAGTCGGCGACCTGGCGAGAAAGGCGCTGCAAGTGATTGCCAGCATCGCCGGCGCGGCGCTGTTGTTCCTGTTCTCTTTCATCATTGCAGGGATCATCATGGCCTTCGGCCACTCGGGAGCCGGGAGCATCAGATCCATCTTCGCTCGCATCGTGGGAATCCGGCAGGGCGAAGAATTTGCCCATCTTTCCACGGCAACCATTCGTGCGGTGGCACTGGGTGTCCTCGGGGTGGCCCTCATCCAGGCCATCGTCGTTGGTCTTGTATTGATGATCGCCAGCGTTCCGTTTACAGGCGTGCTCGCATTGATCACTCTGCTGCTGGGAATCTTGCAGGTCCCGGCGCTCCTGGTCACGTTGCCGGTCATCGTCTACATCTGGTCGAGCGGCGACTACGGCAGCACGGCAGCCGTCATTTATACCGTGCTATTGTTAGTCGCAGGCACGCTCGACAACATACTGAAACCGCTATTGCTGGGCCGAGGTGTCGATGCGCCCATGCCCGTGGTCTTGCTGGGCGCATTGGGAGGCTTGGCAAGCAACGGCATCCTGGGGATGTTCGTCGGCGCGACCTTGCTGGCTCTGGGCTATCAGATATTCATGTGGTGGGTGGCTAACAACCCCGACACTGTAGCGGCGGCGCCTGAATCGACGACTTCAGAGTGAGTCGTGTACGGCATGTCCCGGAATCGATTGGGCGTAGACGCAATAGCGCTGACGGGCGCTGCGCTGCTTGGCGCCTGCAGTACGGTGGGGCCTGATTTCGAGCGCCCTCAAGTGCCCTGGCTGGCCGACTGGACGGGCGGCTCCCTCAAATCCCTGGCCGCTGAACCGCACGGTCCACGCACCCGACAAACGCAGCAGTGGTGGCGCAACTTCAATGATCCCGTGCTCGACCAGTTGATCGCCGAGGCGCAGCGCGTGAATCCCACTGTGCGGACCGCCGGCTTGCGCATTATGGAAGCGCGTGCTCAACTCGGGGTCGCCAACAGCACGCGCTATCCGCAGGCACAACAGGCGACGGGCGAACTGCTCAGCGTGGGAGCGCAACGGGCAGGTGCACCGGACAGCAGCGAGGCGTCTTTCAGTGCCGGGCTAAGCATCAGTTGGGAACTCGATTTCTGGGGCAAGTTCAAGCGCAGCATCGAAGCCGCGGATGCCGGCTATCTGGCCAGCATCGCCCAGTACGACGACGTACAGGTGCTGATGGCCGCCCAAGTGGTCAGCTTGTACTGTTCGATCCGTACCGTAGAAGCGCGGCTGCTGATTGCCCATGAGAATGCGGCCCTCCAACAGCGCAGCCTGGAGATCACGGAGTTGCTGTTCAAGAGCGGCAAGGACTCCGAATTGGATGTGCAGCAGGCCAAGGCGCTGTACCTGGGCACGCTCTCCACCATCCCTCAACTGGAGATCGGCCTGCGCCAGACACAGAATGCGTTGAGCACGTTGCTGGCCAGAGCTCCGAGCCCATTGCCTGAAATGGCCGCAGGCCAGGACCAGATCCCGCAGGCCGAGCTGGACGTCATCGTCGATATACCGGCTGATCTGCTACGCCGTCGGCCGGACGTCAGGGCTGCGGAAATGCAGCTTGCCGCCCAGTCCGCCCTGATCGGCGTGAGCGCGGCGGATCTCTATCCGTCGGTATCGCTGCTGGGGTTGATGGGTCTGTCGGCCACATCCTTGAGCGGGTCGCCACAGGTGCTGAACTGGGCTCTCGGGCCGAGCCTGGTCTGGAACGTGTTCGACTATGGCCGGCTTACCAACACCGTCCTGCTTCAGGATGCCAGATTCCAGCAGCTCTATGAGCAGTACCAGGACGCGGTCTTGCGAGCGGCCCGCGAGGTCGACGACGCCGCCGTCGGCTTTACCAGAACCAGGGAGCAGATCGCGCTGCTCGTAGAGGCCGTGAAGGCTGCGCAGCGCTCGCTGGACATTGCCAACCTCCAGTACCGGGAGGGGTTGACCGATTTCCAGCGAGTCCTCGACTCTCAGCGAACGTTTTTCAGCCAGCAGGATCTGCTGGTCGCCAGCCGTGGCAACTTGACGCAGAGCCTGATCGCCATTTACAAGGCCATGGGCGGAGGCTGGGAACAGGGGCGAAGCCGGCCCGTGCTGGATGACGCGACGCGCGAAGCCATGGGCCGACGCAGCGATTGGAAAGGCATGCTGACCGCCCCGCTGCCAGCGCCCGGCGCCGATGCTCAACACACCCCGCCTCCTAAAACGGAAAGACCATGATTCAAGAATCTGCAAAGCCGGAGCAGGCCCCAACTCCGGTTGACGAGGAACCGCCACCGCCGCCCCAGCCGGGCAAGGGAACCCGGCTGGGCGCGATCATCGTGCTGACGCTGATCGTTGCAAGCCTGGCCTGGTATTTTGTTTCGGATCGCCTGACGCCGTACACCTCCCAAGCCAGGGTCCAGGCCTTCGTGGTACCGGTGGCGGCCGAGGTATCGGGCAAGGTGCTCAAGGTGCACGTCAAGAACAACGATGAAGTGCAGAGCGGACAGCCCCTGCTCGATATCGATCCGATCCAGTACCGGATCGCGCTGCAACGCAGCCGGTCGGACTATGAGTCGGTGCGACGCTCGGTCAATGCCTCGGCGTCGGCGGCGGAGGCGGCCAAGGCCGCGCTGCAGGCGGCCACGGCCAGCCGTATCTACGCCCAGCAGGATGCGGCGCGGCTGGAACAGATCTTTGAGGAAGATCCAGGCGCGATCTCCATCCGCCTTGTCCAGAATGCACACGCCAACCGGGCCAAGGCGATCAGTCAGGAGAAGGCTGCCGAGGCGGATTTGCGCCGCGCGCAGGAAGCAGCGGGCGAGAGCGGTGAAAACAATGCGCAGTTGATCAGTGCCCGCTCGGCGATCGAAAAGGCTGAGCTCGATATCAAGCACACCAAAGTAGTCGCCCCCGCCCGCGGTTTGGTGACCGACCTGCGTATCGACGTCGGGCAGTTTGCGCAGGCCGGTGCGCCGGTGATGACCCTGATCGCCATTCACGATCTTTGGATCAGTGCCGACATGACCGAGAACAACCTCGGCAACATCGATCCTGGCGACGAGGCGGCCATCGTGCTCGACGCGATGCCGGGCAAGGTATTGAAGGGGCGCGTGCGCAGCGTCGGCCGGGGGGTCGGTTCCGGGGAGCAGGCGCAGGCCGGCGCCCTGCCCAAGATCGACAACAGCCGCGACTGGCTGCGTCAGGCACAGCGATTCCCGACGACCATCGAGTTCGACCCGTCCGAACGCGAGCATCTGCGCAAGGTGCAGATCGGGGGGCAGGCCGAGGTGCTGGTCTATACGGGCAACCATGGCCTGATGAACTGGCTTGGCGCGGCATTCATCCGCCTGATGAGCTACCTCTCCTATGTCTATTGATCGGCGGTCGATGGATCGGGCCGACAAGGCGGTACTACGGTTGGCCATCGGCCTGGGCTTGGCCGTGCTGGTCGCCTATGGTCTGGCACTGCAAGCGCCCTTCCTGGTCTGCGTGATGGCTGCCCTGATACTGTGCAATCCAGGGCCGCCGATTCCGTTTCTCAAGGGCGCGGTCAGTGCCCTTGTCTTCGCTGCATTGATGGCGGCGGGCGTGCTGATGGTCCCGCTCCTGGAAAACTATGCCCTGGCCGGCATCGCGCTGACTGGCGCATTGCTTTACGCAGTGTTCTTTTCCAGCGTGCGCCGTGCCAATTTGCTGACGACGATCCTGGTGATAACCATCACGCTGATCCCTGTGGTGGGCGTCGCGGATCAGGCCCTGGCTTCCGCGATCAACGTGACCCTCGCGATGGGCATTGGCGTCGGGATTCTGGTCAGCAGTGTCTCACACGCCTTTTTTTCCAGATGCGCCAGCGCCCGCCGGCAAGGCAGCGATGCCTGCCGTCCCCAGTCGGGAGTCGGCCAGCTGGATGGCCTTGCGAGCCACGCTGGTCGTCATGCCCGTCTTCGTGCTGGCCCTGACCAATCCATCCTTCTATCTGGCGGCCGTCATAAAGACGGTGGCGCTGGGCCAGCAGGCCAGTTCCACCAGCGCACGTACGGCCGGACGGGAGTTGGTGTGGTCCACGCTGATGGGCGCATGGATGGCGGCACTGATCTGGCTCGGCCTGTCATTACGGCCGAACTTGTGGATGCTGATGCTGTGGATGGTGGCTGCAGCGCTCTGGACCGGCGCCAGGCTGTTCGGGGTCAAATCCACGTCGTTGCCGCCGTCGTTCTGGAGCAATGCCCTGGTGACCATGCTGATCCTGCTGGGGCCCGCCATTGAGGATAGTGCCATCGGCAAGGATGTCTTCAGCGCTTCCGCTACTCGCGTCGCCCTGTTCGTCGGCGTGGCGCTCTACGCATGGGCAACGGTGTGGGTGCTGGAACGCTGGCGTGCATCGAGATCCGAAGCACTGTTTTTCAAGCACAACTGAACAAGAAGAATCGCATCATGTCGATGCACCTGCGGGCGCCAGCAGATATCGGGGGATACCTATCATGATGCGTATCCCCGTTGGGAAGAATCAATTGACCTTTGGTCCTATAGCGCACCTATCGCCGTTCGATCAAGCTATGGTGGCGGTATGTGCCTCGGCGCTGTTTGCCCATTTTGAAGAGCGTCCGGATTGTTCCTTTTTGCTGGGATAGGCGGTGCTGCACCATTGATCGCAAGACACACGGTAGGGGCATGGAGGAAATCAGATGTCACCATTTCTCAAAATCTGCGGATTGACTTTATTAAGCGCTTTGGTCGCCATGTGGAGTGCCCACGCGGTGGCACGCTCTGCAGCCGATTGCGCTGCGGAGGCAGACTACGCCGCCCGAAACAGCGCGCCTGAGGGCCAGGTAGCGCGCGGTGCGGCACGAGGTGCTGCAGTCGGCGCCATTGTCGGCGGAAGCGATTCGGCTGGCCGTGGTGCCGCTTTAGGGGGCGTCGCTAGCGGTACGCGCAAGGCAAGGAGCAAAGACTCCGCTTACCGACAAACTTACGACAATTGCATGCGCGGCAGTTCCGGGTACTGAACAGAGTGTCTTCAATAAACCGAATGATTGGAGAACAACATGAAGAAAATGTCTCACATCGTATTGGCCTGCGTGATCGCCACCTCCTCCTTGACGCTGGCCTCGGCTGCGGCGGCGCAGGATAAGGGAAGTACCGCCAAATCCAAGGGCAATGTCAATAAGGATCTGAACGGCTTTCGTTGCAAGGACATCATGCGTATGAACGGAGACGAGCGCGGGATCGCCATGGCCATGCTGCATGGCTATTTCCTGGGCAAAAGGGGGACCACTAGCTATGATCCCGATGTGCTGGCCAAAGTGACGGATGACTTCACGGACTACTGCCTTGACAACCCGAACGTAAAGGCACCCGAGGCATTTGCCAAAGTCTACAAGTAGTGCCTGCTCTGGGAGGATAACCAATCGTGGTCTGTGGTCTATCCTCTATCGGCTATCTTTTTCTGATCTTGATCTTTCAAAAGAGCTTTGTCAGCCTTGTTTTTTGTTTGGAAGGATCAAATCTTCCAAAGCGAATTCTTGTAAACCAGAGATCAATTTCCTCTTCTCCTGCCCCACGTCAGAGTAAGAGATTTTTATGGCGAGCCCGGCTTGTCGGAAAAGCTCTGCTGCGCCTAGCAACTGTTCCTTTTTGCGGTCGCGATAGAAGGAATAGCGCCCCGAAATGCCGACGATATAGAACCCCCCTTCTGGTGACGGATTCTTCGGATTAGGCGGATTCCAGCGCAGTTCACCCGCGATCCGCGCCCGTCCACCGCCTACCAGTGTCGGATGCCCGAGAGTCTTGAGAGGGTCATTATCTATTTTCTTTTCCTCGGCAATAATGAGTCGACCGGACTTGCTTATGGTCCATACATATTTCTTTTCGCCTCTCTTGAGTGCTTCCAAATCCAGCAAATCCGCCAGATTCGGAAAATGGCCTTTTTCATCCGGAACAAAAATACGGCCCCCCAGTATCAATGGTTTGCCCTCGTCATCGAATTCCCATGACTTGATAGATCTAGTAGCTGGTACACGTGAGAAAGGGTGTGGAACGAAATAAGGCCACTGAAGCGAGCCAAATTTTTTATCGAGTTCGTATGCCTTCTCGACTCCAAGCATATTGGTAATCGGTGGTGTGGATGCATGGGCTGGCGGCGAAGCGCTTCTTGTCCGGACCTTGCCATGAGATTGCCGGAGAGGACCCGAAGGGCTTCGCACCAGGGCACGTCCCCGCGCCTCTCCGAGTGGGAGAAGACGAGACTGGGCATGCTCAAAATACTCAAGCTTGGTTGCTACCATGCTCAGGTTTTCGAGCGCACGGCACTCCCGGATCTGACTGGGTAAAACGCGCAGGATGACGGGATTGTCATTGAGCAGCAGTGTCTTGAGTAAAGGCAGTTGGGACAGGCATTCAGGCCATTCCTTGATCGAACAGGATGACGCGTTAATGCTGCGTAATTCACTACACCTCCTCAGCCAGTCCGGAAGTGCCTGCAAATCCGGATTTTGGCTGACATTCAATTCCTGCAGGTTGTCCATATACCATAGCCTAGGTGGGAGCGACGTCAACTCCATGTTGGAGAAGTCTAACGTCTTGTTTTGGGGATTGGCACATTGTTGCAACACATGGGTTGCCGCTTTCAACCTGTTCGGCAGCTCTTTCTCCGGCGCTTTATGGCACCAATTCTGCAGATCGGCGATCCATTCTGGTGGTGTATCTTCCGGTGCGATAGTAGACAGCGTCATTAGCAAATGAGGGGGTTTAGTGGTCTCCATGCTCAGGTGTTGTAGTGCACGGCACCGCCGGAGCTCTTCGGGAAAAACGCGCAAGTCTGGATTGTCATCGAGCAGCACTGTCTCGAGTAGAGGCAGTTGGGACAGGCATCCAGGCCATCGCTTGATCGAACAGGATGACGCGTTAATGCTGCGTAATGCACTACAGTGCCTCAGCCCGTCCGGAAGTGTCTGCAAATCCGGATTTTGGCTGACATTCAATTCCTGCAGGTTGACCAGATGCCAGAGGTTAGGCGGGAGCGACGTCAAGCCCATGTTGGACAAGTCTAATGTCTTGGTTTGGGGATTGGCATATTGTTGCAGCATATGGTTTGCCGCTTTCAGCCTGTTCGGCAGCTCTTTCTCCGGCGCTTTATGGCACCAATTCTCCAGATCGGCGATCCATTTTGGTGACGTATTTTTCGGCCCAATCAGCAAGGGCCTGGGGGACTCAATACGCATGTTCAATGGCTGCGCGTGCAGCGCGCTTGTTCTTATCATGATCAACCCTTCCCTATTCAAAAAAATCTTTCCGGATCAGAGAATGTTCTTTTGATGGGAAAGAACCTTGACTCGGTTTTGTTCTTTATGGTTTTCAATAATTGCAAAATTGCATGTATTGGTGCATGTGTGGCACGAAAACAATTTTGGTTCCATACGAGGCTGATATATATCTGCAAAACCTGTTGAGTAACAGCCTGGCGATGACCATCGATGGCTGCGCCTGCGGCAGCGCCGTATGTTGGAGGGCTTGAGTGCGAAGTTTATGGTTCCAACATTCGGGATTTTCTGGCGAATGCCATCGATTAACGGTGCAAGAACCGGTCGCGTTTCGGGGCATCGTGGACGAGCGAGCGCTTGATGACTCAACGTCTGCTTGCTGTTCCATTGAGTAAAGCTGGCAGTCTGTCGGATTTAGAACGGTTTGCGCTCCGATGTAAG
>Ga0170475_108081561_pt1 | contig 10890 bp, 14 predicted proteins | sample Soicark_Litter_5_FD_111474 | JGI IMG/M metagenome (GOLD analysis project Ga0170475, IMG submission 111474) | Avena fatua rhizosphere microbial communities from Hopland, California, USA. Combined Assembly of 48 SPs | reverse complement strand
TGAGAGGCACCGGAGTTCCAAGAGCACCGGGTGTTATCGACGTTCCAAGAGTGTCGACTAACACAGCCTCTTTTATTTTTGTTTTCGCAGAGAAAACTCCTTCTATAATGAAGGGCGTAAGCTTGGCGATTCAAAGAGTCCCTGAGAGAATTCGATAGAATTCACTTACGTCCTCCCTCTATTTTTTTTGTTGCCAATCTGCGAGTAAAGATAAGGAGACCTCTAATGTTCGGAAACAGGTCATTTCTCGTAAAAGTGATAAAGGACGACGATGGCACAAAGCGCACTTACAGTTCTCAGAAGCATACCGACTACGAGAAAATCATCAAGAAGATCACCGAAAGCGCGATCACCGTCATCATCATCTATTTCACAGCCTCTGCACTTCGCGGAGCCTTTCTTGCCCTTGTAAGAGCAAGAGTCAACCCCTTCTAATGTTCATCAAAATAGTGATCTTCAAGCTCATTACCTACCTCGCAATCTGGAGATTGGCCAAGTGGGCGTCGAAGCAATAATCTAACTTTTTGCTCGCAGAAAAAACTTCTTGTATAATGAGGTGGACGCCACACACTCGTGGAGTTCCTGATAGACCATACTATCAACCTCACCCTTTATTTTTTTTGAGAGGGGGCGAATGGTTGTAGAGTTAAACGAAGCGAATGCAGACGACATGTGCATTACAAGAAATCCTCGTATTGGGAAAGTACATCGATTTCTTGAGGCGTGGCGCCTTGGTCGAAAAGATTGTTTTCCTATTTGTTGCATTCTTCGTTTCGCTATCCAAGATGCTCTAGACGATGGTAAAACCATACCATTCAGTTCTGGTCAAGCGGTTCGTAGGGGTGGTTTTTACGATCATCCTCAGGCAAAGTGTGTTTTTATTCCTTGTAATATTTTCCATCATCAGACAATAGGATATTGGGAGGACTATGAGTCAAGGAAATCCAAAGCGAGGGAGAAAAAATAAGGGAATCGCAAATGCAGAGAAGATTCGTAAGCGTGAGGAGGCTGAGGCGCGTAACGCGTTAACTCCACCAGAGCGGACACGAGATTATCGTCGTCGTATGGAAGGAACCTAATGTACGTAGTGATTAATCGAGGACGTAGATATGGCTTCACGAACTTTCTCGGCGACGTTGTCATGACTCTCGTCACTAGCGGGCTGTGGTTGATCTGGATCTTTGTCCGTGAAATTCGAAGGAGAGGTAATTACGTATGCTAACCGGAGTAATCTCTGGAGTAGCTCGTCAAGCACATAATCTAAAGTTCTTGGCGAACGAACACTCCACTACTATTCTCACCGGTTTGGGAGTTGGAGGAACTGCTGCGACTGCATATTTGACGGGTCGCGCATCGTTTAAGGCAGCTCGGATCATTGATCGCGAAGAAAGAGGTCGTTTGATCCAGCTACGAGATCCTGAGTCGGCGGGAGCGTTCAGTCCATCGCTAAGAACAGGTGAGAAGTTCAAGATGACTTGGAAGCTATATTTGCCGCCTTTTGCTGTGGGTGTCAGTACGATCACCTGCATCATTACAGCAAACAAGATCTCCTCCAGCAAGATTGCTGCTCTGGCTGTAGCTTCCGGAATCTCTGAACGAGCTCTGCAGGAATATAAGGACAAAGTATTCGACAAGATGGGCCCAAATGAGTCACGGAAGCTTCGTGATGAAATGGCACAGGATCGAGTTGATCGCAATCCTCCCAAACAGGGAGAGGTGATCATTGCCGGAACGGGAGACGTTCTCTTCCATGATGCTCACAGTGGTCGATATTTTACGAGCACTGTTGAGAAGGTGAGGGCGGCAGAGAACAAGATCAATCACGATCTACTTGATCAGATGGGTTGCAGTCTAAGCGAGTTTTACGACGAGATTGGATTGCCCCCATCCAATTACAGCGATTCTGTTGGATGGAACGGAGGAGATCGAGTTGAGATTGATTTCTCCACGACTCTCGCGTCGGACAACAGACCGTGCATTGTGATCGACTTCCCGCATCCTCCGAAAATGGATTACGTGAGACATACGTATGGCTGAAGAGATTCGTGGGAAAACTGGGTCCACCAATGGCCCCGAGGGTGCTGTGAGTGAAAGAATCTGGGAAAGTTCCGAACCTCTTCCTGAACAAAAGCGATGGAAGATGTCGTTTCGAGACGAGAAGTCATACGCCGAAGCAGAATCTGACTCGTTAAGGTCGGTAGTTCGTGCCATGTGGTGGATGTGGAGTAGGCGTAAGCGATCTCGGTGGGCGAAAATCCGGGATAAGTGGTACTTGAACAATCCGTTCTAGTCTTGAGAGCTAGTATAGGGTAGGTAGCTGAGCGGGATGTCAGCGGCCATGTTTAGAATCAGAGATATGTGGAGCATAGCGTTACCCGGGCACATAAAACTGAGGGATGGTGACTTGACCACGGCGACGGCATGGACTCGTGGCTACCCTATATTAGCTCTTAATCCTTGAGGGACGCCTCAAGTCGTTGATGGATGATAGCCGCCATCAGCGATGTTGCTCTCGGGGGTAGCGGGTCGGCTCCGTTACTCCCCGAGTTTCCTTAGAGAGATAGTTATAAGTAATTTGATGAAGGATAGGTGTGCGAAGAGTAGCTAGGGCTTGGCGAAATAGTCCAGTAAGATCCTTAGAGGCATCTATCCTTCATCAAGGGTTGATACGAAAGGAACAAGTGCTTAAACGGACGATTGTGTATGACGATTACGAAGGTAATGAAGTTACCGAAGATTACTACTTTCACCTTTCACAGGCTGAATTAGTCGAGATCGAGCTGAGCCAAAAGGGTGGTTTGGCTCAAATGTTGGAGAAAATCATCGCCGACGAAGATGGCGCCATGATCATTAGGGAATTCAAAAAGATCATCTTGGCTGCCTACGGTGTACGTTCGGACGATGGTAAGCGGTTCATGAAAAGTCAGCAGCTGCGCGAAGAGTTCGAAGCAACCGAAGCTTATTCAACTCTTTTTATCGAACTCGTTACTGACGCTGAAGCTGCGGCTGATTTTGTTAATGGAATCGTTCCGACTAAGCTAGCCGAACAGGCTCAGTCTGTTGTTAAGGACAGGGCTGCTCTAAGTGCTGCTCCGGATCCAGTAGATGATATTCCTCCAACACCACCGTCCGATCCAGAAGTAATCAGTAGGCTCGACCTGGTTAACATGGAGAAGTCCGAATTCGAAGCTGTTCAAGGACGTATCTCTAAGGGGGAGGTTGTACTCGGCGAATGATATCGCAAGTAAAACCTTGCGTATAATAGAAGCCCTACTATTTTTTTAGGAGGCCGAATGACTTTCGGTACTGTTAAGCTAGGCGCACACATTCTCGGAGCCCTCGGAGTTACGAAGATTGTTGGCGACATTATCACCAGGAACACAATTGTCGAAACCACATTCGATCTTATTCGGGTGCGGTGTGGCAGTCTCGTGATCGGGTCACTCGTCGCCGAACACGCTTCGCAACACGTCGAGGACCGTGCTAATCAGGTTTACGCCTGGTACACAAAGAACCGAAACGACACCCCACCTTCTGCATAAACGGGGTAATAAAAGCTAGAGATCAGAACACGGTCTTTAGCTTTTTCCATTTTCTCGATTAAGGAAAAGATGAACGAACCTGATTTTCCGCCAAACAGCAACGCAAGTAAAAGTCCAGCTAAAAATATTCAACGAGTCACTTCTGGTGAGCCAACTCGCAGGAAAAAATCGCTTCGTAAGCAATTTACAGAGACATTCATTGCTGGCGACGCGAGATCTTCGGTAAGATATGTTGTTCTAGACATTATGATCCCTGCAGCTAGAGATATGGTGCTTGATTCAGGACTCGGATTTCTGGAAAAGCTAATGGTGGGGGAATCTCGTCGTCGAGGATCAACCCCACCTCTATCTGGGGCAACTGGTTATGTAGATTATCGTCGCGTAGGTGGAGGTATTGCCTCCGCGATGGGCAATAGATTTGTTGGTCCACAAAGAGTAGCGAATCGTCAATCGCGTCTTGCTCATAATTTCGACGATATTGTAATTGAGTCTAGAGCGGAAGCTGAAATGGTAATCGATCAGCTTATGGAGGTGGTTAGTCGTTATGGGTCGGCAACCGTCGCAGATCTATACGAGCTTGTGGGTCTTCCCACGAATCATACCGATAATAGGTGGGGTTGGACGAACCTTCTCGGGGCTGGCGTCACTCGAATTCGCAATGGGTTTCTCTTGGATCTCCCAGACCCGCATCCGATAGACTAAACCAAGTAGGAGTGTAGTTGTTTGACTCGTGACCTAGACATCAAGGAGTTTGCTCAACGCGTAGAACGTCTATGTGATTTCTTCATAGTTAAGATGAAAGACGAAAATAACGGGAAATCAAGCGATATTAAAGTTATTGAAGATCTGAAGGAAGATGCTGCAGATATTCAGTGCGATAAGGTTCCAATAGTAAGTACCGTACTTGAAGGTCTTGACAGTTATATTCGTGGTGCTTCAGGACTTCAAGCAGCAAATACATAAGGAGTAACAAATGAATCTCGTCCCAGTGGCGGTCGGAAGACAAATCGCCCGCTCCGCATTGCACTTGCAAAAGAGCTCTCCAGAAGTTCTTTTCGGAGTAGGTGTTGTTGGTATGGTGGGAAGTACAGTGCTTGCCTGCCGTGCTACGCTGAAGGTAGACACTGTTCTGGATGAAGCTCAAAAGAAGATTGCCATGACCGATCAGGTGATCGTCAATCATCCAGAAGAGTATAATGAAAAGGATCGCCGCAAGGACGTCACTGTAATTCGTGTCCAAACGGGTATTCGGATTGTTAGGCTTTATGCTCCAGCGATTATTATCGGTGGTATTTCGATTGCAGCTCTTACTCGCTCTCATACTATTCTAAAATCGCGTAACGTTGCTTTGACGGCAGCTTACGGAGCCTTGGACAAGGGCTTCCGGGAGTACAGATCTCGTGTAGTTAACAAGTACGGCGAAGAGGAAGATCGTAACTTCAGATATGGCACCCGAGAAGAAGTAGTTGTAGACGATCAGGGTAAAAGAACGGTTACCCGGGTACAGGTCGATGACAAACCCTCGATTTACGCTCGTTTCTTTGACGAAGGATGTCAATCTTGGCAACCTGAGCCTGAGTACAACCTGTTCTTTATTCAGTGTCAACAGCAGTATTTGAACGATCGACTTCACGCTAATGGCCATGTCTTTTTGAATGAAGCGTACGATCTACTTGGAATCCCTCGTAGTAAAGAGGGTGCTGTTGTTGGTTGGATTCGAACAAAGGATGGAAGTACAGATAACTACGTCGACTTCGGTGTCTTCGACGGTACAACTTCTACTGCCCGAGATTTCGTCAACGGATACAATGGATCGATCTTGCTTGATTTCAACGTTGACGGCGTAATCTGGGATAAAATTTAAAGAAAGGAAATCGTCAATGGCAATCGATGTAGTAGCAAACGAAGTTGCCGCCAATCTCGAAGAAGTGGCTGCGGCAACAAGAGGCATTAATACACAAGCGGTTGGAGCTTTCACGGGCGGAGTTGCATTTGGAGCTTTGCTTGGTTTCTTCTTCGGTTATCGTTTCAACACTGAGAAGATCAAGGCTGAAGCATTCAAGGATAGTCAAGAAGAAGTTTCGAAGATTCGGGAAGCATATAGAGAAGAATATAGTCGTGGTAGTGACGAGCCCGTGCCTGAAGGAGGAAGAGTTCAACACACTATGCGGGTTAAGCCGTCGGTCGAAGAGATCGTCGAGCAGCGAGGATATTCCACACGTGTTGAGAATGAAGAACGTCCGCTTCGTCCACCCGTACCGATCTCTCCAACGCCAGAACGCGAACAGGTAGTCGTTACTCCTCCCGTGGTTTTTCCTCCGAGGGACACATCTGATACCGAACAAGTTACGGAAAGAGCCCAGTGGAACTGGGCGAGAGAAAAATCTCAGAGAACGCCTAACTTTCCGTACATTATTCACGAAAACGAATTCGGAGAATCGGAGTTGGGATACAACCAGACTACGTATACATATTATGCAGTGGATAATGTACTTGTTGATACGGATGATAAACCACTGGATAACGTGAACACTGTCGTTGGTCTTGGTAATCTCAGATTCGGTTACGGTAGTCAAGATGAGGACGTCGTGCATGTTCGCAACGACAGAATCCAGCTCGAGATGGAGATTACTCGAGTGCCTAGAAGTTATGCTGAAGATGTTATGGGGCTAGATCCAAGTGACGAACATTGACCACGCATATTTCGATTGGCTAGTTTCACAAATTAACGTTCCCCCTAGTAAATCGTATCTTGATTTGTTCGGACGAATGCATGAATTCGAATTCATTTCGATCGTTCCGAATGATGATAATCGCGTTTTGGATGGTCGAAATTTAAGATACGAATTCTTTGGTGATTCGTTACATAGTGGATCTTTGGATCCTGAAAAAATTTCATTTCTAGAAGTACTTGTAGCCCTTAGTCGAAGATTGGCATTTACTGATGGCGGACATCCAGGCACATGTGCGTGGCAACTTGTTAAGAATCTCAAACTGGGTAGAATGCGCGATCCGCTAACAGAGGGGCAAATCCTGAAAGTTGATAAACTTCTCGAAGATGTTGTAATGCGAAGGTATTCGAGAAGCGGCGAGGGGGGATTCTTTCCACTAAATGATCCTAGAGAAGATCAGACAAAATGCGAAATCTGGCGTCAGATGAACGCCTACGTTAATGAAAGAGTGGGAACGTGATCTCTCTCTCCTAGATCCCGAGAGAGAGTGGTGATTTGATTGAAGATGGATTTTTATCAGATCCGCTCTACAGAAACAAAAGACAAGACGGCCATGGAAGTATATCCAGACTTTCTTGTCGGACGTTCCCAGGATCTGATGGTACAGGGCAAAGCCTTTTATGCTATTTGGGATGAAGTAAAAGGTCTTTGGTCTCGCGACGAATACGATGTTCAAAGGTTAGTGGACGAACAACTAGAAGCTAACGCCGCTAATTTGAAACGAGAAACTGGATTGAATTATATCACCAAGTCGATGCGTTCATTTCAGAGTAATTCTTGGTCTCGTTTCAGAAAATTCCTGCAGAACATCAGCGACAGCAATCACCCGCTTGACTCGAAAGTTATATTCGCCAACAGTAACGTAAAGAAAACTGATTACGCGAGTAAGAAACTACCCTATGCGATAGCCGAGGGTGACATTTCAGCGTGGGATGAATTGGTAGGAACGTTATATTCTGTAGAAGAACGAGCGAAGATCGAATGGGCTATCGGATCCATTGTGGCTGGAGATTCAAAGAATATCCAGAAGTTCTTTGTCTTCTATGGTCCTGCTGGATCCGGTAAGTCTACCATTCTGAACATCATTCAGAAGTTGTTCGAAGGTTACACTACCACTTTCGACGGTAAGGCTTTAGGTCGTTCGGACAGCACTTTCTCCACAGAAGCATTCAAAAACAATCCGCTTGTGGCCATTCAACACGACGGTGATCTATCAAAGCTCGAAGATAACACTCGTTTGAATTCAATTGTCTCCCACGAGCAAATGATGATGAACGAGAAGTACAAGCCGAGTTACACCGCAAAATCACAAGCACTTTTATTCATGGGAACAAATCAACCCGTGAAGATTACCGATGCAAAATCTGGAATCATAAGGCGCTTGATTGATATTCACCCAACGGGAATACGTATTCCTGTTCGGCATTACACCGCGTTAGTAAATCAAGCGGAACAAGAGCTGGGTGCGATTGCCGCTCATTGTTTGACGGTATATTTAGAGATGGGTAAGAATGTCTACAACGGATATCGTCCGTTGGAGATGATGTTACAGACGGACGTCTTCTTCAATTTCATCGAGGCGTACTATGACATATTCAAGACGCAAAACTATACGACTTTGAAGCAGGCGTACGGTCTGTACAAGGAATTTTGCATGGAGAGTGGAATCGATCATCCTCTTCCACAATATAAGATGCGCGAAGAACTCCGTAATTATTTTGAAGAATTTCATGATCGAGGTGAAGTGAATGGAGAAAGAGTTCGTAGTTTGTATGAACAATTCAATGCAGAGAAGTTCAAAGTTCCGAAAGACACCGAGGGAGACCTTCCAGCTTACAGTTTAGTTATTGACGAGAAAGAATCTCTACTTGAGGCCATGTTTTCGTACCAGCCTGCGCAGTTGGCGACTAAAGATGAGGTTCCAGCTCAAAAGTGGGCTAAAGTCAAGACTATACTTTCAGATATTGACACTTCGGAATTACACTATCTGAAGGTACCAGAAAATCACATCGTAATCGACTTCGATTTAAAGCCCGTAAATGGACAATCCGCCATTGAACGAAATCTTGAAGCAGCCAGTGGTTGGGTCGCCACCTACGCTGAACTTAGTAAATCTGGAGATGGCGTCCATCTACACTACAACTATGACGGGGACGTAAGAGAACTGGCTAATATATATTCGGATGGAATTGAAGTCAAGGTCTTTGCGGGTGATGCGTCTCTTCGACGAAGATTCTCTAGATGTAACTCTATTCCCGTTGCTACGATAAATAGCGGTCTGCCGCTCAAGAAAAAGAAAGAGAAGATGCTCAAGAATCAGACCATTACGACTGAAAAAGGTCTTAGAGAGCTGATTGAGCGAAATTTACGGAAAGAAATTCATCCGGGAACCAAACCATCGGTTGATTTCATAGCACATATTCTCGAAGAAGCGTACGAAGACAAACTGAAATTCGATGTTACAGATTTGCGTCCTCGTATTTTAGCTTTTGCCAATAACAGCTCGAACCAAGCGGGCGTGTGTTTGAAGATCGTGCAGAAGATGCGCTTTCAATCAGAACCAGAGATTGAACCCGATCATGAGGTAGAACTACACGACGAACGGATGGTTATATTCGACGTCGAAGTCTATCCGAATCTCTTTCTCATCTGTTGGAAGTACATGGGAGATGATACGGTTGTTCGGATGATCAACCCTTCGCGCGAAGAAGTCGAGAACTTGGTAAAGTTGAAACTCGTGGGTTTCTATAATCGTCGATTCGACAACCATATTCTCTACGCTGCAATTCTAGGTCACACTGTTCCACAGTTGTATGATCTGACACGAAAAATCGTAGTCGACAACAATCGGAACTCATTGTTCGCGCAAGCGTATAATCTCTCATATGCTGATGTGTGGGATTTTAGCTCCGTTAAGCAGAGCTTGAAGAAATTCGAGATCGATCTCGGTATTCATCATATGGAAATCGATTTACCGTTGGATGAACCGGTAGATGAAAAAGATTGGCCGCGCGTAATCGAATATTGTGTCAACGATGTTCGAGCGACAGAAGCGGTGTTGGAGGATCGTTGGCAAGATTTCGTTGCTCGGCAAATTCTAGCTGAACTTAGTGGCTTAACGGTTAATGACACGACACAAAGACATACTGCGAAGATCATATTTGGTGAAGATAAGAATCCGCAGCATAATTTCGTCTATACCGATCTAAGTAAGGAGTTCGATGGATACGAATTTGACGCCGGTAAAAGCTGGTACCGAGATGAAAATCCAGGAGAAGGAGGTTATGTCTACGCCGAACCGGGGATGTACTCGGATGTGGCTCTTCTGGATGTTGCTTCGATGCACCCGACTACCATTGAGATCCTAAATCTGTTTGGACCGTATACCAGTAAGTTCACGGATCTCAAAGAAGCTCGTATGGCGATCAAACGCGGAGACTTCGCGTCTGCTCGAAAGATGCTCGACGGTCGGTTGATTCCATATTTAAAGAACGAAGATGGTGCCGATAAACTGGCCTACGCTTTGAAAATAGTTATCAACATCGTGTATGGTTTGACGTCAGCTCAATTCCCTAATCCATTTAAGGACAATCGAAACAGGGATAACATCGTCGCCAAACGCGGCGCTCTGTACATGATCGACCTGAAACACGATATTCAAGACATAGGCGGTCGAGTCGTACACATCAAGACTGACTCGGTGAAGATCCCCAACGTTACAAAGAAGGATATCGACTTCGTCACGAAGCACGGTAAGCGGTATGGTTATGACTTCGAGCATGAAATCACGTACGATAAGCTCTGTCTCGTCAACGACGCAGTCTATATTGCTCGTAAGAATGGTAGCTGGACTGCTGTTGGATCTCAGTTCCAACATCCATATATCTTCAAGACATTGTTCTCGGGCGAACCGATTACTTTTGAGGATCTCTGCGAGAGTAAGAACGTGATGCAGGGGACAATGTATAGCGATCCAAAGGAGTGGGTTAAGGGTGAAGAAGTTTCTTATCGGAACATGCGTCATCTTGGCCGGTCTGGGAGGTTTGTTCCTGTACAAGAAGGAGGGGGAACCCTCTATCGGGTAAAAGAAGATAAGTACTATGCTGTATCTGGCACTAAAGGTTATCGCTGGATCGAAGCTGAAATCGCTGTAACTATACCCGATCTCAAGGTAGACATGTCATATTTCGAAGCCTTGAGAGATGAAGCTGTGAAAACTATTGAGGCTTTTGGATCCTTTCAAGATTTTGTAAGTTAGGAGAACAAAAGTGAACATCACTCGGTGCGACAATCATCCTGAAGTAGATGCTGAGGTTACGATTTCTATTAGTCTTGTGACTCTTGGCGGGCGGTCCACAGACTTACCCGATTCTCAAAAAAAGTACAGAGATCTGTGCCCGGAATGTCGAGTTCTTGTTCTAGGTGACAAGGAAGCTGTTGACGAAAACGCGACCACTAGAGTACGTAGCGCTCAACAGCCTAATCAACCCTCCGGAAATCAACCTAATCCACCCGGTTGAGTTCGAATAAAGATTCTTAAACTAGGAGAGGAATAATTATGCTTACGTATAATCAACTCAGATTTCTTGCCGGATCTCTTGCTGTTATAGATATTG
>Ga0170475_106656576_pt1 | contig 10893 bp, 9 predicted proteins | sample Soicark_Litter_5_FD_111474 | JGI IMG/M metagenome (GOLD analysis project Ga0170475, IMG submission 111474) | Avena fatua rhizosphere microbial communities from Hopland, California, USA. Combined Assembly of 48 SPs | reverse complement strand
TGCTTTTGTTTGCTCCCAGGCTGTTTCCAGGTGTGTGCTCCAGCGCTTGCAGTCAACTTGTGGGAACATCTCGGGCTGATTAGTCCTATTGGTTGAAGTCCCAAGGTATGCCCAGATCAGCAGATTGATGGAATATGCAGACTATTTGATATATGAACGGTATTTTTGTGGTATCGCAGACAATACATCTGGTTTGAATGGTGCAGGTGTGGCATCTAGCGCTGCTAGAAAGTGGTGAATCGCTTTTTCTTCATTTTTGGTTGAGGGGGCATCGTAGATTTGAGCTAATTTCAAGTTCTCCTCTGCTGCGTGTTCGGGCCACAATTTGATCTTCAGCGTCAATGCAGCAATTGCGAGTTCAGGGTCGGGAAGCCGCATGCCGAGCTGGTAAGCTGTGTGTAATAGATCAGCGTCTGATACGCCTTCTTCTATCATCCTGTGTGCCAGTAGTGCCGCCTCTGCTTCGTGGCTGGACCGGGCCAATAGTGTTACTTCCAAAGTTCGAACAGACGGCATCCGTGGCTGTATGCTCTTGGCTCTTTCAAGGAACTCTGCGGCTTTATAGTAATTTTTTGCTTGAATTTCACCACGCGCGGCATTGGTAAGTAGTGCAACTACGTAGGGGCGTGATTCAAGTATTGATTCCCAAATCCAAGTGGCATTTTTCCAATCACCCCATTGTGCCAATGCGTCGGCAACCATTGGCGTTATCTTTCTGTAATGCGGGTTGATTGCAATGCCTTCCTTTATCGAGCTCAACATCTCGGTCTTTGCTTGTATCCATTTTTCATCGTTTGGATCTTGGGACTTTCCAATCATGAGTGCAATTTTGACTGCGTGCACAATCTTGAACTCACACATGATGGCCTTTTGTGCGATCACCAAAGCCAATAGGGTACATGCTCCTATCGCGGCAATGTAATAGTTCAATTTGTTGTTGCCCCAATGCCATGCTCTGAATAGAGGTCTTTGTTCAATAGGCAGACGAATATCGGATGCAGCCAAAATTGACAAGCACAATGCAAACAATGCGCCGGTAGTTGCCATGCGCCACGGAAAACCAGCGTTGCTGACTAGCAAAAAAACCAGCAGGCTTGCCAGCGTGAAGGCTCGCGTAGGAGCCTCCAATTGCCCGGCTTCTGATTTATCTTTCCATGTTGTGTAAGCGGCCTTCAGTAAATAGGCAAAAAGGCCGACAAGGCAAATGCAGCCCATGAGGCCATATTCTGCTATCAACTGAAAAAACTCGTTGTGCACATAGTAATCGGTCTCTATTTGGTTGCCCGGCTCTTGAAACAAAGGGGCATGGACTTCCCAGGCGCCGGCACCAACTCCAAATACAGGGTTGGCCTTCACCATTTTCCAGGTTGCTTTCCAGATGACAGCACGTGTTGAAAAAGACCCCTCTGTGTACTCGGCAGATTGGGTCATCAGCATGGTACGTTTAATTGCACGCTCCAGTGCACTTACGGGAGCAGTGCTTTCCTGTATCAATATGGGATTGGTGGTTTTGATAGATCCCAAAATTCCAATGGTGCAGATGAATAGTATCGCCAGAGCAATGCAGTGCTTGGTGTGCCAACCACTTGAAACCATCTGTTTGCGATACAGATATATCAAAGTCGGCAGTAAAAAAAATAAAATTACTGCACCCACTAACGCTGACCTTGTGCCCGCCATCATTAGCGAAACAAAATTAAAAGCGAGTGAAAAAGTGAGAAGAAAAACAGAGGTTTTGTCGCGGACTTTTGTCAGTAAAAGCGTGGAAAAAGGAAAAGTGCAAACAATGAATTCCCCAAAGAAATTTCGATTCACAAAAGTCGACGCGGGGGTTCGGCCTTGTGCAAAAAACGAAAAATCAACCCAGAACTGTAGGGCCGTCCATAAGGCCGCCATGACCGCTCCGACATGAAGGCCCCAAACCAAATGCGTGATGTTTGTGCGGGAGTTGAAATTGATCCCGAGGAGCAAGATCAAAGAAAACACAAACCACCGGACGGCTTCCACACCAGCAAGAAACGTATGTGACCAAGTCATGCTGCCCAGCGCATAAAGCATCAGCGTGACAGGCATCACGACAATCGCATGCATGTAGACTCGTTCGTTGTTTTTGCGCAAGTTCCATAAATAGAGCAGAGTTGCGCTCAAGGAAAAGAAAGAAATCAGAATTGATTTCAATGTGTCTTGCAGCGGCGCTTCACCCCAATAGCCGATTGTTGGTGCCAGCGCCATCATTGCACTAATCAGTAGTGCGGATTGATTTTCCTTGGAGGTCGTCATTTAAAATTGAGAGCGGCCGGATATTCTTGTAAGAATACGAAGGTCAGCACCAACTTGGCTTATAGATTGAAATTGGAGGGTTACAGATTGCGAGAGTTCCTCCAAAGGCCCGAATTGGGCTATGCCAAGTCCTTGGCCCAAGAGTTTGGGGGCCATATATAAAAGAAATTCGTCTGCCAAGCACTCGCGTACCAAAGCCCCATTGAGTGTTTTGCCGGCTTCAACATGTACCTCATTGATTTCGCGTTGGGCCAGATCGCGTAGCATGGCAGTAAGATCCACTTTGCCATTGGCTCCTGGAATGCACACAACGGTAGCCCCCTTTGCTTCCAGGCTTGCTTCTTTTGCCTTATCGTGAACTGCGGTATAGATGATAATTGAGCGGCCGGCCGTGAAAATCGCAGCATCTAATGGTGTGTGCAATTGGCTGTCCACCACTATCAGGTGAGGTTGACGTTTCGTTGGAACTAAGCGCACATCCAGTCGAGGATTGTCCTGCATGATTGTGCCAATGCCCGTAAGCACAGCGCATGCCCTGGCTCGCCACGCATGTCCATCCACCCGCGCTTCATCGCTAGTGATCCATTGGCTTTTTCCATTGTTCAATGCCGTGATGCCATCCAGTGAAGATGCTGACTTGATACGTACCCAAGGAGTTTGGCGCAGCATGCGGCTGAAAAAGCCGATATTTAGATCGCGGGATTGCTCTGCACCCAGGCCTGTTTCGACAACTACGCCGGCTGCCCGCAATCGGGCAAATCCTCGACCCGAAACAGCAGGATTAGGGTCTTCCAGGGATGCAACGATCTTGCTTATGCCTGCAGCAATCAACGCATCACAGCATGGGCCGGTTCTACCCTTGTGTGAACATGGCTCAAGTGTTACGTATGCAGTGGCACCTGCGACGTTATGACCGCTGGCATGCGCATCACGCAATGCCATAATCTCTGCATGCTCTTCACCGGCACGTTGCGTGTGACCTTGCCCCAGTAGTTGCCCGCTATTGCCAATAATGACGCAACCGACTCTGGGATTAGGGGAGGTTAGCGTAAGTCCTTTGGCCGCAAGCGTCAACGCTTGCGCCATCAGGTGCTCATCATCATGCATTGCCAGTCAGTTCAAGTAGGCAATTGAATTGACTATTTCCAGCACTGGTCACGCGGGATGGAGCCAGTTACACCACGGATTCCCGTAGATGTCAGCGTGAACATGCCGCATCCATCATTGGCCGCAGGCCCACCTTGAATGGGAGCCATTGTCAAAGTATATGCGCTTGCTGTGACCGTGAATGTTGGAGAACCCAGGGTTGCAATGGACGTATTGAGCTGGTATATCGCCGACCCATCTGCAGGTGACCTGGTCAAGCTTGACGGCATGCCATTGGTGGCGTCGGCTACGCTGTTTCCGCTTCGATCCTGTTGAAAGCTGTCATTGGCAGAGTAATACCGCTGCATGAACTGCGCAGCCTGCGTCAATTGGGTCCTGGCGTCGGCTCGCCTGGCTCGCGCAATATACGAAGAGTACGCCGGAAAGGCAATACTTGCCAGAATGCCAACGATGGCCACTGTGATCATGAGTTCGATCAGTGTAAATCCATTTGCGTGTTTTCGATATCTGGTCATTGGTGCATGCATATATAAATCTCCTTCTGTGCCGTACATTGGTTTCTTCATGACCGAAGTGTGAAAAAAGCCCACCATACGCAAACCCTCTTAGAAATCTCTGAGACTATTTTTTAACTGCCGCACTGCCAGTATCCACTATCCAAATTTCAGACGCGTGCTCCTGGCCAGTAAAATTAGTTTTACTGGTTCTGAAGCGTATCTTGGCTCCTGGTTTGAGGGACTCCAATTTCACTGGTTCTTTGTTTGACGCGCTATGTATGGTTAGTGATGCCGGTGAAAGTGCATATGACATCCCATTCACGGTAATTGTCTTCTTCCCAATATTCACCGCCTCTAATGTGCCACCGCGGTCAATGATTCCTGTTGTGGCATTGTTGTTGGTGCTGGGAGCTGGCGCATTAGTTGCCCGTATTGCAAACGCACCTTGGCAAATTGCAATCAGGGCTATACCTACGACGAATTGTTTGGATAAGGAGTGCATACAAATCTTTCGAAATGATTTTCAAAATTTACTGATACAAGAATAGCTGACGCCATGTTCTTTTTGGTTGCGCAGCCGGGCTTGGAGTAAGAGGCAGGCAGGTTGCTATATCGACGTCTTCCAGGCAAATAACGGTGTTGTTAGGTCCAAATGAGCAGCACGGAGGAGGAGTGGCGCCTCCTGCACTGGGGTCACCAGATGTATGTGTGATGGAATAGCTCTTCCCATTGGATAAATAGGGTACTGGACTGCTGGACAGCACACTGCCAAATGATCTATTGTCGGTTTGAGCCGAATCAGGGTTTGTGGAAAAATGGTAGCTGCTGCCACCTGGGCTGCAAGGGACGCTGCTTGGAATATTGGCATTAACCAAAATTCTTCCCCCGATTGATTTGGTGGGTTGGACATTCACTCGTGCGCCAGTAAGCGATGGACTGGCCATGGAAAGGTCTATATACCAGCCTTTTTGAGTGGTGTAATTAACAGGAGTCGGTGCCGCCGAAAGGCTCTCCATTTGCAAGCTGCTGCGCAAGGGAGTTGGCAGTGTTGATAATGGGGTGTCTTTCAGGGCATAAATTGTTTGAACCTGGGTCGTGGACACGTCAGATACACCTAGATATTCACCAGTGCCCACTACAACCAACCGATCTCCTGTCGCGTTGTTGCTCAGTACTGGAGCGGTGGTAATAGGCTGTGCCACACCAGAACCATCTGCAAGCTGCGCAAATTTAGTAGCAGACCATGCAGTGGAACTGGCGCCTGTCAAATCGAAACGCCAGACATTGCCTTTTAAGTCTCCCCCATAGAGATTTTCTACAATACCAAAGGCATTAATATATGGTGTGATTTGTGCAAGACCGCAAGGGTTTGTCGTCGCTGTTGCATTGCAGCCAGTTGTGGGAATGTCCTTGATCAAGTCACCAGTTTTGGGATTCAATAAACACATGTCCTAAACCATCGCCACCACTGTCACCAGCGTTTGTTCCATTGTTGTAACCAGAGGTTACCAGTACTACCCAGCCTTCTGCCTGGGTTTTTACAATCACCGGTTTTTCAAATGAATATCCGGTGTTAAGCGTAGCTGAATTGCGTGCCGTTGAATCTTGTACACTATTGGGGAATTCCCACAGCACTTTGCTTTTGGCATCTACTTCACTCGTTGCCGCCGGATTTGTGACATCCAGTGCATAGTATCCACGTCCGCCCTTCGCCAGTCCACCTACCAAAATGCTGCGCCAATCACCCCCAGTGGATATGCCATGGATGTTATTGAAATCGACATCTGCAGTTGCTGGTGTGCCATCAACATAGTATTTGTGAGAAAAGCCTGATTTCGAACTCAAATTGTTCAGGCTCCCCATGAGCAAGTTGGGTATATAGGCCCAGGATTCCGCACCTGTTGAGGCTACCAAAGCATGGAGCATGCCATCATTTGCGCCTTGAAACAACACGCGTGTCCGGAGGGCGTTGGCAGTTTTGAATGCGGCATAGCCCGTATCGGTATACGATTGACTTGGCTCTCGGACCAAAACAGGTTCTGCATTGATGGTGTCGCCTAGTAAATGGGCGCGTGGGCGATAGGTCACTGGTTCGCCACTGCGGTCACCACGCAAATAGGCCAACACTGCTGCACCATCGGTCGACGCAGGGGTGTTCAGAAGAGTTTGCTGAGCTGCACTGAGTTTGGTGGCAGTGCCCGCACTCGTCGGTTGAAATTGAATACCGCCAATACCGCCTACCGTATCAGTTGATGTGACAATATAGCGGCTGGCCGATGAACGGGGGTCAAGTTGTGTTGCAGCCGATCCAGCTCCCCACAACGGTGTTGGCGAAGGAATGCCAGTGAGGACGTCGATCGCATTGGCCAATACGTCGCCAGTCCACGTGCCCGAATTGTAGCTGGTTGTGTAAGACGCGTTGTCGGTGGCTGTCACATTCTGATTGGCAACCGCCACAGCAGCAGAGGAGCCAACCTTGGCCGTAATGTCATCAGAAATGGCTGTAATGGCATTTTGAAACGCGGTGGCATTGTTGGCAGGAATAGCCTTGTCTGTGCCGCCGTTGTAGGCCATGGCGTTCATAACAGACATTGCCAAAGGATTGGCTACAGTATCACCCAGGGCAACCACATAGGTCTGTATATCGTATTTGCCAGTAACAGAGCCCGTGCCGTCCTTGTTGGTAGAGGAGAAGCCCGTAACTGAAGTGGTGCGCAATGCGTTAGTGGCTGTGATGGCATCTGTGGCAGCTGTTCCAAAAGCGCCTGTCGTACAAGAGTTTGTTGTTGTACTCCAATTGCAGGTATTGGTGCGAGCCGCCGCTGAATACAGATTGCCCCCGGTGTCGCCGGTGGGCAGACCATCGGTAACCAACATGACAAAATTTTGCTGGCAGGTGTAGCCCACAGGGCTGGTATTGCCTGACAGACTGGTTGCAAAATAGGTCTTCGCATCCTGCAAAGTGCCATTCAAGGGCGTAAAAACAGCCCCATTTTTCACCTCGGAAGTGGCTCCGCTGGTCTCGTTTGCCAGCAGACTCTGAAGGTTGTTGTAATGGGTGGTGCCATCCACCTTGACAGCCTCGTTGAGCTTGCCCTTGCCAGTAATGTTGGAGATATAGCCCCAACCCCGGGGAATATAGAGCGACCTTGATATATTGTTAGGCGATGCTCCAAAGTTGCCAGGAATATAGCCCGCATCGGTTGGTGTCAAAGTGCTTGAGAACCAGGAGCTGCTGAAGTCCGCCGAATTATTCCAAGTGTTCACCGTTGTACTATGGTTCAGGTACCAGTCGTATTGGGTTGGATTGTTGGTGTTATGTGCCGGAGCCCAGGCCTGATTGATTGCAGGTGCGCCGCTGTATGATCCATAGTACAGTACATCAACTACGTCAAAATCATCAGATGATTTTTCAAACGTTATATATGGTCCGGTTCCTGCAAGAGCCCCCGTTAGAGGCTGTGGATTGGCGATGCATCTTAGTCCTCCCCCGGCAGTGGAGGTGCCAACGGTCGGTGGAGCACCATTGAATACACCGGCTACATAGCCTGTGCAGTTATTGGTGAAGACCATGCTTGTATTGCTGCCCAGATAGTAGGCATAGGTGCTGTTCAGTGTTGGCGGGTTACTGGTCATGCCGTATGTCATCAACCCCCAATTGAACGCAGTACGATAGGTGGTGACGGCGGATCGCATAACCGTACGTCCCGTATTGCCGCGTGTGAGTGGGTTGTCGCCCGAGACCATGACCCCATTCATCTGGGCATCCATAGACTGTGAGTTGTCATAAACTACCAGCACATTTGGCGTTACCAGGTTGGAAACTGCCATGGGTGCATTAGCAATGTCGGTAGACGCTGCATATACTACGCAACCAGCAGGACCAAATATCAGCGAAAGGCTGACACTCAAAACCTTTTTCCTATGCGTGAATCGAGTTTTTGCTTTCATGGTTTGACTCCTGGTGACGACTGGGTGTATTGAGTTGGAATATGCATCGGTTTCAAGAACGCTCGACTACAGGCGTATCTATGGCAATTCAAGTGTGGATTGAAGCCACACGACACTGCCTTGTGGACGGCCTGTGCCATCGGGGACTTCGGGACCAAAGCCGCGTGCAGTGATGACAAAGGATGTGGGTGCTTTGATGCCAGCACCCGTTTGGTTGACCAGCATTTCAATCACACATTCGGGCATGCGTTTGAAAGTGCTGGTGCCGCTCATCAACGTTGAAGGGAGCACGAGCGCAGTAGTTGCTGTCCCGCCAGCGTCCCAGGTGGTTGTACTACTCCACGCATTGGTACTCATTGCCACAATATTGCCGCTTGTTATTGTTGTGGCGTAGCTCGAGGCTTGTCCGGCATTGACTCTGGCTATGTCCGTGGCAGATGCTTCGCAATGGCGCAGGCCAATTTCAGCGGCTTGGTAGGCCAACTCTGATGTGCGCACGTTACCCGATATGTTTTCCGACGAACTTGCATTACGCAGGCTGGTGGTTGCAAGCAAAGACATGATGACCAACAAGATCAACGCAATGATGAGGACTACGCCGCGCTGGGCCCTTGCATCAGAACCATGCTGGCGACGTACAGTGCCGCGCGCACGAGGGTGCTTGAGTAAACTGGTTTCTAAGTATGGCATGGCTGAACGCTCAATAACGGCGATTTCGTAAAACGACTGTGGTGGAATAGGCTCGCCGCAGACGGTAGTCGGTTTGTGTGGTGATCAAGTTGCCTTGGCAATCGTAATAGCCACCTACCGTAAGATTTTGACCAACAGGATCGACACTGCGCACAACAATGCAAATTCGCACCGTCAAAACACGTCCCCAGTTTGTTGCAGCTGCAGAGGCGCTAGTGCCTGTTGCCTCAAGGTTAGCATCAGATGCCGATAGATAGCCCGCAATGGAGGCTGTGGTTTGGGTGCTGGTAGAGGCCACTGATCCATATTGGAATTGCATATCCTCCACGTTTTCCACCAAAGGTTGTGCGGTGCTACTTGCCCCTTTGCAGTAAAGGCTTGGTATGGTGGAGGAGGCGGGCGTCGCTATGTAAAAACGATTGTCTGCCACGGCAAACACCCCTGTGGTAGCCGTACCAGTGGGAAAAGTGGCTGTAACAGTGGGCAATGCAGTACCTAGACAGTCTGCCGCCACGCCGGTAGATGCTGCCGCCACCGTATCGTATCCATCAGCTTCGTAACTAACGGCAATGGAGTCCGGCAATGTTGTGGTGGTACCCGCACAGTTCAGCGCGGTCGTACTGGTTGCCGTGGTGACGTTGCTGAAAGTTCCATCACAGCCTCGTATGGCGAAATTCGACAACGTGTAGGTGTTAGGATTGAAGGTCGGCAATCCTGTCGTATACGAAGTGGTTCCACCACCGATATAGGTGGTTGTGAAAACGGGGTTGTGTGCGTAAACCGAACTGCGATTGGCTTGTAGCGGATTGGCCGCCGATAGACGAATTTGTTGTGACAATATTTTCAATGCAGCCTGGGCATCTTCATTCATCCTGGCATTCAAATCCGATGCTCTGCTAGATCCAGAAGCACCCAGGTAAGCTGATGTAGCAGCGATGGCAATGACCAAACCAATGGTCAGTGAGACCATTAGTTCGATCAGGGAAAATCCGCGTATGAAACGTGAACGCGAGGGGGGGCGTAGACCGGTCATGTCAGAGTCTCACGAAATTTTGAATCGGATGAAGAGACACCGAGGCTTGGGGTCTGTGTAGGTGCCAGTCACCTCCGCTGGACAATTGTCATTGCTGGCGTTGAGCGCAGCAAAGGCGCTTGGCTCTTGCCACACAATCCATATTTGTCCATAGGATGTTGCAGTGCAAGGCGTTGTATCGCATTTCATGATCATCCCACCGGCCGGCAATTCGCGATGGGCTGCACGCTTGGTATAGTTGGTATCCATCGTTGCCAATGTAGCTTCAGTGCAGCTTGGATAGGTACAGTCGGCAGGTGTTGTAGGGTAGTTTGTCGTGTTGTTTGTAAAGTTGCCATCGTAGCTAAGGCTGGTCGTGTAATTATCGGTGGCGAATGCATTGGGGTTGGCACGGATACGCTCAATGTGCTGGGCGGCCAGGGCTGTTGCAGTGGCCCTGTATGCTGACAGCTTGGGTAGTTGCACGGAGGAAGCAAGCATTCCGCCCAGGGCAAGCATGCCGAATGAGAGCAGCAATATGGCAATAAGCACCTCTATTAACGAGGCACCTGCTTGGTGTGTTTTTAATTTTATCATCGCATTACGGGCATGTGGTGACGGAGCCATCACCCTTGATTTGTCCACGCCCTCCTAAATTGACACACACGGTGCGTTGCGCAGCAGTGTCGAACAGGGGAGTGCTTCCAAATGTGAAGGGCGAAGTAGGGGCAGTTTTGAGTTGCCCGGTTGCTGTGAATTTGAACTTGGTGGGGCCGCTGCTTTCACTAATGGAATTAACCGACTGGATGGCGCTTTGCACCCGTAAGAGGGGTTCTCCAGCCGTGTAGTCTGAGCTGTTGTTCAAATCCTGGAAAATGATCCAGCCAGTTTCCCAGCCCGGTGTTGAAGCGGTTGCACAGGTAGGGGTTGTTGCTTCGGGGGAGTCGCTGCGACACATGACAATAACGCTTCCACGCCGGATAGCCTCACTGCGCGCAAAGCGTAAGTCTGACAGAAACGTGTTGACGGTGCTCTTCATATTACTGGAGCGAATAATGCTGGCGAATGATGGTGCCGCTAGTCGAACCAAAATAGCAGCAACAGCAATTGTCACCAACAGTTCAATTAACGTAAATCCGCGGAGTTTTTGCATAATTTTTAGTTTATGGCACTGCGCGGACAGTTGGGGCGCCACTGGATAAGCGGTTCCCTTTCTCGGATTGAAGGTAACGCGTGGCTCAGCGCCTCACCTCATCCACCAGCGTCTTGAAGTCATCAATGTCCTCAAAACTGCGGTAGACGCTGGCAAAGCGCACGTAGGCCACCTTGTCGAGCTTTTTCAGTTCGCGCATCACC
>Ga0170475_128237575_pt1 | contig 10895 bp, 8 predicted proteins | sample Soicark_Litter_5_FD_111474 | JGI IMG/M metagenome (GOLD analysis project Ga0170475, IMG submission 111474) | Avena fatua rhizosphere microbial communities from Hopland, California, USA. Combined Assembly of 48 SPs | reverse complement strand
TAAGAAATAACTCGGCTTCCCAGGAAGCGTATTCATTATGCTTTATTATAAAATGCGATACGCCTCTAAAATCGTTATGGGTAATTTTACTCTTGATGATGCCGACTTTGCCATTAAGTTGTGGATGTTCATGTACCTCCATATCAAGATTACTCCAACGTTCTTCATTTATTTGTTCATATTCGCCGCAGCCTACACGAAAAAGTGCAAGTTTACGAAGAGGATATCCACCCTTTAATTGTTTGCTTAAAAAATAAACGGTATAATTTAGCCAATATCCAACGTAATCATCGTTTACAAGTGCCTTTCGAAGCTCAGACTTAAAATCCTCTGTAATGTATTCGTCAGCATCAAGAAATAAAATCCAATTTGTTTCGGGTGTACAATTTCGCAAAAACCAATTTCGTTTCTTAGGGAACTGTCCATTCCACTCAAAATCTACTACCTCTGCATTGAATGCTCTTGCGATATCCTTTGTCCTGTCAGTACTGCAGGAGTCAATTATTACAATTTTTTTTGCAAAATCAGAACCAATTGCCCGAAGACAACAGGATAAATTTTGCTCTTCATTTTTTGTTGGTATCGCTATGGTTAAATCTAGGTTGTTAAGCACAAAATTTTAAATTAAATACTTAATCAAAAGGAGTATAGTTAATTATAGTTCCGCAATTTTCGAAAGCCTCCAAAGAACATAATGCGTCTTTCTTTATTATTTCGGTTTCCCTGAGAATAGAAAATTGTGTTCTTGGGTGAAGAATTGACTTGCAGGTCGACCGATGTACTTTTTTCAATGAATTCTCTTTTCTTAATAGGTTTACAAGGATGGCCTGCACAAATCATTCCCTCCGGCATATCCTTGGTAACTACAGATCTTGCCCCGATAATACAACCATTACCAATGGTTATGCCCGGATGAATAAAAGCTTCTGCTGCAATCCATACATCATCACCAATATGAATCGGCATAGTTATTATGGGGAATCCGAATTGAGTATAATCGTGTGTGCCGGTACATAAATGTGTTCCCTGGGATATAACAGATCTACGTCCTATTATTATTTTATTCTGGGAGTAAAGAATGGCTCCATTAGCAACGCCACATTCAGCTTCAAGTTTAAGATTCCAGGGCGCCCATATTTTTACTTTAGGATACACGTGAACTCCACGCTCAACTTTTGCCCCGAAACACCTCAAAAGAAATGATCTCCATGTATGAAATGGTTTCGGGGAATATTGAAATAAGAAGAATGATACAACACCCCATAATGCTCTCAGCATGCGATTGCTCACTGAGAAAGAGGGACCTGCGTGAGTATTGAAATTATACATTGAGATAAGAATTATGAAGCAAAGTCAAAAAATATCTTAACTAAAAGGGATTAAGTAGTGATTAATTAATTATTTTGTTACGTAGGCTTCGAGCATAAGAATGGCGAATTTTCCATATCCTTTCAAAATAAGCAGGTGTAATTTTAACGAATGTAGAAGCCCATTCTTCATCAACATACTTTAGCCAAGTTTTGTAACCGTTGTGAATCAAAAAACCAAAAGGGTCCCAAGGTTTTGGAGAACCAACAAAATGAAGAATCATCTTATTTGCCACTTGAGGTTTAGGTTTATCTGCAAGCCACTCACAATTAAATGATGAAGGAAGTTTTGCAAAATTCCCAGCACAGTAAATATTTAAAAGTGATTGATCATGAGATGGGAGATCCAATGAATTTTGTTTTCCTATCCGAAAGCATTGCTCCTTCACATTTTTTTGCCGCCATTCATCCAAATTCAATAACAAAACACCCGCATTAAAATATTCCAAATCAGAATGTAACCCGAGTACGTTTATGTAAAATTTATTCCCTAAAGCATATTTGAACCTTCCACCTCCAACAGCAGCGAGAACGTAATGGTTCAAATCAAAATTACCGAGCTCTAATATGTCACGTTCTATTATGAGATCCGCATCAAGATAAAGTACCCGATCTTCATTTATATAATCTGCCAATAACAGTCGCCCGTAAGTAGTCCAATCTCCATGAAGCGAGGGAAGAGAGCCGAAAATAGAAAAAGGATCAAAGTCAATGAAACGATAACCTCCTAAAAATTCTTCCGATTTAAGTAATTGTTCAAGTCGATTTTTATTTTTGTCAGAAATGCCCCGGCAAAAAAACCATGCAATTAATTTTTTTGAATCAGAGCAATTACGAACAAGGGAAGATAACGTTGCGCCTAGTCCTGGTAAGGCCATACGATTAATGCAAAAAGCAAGGTTCATCGAGTAAAAATTAATGTTCTACACAGAAGTTCATCATCCTCCGCTTATTGTATTCAACAATTGGTTGACTGCAGAACCTATGGAGAAGTGTTTTTCATAAATCTTTTGTGCGCGCTTCCCCATTAATTGTTTTTCCATTGCAGATAATTTAAACCACTCATTAAGCATTTCCGATGTTCCTTTTATTGTATCGGCTGCAATAATTCCACCTCCTTCTTCTTTAATCTCGCGCCATATATTTACCTGATTAGAAATCAACACCGGTTTTTCACAGGCCATCGCTTCAACTATCGCTACGCCAAAATTTTCCTGGTGACTTGGCAAGACAAACGCGTCGCAACCATACAATGCGCCCCACTTTGCATCACCCGAAAGCATGCCGGGAAACAAAACAGTGTAGGATAATTCTGGACTTTTAGACACCATTTTCATGATCTTTTTGCCATATGCTGTTTCCAGTCCCGGTCCCGCAATAACAAGTTTAGGAAGGGGTTGTTCTTTAACTCCCTTTGATGACATTTTCTTTAATACAGAAGCATACGCATTAACCAAAATATCTATTCCTTTTTTGTTATCGATCCTGCCCAAAAAAAGCAAATACGCATCGTTTATTAATTGCGGGCACAATGCTTGAAAAGCATCACCCATCTGGATTGTATAAGGAGGAGGGGCACAAATTCCATAACCAATATTTGCCTCAGATTTGGGTTGATACGAACGAAAGGGCTCACGCGCTAAAAGGAGTTCTTGTTCGCAAGTAAAAAGAATAGCATCAGCGTTATTAATTACTTTCCTCTCAATTAATTCCCAATAAATCCAATTGCGTAACGCCTTCAATTTTCTTCCCGGCGCACGTTGAAAATAAGGATCAAGCATGCCATGCGGCATAATGAAGAATTTTGGGATTCTTCTTTTCTCCACAAACGTGGTTTTATGAAACTTAATTGCTTTATTAACAGCATAACTATGATAAAGCCAAATGCCATGCACAATAACAACATCAAATTTTCCAATATTTTTTAGTAGCCAAGGGAATAGTTTGTTGCTGTAACGCCAAGGGTTATTGCTATCACCAAGTGCATAAATTACAAATGAATCCTTTTCAAGAAAGGAAGATGCAGGATTATCAAGACACACTACTTCATTATGAACACCAAGTTTCTCTAATTCCCGAGCAGAGTTGCGCACGCCTTCACAAGGTCCACCTGAAGAGGGATCCATGCTGGGAATGATACGAAGTAAATTCAAGTGAAGCAGTTTAATTTGATTTTTAAAAATGGGGCTTTGGAAAAAAATTTTGAATGTTGTGGGTTTGTGAAAAAATCACTTTTGAGTGCTTCTGATCACCAGTTGCTTTCCTGCCAGGGATTTCTGAAAATTTTTCTGTCGTAACCTTTTGCTTAATCAGCCAATGACCTAAAACACACCAATTCCATACTCTTGTCCAATGCACTCCTCTTTTATCAAATTTTTCTTTTTGATGTAGTGGCTCCCAAAGCCCCAACATTTCTGACGCTGCATAAATTCCTTCCTCGGTAAAAGTGGCTAAAGGGCCGCGAATCCACAAATCCATTGGTAAAACGAAACCTTGTTTTGGCCGGTCATATACCTCCACAGGAAGGTCTTCCCTGAAAGCATCAACTAGTAATGGCTTAATATTTTTTCCTTTTTTATATTTTTCGGGGAAATACAAAACTTCTTCTACAATACTATGATCTAAGAAAGGAACACGAATTTCAAGACCGGTTGCCATACTCATCTGATCACTATCACGAAGCAGCATTGGAATCATATACCCTTGCATTTCAGCCCAGGAAATCGTGCTCATCTCATCCAGACCTTTTGGCGCAGGAGGGATTATCGGCGTTCCATCAGACAAACCCATGTTTTTAAGACTTTCAATTGAGGTAAAACGCCGATATGCTATGGTTATAGAAGTGAGGGAGGAAAAAGGTACACCGTCCAATTTCTCACGAAGTTTGTGAGACCATTTTTTTATTATCAGGTTTTTTATTTTCAGAGGCAATTTATTCAACCACATCAATCTTATGATGTTTCTGAAACTTGGATATCCTCCAAATAATTCATCACCTCCAAGTCCTGAAAGAGCGACTTTAAGTCCGGAATCCGCTACTGCTTTTGATACAATAAATGTATTTACAGCATCTACAGAAGGAAGATCAAGATTTAAGACAGCCTCTTTTACCCAATTGAGACAAGTTACTTCATCAACTTCGATTTCATTGTGTTCAGTGCCTGCTTTTTTAGCAACTATACGAGCAACTGACCGTTCATCTTTCGCCCCATTAGAAAAACCAACAGTAAAGGTTTTTAATTTACTTCCCAATTCTTTTCCTGCTACAATGGTAATAATGCTTGAATCGATACCACCACTTAAGAATGATCCCACTCCAACATCTGAAATAAGATGCTCTATTACTGCATCAGACACTAATTTATGCACCCGATCTTTACACTCTTCCCGGTTTTGTATTGGTCTATGGATTGGACTACACCCTGTCCACCAGTACCCTTTTTTAATAGTTCCGTTTTTCATTACTTTAACCCAACCACCCGGAGTCACAGCTTCGATATTTTCAAAAACTCCAATGGTACTTGGCATTCGGCCAAAACCGATGTACTCGCTCAATGCTTTTTTATTAAGCATTGTTTTATTGTCTTTTATTAAAGGGCTTATTTCAGAAGAAAAAATAAAAAAGTCTTGATCAATCTTAAACCAAAGAGGTTTTATTCCAAACCGATCCCTTACCAACAGAACAGAATCATCCATACTATCATACAGAGCGAAAGCAAACATTCCTTTTAGATGATGAACAGCTTCTAGTCCTTTATGAGCAAGTAGTTCGATTAAAGTTTCAGTATCAGAAGCGCCATTCCATTTAGTATTCAACAGTAAAGCCCTTAATCGCAAATGATTATAAATTTCCCCGTTAAAAGTTATTGTAAAACGCTTTGAAGAATCTTTCATTGGTTGATGTCCTGCGGGAGTAGGTTCAAGAATTGCCAATCTTGTGTGCCCGAAATATATATTACCCTTTTCGTTTGTCCATTCTCCATTACCATCAGGTCCGCGATGCTGCAGCATGCTAAGTTGCGGGTGAGGAGCATATTTATTTGTAAAGCTTATTTGACCCAGGATGCCACACATAAAAATATTGTTCGAAAGTGTTTAAAAATTTTAGGATGTGCGTTAATTGTTCTTTGAAGAGAACAGAGATGATTTTATTTCATAAATAATTTATAAGGATTTGTCAATAAACGAAACCAGTAGAGCGAGTAAAAAATTTTGCCGATCTTGGAATTTCACGGACAGGTTTGGCTGGTACACCACCATAAAGTATCCACTCATCAGCATACTTCTTATTCAACAAAGCTTTCGCTCCAAGAACAGAATGAGAGGGTAGTACCGAGCCGGCAATGATAACTACATTTGTTCCTACAAATGAATACTCCCCTATGTATATTGGGGCACTATCCTGCCGCCCCTCAAACACATCGATTGAATGTGTGAGAAATTGAGAATTATAACCTGCAATTGTTGTGAAGCGTCCGATTTTGATTGTGTTCGTACAATCCAGGTGATGGTTTTTAGTAATGTCGACTGATTCAGCTAAAATCAATTCTGCACGACGATCTTGCTGGTGTTTAAAATGAAGCGAGTTACTATTGGTTGGAAAGCCCGTGATCCAGTTTCCCCTTCCAATAAAAGATTTATAACCCATTTCTATCAGGTCGAGATGAATCGCAACGGTAAAATGATCTATTTTCGCTCCCTCAGCCATAATAAGTTTGCGAGGGAAAACCCATGCAATGCCTATACGAGCAGTGGGGTGTATTGTATAGCCAAACCAACTTTCCAACGCTTTTCGTCTTAATGACCATGGAAGGAAGAAAGTGAATAATTTAAGCAGCGCACTCATTCAATTTACTTTTTAGAATTCCAAATAAATCAAGGTAGGCGTTTATCATGTGAACCGCTTGGAAACGTAATGTGTTTTTAACGCCCTTTTCGATTAACTCAAATTTTATCGTATCATCTTTTAAAGAAAGAAATGCCTTCGCAAATTGTTGAGGATTATCTGGGTTAGCATGTAATGCTGAGCCTTTGCTGATCTCTATCAATGGTTCTATGTCACTTGCAATCACTGGCGCACCACACGCCTGTGCTTCAATTAAAGGCCAACCAAAACCTTCTGAAAACGAAGGGAATATCAGGGCTTCGCACCCATTATAAAGCGCTCCTAGGGTATCATGATCGGGTTTTACAACGGAGATAATTCTTTCCTGTAAATTCAAAAATTTTGCTTCCGTTAAAAGTTGTTCATCAATAGCTTCACCAGCAAAACAAATATTACCTGTCCAATCCTTATCGAGCACGGCAATCATTTGTAGAAGTAATCTTCTGTTTTTTCGCGGGAGACCTGAACCTACATGCAATACAAAAGGTTTATTTAAATCAATTCCGGTTTTTTCGAGCAGCAATTCGACTTTTTCTTTTTGAATAATTTTGAAATCTTCATTAAATGAATTATGAATTACTTTCCAATGAATCTGCTTCTCTATATTTTGTTGTGTTAGTTCTGTTAATTGTTGTAATGTTGAACGCGAAACCGAGGCAAGAAATTTTGCCTGCACCAAATTTTTCAAAATCCATTTCTGAAAATATTTTCCTGTTGAAGATGCAGGGCAATGAGCATCTATATATCCAAAGGCTCCACGGATAGCCAATACATCGTGACAAGTAATGCCACTTCTCTCTCGTGGTAAATATTTTAGATAAGGAGCGTTTGAGTGATCGCAAATATGAAAATATACGTCAGGATTCTTTAAGATTTTATTATGCACAAAATGCTTTAACAGAAAAGGAGTAAATACCCATTTATCTATATAACCTAGCCACTTACCAAAACCGCCCGAAGTAGATCTTACATACCTTCCGAGAAAGACTTTTGGAAACCAAATTTCAACCTTGATATTAAGCTTAGTAAATTCTCTTTGTAGCATTTGAGCAAACTTGTCCATGCTTTCTATCTTATCAGGCTGATAATTACCTATCAGGATTATTTGGGTTTCATTCAGCATAGTCAAAAGGTTACTGAGATTTGTCTTTCTCATTAATCATCGTAGTCGTCCTTAATGATGCGAACATCAGTCCTGAAATTAAAATACTAAAGCCCAGAGCAGTTGGTTGTGCCCAACCTCCTTGTGTTATCGCTAAGAGACCGTTACTTAAGAGCATCCAAGCGAGAAAATCACCTTCTGCAAGCTTTTTATAACTTGCCAATGTAATCTTTGCCCCTAATAGGAGACGAAGAAAAATTACCAAAAGTCCCATTAGTGGTCCTAATTCTCCTACTACGCGACCCCATTCACCCTCGCTGATTAAAAAAACACGATCACCAGTTAGAATAAAACCGCCGACATTAGTACCCATTCCTAATCCATATCCTAAAAAAGGTAAATCTAAAGCCTGTCGGATAGTTCCAATCAGACCTCCCATAAAACGGTTGCCTAAAGCTCCTTTTACTAAACCTCCTTCGGCATTATCTGACATTTCAAATCTTGTAACAAGGTTCGTCACAGAAGTTTGAAAAAAGCTCGCCTTACTAAAAATCAACATGATTAACGCCGCTCCAATTACAATGGCAATCATTCTTAACACGTACTGAGGCTTCCGGCAAATTGCAATGAATGAGAATAAAAAGGAAAGTCCCGTTTGTATAAATAATCCCCTGCTTAGAGACAAAGGCACTGCTGCTATAAGGGATGCAGTGGCCATTATAAGCAATAATTTATTTATTTCCTTTTGATGAAACCAAAAGTAAAACACAAAGCAACCAATAAAGCTATAAAAAAGAGTTGTTCCAATAGTAAAAGAAAAGGTTGCAGGAGGTCGATAATAATCTACTACCCCGCTAAAACCCGCTCCATTTATGTCACCACCGACCCCTCGGTTTACCCACGCGGATTGTGGACTATAATATTGCGCTGCAACAAGTAGCGTCATTGGGATTGATATTAGCAGAGCAATAATTCCCAATTTTACCACATCTGACCTATCAAAGATTTGCCCGATTACAAATATGAGCGGAAAGTGAATAAAGAATATACGCGCTCCGAAAAGGGCTACATACAAATTGCCGTGTCCCCAAAAAACGGCCGTATATGTTGCTACAATACTAATTACCTGAAAGGCGGAGACATAAGGATTTTGTGGCAGTAAGCCATGCCTCCAAGATTTTAGCAAGAGCCAAAGAGCAATGGGGTCACGAACAATCAGTAATGGTGTTGCTAAACCTGGCAGGAACCATCTGCGCAATGCACCTTCAAAAATCAAAAGGAAAAAGTAAATCCAAATTCCTTTTTTAAGAAGAATTATTTGATCATAAGTTGAACTGCGAGACCAACGCCAGTGATTTTGGATCAGGCGGGATTTATTGAGAGATTTTCTATTATTAGATAGTGTAAACATTTTTGCAAAAACTTTCTTTATAGCTGCTTCAACCAGAAGTCAGTTTTTACCATCGGATGTCAGATGTTTACAAACTGATTGAGTTAATTCATAAGAATACTGTTTCCATGGTCTTTTGCGAGCAGTTTCCATAGCCGCCTTTCCTGCACTAACAATAGTCTTAGGATTATTAAGCAATTTTTCAATCAGGATTTGTAATGCTTCAATATTCCCGGCTTCAAATAACCAACCATTGTTCTCATGCTCAATGAGATCTGGCCCGGCTGTTCGTTCGGTCGTAATTACAGGTGTTCCTTGTGACATTGCTTCCGTTATTACTAAGCCAAAGCCTTCAAAAAGAGATGGAAAAATAAGTACATCATTTTTTCGCATAAGATCCAGCACCTTATAATGTGGCAAACTGGGAATCCAGTTATGTCTCAATAATTCACATTCTACTACTTTACATTTATCAGTAACCATATGTCCAACAATGGTTAAATTAATTCTTTGTCTAAAAGGGGCAACTGCTGTCAATAGATCAGCAATGCCTTTTCGTTGGGTTATACTTCCTACAAACAAAAGTCTTAATGTTTGGGTCACTTTAGAATAGTTTCGCTGATCAACTACTTCGGGAAAACCATAAGGAATAATCTCGATGGGTGCTAAACTTCCCCTAAATTTTTCGAGCGTTTCTGCTGTAAATCGGCTTGCAACGAAAATGTGATCTGCCAATGAGAGTTCTGCATCTTTATTTTTAAGTTTCGTTTCTGAATCGTCAAATCCTGTGATTGTCGGAGCCCATTCAGGCCAACGTTCTTTTTCCATTTCCAGAAGTTCTCTTGAAGCCCTCCAATATCCTATCGGAAGATCATAAAAGCAAAATAATCCTAATCTCTTAGCCTCCCCAAAAGAAGCTGCAGCTGCATCCTCGTATGCATATACGGCTTTCGCCCCTTTCTTTAAAGCCTGTTTTAAGGTACGAGCAACAGCTTTATCCAAGTTCCTATATACAGAGTCAATGCAAAAGATTCCCCTCTCATGTTTTGTTAGTTTTGTAAAACCAGCTTTTGAAGATATTAGCCGACCTACTTCATACCACGGAGTAAGTTGAGTAAATGGTTTCAGAGAAACATCAAATTGGCGACGCTTAATATCTGAAAATGGTTTAACGCTACTGATATAATCGAGAAAGCTTCCGGGGAAACTTGCTATTGTCGTATTAAATCTAAATAACAAATTTGCCTGTTCTAATGCACTTGCTGTTGCGCGAACATTTGCATTACCTGTAGGGTGAGAAAATACAATTTTCAAGAATATACTGTAATTAAGATTTAAAAGACTAATTCAATTGGTGATAACTTCATTCAAGAGAGTGATATATTGCCTGATAAACTGAGATGGCCTAAAATCTTCTAATATTTCCTTTCCCTTAGTTAACTGCTCTCTTCTCAGTGATTCATTCTCAAGTAAACGAACCATACAATCCGCTAAAGCATCATGATCTCCATTTGGAAAACATAATGCTGCTCCTCCAACACATTCCTTCAGCCCTCCATATTCAGAAACAATCAAATTTTTCCCTGAAGCCATTAACTCTAACGCTGCAACTCCCATCGGTTCATACCATTCAGAAGGGACAACCGCTATCCTGGCCTGTAAGATGAATTCTACAAGTGCTCTGCCGATTTTTTTACCTGCAAAAAATACAAGCCTAGAAACTTCAAGATCACATGCCAACTGCTCCATCTTACTACGCCAATTTCCATCTCCAATAATTAAAAGTGTTATGGGTCTTCTCATTTTATCATTTACTTTAGAAAAAGCTTTCAATAAAGTTGGTACTCCCTTTTCGCTTACAATTCTTCCTAAATAAAGAAAGTCATATTTCGGTTCAACATCCTGAGATATCAGGAATTGATTAAGAGGAAAAGGATTATAGATATGTACTTGTCTTGGTAAAGGTTGTATCTGAGACATCCAATTTGTTATAGCTACGTTTTTAGAAACAATGTGCTTTGCAAAAAATCTTCTGATCAAAAGCTTGATACCCTCTTTGATACCTTCAGTCCATCCTTTCTTTTTCAAATGATAGATAAAAGAACGATAAGGTTGAATTGGCGCCTGTTCTCCTTCTACCCATCCGGCACC
>Ga0170475_117409705_pt1 | contig 10895 bp, 5 predicted proteins | sample Soicark_Litter_5_FD_111474 | JGI IMG/M metagenome (GOLD analysis project Ga0170475, IMG submission 111474) | Avena fatua rhizosphere microbial communities from Hopland, California, USA. Combined Assembly of 48 SPs | reverse complement strand
GCCACAAGATGACAGTGGCGGCGCCCACAAGGAGAAGCGCCGCGACGAATATCGGGAATCGCCGTTTGTTTGGAATGGCAGCCATGCCGGAATAACCCGATCAAGTTATCGGAGGGAACGGGTCCCGGCTGGAGCCTAAGCCGTCTCGACGCAGAGGCGCGGAGCCGCAGAGAGAATCTCACCACAGAGAACGCAGAGGAACACAGAGAATCACACAAGAACCAGCGTCGTGCGCCAAGGCGCACAGCCGACGCTCACGCTTCGGCTATCCTCGTGGCCTTCGTGCTCGTCGTGACTTCGTGGTTATCTTCCTGTCTTCGTGGTTGCCTGTCGAGAATCTATTTTGTAATTGTTACGAGGGCAATCTTGTTGGCATCACTTTCCGCGAGCGCAAGGTTGCCATCCTTCGTGGCGCTGATGCTCTGCACCACGCCGCCGCCGGACGGGATGTTCCAGGTCTGGAAACGTTCGGTCGACGGCTCGAACCGCACCAACGTGGCTGGCGTTCCGCCAGATTCGCTGAACCAGATATCGCTGCCGATCGCTTTGATGGCGTAAGGCATCGACTTGGCGCCGCCAGGCGTCGCCCATTCCTTCACGGCTCCCGTGGCCGGGTCGAGACGGCCGACGTACCCTCGAGCGTAATCGGTGTACCAGACCACATCGTTCGCGTCGATCGTGATCCGCCGGGGCCGCGCCGCTGCGTCCGGCAGCGCGAACTCTTTGATCGCCATCGTCGCCGGATCGACGCTCGCGAGCTTGTTGGTGCCGAACTCCGCGAAGAACGGTACGCCCTTGGAGTTCAGGGCGATCCCATCGGGCATCGACTTCGGCGTGGGTGAGTTCTTGAAGGTCGTCTGACCAGAGGCCGTGGCGAATCTGCCGATCATGTTGCCGTCTTGAACGGTGAACCAGACGTTGCCTTTTTGATCGACGACCGGCGTGTGGGGATCGCGCGCCCCCGGATTCGACAACGGATACTCGGTGACGCTGCCCGTCTTAGGATCGATTTTCCCGATCTGTCCCTTCGATTTTTCCGTGTACCAGATGTTGCCGCTCCCATCCTCAGCGAGACCGTAGGGGCCGGACTGCAGCGTTTTCAGTTGGTATTCCTTGACCTCGCCGCTCTTCGGATCCAGACGGCCGAGCACGTTGGCCGACTGCCCCGCATACCAGATCGCGCCATCGGAGGCGGCGAGCGGATCGGCCGGCTTCGAGGCCGCCGTTGGAACGTCCCACTCGGTGAACTCCGCCCGCACGTGGGCCGCCATCGGCGCCACGGCGTCGTAATGAATAGCAGCGACCGCTTTGTCGGCCGGCCAGTTGGTTGCCAGGTACTCGATCAGAATCGGGACTTCATCTTCGGTGACGGGCGCGCCGCGGCCGATCATCGTATTGACGAGCTTCTCCCACGCGTCGGACGCGCGTCCCGGCACTTTGGTGACGCGATCGGGCATGTGGCAGTTCCGGCATTTCGTCCGAAGAATGTCCATCCCCGGTCCGTCTGGAAACAGATCTTGTGCGCTCGCGGCACCGGCAAAAATCAGGACCAGGCCGGCGGCGATCGGGAGGATTGAGCGCTTTGACATTCGAGATCTCCGGATAAAAGAAAGCCGGGTCTGTTCGAGACCCGGCAACGTACTAAAGACTTTCACCACAGAGAACACAGAGTCTCGTTTTTCTTTTGAAGAGTACCCTCTGTGAACTCTGTGCCCTCTGTGGTGACGTATTTACACCAGGAACGGCATCTTCTCTTCTGCCGTCGGGAATTCCTTGCCGAGCTTTGTCTTCAGCACTTCTTCCGCAACGGTGAGATAGATGTCGCCGAACGAGTTGTGCGTCTTCGTGTGCGTGCCGCCCTTGATACCGCCGCCGGCGACCAGCACGGCCAGGCCGTTGCACTTGTGCGGGTTCGCTTCCGCGTGCTCGTGCACCATGATGGCAGTGGTGTGGTCGAGCAGGTTGCCCTCGCCCTCGGGAATGGACTTGAGACCCTCGAGGAAGTAGGCGAACTCTTCGACGTGCCACCGGCAGATGTCGCGCATGACGCGCTGCTGTTGGGGCGATCCAGCGTTCGTATGCGTGTAGTCGTGATGCCGGTTGTCGGCGTGGCCGAGCCATGGGAACCGCGTGAGGCTCTGGCACTTCGTCAGCATGTACGCCGCGACCCGTGTCTGGCCGGATGCGAACGCATGAATGACGAGGTCCGACTGCAGCTTCGCGATCTTCGGATAGTCCGTGAGATCGGTGATGTCTTCCGGCTCTTTGATGTTCTTGCCGTAATCAGGAGGCAGGCTTGCGATCGCGCGTTCGAGATCGCGAACCGACGTCAGGTGTTGGTCAAGGCGCTGACGATCGGCCGCGCCGAGCGTCCCTTCGAGGTTGGTGACGTCTGCGCTTACGACGTCCAGAACGCTCTTCTTCCGGTTGACCCAGCCTTCATCCTTGACGCCAAAGAGACGATCGAACAGGTTGTGCGGGATCATCTCGGGCGGAAGCGCGCGCTCGTAGCCGGCCCACGTCATGTTGCGGTGCACGTTTTCACCGTGCGACTCCTGCGCGACGCCAACCTGCAATGAGCGGAAGCGCGACTTGGTACCGATCTTCGCCGCGAGAATCTGATCGATCGATGGGCCGGCCGCGCCGCGGCCGGTATAGGCGGTGCCCGTCATCGATCCGCACAGCGCGCTGAAGTGGCCGTTGCCCTGGCCGTCGAGCCGCGCCGCCACATTGTCGACGCCGCTCAGCACGTGCACGTACTCGCGCACTTTCGCAATCGGCTCCAGGCAAGGTGTCAGCTCGTAGTCGGCGCCCGTCTCGCGCGGAATCCAATACCGCTCGGGGATGCCGTTCCCGTTCCACCACAGCAGGAACCGCTTATCGATTGCGGCTGATTTCGCGCCGGTTACGGCCGCATCCGCGGCGTAGGCCGTCCCACTGAAGTTGAACATCGCCGCAAGCGGCGGGAGGCCGACTTGCACAACGGCTCCGCCAGCGGTCAGGCCTTTGAGGAACGTCCGTCTACTAAGCGCCATTACCTACCTCCGTAGGAATTCCTGGGACTCTACTAATCCTAACAGAAGAGTCTTGAACCGGAACCCTGAGTCCTTGAACTGGTTGAAAATAGCGTCGATTGCAGGCTCGTCGGCTGCCGTTTCGAGCCTTCCGTATGAATATCGGAACATCTGCCGCACTACGCACTTCTGGCAGACCGGGCTATCCGCCAGAATCTTTCCCAGCTGTTTCGCGTCCGAGAACGAAGAATTCGGAATTCCCGCGATTTCGCCCTCGGTTTGGATGTCAAGCTTCACATCCCGGCGCCCGCGTCTGCCGCCCTCTCCGCCGCCTCCCGGCAGCCGGATGGTTTCCTTATCCCGCCATGCCCCGATCGCATCGAAATTCTCGAGGCCGAACCCGATTGGGTCCATCAGACGATGACAGGCTGCGCACGACGGATTCGTTACGTGGGCTGTCATCAACTGCCGACGCGTCCGCGCGTTGTCGGGGCTCGACGGCTCGGGCAGCATCGTGTTCACGCCCGGCGGCGGCGGCGGCACGTGCTGGCAGAGCAGTTGTTCGCGGATGAAGATGCCGCGCGCCGTGGGCGAGGTCGCCGTTGGACCTGCCGTCGACGCGAGGAACGATCCCTGTCCCAGTATGCCGGCACGATGCGCGGCGACCGGGAACTTCACCAGCTCGAATTCGCCTTGCGGCGCCGGGACGCCATACAGCGTCGCGAGATCGGAGCTGACGTAGCTGTAGTCGGCGGTCAGCGCCTCCATGAAGTTCTTGTCTTCCCACGCCAGGTGCTGCAGCAGCGTGCGCGTCTCTTCGGCCATCGCGGCTGCAAGCTCGGGCGTGAAGTCAGGAAATGCCTGGCGCTCCTTGACAGCGTTCACGACGCGATCGAAGCGCAGCCACTCGTCGAAGAACTCATCGAGCGCCTGCCGCGAGTGCGTGTCTTCGACCATCCGGCGCGCGGCCTTCAGGCGGCCTTCCGGCGTGCGAAGTTCTCCTTTGGACGCGGCGTCGAACAACGCAGTGTCCGGCATCGTGTTCCAGAGCATGTACGACAAGCGGCTGGCCACGTCGTAATCGACGAGCTTGCCGTCGGGCCCGCCTTCGACGTGAAACAGGAAGTTCGGCGACTGCAGCATCGCCTCGACGACCACGCGCGCGCCTTCGAGGAACTTCCGCGACGACTTCGCCTGCGCCAAGAACAAGTTGCCGTATCGCTGGAGCTCATCGTCACTCAGCGGCCGACGGAACGCCTTCAGGCCGAACTGACGGATGAACGCCACGCGGCATTTGTCATCGTTGGCCGACGACGGTTTGCACGGCACGAGACCGTTCACGTCGCCGATGCGGAACGCGTTCAGCGCGAGCTTCTCTGCCGAAGTGCTGTATGTCTCGACGAGCAGCGGCGGCATTCCCTGCGCCGTCAGCTGATTCTTGAAGCCGTCGACGAAATCTTCCGCCGGAAACCTGTTGGCCGGCTGGCTGAAGTCGCCAAGCAGATCCCTCACGGTGTTGTTGTACTGACTGTGCGTGAGCCGCCGGACGAGCTGCTTCGGTCCTTCCTCAGATGTGTCGCCGAGACTCTTGCGAATCGACGCGAGCTGCTCGTCGGAGGTCGAAGCGAGGTACTGCACCCATTGAACCAGCAGCTTCTCCTCTTCCGATCCGGGATGGATCCGCTCGCCGCCTGTGTGAGGAATCGTCTTCGTCGGCTTCTTGATCAGAAGTGAGTTGGCGTAGTTGGCGCGATCGACCAGCGGCGTCAGCGACAGCCCGAAGTCTTCGATCTGTGCCTGCGTCGCATCCTTCGCAGGGAAGTGCAGCCGCGTGGCCGACGCGACACCATCCTGCGCGTGACATCCGCTGCAACGCGCCTCCTGAAGAACCGGATAGAGCTTCGTGGCGAAGAAAGCCGGATCGGTAGAACCCGCCGCCGGAGTAACGCTCTGCGCTTTGATGACAGCCGAGATGATGGCAACGCTAATGAACGCCAGTAGTAAGGCTGCAACACGAGGTTTCATTATTCACTGATCTCCGTCTTGGCACCCTGCAACGGTGCGCCGCGCGGCGCCGGCCGGGCGGCCCACGACACGAACGTCTTGGGGTGAGCTTTTTGGAACGCGTCAACCGCTTGCGGTGTGACTTTGGTGTCGGTCAGGTAGAGAACTTTCAGATTGGGCAGTTTCGCGAGGGTCTGCAATCCTTTATCACTCACTTTGGTGAGCGACAGGTCGAGGTTCGTGAGCGTCGGAATCTCTGCGAGGATGTTGGCGGCCGCATCGTCGAGCGTGTCGCAGTTCCACAGACTCAGCCGCTCGAGAGGAAGCGCTGCGAGCACTTTCAATCCCGCCGGCGTCAGGCGCGCGCCGCTCAGGTTCAACCGGCGCAGCTTTGTCAGCTTGCTCAACTTGGTCAGCCCCAAGTCGGTGATTTGCAGACCGCCGGTGACCTTGCAGTTGCCGCCACCCGCTGCGGCAGGCTTGCCGCCACGGCCGAGATTCAATCCGACGCCAAGGTCAAGCTCTTCGAGTCCGGACAACAGCGAAATCGTATCGAGATCGAGATCGGTGATCCGCGGTGTCCAGCAGGCGCCAGCGTTGCGCCGTTGAATGCCGTCGAGGCTGAGCTTCTTCAGCTTCGGCAGCAGCTTCAGGAAATTGAGGTTGATTCCGGTGATCATGTCGCCGCCGAGATACAGCTCTTCGAGATCGGTCAGCGCCGGCAGATTCTCCAGCCCGACGTCCTCGAGCATCGTGTGGCTCAGATCGAGCGAACGAAGGCCGGTCATCTGCGCGATGGCTGGCATCCCGACGTCGGTGATGTCGACGCCGCGCACGTTCAGTTTGCGGAGTGTCGGGATGTTCTTGACGTAGTTCATCGAGGCATCGGTCAGCGCCTCGGCCGTTTCAAGATTGAGCTCTTCGAGCTGACGCAACTGCTGGAGTCCCTGAATACCCTTGTCGGTTACCAGCGAGAAGGACACATCCAACCGCTTCAGTGTCGGGATTGCCGCCACGTAGGAGAGGTCCTCATCGGTCGCCCAGGTGCGCGCGAGAGACACTTCGCTGACCGAGCCGTCCTTGTCGCGGACGACGAACCCGCCGCGTGCTTCGATGCGCGAGACGGCGTCGGTAACCGCTGCCGGAGTCGCAGCGGCAGTTGCTGGTTTAACTGGTGTTTGTGCGTGAGCAGCGACGGCAACCGCGAGCAGCGCCGCCGCTGTCAGGATTTGTCTTTTCATAGTGTGCCTACGTGCGTCTTCGTGTCTTTGTCGAGTCGAGGCTCCAGTTGATTTCACACTTCGGAAACGCCTTCACCAGCGACTGATGTGCCTGCTCGCTGAGCTGCGTGTGGTACAGATCCGCGTACTTCAGATTTTTTTGCGCTGTCAGCCAGCCGAGCGATTTGTCCGAGATATCCGTGCGATCCAGCTTCAGCTCCGTCAGCGTCGTCAGCGGTGCGAGGTTCGCAAAACCTGCATCGGAGACCGTCGTGTAGTTGAGGTTCAGAGCTTCCAGGTTGTGCAGTCCCGCGATCCACGGCATCGCTTTGTCGGTGACCGTCGTTTGCTCGAGCCCAAGCCGTTGCAATTGCGGCAGCGTTACGAGCACCTGCAGTCCTGGTTCGGCGAACCTCGCAAAGCTCAGGTCGAGATCGACCAGGTTCGTCAATCCCGCGAGACTCTGCAAGCCCTTTTCGGTGATGTCCACCGCCGACAGATCGAGACGCTGCAGGTTCTTCAGCTGACCCACACGCGCCATTCCATCGTCGGTCACATTTGTGTAGCGAAGCGAGAGTGCTTCCAGGCCATAAATCTTTGCGACGTGCTCGAGGCCCGCATTTCCCAACGGCGCGTTGTCGAGATACAGCTCGCGCAGATTCGTGAGCGCGGCCAGTGAGGCGAGGCCAGGTCCTTCGACCTGCGTGCCTTCCAAGCGCAGCACGCGCAGATTCTTCAATGGAGTCAGGCTCGCCAGCGCGTCATCGCCCAAAAGCGTGTCGCCGAGATCGAGCGTGCGCAGCGACTTGATCGTTGACACGTGCGCCAGGCCAACGGAGCTGACCTCAGTGTCTTGCAGATCCAGATCGGTCAGCTGCGGCAGCTTCGAGAGGATCGCAAGCTCCGCATCCGTGACGGTCGTGCTCTTCAGCGAGACGCCCGCCACGTGGCCGGCAGCCAACTGCACTTTCCCGCCGATCGATTGCAGCCAGTCGCCGATCGCCGGTTCGCCGAGGCCTGCAACCGTTGACGCTTCCTTCGTGCGTTTTGGCGCCGCGCTCCCCGTGTCTTGCAGCAGAACGTCGGCGTTCGGCAGGCTCGCCGTCAGCTCACGAACACCAGCACCGGTCACACGGCTGTATCGCAGATCGACGCTTCTCAGATTTTTGAGCGCTGCGAGCTTTGCCAGCCCCGCGTTCGACACTTTCGTGCGGTACAAGCTGAGCTCCTGCAGCTCGGTCATCTTCTGGAGCACGTCGAGTCCCGCATCCGTGACATTCGCGCCCTGCAAGCTCAACTTGCGCACCTTCGACAAACCAGAGAGCGCGGTGATGCCGGCGTCGCTGATGTTGTCGTCCGCGATATCCAGCTCGACGAGATTGGTCAGCCCGGCAAGATTCTTCAACCCGTCGTCGGTGATCGACGTGCCGCGCACATACAGCTCGGTCAGCGTCGTCATGCCCTTGAGCGTTGCCATACCTTCATCGCCGAACGCGACGACGTAGTTCATGTCGAGGTGAGTGAGCGGGAACTGCGAGAGTTTGAGACCGGAGCTCCTCGTTTGCCGCAGCCTGATCTCTTTCAGATTCTTCAGCGCCGCAAGCTGCTGAACGGCGGCATCGTTCAGTGGAATGTATGTCTGGACCGGACGGCTGAGCACGAGCTTCTCGAGCTCGGTTGATGGCGCGAAGAGGCCAATCGTGTCGGCAAGGCGCGGCGCCGGCTGGTCGTACCAAAGCCGCCCGTTGAGGTACAGCTCTTTCAGATGCGGGAGCGGTGGAAGATGCCGCATCTCGTCCTGGAACGACGCGCCCCACATCGTGATGCCCGTGAAATTGACCGTGTGGACGCGGAAATCTGCGGTTGGAAGATCGTTGATGTCGTAGATCGGTTTCCGCTGGCCTTCCAACACGACGCTGCCGCCCATGCGGAGCATCCATTCCGCCCACATCCGATCCGCAGAAATTCGCTGAGCGACAGGCTGCAATTCGGCCGCGGGCTCGCTGGATCGAGAGTTCGACGAAGTTGCGGGCGCGGTGGTGTCGGGCATCCCTTCGCCCTTCATCATCAGCCGCATGTGCGCAAGCGCCTGGTCGAGACCGCCTTCGCCGGTTTGCCATCCGATCTGGCCGTCCTTGTTGGCGTCGAACCCGTCGTTGATGTGTCCTGTGGTTTCTTCCAGGTCGGTGACGAGAGACTGTCCCTCCGCCACAGTTTTCGCGACAAGAATTTTTCGCGCGACCTCGATCGCGTGATCCGTCCACTGCACGACGTTTTCGAGTGACGCCGACACGTGGGCCGCGTGGGTCTTCACATTTTCGGAAGCATCTTCCGATTTCGCCGCCAGCTGTACGTGGCGCAGTGCGCCGGCGACGGCCTTCTTCACGCCATATCCAGAGCCTGGAATGTCCACTTTCAGACGAGGGTCTGCGCTGGTGGGCAGCCGGGTATATGCCGTCTGAATGAGCGCCTTGTTTTCAGGCGTGGGATCGAGCGCGTTCAGGGTGTAACCGCTGTAGAGGATGAAGTCGTTGATGCGCCCTTCGAGGTCCGTCTTGTGAGCGTTCTCCTCGGCGATGTTGGCGTCGTTCTCGGCCGCGGGCAGCAACCCGATCTTCCCGGGAGTATCGTTAAACCCAGTCATCACATGGCCGATGTGAACGCGTGCCTGATTGGCTGGGGGTTGTTGCGCGCCGAGTCTTCCAACAGCAGCCCCGGCAGACACCAAGACCGCTGCCGCGACCACGAAAGTGTGGGCCTTCCGCATGCGTGACCTCTTCTCCCTTAAAAGCTATATCTTACGCCGATTCGGGCCACCCGGGACGCTACAATCCCGCCCTCCGCAGCATTGGTCGTGCCACTGGACACTCCGTACCATCCGTACGTGGGACCTGATTGGTACGTCACGGTCGTTGGGGCGCTCGAATTCAACAAATTAAAGGCTTCCGCCTGGACCTCGAGTTTGGTACCCCCGAGCGAAAAGACCTTGCTCGCCCTCATATTAACGAGCGTGATCGCGGGCCCCTGCTGCGCCGCGAAGTCTTCCATCCGCAGCGTGACTGTGCTGAGTTGGCGAAGGGGCGTTCCCCCGTCGGGATCGACGTTGCGGAACACGACCGTCCGCTGCCCCTGCACGCCGACTTTGCTTTGGAGATAGGCACCAAGATTGATGTCGAACGGAAGCCGATAGCTGCCGCTGAGGTTCGTCGCCCAGGTCCAATTCGTTGCGAGCGGGAAGTAATCCTCGTTCGGATTGCCGCGCGGATCGCCGGCAGGGAACGGGTTGACCCATCGATGGTTCTTCGTCGCCCAGAACGATCCCATTCCGAACCACCGTCCGGCGCTTCGCTTCGTGACCGTGAACTCGACCGATTGATACTTGTCGGTTCTGGGGCTGTTCTGCCTCTGGTTTAGGACGAACGCCGTTCCGCGGTATGCGGCATCGTAATCGTAGATCGTCACTTTTCCGCCATCGTCTTTAGTGTCGAGCACGCCGTCGGCCCCGGGATCGCGCCGTGTCAGCGGGATGTTGTATGCGCTCGCAGGACGTTTTACGTTGACGCTCACGATGTTGTTGCTGAAGTCCTTGTAGACGTATAACGCGCGAAATCCGAGATTCGCAAGCAGCTCATGTTCGAAGCTGGTGGTCACCTCGTTCGTCATCGGTTGCTTGAGATCCGGGTTGAGCACGTTGTTGCTGCCGCCGGTAATGCTGAGGAAATCGGGCCCTGCAGCTGATGTATCGAGATTCACCTCACCGGGCGTGTAGTCACCGTTTCGATCGGGATCGGTCCACCGGAACGTTGCCGTGATAAGCGAGTTCTGGTTGTACGGACTTGCAAACGCGCTATCCATGCCGCCGTTGTAACGGCCGTAGCTGCCTTTGACGACGGTCTTACGTCCGAGACTCCAGGCGAGGCCGACTCGTGGAACGGTGCTGTACCAGGTTTGCGCGTCGACGTACGCAAAATTTCCCGCCGGGAAGAGCGTGCCGAACAGAGGGTTCGCTTCTTTCGATTGCTCCGGAACGAACGCATGCTGATATTCGAACCGGACGCCGAGGTTCGCAGTCAAACTGTTGGACAGGCGCCACGTATCCTTTATGTAGCCGGCATATTTGTCGTTCCAGTTCACCGGGCGGCTCGGCGCGTTGAAGATTTGTATTTCGGTCGGTTGTCCCGAGACCCCTGCCGCATTCTTGTCGTAGACGAGGATGTAGTCGCCGGCGGGGTTCAACACCTTGCCTTCGCCGCCGCGCTCCCAGTAAAGAGTCGCTCCGGTCTTGAGCCCATGCTTGCTGCCCAGAAATTTCTCGGGGAACATGCTCAGGCTGCCGTCGACCTGCCAGCGATCGCTGTAGCCCTTGCTGTTGTGATCGCTCGCGCCGTAGTGCAGACCTGTTTCCCGATCAAACTTGCTCGGGTTGCCGGGCACCGCACGGCCGGCGGTCGACCGCGCAGCCGAATAGTCCGATCGATTTCCGCCATAGCCGGCCAGCACGTTGGCGACCATGTGCGCTGAGATCGTGCTCTGAAGTTCGCCCTTGTAGATGCCTCCCGGATTCCTGTAGTCGGTCGTCGCTTCGAGCGGATGAAAGCGATCGCCGTCGCGCTGCGGTTGGTATTTCAACATCGGCTGCCACACGCCGATCAGCCGG
>Ga0170475_105140856_pt1 | contig 10896 bp, 1 predicted proteins | sample Soicark_Litter_5_FD_111474 | JGI IMG/M metagenome (GOLD analysis project Ga0170475, IMG submission 111474) | Avena fatua rhizosphere microbial communities from Hopland, California, USA. Combined Assembly of 48 SPs | reverse complement strand
TGTTTTGTCCCCTTTGTGAAGCTTTACAATAAATTACTGCTTAGAATAACAAAGCGATGAGGAGCAATAAGCATGAGAAGACAAGAGTAGAAGCAGATCCTGGTTGGTTGATGTAAGGATCATAGAGGATATCATCAGGATTTCCTCCGAAGAAAAGTTGAGTATTAATATCAAATTGGGTCCAAGCACCAGATCCAGTGCAAGTAGAAGCAACATCATCGATATATCGAGAAGAAGAGCAGTTGTAGTGTTCGAGGTCAACAGATTCAAACCAATTAACACATTCATAAACAACTGAATTACAAGATGATCTACATGTTCCAACATAGAATCCAGAAGCGTCACAAGCTTTGAATGATTCGTAGCAAGCAAATTGTTGGAGAGTAGCATTACAGTCAGTGGTAACACCAGACCAGCAAGGTTGTACTCTAAAGTGTTCATAAAGCTCTTCGAAGAAGCAAGAAGCTTCAGCATCCAAAGCAGCGTAGTCATCCCATCTCCAAGTAGGATAGTTAACAATTCCAGAACAGAAGTTCAATCCTTCGTTAACACCATCGTGAGTGAATAAGTGACAGTTCTCAAGACCTCTCCAGTAAGCAATAGTGTAGGTAGCATTCTTACCATAGACAGAGATAAAGAAGGCATTGTTTCCAGGGTGAGCAGCTTCAGTTGGGATTTCGATATCGCAAATGTAAGGATGACCAAAGTAGTTAGCATCACACCAAACTTCTCTTGTCCAAGTAGCTTGAAGAGGGCATCTGTTATTTCTAACGGTAACTAAGACACCTTCACCAACAGAAACAACAACTCTCCAGCGAGCAGATTGTTGATCAGGTTGAATAGATCGGTAGAAGTGGTATTCCCAGTTATCAGCAGTCATAGAATCTTGAACACCAGTGTTTGGAGGTAAAAGAGGATAGTCGTGGTATTGTTCAACAGCCAAATCAAAGTAGATAGAGTTGTCTTCATAGTATTGAGCAATAGCTTCAACTGAAACATAGAGAGGTTCAGCTAAAGTGAAATAGCATGATGGAATCCAAACTGCAGCAGATGTATCAGTATTGTAATGTTCAACATCATCGAAATGCATAATGGCACAGAAATCAGCACCACCATCACATTCAGGATAGTATGGGCTTGCTCGGGTATCTAAGATTGGTTGATAAGTAAATGGTCTTCTTCCTGATTGAATATTTCCAGGATAAACAAAGTCTTTGGTGAGTTCGTTAATTTCTCCAGGAATGTAGTCATAAGGAGGGGTGGGTAAGAATCGAGAAGCAACACGAACGTTAAGTAAACCACCTTTGACATTTTCGAGTCTGACTTGAGCGAAAGAAATACCATCTTCATAACCAATAATGAAAGGATTAATTTGATAGTAGATAGTTCTTGTAGGGGTAGCAAGTCCATTTCGTCCAAGAGTGTATAAATCAACGACTTGGCTTGGAACAAGAGAGTTTTGTACGAGGAGAGTTGGTTCGATTTCAAGGGCTTCAAGGTAGGGGAGTAATCTGAAGGAAACAAATTGAGGATTTGTATCAAAATCATCATCAACATCTTCACGAACACTTTCAGCTTGAATCAAAATATGGTAAGTTCCAGGAAGGAGTTCAGTGTGATCAATAAGGATAAAGTCATATCCAGTTTCACCAGGACCGAATTCAGCGAATGCATCGCTGCTTGGAGAATTACAAGAGGTTGTAAATGGGTCTGGGTTTGCATCTTTTTGGATCCATCCACGGACACCAGCGTTTTCAACATCAGCAATTTCAATAATGAGTCTATCATCAGGACCAAACCAATCTTTACAAACTTCCAAGGTGTACATTTGGTATTCTCCTTGTTCGAGAGTGTCTCTGTAAACTGAACCAAGAGTGAGAGCAACAGCGTCATCTCGAATATCGGTGTAAATGTAATAAGGTCCGTCAGATACAACAGTAATAAAGTAATCAGTATCTTCGTATCCACAGAAGTCGTACAAATTAAGGGTTCCACTTTGCGCAGATCCTGAAACAACATTACATTCTTCATAAGCAAATCCACCTTTGTTAACATAGACGGTAAATGGATATTCAGAATCAACTGCAACTCGGAGGAAAGCAGTTGTGAAGTCGTTTTGAGCAACAGTTCTAAAGATGTAGAAGTCATATAAGTAGTCTTGGTCGACGTCTCTGGTTGATCCGCAAGCATCATCGTCATCATCGTCAGCATGATAGACGCTATCGTTGAATAATTCTTTAACTTTAACAGGGATACTTGTAACATTCATTCTATAATCAATTGATCCATCTACAGAATTAATACCATAGACAGACATGTAAAGATTTTCATAAGAGCAAATCCAATCGATATCGATAACACCAACACCAACGGCATCATTTTGACTGACAGCTCGTCCGCTTCTGTAAGCGAGATCATAGCAATCTACAGTTGGAACTGAATAGTCTTGGAGGAAGAATTCAACTTCTTCACCAGCAACAACATCAATATCAGAAATTTGGACTCTGAGGATAGATTGTTGAGGAGTCTCTTTAGCATGAGGTCTGAGTCTGTAGAAATTGTATTCATCTTCTTCAACTGAATTGCAAATAGTGTGATCTAAGGGGAAATAAGTGAAAACCCAGTTAGTTTGGACAATGAAAGAGTATTGGATGGAGTGTAATTCAGCCAATTGTTGTAATCCATTGATTGTGAGCCAGAAAGTCTTGATGCTTGTAATTTCAGTGTAGTTATCAATGTCATCGTCATCATCAGTATCAGTATCAATAGCATCAGAGTCATCTAAATCAGCACCAAAGAGGTCACATAATTGGACATCGATGTGACAATCATAGCCATCAGTAGCAATAGAACAAGAAAGATTATTAAGGAAATGAGGGGCAGGTTGAGATGCGCTGACTTCAGTGAGTGGGAAGTATCCACTGTTAAGAGTAGCAGAGAGAGAACCATGTTGAACATTCTTAATGCTTACACGAAGGAAGAAGGTTTCGTCATAATTGTCAAAATCGTCATCATCAAACTCAAGGTCGAATCGGTAATATTGGGTAGCAGGTCTGAATGGTCCGTCAAAAATGTATCCAGTATCAGGTCCGTTGATTGTTGCGGTGTAAAGGAGATTGGTTTCGACGATGGGAATGTAAGGATCCCATCTTTCAACAATAACTTCAGATCCTCGAGGAGCATCAGCCCAAATATAATATCTACCAGTTCGGACATCAACGGCGGGGATGATAACATCACATTTCAATGAATCTTGAGTAGAAACAATAGTACAAGAGTATGGTGAGTTTTCACAAGCTGAGGTATAACCAACAGTGCGATTCTGAGAAATACTGAGGGTAGCATATTGTGTGGTAGAAGGAAGATAGACTGAAGCGTCAGGAAGGACTAATGAAAATCTAAGCATTGCTCCAATGTTTGCAGTTTCAAGATCAACAGCAAATTGTTGAGGAACTTGATTAGGTTGTACATCATAAGTAACGATATTTGGGCAAACAAAGTCAATTTCGTTGATCTTAACATTAGTTTGGATTGCTTGAATTTGGTATCGAGCAGGTAAATAGAGGTGAGGATTAACGAGAGAGGGGAAAGTAGTAGACACTCCTCTGACACCAATGTAATAACCTTGTTGAGCAAATTGGCAGGTATCCAAGAACATAGTGCAGCAATTGCTATCTTCAGTTGTTAACTCGACTAAATCTTCACCTGTGGCAATACAATGATCAAGACCACATGAATAATCGTAACCAGTACCATCAGGTCCGGGACCAGCAGGGTAACTTGGACGAAGCCAAGCTTCAACTTCACCGCAATCAGCGCATACTTGAACAGCTAATGTAGCACCTTCGAGAACATCAACAGCTTCGAAGTAATATTCTTGATATTCGTAAGGATAAACAACTTCAGTAATGATTTGTTCATTGAGAAGAGTTTGAACAACAGTCTCATTTTGGTAGAAATAGAGAGTAAAATCTAAATCATTAGGATTATATACTTTGAAATAAAATCTTCCTCCTTTGATAGAGCATGGAGCAAGAGAAAGAGCATCAATAGCGCACCAATTGGCACCAGCAGCACCTAAAGGAACATTGCAAGTGAATCTGGTGCAATCATCTCGCCAGACATCTAAGTAAAGAAGACCTTCAGTAGATTGGTTCAATGGCACAGTAATATTGACAAAGTAATAGTTATTGTCAGCACCGTCGTCATCAGGAAGGCCAGCAGTGGTATCTAAAGTGTATCGGTAGTAAAAATCACCATCTCCGTCAGCAAGTAATTCATCATTTGTGACAGTGTGAGTCCAAAGAAGGTTGGTGGTTCCAGCTCGGTTACCAGTTCCAAGGACAGTAGTAGATGTGAGTACTTGATAGGCATTAGTGTAAACATATGCAGTAAGATTGTAGGTAGTTGCAGTGTAATCTAACAAAGATACATAGTAAATTCCAGATTTCCATTTGAAGTCAGATTCGCATGGAGTAAAGTCAAGATAACAAGCGTTAGTGTTTTCACAAGTAACAGCTGAAATGTATGAAAGAGATTGTTGGTAGTATCCATAAGGATTGTAATATTCAGTTCGTTCACCAGCAACGTCATCATAGTTAACGTACATTGTAACATCACCGTTAATACCTTCAATCACAAATCGTAAGTACGAGGTATAATAATCTCCGCTGTAAGTTCCATTTTCAGTTCCTCCCAATAATCCAATTTGTTCAGCAGTAAGATTCAATCGGAAATTGATATAGGTTCCTGGGAAAGGTACTGGAATAGTAGAGTTTAAGACAGAGTAGCTTACACCAAGAGTAAGTTCGATTGGTTTGTCTTGCATTGTGACATAAAGAGAATAATCAGGAAGATCACTGGAGACCCCACTGAAGAGGAAATCTGGGTTATAGAGTGAGATGTACCAAAAACCTTGAGTTAATTCAGTGTGAGGAATTTGAAGAGTGCATCGAGATCCAGGAAGAGAAAGATCACAAGAGTAGAGCCAATCATAACAACCTTCAGGATCAGGGTAGAACGCGTGATTTGATCCATAATATTCTCCAGCTTGAGCACCATATCTAACGTACAATACAAGTCGTCCAGCGTCATTAGTTGGGCGTTGAACGTCAATAAGAAGAGATTGATGATCTTCAAAATCTTTGTCATCAATGGGCATAACATAAGTGTCATAGTTTTCTCCTTCAATACCAGTTACATTAAAGTATGAGAAAAGGGTACTGTTAGCTTGGAAGGGAGCAGCGGGAGTAAGATGAGCAGGAATGGCAATCGTAGCAGGTTGATCAATCTTAACGATCCTAAATTGAACCAAAGAAGTAGTATTTACTCCAGAAAGATTTCGGACAGTGATGTAATATCTCGAATATAAATTGGAATGGCACTCATTTGAAATGAATCTTCCAGAAGTAGGACAAAAACTATTGGGATCGTTTGAGATACAATAGTAGCTATTGCAAGTATCAAAAGGTGGGGAAGCAAAACTGTCAGGTTGGATGTAGACAGCAGAGGTACCATTGATAAAGTTAGTTTGAATAGAGATTCGAGAATTAGAAGGAACAACATCAATATAAAAAGAAACCCATCCTTCATCTTCTGTTGTGTTAGCATAAACTGGGATAGCATCAGTGTAATTGAAGGTGTTAATGTAATCATTCAACGAAATAGAATCAACTTGGAAGGCCTCATTCAATTTAATATTTCTTACTCTCCATTGAACACTGTATGAAAGTCCAGCAAGAGGTTGAGTAGCAGCTCCAGCATTAGGTTCAGTAGGAACAACAGCTAACCACCAAGTAGAAGCATTATCGCAATATCTTGTATAATCACAAGGCCACACTCTAGCAGTGCATCTACCTCCATAGAAAGGAATAGTTCCAGTGGCATCATAACCAGTACCGTCAGCAAGATCACAATAATGGTCAAGTCTTTCTGCTCCTCCAGGAACTTGAGTTGTTAACTCAACAGTTCTGAGAGTTGGTGCATTTTCGCAGCTTCCTAAAGTTGAAGGATCGTATTCACAGCATTCGTGAGCACCAGCAGGAACTTCAGGGAAAAGATAAACATTAAAAGCGGTAGATTCTCCGATATTGTTAGTTACTCGATAGAAGAAGACTTCTAATACCTCACCATCAGCACTAGCAGCAACATTTGTGAGTTTAACAAATTGAACCCATCCATATGGGGAATCTTGAGAGAAGTGAGTTACATTTAATTCGGTATTGGCAGGGAAGAAGAATGATGAATTATAGTTATCAAGAGTAAAAGTTGGGTTAGCAATAATAGAAGGGGGTGGTTGTTTCCAGATGAGAATAGAGTATGAAACTTCAACTGGTCCAGCAAGAGCAAGAACGGTAACGTATTGAAATTCAATAGTATCATTGTTAACATAGGTTGGTTTAGATAAACTGAAAGGAATTTGCCAATAGCAAGAACCTCCAGAAGTGAGACCGTCAGTACAAATTTGAGCAAGTTGGCAATCAGTATTCTCGTCAGAAGGTTCTCCCTTATTGTAATAAACGAACAATGATCCTTCTTTAACATTATTGATTTCAACAATAATGTGATAACCAACAGCATAATCTTCCTCGGTGTATCTAAATTGATAATGGGCATATTGGGTGTTGGGAAGGGATTCAAAGAGGAGAGTGTTTGTTGTATCTCGACCAACATCAACTTCAGGAGTAATGATGATAGGAGTAATTTGATTAACTTCAATTGAATATCCAATCTTGTGGTGATCATCAGCACATGGGGAATAGTTTTCTTGACCAACAACGGTAATGTAGTAATCACCCAATTGCAATTCACAGCTTGGAATTCTTATTTCGCACCACTCAACATCATCACTTGAAGCATAACAAGTTTGTTCATATAAATATCCTGGGCATCTTCCAGCAGCAGTACCATAGTTAACATAAACGGAAACTGAACCAAAATCAACATTTTCAACTTCAACAGTAATATAGTCTCCAATAGATTGGTGGGTAACAGGGAATCTGTAGTATTGAGCTTCATTAACAAGAACATGATTTGTGAATGGGTCACCATTCTCTAATACAGTAGCAAATTGTTTAAATTCCGCAACTAAAGAGAATTCAACAGCGGTATCATACCATTGGTGTTGATCACCAGAAACAGAAACGTAATATCTTCCAGCAACGAGATCCCAGGCATCAATTTGGAATGTGCAGAAAGAATCGTCAATGCAAGAAGCAAAACTTGTGAAACAAGGAGCAGTACCAGCTCTAGTGTCAAGGTTTAAGAAAACTGAGACATTATCTTGATCTTGATTGGTGTATAAATTAATGTATAAATGTTTAGTTTGGATTCCGTCAGAATCAATGAAAAAGTGTTTGTAAGTTCCAGAAGAAACTCGATCATAAGTGTAAATTCCAGAAGTGAGCTCGAAATCGCGAACTTCTTCAAGATAAGCTCGAACAGTAACTCTACCAATAAAAGTGGCATCATAGTCTCCTTTAATAGCAACAAAGTAATCGTTACTAGACCATTCACAGTGAGGAATAACAATTGTACAATAAGATTCTGATTGTATTTTGGCAGAGCATGTGTAGTCATAACCAAGTTCGGTAGCAGAAGCGTCAGCTCTAACGTACATAACTAAAGTGTCTCGGAGATTATCGTGTTTTTCAAGATATTCACAGTTTTGAACGTAATTGATTTTGATCACAAGATCATTGAGAGGAAGAGGAACGGCAGCAACTTTAAAGTGAGTGTATTCCAAAGTTTTATTCCATTGAGGAACAGTAGCAACTTCAGCTTGTCCGAGCATTAAAGGAATAAAGGTTGGTGGGTCATGAATAGTAACAGTAAGTGTGTATCCAATTGGGGTAGTATATTGAGTGAGGTCTTGATTAACTCCCAATACAGCAATATACCAGACTCCGCTTCTGAAGTCAGAAGGTGGGACAACAATGGTACAACAAGTATCGAGACACTCAGGAGCAGGAATGTAGTTTGGTTCGCTACTGTCAACAGGTCCAGTGTATCCGTATCGAGGAACACCAGTACAATTATACAAATGATCGTAGCATGGACAGTTACCAGCAAGGTAGTTGTAGTTAATAAAAACTTCAAGTGTTTGGGGAACTCCATGTTGAATGTTTGTGGCTTCAACAGTTAAATAAGATCCTTGTTTAACTTGATCAGCTCTGATGTAGTAATGTTGGTATTGATGGTTCACAACGTTATCAGAATAAGATACATTGCTGATAAGTGGTGCAGCAGTATCAAAATCAACATAAAGAGTATATTTGACTGGAATTTGATAGTAAGTTACATCTCCATAGACGGCATAGTCAGTGTGATGTCCATAAACTGAGAGATAAAGAGGTCCTTGCTCCAACTCACAAGTTTGGATCATAAATGTACAAGATTGGCGTTGAACAGGAGTAACGTTTAAGTTTGTGGGGGGACCAGTAGTATATTTAGTTTCTCGAGGATCACCAGTTAAACAATAAAAATCTGGTCGTTCGTAACATTCACCACCAGGAAGGCTTCCATGTAAAACGGACAAAATAACTTCAGTATCTTGGCATCGAGAGTAGAGCTCAATGAATAACCAAGTATCAACGGTAGGAGGAATATCAATAACATAAAAGTCATAAAGAGCCATACCAATAGAACTAACAACTGGAACTCCAGCTAAAAGAGGAGTAGGAGTTGGGTCCTCAAGCCATGTAGCTCTGAGTGTGTAAGTAATTGGTAATCTGTCATTATCAAAGACCTCGAATTTCTTAGTAGTAGCGTCATAACCAATAGTTACTGCAATATACCAAGTACCAGGTGTAAAATGGCATTTTTCAATGACAACATTGCATGCATCACGAGTGTGGCAAGTTGCATTAGATGGAACGCAAGCCTCAGGTCCTCCAGCGAGATTGTTGTTACCACCAAGACCTTGGTGAACCCATAAATCAACATATCCATTTCTAATATTTGAAATTTGTACAATTAAATGAGATTGTCCAATAACAACATCTGAAGCAGGGACTTCGAGTTTGTAGTGAGTAGTTCTTTCAGGAACAACAGCTCCCTTAAATGTTACATTTCGGAAGAGAGTAGTAATTGATGGTTGGACAACATAGGGAGTGATAGTGTAGTTCGCGGTATCAATAGTAGTGTTATCTGGGGAATATGTAGGCAAAAGGATCGAAACATACCAAGTACCATATTGGAATTGGCAAGGATCAACAGTAAGATTACATGTCAATTGGAAAGCTCCTGAAGTTCCAATATTTTGTACAAAAGGAGTACAAACACAAGGAATTCTGGGTTGGGTGTTTACAGGATTTTCATAGAAAGGATCAGATGCACCTCTGGCTGTATTGACACAATAAGGATAAGTGCAGTCATCAACTTGCACGCCATTAGAATCATAATCAACAGATCCAATAACTCCAGTATTTGCGGTACTTTCGGGAAGACCTCCATAGTTTAATCTCATTTCTAATCCAGGGAAAAAATAAGGTTCTGCTCTAGAGATATTTACAACTAAATAAGTTCCTTCAGAATAGAGTGATTCAGGAATATCAATAGCATAATATCTGTAATAGAGGGTATGATCGTCAGGAGAAGCTGGTCTTTGATCCAAAAACACGGGTTGAGGAGTTTGGGCAAATAATTGGAAAATTGGAGCATTTCTAAGGAAAATATCAGCAGTGTAATAAACAATACCAGCATCACTTCCAGCAATGGCCAAATAGTAGGTTGTTTCTTCTAACTGGCAAGATGTAATTTCAATATCACAATGACCAACATCACATTTATAGAGATAGTTTTCTGGTCCAGGTAATTCACCAAGAGTATCGACAATGTTGACATTGGAAGCAAGTTCAGCTTGTAAATCAGTGTATGAAGAAGAAGTAATGTACAATGTTCCGAGACTTGTAGCATGATCAGTTTCGCCAGTTTGATTAAAAGAAATCTTGAGATAATCTCCGGGATTTAAATCAGTAAGAGTTTCAATTCGATAATAGTCCAAATCACAAGGTAAAACTGAGCCAGCAATAGATCCAGATCCAATACTGTTGGCAACGGTTCCGTAAGTAACGAAACTGTTAATAAAGAAGTCGACGTTTTCATTTGCCGCAACAAAAATTTCAAGAGCAACAATGTCAGTAAAATCGACGGTTGAAGGATATTCAGAAAATGAAATCAAATAATCAGTGGTAATATCGGGGTCACCAATAACTTCACGACTAACGCTTCCTTTGTTACCATTGCCAGAATAAACATTAATAGTAAATGTCGTATCAACATCAGTTGTAGCAGAAACTCTAAATCCAACTCCTTGATTGTCAGTAAGATCAAGACCTCCTAAACCAGGAGATAAGCTTATGGTGGGTGAGTTATCAACACCATCATATTGTACGAGCGCAGTACCAGTGGCTCCATTTGGGCAAGCAATGGTAAATTGGCCACCATTAACTGCAGCTGTAAAAACTCTTCCAACTGAACCAGTTAACACAGTTAAAGATATATCTCTTTCTCCTCCTAAAATACTGGAATCTTTGACGGAAGAAGATGAGGTAACAGAGGGTGGTGCAGCTACTGTAAGTTGAATCAAAATAGTTGGAGTATCAAAAGTAAATTCGTCTACAATAACTTTGTCTTCGGTTGCAGTGACGTTTCCTTGAGTTGTAGTATTAGAGTGTAAAGTAATTGGTTGAGTTCCAGGAAATCGTGGGGTTATTTCCGAGTAAATCAATGAAAACATCCCAACTAATATCAAAATTGTTATCGCCGAGACCTTCATTTTCAAAATTTGTTTTGAAATAACGTATAGCAAGAATTCTACTTTTTATTCGGTAGAATAGCACGGACTATAAGTTAGAAGAATAAGGTGAGAAATATATAAAATTCTCTCCTCACGGC
>Ga0170475_108824137_pt1 | contig 10898 bp, 12 predicted proteins | sample Soicark_Litter_5_FD_111474 | JGI IMG/M metagenome (GOLD analysis project Ga0170475, IMG submission 111474) | Avena fatua rhizosphere microbial communities from Hopland, California, USA. Combined Assembly of 48 SPs | reverse complement strand
GACGAGACCGGCGAGATTGCCCTCGCTCTCGTGGCCCTGACCGGCACGGGCGTGATCCGGCGCACTCTCACAACCATCGATCCCAGTCGCGATCATGCGCGGATCGAATTCAATGGTGCCGACGTCGAACCCTTGAGTGGCGAAGCCGGTTGGCCGGTGGTGCTGCGAGTGCTGGAGCGCGCCGCGGTTCTGGTTGCGTTCGAGCAGGTTGGCGGGGCGGATGCGTCGCTTCAGATGGCGCGCAATTATGCGCTGGAGCGTTACGCGTTCGGACGGCCGATCGGATCCTTCCAGGCGATCAAGCATAAGCTCGCTGATGTATATGTCGCGACCGAACTGGCTCGATCGAAGGCCTTTTATGGTGCATGGGCCTTGTCGACTGATGCCGCAGAACTGTCGTTGGCCGCGGCGACGGCACGCGTGTCGGCTACCGAGGCATTCCATCTCGCATCGAAGGAGAACATCCAGACGCATGGCGGCATCGGCTTCACCTGGGACATGGATTGCCACTTGTATTACCGACGATCGAAGCTGCTCGCGCTTGCGCTGGGCGGTGCGCCCTGGTGGAAGAACCGGCTGGTCGATTTGCTCGAGATGCGAAACGCGGCCTAGCGGAGACGCAAATGGACTTCAATGACACACCCGATGAAGCTGCCTTTCGCGCCGAGGCGCGGGCCTTCTTGGCGGCCGATGCTAAACCGAAGGGGCGTGCGCGGCCAGTGCTGCGTGGCGGACTTGACGTTGAGGCGGTGAAAAACTGCAAGGCGTGGCAGGCCAGAAAGGCGGATGCCGGCTTTGCCGGAATCACTTGGCCGAAGCGCTTCGGTGGCCGTGAGGCCTCTGCCATTTTCCAAGTGATCTACCTGCAAGAGGAAGAAAACTACGCAGTGCCCCGTGGCCTGTTCGAGATCGGTCTCGGAATGTGCATTCCGACCATGATGGCATACGCCTCCGCCGAACAGCTTGATCGTTATGTGCGACCGGCACTGCGTGGCGAAGAGGTGTGGTGCCAGTTGTTCTCGGAACCTGTCGGCGGATCGGACCTTGCAGCGCTGCGCACGCGCGCCGAGCGCGATGGCGACGACTGGATCATCAACGGGCAGAAGATCTGGACATCCGGTGCACATCTGTCCGATTTCGGCATCATCGTCGTGCGCACCGATCCCAATGTGCCGAAGCATGAGGGGCTGACCTTCTTCTTCCTGGACATGAAATCGCCGGGCATCGAGATACGGCCGATCCACCAGATGTCCGGCGCGTCGCACTTCAACGAGGTGTTTTTCACCGATGTGCGAGTGCCCGATGCGCAGCGTCTCGGCGCTGTGGGGCAGGGATGGAAAGTCTCGCTAACCACACTGATGAATGAACGGCTGGCCGTAGGCGAGGTGCACCGGCCGGATGTCGAGGACCTTGTAGAGCTTGCCCGGTCGCTGGTGGTGGATGGCGCGCCGGCGATCCGGAACGCTGCGGTGCGCGAACGCATTGCGGAGTGGTATGCGCGGACTCAGGGACTGACGTTCACTCGCTTCCGCACGATGACGGCGTTGTCGCGAGGTCAGACACCGGGTCCGGAGAATTCGATCCACAAACTGGTGAACGCCAGCAAACTGCAGGACATCGCGTCCTATGGACTGGACCTGATGGGCGCGGCCGGACTGGTCATGGACGACGATCTGGCGGCGTCCTATGCGATGTTCCAGCAGGCATTGCTGTCGTCGCCAAGTGGACGCATCGCCGGTGGATCGGACGAGATCCTGCGCAACATCATTGCCGAACGAGTCCTTGGGCTTCCGTCGGATATCAGGGTGGACAAGAACAAGCCGTTCAACCAGGTGCCCACCGGCCCGCGCTGACCCTCCGTTGCGTGCAGAAACCAAGCCTGTGCTACAACTCTGACAGCGAGTCTTCAGGGGAACGGACACGGTGGCACGGAGGGGGCAATCGAAGCCGGACCCGTTGCCAAATGCTGAAGCGCATTCACGCGGGTTCAAGCAGAGCCGGGATGCGCGGCGCAATACTCTCCTAGAGGACTACGTCGAGTTGATTGCCGACCTGATCGCCGATGGCGGTGAGGCACGCCAGGTTGATATCGCTGCGCGCCTGGGCGTCGCGCAACCGACCGTCGGTAAGGCTCTGCGCCGGCTCAGCGCCGCGGGGCTCGTGGTGCAGAAGCCCTATCGCGGCGTGTTCCTGACCGAGGCCGGGCAGAAGATCGCCCGCGAGAGCAGGCTACGACACCAGACCGTCGAGGCGTTCCTGCGCTCTCTCGGCGTCAGTTCCGAGACGGCACGCATCGATGCCGAGGGCATCGAGCACCACGTCAGCGATGAGACCCTGGCGGCGTTCCGGCGGGCGATGGCAGGCGGGTTGGAGAAGTAGCTACTCCTCCAGGCGGAAGCCGACCTTCAGGGTAACCTGGTAGTGGGCCACCTTGCCGTCTTCGATATGGCCACGGACCTGATTGACCTCGAACCAACCAAGGTTCCGCAGGCTCGAGGATGCCTTTTCGATCGCCCGATCGATCGCTTTGCTGACGCTCTCTTCTGAAGTGCCGACGATTTCCACGACCTTGTAGACGTGCTGCGTCATCTGCGCGCTCCTCTGCTGGCAACGCCTGCGGAAACGACAGGCGAAGGCAAGTGTTGCGCGGACGCACGCGAACGGGAAGGGGCGGCAATCTGAGTTCTGGTGTGCGCCCCGACCCGCGCGTGGTGCATCGTTGCGCCAGCTGGGATGGAATCCTGGGCTTCGCCCGGCAACTCGCTGGCACGCTCCAGCAGCAACTCCCGAATGTCGTCGCAGCACTGCCGGAAAGGAACCCATGTTGTCTGGCCACGCCTCCCATGCAGGGCGCGTTGCAATCAGCTATTGGCCCCGCCTCCTCCGTATCCGCTGGCAGGGAACCTGTAATACGGGTGGCTCGCTTGATAGGCTGCGATCGACGCACAACCCGAGACGTGAACAAGCGCAATGGCCGCGGCAACGACTACAAAGAGGATCTTCATGTCCGGCATACAATGCTTTATACGGCGACGCCGGCGGCCGCAACAGACGCCGTCGATCGGATTACCTCCGGTCTTGGGGCCGAGCCCGGTCCGCTCCGTTGCCCCCAGGCCGTCCCGACGGTTCCCCACCTAAGGTGACGCCTCTGAAACTTTGACCTGGCTCCCGGAGCAGGACTCGAACCTGCGACCCAGCGGTTAACAGCCGCTTGCTCTACCGACTGAGCTATCCGGGACCATCAGGGGGGTCCTATAGCGAAGCTGCCTCAGGGACGCAAACCAAGTCCAGAAGGCAGCGAACTGCGCCGCGCACCGTGCCCGGCAATCGTCGTCACCGTGCTCCGGCGGTGATAACATAGGTGCCATGGATATAGAGCAGGGAACGACCCCCGTAGTCGAGCCGGATGCAGTCGCCCGCTATCTTCGACGTGACGGTTACCTGGTTGTCCGCCGCGTCCTGTCGCGTGATCATGTCGAAGAGTGCCTCTCGGCACTCGAGGCATTGGCAACCGACGCAAAGCTGGTGCAGGGGCTGCGCGGCGACGGCGGCGCCTTCATTTCGCTCGAACCAGGAGCAGACAACTCCGTCGGCGCTGAGAGGCGCGCGAACGTTATCCGTAAGTTCGGCGACTTCATCGATACCGCGCCCGCCTTGCTGCGGGCAGCAATGTCGGCGCGACTGCACGCAGCACTCGATGCCCTGACGGATCAGGGGCGGGTGCTGCTGCAGGAGATGGCGCTGGTGAAGCCGCCGAGAGTGAGTGGCGAGAAGCCCTGGCATCAGGACGCCGCCTATTTCCGCGGCAGCGACCCAACCTGATGTTCGGCGTCTGGATCGCACTCGATCCCGCGACGCAGCAGAACGGGTGCATGGAAGTGATACCTGGTTCGCACCTTCTGGGGCCCGTGCCGCACGTGTCGGCAGAAGACATCAACCTCTGTACCATTCGTCCGGACCTCGTGCGACTTGAGCGCCGCGTCGCGCTGCCGATGCAGCCTGGCGATGCGTTGGTATTCCACAGCCTGATCCACCACTACACGGCGGCCAACCGGTCCGATCAGCGGCGGCGCGCTCTGCAGTTCCACTATCATCAGATCGGCCTGGAGTGGACGTCGCTGGCGGCACATCGCGCTCTGTTCCATGGTCCCGACGGAGAATATGCCGGCTGCACCGTCGCAAAGGGCGCGCCGTTCGCCGAGGCGTCGAGCTTCGTGCCAGGCAGGTTGCGACCAGTGGTGCCGTTGGCCTAGGTTGCCGCGGCCAACCTCTTCCCACGCGCGAGTGGCGAAATGGTAACCGCAGGGGTCTCAAAAACCCCCGGAGGAAACTCCTTGCCGGTTCGAGTCCGGCCTCGCGCATAGAAGGCTTTGCGCTCAGCGAAGCCCGCCCGCCAGACCTTCCAGACCCGCCGGGTTACGGACGATGATCCCGGCCTGCGAAACGACATCGATCAACCCTTCGGAACGAAGCTTGGTCAGCGTCCGGCTGACGGTCTCGATGGTCAGGCCGAGGTAGTCGGCGATGTCATTCCTGGTCATCGGCAGGCTGAATCGACGACGGGATTGGCCGCACGGCATGCCCTGACGGCTCCGCAACAGCAGAAAAGAGGCCAGTCTTTCGCGCGCCGTCTTCCGACCCAGCAGCAGCATCTGCTCCTGGGCTGCCACCAGTTCGTTGGCCGCGACCTCCAGCAGGCGCTTTTCCATCGACGGAAAGTCGTCCAGCAGCGTGCGCAGCTTTGACCGCTGGAACCGGCAGTACCGCACACGCTCGATCGCTTCCGCACTGAATGCATAGGTATCGGAGACCGCCAGCCCAAGAAAGTGGCCGGCGCCGACAAACCCTGTGATCTGCCGGCGCCCATCCGGCAACAGCTTGAACAGCTTGGCCGTGCCTGCAGTGATGTTGAAGAAGCTGTTTGCTGGCTCGCCTTCGTCGATGAAACACTGCCCGGGTTCAGTCTCGGTAACCACCGCAATCGCGGCGATCCGCCCCAGGTCTGTCTCAGCGATGGCGTTGCAGACGCTGACCGGGCGCGCTTCGCACGTGGAGCACGGGTCTGGGGCGCCATGTGGATCGAGAATATGCGGATGTGCCAGCCGCGCGCTCATGAAGGGACCATCCGCCGGTTATGCCACTATTGCCTGCAATGGTTAAAATTTGCCCTGACGCGCCGCGCATTGATCCAGGTCAACGAATCGCAACGGCATCCTGATGCACGATTCACCCGCAAGGCAGGCGGGTGTGTCATGGCGGATTTCATCATCGAGGTGCTGTCGAGGGATCAGATCCGATCGGTCTACCCACTGGTGCGCGAGGCGGTGCCTACTCTGGACCTGGCCGCCTGGGTGCGGTTTGCACGCCAGCTCACGGGTCCCCGGCGGGCTGGCCAGTGCGGCATCGTGGTGGCGCGGCGGGAAGGCCGCCCGTTTCCCTGCGGACTGTTTTGCTATCGGGTCGAGGACGATCTGAAGCTGGGCAAGGTCTTGGTGGCGGACCATTTTGTGGCAGTAGACCTGCTGGAGCCCGCCGCGGTGCTCGCCGCGCTGGTTGAGCAGCTGGACAGCCTGGGGAAGCGACTAGGCTGCCGGGCAGTGCGCAGTCTGGTGCATGGCGGGGCGCGCGAGCTCGAGGGCGGCTTGTATGCGGCTGGCCACCGTCCGGACAGTGCGTCGCTGTTGCTGAAGACGCTGTTGGAGGCCCCGCCCGGAGGGGGTGGCGGCACGCGGAGGGACCCGGAGCGGGCGCCGGCCATCATCGGCTGAAGCGACGCGATCGTCGCGAGATCGGCCGGTGTCGGGCTCGGGCGGCCGTCACGCGGTCGGGCGAGGTCCTTGCGGCTGGTTGCGCGACCCTGGTTCCTGGATTGATCGCGGGTGCCGCAGGCGACCCGAGGGGAGGCGACGTTCGGTTACGCACCTGCCCGGCCTTTCGTACTGACTTCGCCATTCATGGCGCTCGATCGGCGACCGCAATTTCCCGCAGAGCGGCAGGCTCTAGGGTGAAGCCGCCCGCGGAGAACGGCCGATCATGCACCATGAGCAACGCCAGACACGCGGCGATCCCGGTTGAGAGCGCGAACATGTTGATCAACGCGGTGCGCGGGCGCTCGACATGGACCATGGCAATCGTTGCCAGCAGCAACACGTCGAGAATGACGATGACCAGCCATTGAAGGGTGGAGATGGATCCTTTGCTGAGCAGGATCCGATACCGGCGGGCCTCGAGCGTCCTTTCGAGTGCACTGACCAGGTGCTGCTGTATGACTTCCTGACTTCGCGTTGCGGGATTGAACGACACGACAACATGGACAGCCTCCGCCAGACCTTTGGGTGTTTCCATCAGCGCCTGCCCCGAACGCATCGCTGGCCAGTCGTCTGATTCGATGAAGTGTAGATACGCCCTGATCTGCTGACGGAGACTGTTACGGATTTCCGTCGGCAGTTCACCACCCAGGACGAGAGACGCGCGAATTGAGCTTGCCTCCTGGGCGACATAACTGCTGGCGCGGTCAAGATTGTTCCAGACCCGCGTTGCGAGGAATGCAATGAGGAGTCCAATAATGACAGACAACGGTGTCAGCATCACCGGCGTCGTCGCCTTGAGGTCTGCGCCAATGGGCCTTGTGGCCATTGGAGCCGAGGCAATCAGCAGTAGTGCGACCACTATATAGGAACAGCCGAAGACCATCAGGACGATGACCTCGGGTCGCTGTGTTTCGATCCACCCTACCACGTTACACCTTGCCCCCCGCCCGACGCCTTGGCGGCAATGAGAATTGGAACCGCCAGTCGAGGCAAGCGGCGTCAGTTGGGCACGTCAGTTGGGCTCCGTCCTTCCCCACCCGCGCCGGGATGGCCGCGCTGGTGCGCTGCTGCCAGGATTGAGCACGTCGAGCGTGGGATTCAGGGAGACTCTGATATGCGGCGCACCGCGTGTATTGTGGCCGCTGATACCACAGCACGAAGGAGGATCCGCCATGGAGGTGCAAGCACTGGGTTATGTCGGCATTGGCGCCACCGACCTGACGGACTGGACCGATTTCGCCACGAACTGGCTTGGCATGCAGATGGTAGAACGCGGCAACGCCTGCCGTGCGTTCCGGATGGATGATCGCAGGCAGCGCCTCGTCGTCGATCGTTCGCTCGTCGATGGCGAACGCTATTTCGGATTTGAGGTCGCGAATGCTGCCGCACTGGACGCACTCGCCGCCCGCCTGGAGGCGCGCGGGGTGTCGGTGCGGCGTGAACCGGCAACTCTGGCAGACCAACGCTGCGTGCGCGGGCTGATCAGTTTCGCCGACCCGGGTGGCAACCGTCTGGAGGCCTTCTGGGGCGCGGCCGTGGCAGACGAGCCGTTCCGCCCGGGGAGAACGATCTCCGGGTTCCGCACCGGACCGCTCGGGATGGGTCACGCGGTGTTCCACGTGAAGAACATCGATGACTTGCTGGGCTTTTACCGCGACGTGCTGGGCTTCGGGGTCAGCGATTACATCCTGACGCCGTTCCGGGCGTACTTCCTGCACGTCAACCCGCGTCATCACACGGTGGCGTTGATCGAGACGGGCAAGCAGGACCTGCACCATCTGATGGTCGAACTCTATTCGCTCGATGACGTGGGGCAAGGCTATGACATCGCGTTGGGCGAGCCCGAGCGGATCGCCACCACTTTGGGCCGGCATCCTAATGACTGTGTGACATCCTATTATCTGAAGTCGCCTTCGGGATTCATGGTGGAGTACGGATGGGGCGGTAAGGAGGTCACTCCCGGCACCTGGGAGGCCAGCGAGGTCACAGTGGGCCCAAGCCTGTGGGGGCATGACCGCACCTGGCTGCCCGATGAACAACGCACACAAGCACGTGAGATGCGCCTGAAGGCAGCGAACGACGGCATGCGCGAGCCGGTCCAGGTAATCGAGGGTAATTTCCAACGCATGCGCGGGATCTGCCCCTGGTGGGACGCTGCGAAGGGCGGCGAGAGATCAGCGCAAACATCAATGTGATTTTGCATTGAAGGGTGGTGCCATATTCCGGCGATAGCGATCCCGCATATCAAACCGGAAATGGAAACAGCCATCGATTGTGAAATGACAAAACCGACTGGGGCACAGCGCCGGGCGGCGACAGGCATTGCCGGCCTCGACAACGTTTTGGCCGGCGGTGTGACGCGCAACAGACTGCACTTGCTTGAGGGCAGTCCTGGCACCGGCAAGACGACGATCGCGCTGCAATTTCTGATGCAAGGCGCGAGGGAAGGCGAAGCCGGGATCTACGTCAGCCTGGCCGAGACCGAGGAGGAGTTGCGCGACGGCGCACGCTCACACGGTTGGGAAATCAGCGACCTGATCGATATCTTCGAGCTGCTGCCGCCGGAGAGTGCACTCGATCCCGAGCAACACCAGAGCCTGCTGTACTCGTCCGATCTTGAACTGGGTGAGACGATCCAGCGGCTCTTCCAAGCGATAGAGCGGCTGAAGCCGAAACGAGTCGTCGTGGATAGCCTGTCGGAGATCCGCCTGCTGGCACAAAGCTCGCTGCGCTACCGCCGACAGATCCTGGCACTCAAACACTACTTCGCACGCTATCGCTCCACGGTGATCCTGTTGGACGACCTGACGACGGACAATGTTGATCGCGCGGTGCACAGCGCGGCACACAGCGTAATCCATCTCGATCAGTTGGCGCCGCTTTATGGTGGTGAGCGGCGGAGGCTGCGGGTCGTGAAATGCCGCGGCCAAAGCTTTCGCAGCGGCTATCACGATTTCACGATCGTCGGGGGCGGAGTGCAAGTCTTCCCTCGACTGATCGCCGCGGAGCACCGCACCTCAGTTTCAGGTAATCAGGTCAGCAGCGGTATTGCCCAGATGGACGCGCTGCTCGGAGGCGGCATCGCCGCGGGGTCCAGCACCCTGGTCCTCGGCCCTGCGGGCAGCGGCAAGACGCTGCTGGTGCTGCATCATATCACCGCGGCAGTGGCGCGCGGTGAGCGCGCAGCGCTGTTCGTGTTCGATGAGGAACTCGGGCTGCTGCTCACACGGGCGCGCGGAATGGGTTTCGACCTCGAAGGCATGCGAGATGCGGGCAAACTGTTCATCGAGCAGATGGATGCGGCTGAGCTGTCTCCTGGTGAGTTCGCCTACCGCGTATGCCAATGTGTAGACCGCGAGCAAATCCTTACCGTGGGATCGATAGCCTGAACGGCTACCAGGCGGCGATGCCTGAAGAACAGTTCCTCATCCTGCATCTCCACGAATTGTTGCAATACCTCAACCGGCGCGGGGCCGCGACGTTTCTGACAGTGGCGCAGCACGGGGTCATTGGGGAGATGCGACAGACGATCGACGTGACCTACCTGGCGGATACGGTGGTCCTGTTGCGCTTCTTCGAGGCGATGGGCCGCGTGAGACGCGCGATGTCGGTCGTAAAAAAGCGTTCCGGCGGGCACGAGGATACTATTCGGGAGTTCTCAATCGACGGGAACGGCCTAAGGCTTGGCGAGCCGTTAGAGTCCTTTCAGGGGGTTCTGCGTGGCGAGCCGACCTATGTCGGAGGAGCGGCACCGCTATTGGGACATGGCTGTTGACATCAGTCCGGCCAGCGGATTCTGAGCGCACACTCATACTGGCGCCGCGAGGCCGAGACGCCACGGTCGCTGCCAGCATCCTGCGTGAGGCGCACATCGAATGCCTTGTCTGTGCCGACCTGAGCGAGCTCACTTGGCAGATCACGCGGGGGAGCGGCATCGCCATCCTTACCGAGGAGGCCATGAACGGCTGCGACAGCAGGGATCTTTCGCAGTGGATTGCCGCGCAGCAGCCCTGGTCCGACTTTCCGTTCATTCTGCTGACGGGCCATGGCGGCGGACTGGAACGTAATCCCGCGGCCGCCCATTTCGTGCAGATACTCGGCAACGTTACCTTTCTGGAGCGACCTTTTCACCCCACCACGCTGATCAGCGTCGTGCAGACGGGGCTGCGGGGGCGACAGAGACAGTATGAATGTCGGCGACTGAATGAGGAACTTGAATCGCGCGTTCAGGAGCGGACGGGCGAGCTTGCGGCTGCCAATCGTCAGTTGCTCGCGCAGATCGAGGAGCGCGAGAAGGTCGAAGGCACACTCCGCCGGATGCAGCGGCTGGAGGCCGTCGGCCAGCTGACGTCTGGCGTGGCGCACGATTTCAACAATCTGCTCACGGTCGTTCTGGGCAACATCACCTTCCTGAACGAGGGCTCGCGGCAGTGAGCGTCGACGGGAAACTGGCACAGCGGCTCGGCTATATGCGCAGTGCCGCAGAACGCGGCGCCCGGCTGACTGACCAATTGCTGAGCTTCTCGCGCCGCCAGCGGCTGGAGCCGAGGCTGCTTAATCTGAATGACATCGTGGATGGGATGCATGCCCTCCTGCAAAGCACGATGGGCGGCAGTATCGACATCGTCATCAGGCTGCAGCCGGAGCTTTGGCCTGCGATGGTGGATCCGACCCAGCTCGAACTGGCGGTCCTGAACCTGGCGATCAACGCGCGCGACGCCATGGAGGTTGGCGGCACGCTGACGGTCGAGACTGCAAATGCCGTGTTAGGACAGCCAACCGGTCCGGAGGAACCGCCGGAGGGCTCATACGTGGTCGTGCGGGTCACGGACAACGGCGCCGGGATGACCGACGAGGTCCGTCAGAAAGTCTTCGAGCCATTTTTCACCACGAAAGAGGTCGGCAAAGGGTCCGGATTGGGGCTGAGCCAAGTGCTGGGATTTGCGCAGCAGTCTGGCGGGGGTGTCGGCATCACTTCCGGACCCAGTGAGGGCACTGCTGTCTCTATCTATTTGCCGCGCACCGAGCAGCGTGCCGCGAGCGAGCAACCGGTTACGGTATCGCCGGCCGCCAGCGAGCTGATTGGCG
>Ga0170475_107783733_pt1 | contig 10898 bp, 7 predicted proteins | sample Soicark_Litter_5_FD_111474 | JGI IMG/M metagenome (GOLD analysis project Ga0170475, IMG submission 111474) | Avena fatua rhizosphere microbial communities from Hopland, California, USA. Combined Assembly of 48 SPs | reverse complement strand
TCCCGATGCAGGCGGACACCGGTCCAATCGGCGGCGATCTCAGCCATGAGTTCATCATCCTGGCGGAAACCGGCGAAAGCGGCGTCTTCTGCGACAAGGAATGGCTGGACCTGAACATGCTGGAGAGCGCGCCGGGTTTCGACGACGATCTCGGTCCCTTCTTCGAGAAATACACCAGCATCTACGCCGCGACCGACGAGAAGCATGATCCCGCGACCTCGCCACTGGCTCCGGAAGAGCTGGCCAACGCGCGCGGTATCGAGGTCGGTCACATCTTCTATTTCGGCACCAAGTATTCCGCCCCGCTGGGTGCGGTGGTCGCCGGACCGAACGGCGAGCAGATCACGGTCGAGATGGGCTCCTACGGCATTGGCGTGTCGCGGCTGGTCGGTGCAATCATCGAGGCGAGCCATGACGATGCCGGCATCATCTGGCCGGATTCGGTGGCGCCGTTCAAGGTCGGCCTGATTAACCTGAAGACCGGCGATGCCGAGTGCGACCGGGTCTGCGACGAGCTTTACCGCGACTTCAATGCCGCCGGTGTCGAGGTGCTGTACGACGACCGCAACGAGCGGCCGGGCGCCAAGTTCGCCGACATGGACCTGATCGGCGTGCCGTGGCACTTGACCATCGGGCCGCGTGGACTGAAGAACGGCGTGGTGGAGCTGAAGCGCCGTGCCATCGGTGAGCGCGAGGAGCTGTCACGCGACGCGGCTTTCGCGAAACTGACCTCCTGATCGCTGGAACAGCCGCCAGGCGGGAAGCTTCCGCTCCGGCGGCGACGAATTCCAAGTCCATAAAGGCCTTACAGGCATGATCTTCGGCGCTTTCGAACGCATGGTCGCGATGCGCTATCTTCGCGCGCGGCGGCAGGAAGGTTTTATCTCGGTGATCGCTGGTTTTTCACTCCTGGGCATCGGCCTTGGCGTGGCGACCCTGATCATCGTGATGGCCGTGATGAACGGCTTCCGGTCCGAACTGCTCGGGCGGGTGCTTGGGCTTAATGGCCACATGAACGTCTACGCTCTTCAGGGACCACTGACCGACTACGGTGCGTTGGCCGACCGGCTGCGCGGCATCCCCGGCGTCATCTCGGTGACGCCGACCGTGGAGGCGCAGGCGCTGGTGACGGTGCGAGGCATATCGTCAGGCTCCATCGTGCGTGGCATCTCGCCGGATGATTTCAAAGTCAGGCCGACCGTATCGAACCATATCGTCCGCGGCTCGTTGGACGATTTCCACGACGAGCGCGTCGCGATCGGCATCCGGATGGCGCAACGGCTGGGGCTTCGTGTCGGCGACGAGCTGACACTGATCAGTCCGCAAGGCAATCCCAGCGCCTTCGGCACGGTTCCGCGGATGCGTGCCTACAGCATCGCCGCGATCTTCGATGTCGGCATGTTCGAGTACGACAACAACTTCATCTTCATGCCGCTTCCGGCGGCGCAGGTCTTCTTCCGTGTGCCCGACGCGGTGACGACGCTGGAGTTGATGGTTCAGCAGCCGCGCCTGATCTCCCAGTACCGGGCACCGGTTCAGGACATCATTGGAGGACGGGCGAGACTGGTGGACTGGCAGCAGTCCAATGCCAGCTTTTTCAACGCGCTCTCGGTCGAGCGCAACGTCATGTTCCTGATCCTGACGCTGATCATTCTGGTGGCCGCCTTCAACATCATTTCCAGCATGATCATGCTGGTGAAGGACAAGGGGCGTGATATCGCGATCCTGCGGACTATGGGAGCGACGCGCGGCATGATCCTGCGCATCTTCTTCCTTGCCGGAGCCAGCATCGGGGTGATCGGCACGATCTTTGGCTTGGTGCTGGGCGTAGCCTTCGCTGACAATATCGAGTCGATCCGCCAGATGCTCCAGCATCTGACTGGCACCGAGCTATTTTCGGCGGAGATCTACTTCCTCAGCCAGTTACCGGCGGAGATCGACTACGGGGAAGTTACCCGCGTCGTCCTGATGGCGTTGGGACTTTCGTTTGGCGCCACCATCTACCCGGCATGGCGGGCAGCCAAGCTCGATCCGGTCGAGGCGCTTCGCTATGAGTGAGAATAGGAACGATCAACTGGTGAATGACCGATCGGTGAATGATCGATCGGCTGAGCCGATGATCCGGATCGATGGCGTCGTCAGGACCTTCAAGCAAGCTGGGCAGCCACTCGATGTGTTGCGCGGCGCGTCGCTCCAGGTCAAAGGCGGTGAACTGGTAGCGCTGGTCGGCCCGTCCGGAGCCGGCAAATCGACGCTGTTGCACATCGCGGGATTGCTGGAAAAGGCCGATGGCGGCGACATTCGTATAGCGGGCAAGCTCGCCAACACGCTATCGGATGCCGACCGTACGGCGCTGCGCCGGCAGTCGATCGGCTTCGTCTATCAGTTCCACCATCTCCTGCCGGAGTTCAGTGCGCTGGAGAACATCGTACTGCCGCAGATGATCGCCGGTGTCGCCAAATCGGCGGCTCGTAAGCGAGGAATGGAACTGCTTGATCTGGTCGGTCTCGCTGCCCGCGCCAGTCACCGGCCAGCCCGGCTGTCCGGTGGCGAGCAGCAACGAGTCGCCATCGCCCGTGCCTTGGCCAACCGTCCGAAGCTGCTGATCGCGGACGAGCCGACCGGCAATCTTGACCACAAGACGGCGGAAGGCGTTTTCGCCATGCTGGCTGAGCTTGTGCGTGGCGGTGACTTCGGCGCGCTTGTTGCGACCCATAATCTCGATCTCGCGGCCCGGATGGATCGCGTGCTCGAACTACGGGACGGTGTGCTGGTCCAGCACTGACCGATGCTCTACCTTGTTGCGATCTAAGGTGGTGAGCGATGCCACGGACCACAGCAAGCATGATAGGGAAGTATCATGGACAAGAAATTCATCGATCTCTATGACGAGTACACCCATACCCCGCTTGACCGGCGCGTCTTCATCAGCCGGTTGACCGCTCTTGCCGGTAGTACGGCGGCGGCTTCCGCCCTGCTGCCGCTACTGGAAAACAATTACGCACTGGCCCAGGTCGTGCCGCCCACCGACGCCCGGCTGGAGATTTCCCGTGTCACCTGGGGCGCGGCGTCAGGCGAACTCAAGGGCTATCTTGCTAAGCCGAAAGGTGACGGAAAGCTGCCGGCCGTTATCGTCATCCACGAGAATCGCGGATTGAATCCGCATATCGAGGACATCGTCCGCCGGGTTGCGCTGGAAGGCTTCCTGGCGCTGGCACCCGATCTATTGAGCCCCCTCGGCGGCACGCCAGCGGACGAGGACCAAGCACGTACGCTGATCGGGCAACTCGATGACAAGCGGACGGTCGAGGATCTGGTGCGTACAGTGACTTATCTTAAGGGGCATACCGGATCGACAGGTAAAGTCGGGACTGTGGGTTTCTGCTGGGGTGGCGGTATGGTCAACTCTCTGGCGACCAAGTCCCCCGACCTTGACGCCGGTGTGGTTTTCTATGGACGCACCCCGCCGTCGGAGGATGTGCCTAAGATCCGCGCCAAACTTCTTCTGAATTACGCCGGCCTGGATGACCGCATCAACGAAGGCCTTCCGGCTTTCGAGGCAGCCCTGAAGAAGGCCAATGCCGATTATACGCTTTTCATCTATCAGGGCGCCAACCACGCCTTCAACAACGACACGAACCCGGCGCGTTACGACGCGGCGGCGGCGCATTTGGCGTGGGGGCGGACCATCGAGTTTTTGAAGGCAAGTCTCAAGGGGTGATGGGAAGCGTGACTTCGGACGCCGGTATTCATCAATTTTTATCGCTTGCGCTGCAAGGGTGGCGCTTTCCTGTCTCAATCGGCGAGAGTTCTGGCGGATGAGTGAAGTGTCACCATCCAACACGTGCCGGGTTGCCGTCATCCATCCGCACCGCGGCGTTGGCGACCTGATGTGGCACGTTCCGTTCATCCGCGTGATCGCGGAGCACTCGCCGGGTGGTCAGGTTACTCTGATCACGCGTTCGTCCACCCGCGCCGAGCACCTGCTCGCTGCTGAATCCTGCATCGCCGACGTCGTATACACGCCCTTTTCGCGCGGTATCGTGAAACGCGTGGGTGAGACTTGGTGGCTGAGCCGCCTGCTGCGTCGCCGCGGCATCGCGACCGTCTGGATTCTTGATAAGATTTCCCGGCCAGCCATAGCGGCCGCATTCGCCAGCGTTTCGGATCGGCATGGCTTCGGCTTTCGTTCACAACGCCGCTGGCTCACGGATCGGCGCGGCTTGCCAGGAAAGCTGGAAAAGGCTCACCAAATCGAAAAGTTGACGGCATTTCTCGACATGATGGGTCTGCCTCCGGCAGATCTAATTCGCCCGCTTACTGTCGCCGCCGCCGCCGCGACTCGAGTCGACGATCTATTCGGTCATCTTCCGCGGCCATGGGTCGTTCTCGGCACCGACGCTTCGGAAACTTCGAAGATGTGGCCGCGGGAATCCTTCTCGACCTTGATGGGGGGGCTGGCGGACGCCGGTGCCGCGACAATTTTTCTGCAAAGCGGACCTGATCAGGCTGCCTTTGTCCGTGCGATTAAAGATGCCGCTGCGCCTGTGGCCGGAATCGACGTCAGCATGCTGGATATGGCGGAAATCGCGGCCTTATGTGCACGTGCCGATGTCTTCATCGGCAACGACAGCGGCCCGATGAATGTGGCAGCCGCCATGGGCACACATGTCGTCGCCTTGTTCGGCGGTTCCCCCCCGCTGTCGCACACGCCTTTCTACCATCCAATCGTCCCACCGGCTGGAATGAAAGGAATGACCGCGATCACGCCCGCCATGGTGCTTGACTGCGCCCTCAGCCTGCTGCCGGGGAGGACTCCTCCTCCGCTTTAAGCTGAATTGGCACGAAGTGCCGGTCGTCAAGCGAAACTTGCGCATGACGCAAGGGCTCCATCTTGGCATGGTGTTGCCGAACCTCTCACCGACCCCTGAGTTCAGCACCCTATGCCGATTTCCGAGTTCGTCCACCTGCGCGTCCACTCCGCCTATTCGCTCTCCGAAGGAGCGATCAAGATCAAGGAGTTGGTCAAGCTCTGCCAGAAGAAGGAAATGCCGGCGGTAGCGGTCACCGACACCGGCAACCTGTTCGGCGCGCTGGAATTCTCGCTGGCGGCGGCTGACTCGGGCGTTCAGCCGATTCTCGGATGTCAGGTCGGCATCCGGCGCATGGGGCCGGCCGCCAATGGCGGCGGCAAGCCCGTCGGCAAGGGCTTGAACCTTCCGGACCAGTTGACCCTGCTGGTCCAGTCGGAGACTGGCTACACCAACCTGACGAAGCTGGTCAGCAAAGCCTTCATGGAAGGCGATCCGACATCGGCCCCGCAGATCTCGCTTGGTGATCTGGAGGGGTTCACCGATGGCCTGATCGCACTGACCGGTGGTCCCTCAGGTTCCGTCGGCAGGCTGTTCGCCGAAGGGCACAAGGCGGTGGCGGAGGAAGTCGCCGGGCGGCTTCAGCGTCTGTTCCCCAACCGGCTCTATGTGGAGTTGATGCGCCACAGGTTGGAGATCGAGGATCGGATCGAACCCGATCTGGTCGAATTGGCTTACCGCATGGATCTGCCGCTGGTCGCAACCAACGACTGCTTCTTCGCGACCGAGGACATGTACGAAGCGCATGACACGCTGCTCTGCATCGCCGAAGGCGCCTATGTCGTGGAGGCGGAGCGGCGGCGCCTGACACCGGAGCACCGTTTCAAGTCGGCCCAGGAGATGCGGGAACTGTTCGCCGACCTGCCGGAGGCGGTGGACAATACGCTCGTCATCGCGCGCCGGTGCAGCTACCTGCTGCGTCCGATCAAACCGATTCTGCCCGCGTTCACGGCGGCGGCCGAGGGTGGCAGGACGGAGCCGGAAGAACTCCGCCATCAGGCTCATATCGGCCTGACCGACCGTCTGGAACGCCAAGTCTTCACGGCGGATATGACGCCTGAACAGAGAGCGGAGACTGAGAAGACCTATCGCGACCGGCTCGATTTCGAGCTGAACGTGATCGAGAACATGAAGTTTCCTGGCTACTTCCTGATCGTGTCGGACTTCATCAAATGGGCGAAGAAGCAGGACATCCCGGTGGGGCCGGGCCGTGGTTCGGGCGCCGGGTCGGTTGTCGCGTGGTCGCTGACCATCACCGACCTTGATCCGCTCCGGTTCGGTCTGCTGTTCGAGCGCTTCCTGAACCCCGAACGCGTGTCGATGCCTGACTTCGACATCGACTTCTGCCAGGATCGCCGTGACGAGGTGATCCGCTATGTGCAGGATTACTACGGCCACGACCGCGTCGCCCAGATCATCACGTTCGGTAAGCTTCAGGCCCGCGCGGTGCTGCGCGACGTTGGGCGCGTGCTCCAGATGCCTTATGGGCAGGTCGATAAGATCTGCAAGCTGATGCCTAACAACCCGGCCAATCCGGTCACTCTGGGGCAGGCCATCGATGGTGAGCCGATGCTTCAGCAGGCACGCGACTCGGACGAATCGGTCCGCCGTCTGATCGAGATCGCGTTGCGCCTGGAAGGCTTGTTCCGCCACGCTTCGACCCACGCGGCCGGCGTGGTGATCGGCGACAGGCCGCTGGACCAGTTGGTGCCGCTGTATCGCGACCCGCGTTCCGACATGCCGGTCACCCAGTTCAACATGAAATATGTCGAACAGACGGGGCTGGTGAAGTTCGACTTTCTGGGCCTGAAGACTCTGACGGTGCTTCAGCGCGCGGTCGAACTGATCGTCGAGCGCGGCGTCCCTATCGACCTGACCAATCTGCCGCTGGATGACGCCAAAACTTATGAGATGATGTCGCGCGGTGAGACGACCGGCGTGTTCCAGCTTGAAAGTTCGGGCATGCGGGACGTGCTGAGGCGGCTCAAGCCTAACCGCTTTGACGATATCATTGCGTTGGTGTCCCTCTACCGTCCCGGCCCAATGGACAATATTCCAACATATATCGCGGTGAAGAACGGGGAGAAAGCACCCGACTATATGCATCCGTGGCTGGAGCCGATCCTGAAGGACACCTTCGGGATCATGATCTACCAGGAACAGGTGATGCAGATCGCCCAGGTGCTCTCCGGCTACTCGCTCGGCGGCGCCGACCTGCTGCGTCGCGCCATGGGCAAGAAGATCCAGGCGGAGATGGATGCCCAGCGCAAACTGTTCATCGACGGCGCCGTCGGCAAGGGAGTGGACGGCGATCAGGCGGGCCTGATCTTCGATCAGGTGAACAAGTTCGCCGGCTACGGCTTCAACAAGTCGCACGCCGCAGCCTATGCGCTGGTCGCCTACCAGACCGCCTACCTGAAGGCCAATTACCCGGTCGAGTTCCTGGCGGCGTCGATGACGCTCGACCTTGGCAACACCGATAAGCTGAACACCTTCCGGCAGGAACTGGTGCGCCTGAAGATCCGGCTGCTGACCCCTGATATCAACAGGTCCAACGCGGTCTTCCGGGTGGAAGTCATGTCCGACGGCGAACGAGTGATCCGCTATGCGCTGGCCGCCGTCAAGGGTGTCGGTATGCAGGCTATGGAAGCGCTGGTGAAGCAGCGGGAAGAGAGCGGGAGGTACAAAGACCTGTTCGATCTCGCCCGCCGGCTCGATACCAAGGTTATCAACAAGCGGCAGCTTGAAAACCTGACCTGCGCCGGCGCCTTCGACGGTCTCAACGGCAATCGGCGCCAAGTCCATGGCGGTATCGAAACCCTGATCCGTTATGCCCAAGCTGCCGTGGCCGAGCGTGAAAGCGGCCAGTCGAGCCTGTTCGGGGGAGGGGCCGGCGTTACCCTGAAGGTTCCCGACTTGCCGAAGGTCGCCGACTGGGACCAGCTTGACCGGTTGGCGCATGAATTCAACGCCATCGGCTTCTACCTGTCCGCTCATCCGCTGGATGGATTCGCCAAACCGCTTTCGCGGCTGCGCGTGGTGAATTCAGCCGACTTACTGAAGAGGGCGAGCGGCGGCGGTTCGACTCGCTTCCCGATGGCGGGTGTCGTGATCAACCGCCAGGAGCGTGTGGCGAAGAGCGGCAACCGCTTCGCCTTCGTCAGCCTGTCGGATTCGACTGGCGTTTACGAGGTGACGCTGTTCTCCGAATTGCTGGCGACATCGCGCGACCTGCTTGAGCCGGGTAAGAGCGTTGTCCTGATGGTCGATGTTCAGGTCCAGGGCGAGGACATGCGGTTGACCTGTCATCAGGTGAAGCCGCTTGAGGAGGAGGTTGCTCAAGCCGCGGAGGGCTTGCAGATCATCCTCAGCGAACCGGCTGCGGCGCCGCATCTGCGCAATGTCCTCGACCAGATCGGTCGTGGAAAGGGCAAAATCTCGATCCTGGTCGATGTGGGCGGCATGCGTGAGGCCGAAATAGCGCTGCCCGGAGCCTATGCGGTGTCCGCAAAGGGTAGGGCTGCGATCAAGGCGATACCCGGCGTCGCGGACGTACTGGATCTCTGACCCTCTGCCTTTAAGCGATCACTGTTGACGCGGCGGCCGGTTCGGAAATGGGGCCGGCCGCCGCGTTTTTGTTTGCCGGCTCGCTCCTGTTGGGCAGATCGATGAAACAAGAAACCGGGCATTCTTTGCCAGCCAAGTACATCCTCAAGTAAATATATACTATAGTATTCAAGCGGTACTCCAGTATTCAGCCTATTTTCACAAAATCTCCATCTTGACAGGATTAGAGTTAAAGCTTATCAATTTGCCTCGATCGTTCAATCCATTGAACTCACGCGAAAATTGAATATACGGGTCAAGCCGGAGGTGCGATTTGCTCGCCCGCGCAATGCTTTGCATGCCTCAAGACAAAGGGTCACATGGAATATGGGCCGCAGTCGCCGCTTTCGCCTTTTTTCCAAGTTTCCATGCCATAGTCAAAGCGCTTAGTTCCCATTATTCAATTTTCCAGCTGATGGCGTTCATGGCATTGGCGGCTTTGCTTCCCGTGGCCGCGATGCTTCTTCATGCAAGGCGCCAGGGACGAATCCGGATCGCCCGGCCGGGTCTGGTGTTCATGAGGGCATTGATTTCCGGGTCGATGGCGGTATGCGTGTTTTATGCGCTCAGCAGACTGCCCATGTCCGTCGCCTACTCCGTGCAGTTTTCCGGCCCGTTGTTCGCCGCGGGTCTCTCGACCGTGTTTTTGGGCGAAAAGGTCGGCTGGCGCCGCTGGGTTGGGATCACGGTCGGCTTCTTTGGTATCCTGCTGATCCTGAGGCCGGGTATCACGGATTTCAACACCGGCTATCTCGCGTCGCTGGCGGTGGCTGTCCTCTTCGCCTGCAATGCCATGATACTGCGCACCGTCGGCGGTGGTGAGCCGGGTGGCGCTCTGGTGGCCGCTCATGTCGCCGGCATCCTGGGCTTTTCGCTGCCGATGTTGCCGTCTGTCTATATCGAGCCGACATGGCCCGATCTTGGCTGGATGTTCATGACCGGAATACTGATGTCGTCGGGGCACCTGTGTCTTGTCCAGTCCCTGCGCTGGGCGCCCGTATCGAGCGTTTCCGCCTTCCAATATACGCAGCTTGTCTGGGGCCTGCTGTTCGGCGTCCTTCTGTTTGATGATTTCCCTGACGCGATCGCCCTGGGAGGGGCGGTCCTGGTAGTCGGCAGCGCCTTCTACGTGGGTATGACGCAATCCTCCTCCGAAGTTGACGACTCTGTCGAAGCCTGAGCGCGCCCCGGCGGCGCGGTGCATTACCCCGTTTCATCGTTTTTAGTGATTGGAGAACCGCGTGTCATCCTTGCTTGAAGGCGTCCGCGTCATCGATCTGACCAATGTGTTGGCGGGTCCATTCTGTGGCTTCCAATTGGCGCTCCTGGGAGCGGAAGTCATCAAGGTCGAAGTTCCTGGAGCCGGCGATCTTGCGCGCCAGTTCGGCATGGACCCCGAATTGAGCGCCAAGGGAATGGGGACCGGCTTTCTTGCCCAGAACGCGGGAAAGAAGTCGATCACGTTGAACCTTAAATCGCCGGAAGGAAAAGAGGCCTTTCAGCGACTGGTTAAGACCGCCGATGTCGTCCTGGAGAATTTCCGGCCCGGTGTGATGGACCGCCTGGGATGCGGTTACGAAGATCTGAAGCTGATCAAACCCGATCTCGTTTATTGCGCCGTCTCGGGCTTTGGCCAGGATGGGCCATGGCGCAACAAGCCGGCCTATGACCAGATCATTCAGGGCCTGTCCGGAATCATGAGCGTTACCGGCGACGACCAGTCGGCGCCGTTGCGGGTGGGCTTCCCCGTCTGCGATACGATCGGCGGTTTGACCGCCGCTTTCGCCGTCTGCGCCGCCCTTTTCCGCCGCTCGGTCAGCGGGGAAGGGCAGTTTGCCGATGTGTCCCTGATCGAATCCACCCTGGTCACGATGGGATGGGCCGTCGCCAACTACCTGATCACTGGCAAGAAGCCGAAACCTTCCGGCAACGAGAACATAACGGCCAGCCCGTCCGGCCTGTTCAAGACCACCACGGAGAAATCAATATCTCCGCCAATACGCAGGACCAGTTCGTCACGCTGTGCCGGCTGATCGGCCGGGAAGATCTTTCGACTGACGACCGCTTCAGCAACCGAACCGCGCGGATGGCGAACCGGGCGACGCTGAAGGATGAGATCGAGGATGCACTGGTCGATGACACGGCCGAGCATTGGGAGGAAAGGCTGAACGCGGAGGGGGTTCCGTCCGGCCGCGTCCTCACGGTGCCGGATATCCTCAAGCATCCTCACATCCAGGAGCGTAACTTTCTGCGGACGCTGCCGCGGGTCCCCGGCATCGATCGTGATATCACGGTCAGCCGCAGCGGATTCAGGCTGTCCGGCGGTGATCCCACGGTCGATACGCCGCCGCCGCTGCTGGGCCAGCACAATGACGAAATATTCGCGGAACTCGGCTTTTCGCCGGATGAGATCGAAGTTCT
>Ga0170475_101943524_pt1 | contig 10901 bp, 9 predicted proteins | sample Soicark_Litter_5_FD_111474 | JGI IMG/M metagenome (GOLD analysis project Ga0170475, IMG submission 111474) | Avena fatua rhizosphere microbial communities from Hopland, California, USA. Combined Assembly of 48 SPs | reverse complement strand
TCGCGCGCGTGTTCGCCATCGACGACTACCCGGGCGCCAAGGCGGCCGAGGAGGCGCTGTGGCGCCGCGCCGAAGCCTTGCTGCCGGAGGAAGGCATCGAAGCCTACACGCAAGGGCTGATGGACTTGGGTGCGACGCTGTGCACACGCAGCAAGCCGGACTGCGGCCGCTGCCCGCTGCGGACGCGCTGCGCGGCCCATGCCACCGGCCGCACGGCCGAGCTGCCGGTGCGCAAACCGAAAAAGGCGGCGCCGGAAAAGCGCGCGCTGATGCTGGCGGTGATCGACAGCGGCCACGTGCTGCTCGAACAGCGCCCCGCAACCGGCATCTGGGGCGGGCTGCTGTCGCTGCCGGAGGTTGGCGGCCACGCGGCGCCAGGCGAGACGGAGACGGACGAGGCGGCGCTGTACGCGGCGGCGCGCGGATTCGGCGAAGTCGATGCAATACAACCGCTGCTGCCCTTGGTGCACGTGTTCACGCACTACAAGCTGCACATCGCGCCATACAAGGTAGCGCTGGCTTCGCGCGGCGTTGCCGGCAAGGGCCACGTCTGGTGGAGCCTGGATACGATCGGCAGCGCCCCTCTGCCCGCGCCGGTCAAGAAGCTGCTGACCGAACTCGCCCGGCCCAGCCTGTTTTCCTGACAGCTCAGTCCGTTTCATTGCGCAAGATCAATGCTTCGCGTCATTCCACTACTAAATTGAGCTTTTACGTTCAACAAGTCGGGGGTAGCTTCCATGATCCGGCGTTATCTCATATTGCTTGGTGCCAAGACTACTGCTGGCGGCACCGTCAAAACGGCTACGTCCTTCATGTCCTACAACGGCGTCAAGTATGCCGTGGAGGGCGACCTGATCGACTGCCCAGCGTGTGGCGCCGAGGGTGTCATCAAATGCGTGCCGCCGCGCTTAGATGCCACCTACAACGGCAAACAGTACGCATTGGAGCATGACCTTTGCATCTGCAATTGCAGCCCGCCACCGCAGTTGATCGCTAACCAGAATCACAACTCTCAACTGATCGAAGCCGACGCCGACGCAATGATCGATTCCGGCGCGGCAAAGCAAGTAGTCAACGTCCAAGTGCCAGCGAGCGCGGCAGACGAGGACTCCATGCCGCTTCGGCTGATCGACAGCACCGTCGAGGAACCCTACAGAAACCGGCCCTACCAGCTCGAACTGCGCGGCAAGGCAATCGAAGGGGTGACAGATGCCGAGGGCTTTACAAAACCGTTAAGTGCCGCAGAGCGTGCCTCCTTGATCGCCTGGCACATAACCGACCCCACCCCAGCCGCCCGATTCTGACACCGCCTCCCTCGGCCGTGGAGACGCATCACGGCCACCGGAACCCCTGTAGAGGCTCGCCATGCCGGACACTCCGTTCATCGAACATCGCCAAGATAAGATTCCGCTGAACCGCAACATCGTGCCGATACCTGAGTGCAAGGTCTATCCAACGCTCAAGGACGGTAAAGAAGGTAAGTATGTCTGCGTTGAGATATTGAGCTGTGCCGGCGTGTGGCTACGCTGTCAGCAAGAGGCTGAAGCGTGGCTCAAAGATCCAGCTACGGGGAAGCTGTTCGCCAAACCCGAGGACATCAACCGTCAGATAAACAGGGCCTACGCCGACCTCTGGCTACAGGATCAGAGGTTCCAGTGGGCTGGTTTGGCCGCCTTTGCATCAAAACAAGTCGGCTGCGGAATGCTTCACGTCAGAGAGTTAGACGCAGAGGCAGACCGGCACTTGCGCGAACATTCCGGAGCCAGCGATGCGGTCTGGATGGAAAGCCAGTTTCAGCTAGGCGCGGCGATTAGCGGCGGATACATGCTGGACGTGCTGGCGCTGGGCAACCTGACGCTGTTCCTCGACATTTACCCGTTGCACCGTTTTTACATGATTCGCGGCATTGATGCTTTGGAATCCTGCATCTATGACAGAATAAAAATCAAAGAGAAGGTCTATTGGCCAGAAAAAGCGAAAAAGAAATTGGATTTTGGCAAATTCTTCCCTGAAATCACAAGAGGGTTTGAATTCATCGAAAAAAACAAGGTAGCCAATAGCGTGGAAATGCTGGCTCGACACGAGCAAATCAACGTGTTACAAAAGGTGATTTATGATGACGAACTAACCAGAAAGACTTTGGACGCGAATCAAATGCTTTGGGTAACAGGGTTGTTGCGCGGCAACCCTATGGAAATACAGTTAACCTTGAGCGCGCAATGCAAAGCCGCTCCGACGCTTACGAGTTGGTTCCCAAAAACTGGAAGCGCTCACCTGTGGGATACGACCGACCGAATGAAATTTGTGCTACGAGCGGCAGCTGAGTTTGACCGTCTGCTAAATAGCAAACAATATCGCCCTATATTGGAACGGTCAATACGAGACATCGCCGACGGGAAAGGCGTGACGTGAAAGCGCGTATTGTGTTTTTTGCCGGCTTGGCGGTCTGCGTTACTTTTTCTGCCGCTTTTTACAAACCCTTGCCAGAGCAAACCGTCTTGGTTGTTCGTATGGATATGCCTTTTGACGAGGTCGCCCGGCGATCCAGCTACCCAGTTATTAAGAAATCTAATCTGCCGTCTGAAGACCCAGGCGGGCACGGCTTCGGAGTTACGTGGATAGATAAGCCCCAAGTGGTCATCAGATACGATGACCCAGAGAACGGCTTTGAACTCCCACCTACAAAATTTGCCTCCGTCGAATTCGATTCGGGCGTTGTCCAAAGTGTTGCAACGTCCCCAATGCTTGAGCCGCTTGGCTATTCCGAGGCTATTGATCTGCTCGACCAGTTGCAAGAACGGTTTAAGGCGGCAGGGTGGATACCGTGGAGCGGCAGCCATAGCGAATGGTTCGATTTATCGCCGCAAGGGCGGGAGAAGTTGTTCGATGATATGTTTAGCTCAGGCCATGCTCGATCGATAGGTTTGGTGGTTCCAAAGCGGAATCTTAAAAACAGCCTGACCATTAAATGCGTCAAAAACTGCGATGAGAACATCGATCAGGCTCTTTTCCTAATCGACGTGGGCATGGGAAAAAAATCTTGGACTAACCGTTGGAATGGCGAGTGAGGGAGCGCGCATGAAAGACGTTACCGATTACGTTTCGGAGTTCCATCTGACGACGCTGGTGCATGCTCATGCCAATCCTGACCGGACTGTCCATCTGGCTCCTCTTTGGATCGGAGGGCAGCACGGTAGCGGGCTGGCGCTGTTTGTCTCCGCGCTGGACGCCGAGATTTTTCGCCATGCGTTTATCGAGGCAAAGGGCAATATGGGTTGGCGCCGCTTACCTCTTGCCAATTTTGATTTGCTGGGGCATGTGAAAGAGTCTGGGGACTACTTGATATGCCGCGTGATTTTTGGATTTTTCACGACTCCAGACGGCAAGCTGGCGACACATTCGGGAATCATCCCTGCACGGCTTGTCCCAACGGATTTCAAGGTGGATGCCGAGACCCGGCACACAACCTTTCTCTTTCCAGAGTGGCTGTTCAGCTTTATTCGGGAGGAATGGGCAAGGATCGGTGCCGACGGCTATGCGTCGCAGCTCGAAAAGATTAATACGGCAAGCGATTCGGCCCTCATGAAGAACGCGGTGCTGGCGCTGGAACGCGCCACACGCGTTGAGACCAAGGGGCCGGAGAGCCATTGGGGTATCTACTCCCCGGAAGGCGGCAAATGGCATTTCGGCCCGTGCGAATCAGACCAAGCGCGTCAAGCGGCCAATGAGCCGGCACGCCTGGAACCCAGTCCAGGCCCTGATGACGCGCTGTAGCTGGATCAGCGGCCGCAGGCCGGGCGCTGAGCAGGTGTTGGGCTGCATTGACTGGCGGCTCGATGTGCATTATATTCCAATTTGTTTATATAACCAATTGTGAATATTAATGCGCTCCGAAGAGCTCGACCTTGCCTTTGCCGCGCTGGCCGATCCCACCCGGCGCGCCATCCTCGGGCGGCTGGCGGCAGGCGAGGCGACCGTCAACGAACTGGCCGAACCGTTCGACATGACCCAGCCGTCCATCTCCAAGCACATCAAGGTGCTGGAGCGCGCCGGACTGATTTCGCGCGGACGGGCGGCGCAGACGCGTCCCTGCCGGCTGGAGGCCGTCCGGCTGAAAGAAATCGCGCAATGGATGGAACCCTACCGCAAACTGTGGGAAGACAGCTTCGACCGCCTCGACGCCTTCGCAATCCCCGCAACAATCTTCAATGAAAGGAAAGAGACATGACCGCTCACGATGACAGCAGCGCATTCACCATCACCCGTCAATTCCGCCAGCCGCTCGCCAGGGTGTGGGAGGCATGGAGCGTGGCCGACCAGCTCAAGCGCTGGTGGGGGCCGCAAGGCTGCACGCTGGAGATCGGCCGCTTCGAGTTCCGCCCCGGCGGCTTCTTTCACTATGCCATGCTGTTCGACGACGCGCCGCCGATGTGGGGCCGCTTCAACTACCGCGAGATCGTACCGCTGCAACGCCTGGTGTGGCTGAACTCCTTCGCGAATGAACGCTGCGGCATCGCGCGCGCGCCTTTCAGCGACGTCTGCCCGCTTGAAATCGAGAACACGGTCACCTTCACGGAACAGGACGGCATTACCACGGTCGCGCTGCGCGCCGTGCCCTTCGGCGAGCTTCCTGTCGAGCGCCAGTACTTCGATGAGCTGAAGCCATCTCTGGAGCAGGGCTATGGCGGCACGCTGGACCAGCTGAGCGCCTTCCTGCAGAGCGGAACCGAAGCCTGATCAGGCTTTCAGGTCAAACTAGATAGTGAGCGAGGTGCCTGGCGCGATCAGGATTTTGGCGTGCTGTTCAGGGTCGCCAAGCGCCGAAAATGCCCGGTCAACGTCGTTCAACCCCACCTTTCCGGTGATAAGCGGCGCGCAATCGAGCTTGCCGTCGGCGATCAAGTGCAGGGTGTCACGGAATTCCAGCGGCGAGTAGCCGAGCACAAAGCGCAAGTCGATCTGCTTGTTGATAGCGATGGCCGGCTCCACTTTATCGGTCTGCATGCAGACGCCGACCACCATCACCCGCGATAACAGCGGCGCGCCGTCGATCACGTACTGCAGCAACCCGGGGGCGCCCACGCACTCGAACACGATCGGACGCGGCGGCTTGACGAGCGCCTCGACCACGCGCCACGCGTGCCACCACGGAACCGGCAGCTTGCCCAGCTTTTCGCGCGCGTCCAGGCCCAGTTCCAGCGCGCTGTTCAGTTCGCCGAGGTAGCCCATTTCGCGCCAGTTGGCGAAGGGCGAATCCTTGGCCGGATCAAGCACGACGTCGGCTCCGCACCGCGTCGCCAAAGCGCGCCGGCCCGGGGAGAAATCGGTAGCGACGATGGTCTTGACGCCGCGCGCCTTGAGCACGCAGATCACCGCCAGGCCCACCGGCCCGCAGCCGATGACGATGGCGACGTCGCGCTTCTTCATCTCGCTGCGGTTAACGGCGTGCAGGGCCACGGCCATCGGCTCGGTGAGCGCCGCCAGGTCCGGCTCGAGGCCGTTCGGCACCGGCATCATCATGGTTTCCTGCACCAGCATGTGCTCGGCGTAGCCGCCGCCAAACTGCCCGGAAAAACCCAGCAGTTCGATTGCGGAGCCATTTCGCATCACCGGCACCGCACAGACCCGCGTGCCGGGTTTGATTTTCTTGTCGCAGCCCGGCCCATGCTCGACCACCTCGGCGCATATTTCGTGGCCGAACACCACTTCCTGCTCCGGCTTGACAAAACCGTAGTAGCCGCTGCGCCGCATCACTTCGCCGTAATGCCCGCAGTGCTTGCGCGCGTGCAGGTCGGAGCCACAGATGCCGCAACGGAGTACTTTCACCAATACGTGGCCGGCGCCGGGTTTGGGCTGCTCAAGGTCGGTCACACGTAATTGCTGGTCCTTACAGACGACGGCTTTCATGTTGCTCCTGGATTGGTTATTGATGTGCGGCACGGGCAATTTTACGCCGAATCTTATCTTGGAACGAGAGAAATTTGTTCCCATACGAAACTATGGGAGCAAGCTTTCCTAAAGCTCATTCAACGAGAAAATACGGCGATGCTCGCGGATCGCGTAGCGGTCCGTCATGCCGGCGATGTAGTCGGCGATCTTGCGCGCCTGCCCGGTCGGGCCGCCCGCCGCGACCTGGTAGTCCGGCGGCAGCAGCGCCGGCTCGGCCATGAAGGCGTCGAACAGTTCGCGCACGATCCGGCTCGCCTTCACCCGCATCCGGTTCACCTGGAAATGCCGGTACAGGTTGGCATGCAGGAAGCGCTTGAGCGCCGTGGTCTCGGCGCGCATCTGGCTCGAAAAGCGGATCAAGGGCGGCCCCGCGCGCACGTCGTCGATGCTGCGCGGCGCCGCCTCGGCCAGCAGCCCGGCCGAGGTGTCCACCAGGTCGGCCGTCATCGCCGTGATCATCAGGCGGATCGTCTCGTACAGCGCGCGCCGCCCCGGCAACCCCGGATACGCCGCTTCCACCGCGTGCCGGTGGCGCGCGAACAGCTCCACCTCGTCCATCTGCGCCATCGTCAAGAGCCCCGAACGCAGGCCATCGTCGATGTCGTGGTTGTTGTAGGCGATTTCGTCGGCCAGATTGGTCAGCTGCGCTTCCAGGCTGGGCTGGGTGCGATCGACGAAACGCTGGCCCAGCTCGCCCAGCAGGCGCGCATTCGCGAGCGAGCAGTGCTTGAGGATGCCCTCGCGCGTCTCGAAGGTGAGATTGAGTCCATCAAAAGCGCCGTAATGCTCTTCCAGCGTGTCGACCACGCGCAGGCTTTGCAGGTTGTGCTCGAAGCCGCCGTAGTCCTTCATGCATTCGTTGAGCACGTCCTGGCCGACATGGCCGAACGGGGTGTGGCCGAGATCATGCGCCAGCGCCGTCGCCTCGACCAGGTCTTCGTTCAGGCGCAGGCTGCGCGCCAGCGTGCGCCCGATCTGCGCCACTTCGATGCTGTGAGTGAGCCGCGTGCGGAACAGGTCGCCCTCGTGGTTCAGGAATACCTGGGTCTTGTATTCGAGCCGGCGGAAGGCCGTCGAGTGGATGATGCGGTCGCGGTCGCGCTGGAACTGGCTGCGCGAACCGGGCGCGGGCTCCGCATGGCGCCGCCCGCGCGATTTGGCCGAATGCGCCGCGTAGGGGGCCAGGTGGGCGTCGAAATCCATCATCCGACGCAGGCCGCCAGCGTGGCGCGCAACTGTTCCCGGGGGACGCTCATGATGACAGGGCTGCCCAGAGGCTTAAGCAGGATGAACTTGATGGCCCCGCCCTCGTTTTTCTTGTCCACTTCCATCAGCTCGATCCAGCGCGCCTCGCCCAGGTCCGGCGCCACGGTCGGAAGGCCCGCCGCCCGCACCAGCGCGCGCACGCGCTCCACGGTCGCCGCATCGGCCAGGCCCATGCGTTGCGACAGGTCGGCCGCCATCACCATGCCGCAGCCCACCGCTTCGCCGTGCAGCCAGACGCCATAGCCGAGACCCGCTTCGATGGCGTGCCCGAAAGTGTGGCCGAAGTTGAGCACGGCGCGCAAGCCGCTCTCGCGTTCATCCTGGCGCACCACATCGGCCTTGATCTCGCAGGAACGCGCGATGGCGTGCGCGAGGGCGGCCGGGTCGCGCGCCGTCAACTGGCCGATGTTCCGCTCGATCCAGTCGAAGAACGCGGCGTCGAGGATGGCGCCCTGCTTGATCCCCTCGGCCAGCCCCGCCGACAGCTCGCGCTGCGGCAGCGTGTCCAACGCGGCGATGTCGGCCAGCACCGCGCGCGGCTGGTAGAAGGCGCCGATCATGTTCTTGCCGAGCGGGTGGTTGATGCCGGTCTTGCCGCCCACCGAGGAATCGACCTGGGCCAGCAGCGTGGTCGGAATCTGCACGAACGGCACGCCGCGCATGTAACTGGCCGCGGCATACCCGGTCAGGTCGCCGATCACGCCTCCGCCCAGCGCCACCAGCGTGGTCTTGCGGTCGCACTTGTTGGCCAGCAGGGCGTCGAACACCTGCATCAGCGAGTGCCAGTTCTTGTGCTCTTCGCCATCCGGCAAAACGATCTCGATCACTTCGCGGCCCGCCGCGCGCAGCGCCGCGGCGACCTTCCCGAGGTAAAGCGGGGCGACCGTGCCATTGGTGACGATTGCCGCCTTGCCTCCGGCAATGTGGTGCGCCAGCAGGGCGCCATCGTCCAGCAAGCCGGGGCCGATGACGATCGGGTAGCTCCGCTCGCCGAGTTCGACGTTCAGCGTCATTTGTGTCTGTTCATTCATCGATGCCTGCGCCCGCCGCTCCGCATGCGCAGCATCCAGTTTGGCGAGCTGTTCCAAGATAATCTGAACCATTGATTGTACGTTAGGCCGGCCGGTATCGATCACGAGGTCGGCAATTTCGCGGTACAGCGGCTCGCGCTCGGCCACCAGTTCTTCCAGGCGCTTGCGCGGGTCGGCCGTCTGCAGCAGCGGGCGGTTGCGGTCGTGCGCGGTGCGCTGCAGGATGCTGCTGACCGAGGCCCGCAGGTAGATGACGGTGCCGCGTTCGGCGAGCAGCGCCCGGCTGCCCGGATCGAGCACCGCGCCGCCGCCGGTGGCCAGGACGATGCCGTCCTGCGCCGTCAGTTCGCGGATCATGTCCGCTTCGCGCCGCCGGAAGCTGGCTTCGCCCTCGATCTCGAAAATCCAGGGGATCGACGCGCCGGTGAGCGCCTCGATTGCCTGGTCCGAATCGACAAAGCGCCGGTTGAGCCGGCGCGCAAGCAGGCGCCCGATGGTGGTCTTGCCGGCCCCCATCAGGCCGACGAGGAAGATGTTGTTCTCAGGATGAGGCAATGTGCAGATCCGTTTCAATGAAAGAGGCCAGCAGTATAAGCGGGCCTCTTCCTGTTTCGCCAAGCGCCGTTACGGGCGCTGGGCGTCAGTTTATAACGGAAAACCCGCCGCGATCGCCCCTGCGGGCGTTCCAGCGGGTCCACGCGAACCCCGTCAGTTCGACCTGAAACTGAACGGCGTCACCATGCCCTTCGGCGTCGTGACCTTCACCATGAAGCTGCCCGATGAGCAGACCGCTTCCGGCTTCACCATCACGGTATGGATCGTCCCGCCAATCGCGTTGGTCGACGGCACGCTGTCCGGGATGAAGGACGAGAGCGACACCTTGGTCACGTCGCTGCCCGCGATCGTCGTCCCGGCCGCCATCGGGTTGTTGTTCTTGTCCACCAGGCGGAAAGTCAGCGGCACCGCCGTGCAGCCGTTGCCCGCCACGCCGGAGATCACGCTCGGATCGCCGTCGCTGGCGGTCCAGTCGCGGCAGGCGCCGTTTGAACAGACTTGACGGTACAGGGTCGCTTGCGAGCCGCTGAACACGAGCTCGATCGAGCGGCGGATATAGTTCAGGCCCCAGGCGTTGTTGCCGCTGGCGCTGTACACGCTGTGATCGTAAGGGAACGGCAGGTCGCCCTTGGCCGCTTCATACGTGCCGTCGAAGCCGGTATCGAGGAAGGGGTCGCCCATGTCGGCAAACGGCTCGCCCCCGCTTGGGCAGGCATCGACCAGCGGGCGGTAAGGCGTCGTGCCGGTGTAGCCGGTGCAGGTGTACTGGCCGTCGCCGTTGGTATCGGTGAAATTCTCGATGCCTTGCAGGTAGGCCAGCACGGTGACGCGCCCGTTCTGCGGCCGGAACTCCTGGCTGCGCAAGGTGACCGTGCAGCCGCCGTTGGTCGTCGTGCAGCCGCCCTGCGCCGAGGAGCCGACCGCCCCGCCCTCGGTGACGAAATTGATCGCCGTGTTGTCCGACACCGGGTTGCCGTACTGGTCGGCCAGGAGCACCGTGATGTTGCTGGTCAGGCCGTCGAAGCTGTCGCCTTCGATGTTATAGGGGTCGGCGCTGATCGACATCGACTTCTGGATCGGCAGGCCGGTCGAGATCGTCAGGGTATCGGACAGGCCGCTGATCTTCACGCCGTTGCGCTGGGCTTCGGCCACCACCCGGACCGGGGTCGGGATGGTGCCGGACGAAACCATCGTGCTCACATTGCCTTGCGCGTCGGTGGTGGCGCGGGTGGGGGTGACGGTCAGCCCGCCGGTATAGGTGGTGGCAGTGAAGTTGACATCCACGCCCGGCAAGCCGTTATTGTGCTGGTCGACCACGCGGAAGGTCACCTGGGCCGCTTCGGAACGCCCCTGCCCGCCCGAACCCTTGAGCACGATCGAGGTGCCGGACGTGCTGGTGCCGGAGAACTGGATCGCGCCGATGTTGGCCGGATCGACGTCCACGCCGATCGTCTGCGTCGAGTTGCCGATCGACACCGTGATCAGGTCGCGCCCGCGCAGGCAGCCGTTGTTGGTATAGGTCGCCAGCTGCACGCCGTTGGCAACCGCGCCCGGCACCAGCGTCGCGGTGCCGTCGCCAACGCACAGCGAGGTCAGGCTCAATCCCGATACGGACGACACCGGCTGGCCGCCGCTGGTGACCGGAATGTTCAGCGCCAGCGTGCTGAAGGCGGGCAGGCTGCCGCTCGGGGCCGGCGAGAACGACAGCGTCCCGACCGTCAACGGCGCGGCGCCCACCGCGATATTGCTGGAAGTCGTGGCGGTCTTGCCTTCGACGACCGAAGTCGCCGTAATCGCCAGCGCGCCCGAGGCGCCGATGCTCGCGGGCTTGACGCTGACGACCGCCACGCCGGCGGCATCGGTCAGGGCGGAGCCGGTTGCCGGCGTGAATTCGACCAGGCCGCTCGTGCCGGCGGCAAACTGGACAATGGCGCCGACGGCGGGCTTGCCGGCGGCGGTCGTCACGGTCGCCTTCAGCGTGGCGCTTTGCCCTCCCGCGAGCGTGCTGACCGCGTTGCCGCTGCCATCGGTGATCGCGAGCTTGACTACCGGCTCGGCAGGCGTGGTCGTGCCGCCGGTGCTGCCGGTGCCGCCGGTCGT
>Ga0170475_103380825_pt1 | contig 10909 bp, 8 predicted proteins | sample Soicark_Litter_5_FD_111474 | JGI IMG/M metagenome (GOLD analysis project Ga0170475, IMG submission 111474) | Avena fatua rhizosphere microbial communities from Hopland, California, USA. Combined Assembly of 48 SPs | reverse complement strand
GTGACGACGAGGCCGACCAGCAGCACCACGGCCAGCACCGGGACGACGATGGCCGCGGCGGCCAGCGCGAACGAGGCGCCGTCCTCGACGGTGCTGAGCACGGGGGCCGCGAGACCGGCGGTGGCCGCGTTGGCGGCGACGCGTCCGGTGGCCTTGACGATGTGCACGATCAGCGCGATCGCGATGCCCGCGACGATCGGCGCCCAGGTGCTCTCCGAGAAGAACGCGGAGGGGTCGTCGACGGCGACCGTCTGCGCGCCTGCGCCCGCGCCGAAGGCGATGCCGCCGGATGCCGGACGCAGGATGCTCTGCACGATGTCGTTGATCGAGTCGAGCGCCGGGATCTTGTCGGCGACGATCTCGAGCACGAGAAGCGCACCGATGACCCACAGTGCGATGTCACTCGAGAGCCACGACCAGCCCGCCGGGAGGTCGACGGCGGAGAGCAGCCGGTCGGACAGTCCGAGGAGGAACAGCGGCATCCACGCGTTCAGTCCCGCGCTGGCGGCGAGGCTGGAGCCGATGATGAACTCGATCACGCTCACACTCTAGGCGGCCGCGCTCGGCGGCCCTCGGTGTCGGAGGCGGCTCGTAGGCTGGAGGGATGCAACCCACGCGCAGCGTCCGCCCGTTCGAGGTCGTCAGCGAATACATGCCGGCGGGCGATCAGCCACAGGCCATCGCCGACCTCGCGGCGCGCATCAACGCCGGTGAGACCGATGTCGTGCTGCTCGGCGCGACCGGCACGGGAAAGTCGGCGACGACGGCCTGGCTCATCGAGCAGGTGCAGCGGCCGACCCTCGTCATGGCGCACAACAAGACGCTGGCCGCGCAGCTGGCGAACGAGTTCCGCGAGCTCATGCCGAACAACGCGATCGAGTACTTCGTCTCGTATTACGACTACTACCAGCCCGAGGCGTACGTGCCGCAGACCGACACCTTCATCGAGAAGGACTCCTCGGTCAACGCCGAGGTCGAGCGCCTGCGCCACTCGACGACCAACTCGCTGCTCAGCCGCCGTGACGTCGTGGTGGTCTCGACCGTCTCGTGCATCTACGGTCTCGGTGCCCCGGAGGAGTACCTGCGCGCCATCGTGGCGCTGCAGGTGGGGGAGCGCTACGACCGGGATGCGCTGATCCGCCAGTTCATCGCGATGCAGTACAACCGCAATGACGTCGACTTCTCGCGCGGCAACTTCCGGGTGCGCGGCGACACGATCGAGATCATCCCCGTGTACGAGGAGCACGCGATCCGCATCGAGCTTTTCGGAGACGAGATCGAGGCGCTGTACTCGCTGCATCCGCTCACCGGCGAGGTCATCGCGAAGCTCGACTCCGTGCCGATCTTCCCCGCATCGCACTACGTCGCCGGCACTGATGTGGTGCAGCGCGCCATCGGCACGATCGAGCACGAGCTCGAGGAGCGGCTGGCCGAGCTCGAGCGTCAGGGCAAGCTGCTCGAGGCCCAGCGGCTGCGCATGCGCACGACCTTCGACATCGAGATGCTGCAGCAGCTCGGCTTCTGCTCGGGCATCGAGAACTACTCGCGGCACATGGACGGCCGGATGCCGGGCGAGCCGCCGCACACCCTGCTCGACTTCTTCCCCGACGACTTCCTGCTCGTCATCGACGAGTCGCACGTCACCGTGCCGCAGATCGGCGCGATGTACGAGGGCGACGCCTCCCGCAAGCGCACGCTCGTCGAGCACGGCTTCCGTCTGCCCAGCGCGATGGACAACCGTCCGCTGCGCTGGGACGAGTTCAAGAACCGCATCGGCCAGACCGTGTACCTCTCCGCGACGCCCGGCAAGTACGAGATGGGCATCGCCGACGGCGTGGTCGAGCAGATCATCCGTCCCACCGGTCTCGTCGACCCCCAGATCATCGTGAAGCCGTCGAAGGGTCAGATCGACGATCTCCTCGAGGAGATCCGGATCCGCGTCGGCCGCGACGAGCGCGTGCTGGTCACGACTCTCACCAAGAAGATGGCGGAGGAGCTCACCGACTTCCTCGGTGAGCACGGTGTGCGCGTGCGGTACCTGCACTCCGATGTCGACACGCTCCGCCGTGCGGAGCTGCTCAGCGAGCTGCGCGCGGGCGTCTACGACGTGCTCGTCGGCATCAACCTGCTCCGTGAAGGCCTCGATCTTCCCGAGGTGTCGCTGGTCGCGATCCTGGACGCCGACAAGGAGGGCTTCCTGCGCTCGGGTACGTCGCTCATCCAGACCATCGGCCGCGCGGCGCGCAACGTCTCGGGCGAGGTGCACATGTACGCCGACAACATGACCGATTCGATGGCGAAGGCCATCGAGGAGACCGAGCGCCGTCGTGAGAAGCAGATCGCGTTCAACAAGGAGAACGGGATCGACCCGCAGCCGCTGCGCAAGCGGATCGCCGACATCACCGAGGTGCTCGCGCGCGAGGCGGCCGACACGGCCGACATGCGATCGGCGCGGAACAAGAGCGGCAAGGGCAAGTCGCCGACGCCGAACCTGCGCCGCACCGGCATCGCGGCGGAGGGGGCGGCGCAGCTCGAGGAGACGATCGCCGACCTGTCGGATCAGATGCTGGCGGCCGCCAGCGAGCTCAAGTTCGAGCTGGCCGCTCGTCTGCGCGACGAGGTGCAGGACCTGAAGAAGGAGCTGCGGGCGATGGAGCGGGCCGGGCACGCCTGACCCGGCGCCCGGCGACTCGGCCGCAGGGGCAGCGGCAGGTCAGGGGCAGTGCATGAGCGGCTTCGGGCCGCTGCGATCGATGCTGTGCTGGTTCATCGGCGCACCGCACAGGGGACAGGCGCGCTCTGCGCGCTCCGCTGCGCTGGGCGGCAGCGTCGGCTCATAAGGCCCGACGGAGGCGGGGCCGGCGAGGCGGATCAGATTGGTGTTGAACCAGGCGTACAGGCCGCCGGCCTCGCGGATGCGGGTGCGCAGTGGGATGCGGTCGGAGTCGTTCGCCATATCCTTAGTGTACTCAACATCTGTGCACGAATATGATCGATGGGTGACTTCCGACGACGACCTGCTGCGCCTCGAGAATCAGCTCTGCTTCGCGATGGTGACGGCGGCGCGCAATGTCGTGGCCGTCTACCGGCCCATCCTCGAGCCGCTCGGGCTGACGCACCCGCAGTACCTCGTCATGCTCGCCCTCTGGGAGCGCTCACCGCGCTCGCTCAGCGAACTCGCCGCGGAACTGGCGCTCGAGCCGGCCAGCGCCTCGCCGCTGGTGAAGCGGCTCGAGAAGGACGGTCTGATCGAGCGGGCGCGCAGCGCGGCCGACGAGCGGCGGCTGGACATCACGCTGACCGAGGCGGGGAAGGCGCTGCGAGCCAGGGCCGTCGACGTGCCGCGGGCCGTCATGGCGGCTGTCGGGACGGGCATCGACGAGGTCGCTTCGCTGCGTGATGCCCTCAAGCCGTTCGCCGGCGGATCGACCCCGTCGCGGTGACCGGCCGTTCGCCCTCGGCTGACGCGGAGCCCGGTGTCGGTGGCCACTCCTACACTTGAACGGTGCCCATCGTTCCTGTCGCCTCCCCCGCAAAGCTGAGTGTCCGCGGTGCCCGCGTGCACAACCTGAAGAACGTCGACATCGACATCCCGCGCGACTCGCTGGTCGTCTTCACCGGGCTGTCCGGGTCGGGCAAGTCGAGCCTGGCGTTCGACACGATCTTCGCCGAGGGACAGCGCCGCTACGTCGAATCGCTGAGCGCGTACGCGCGCCAGTTCCTGGGGCAGGTGGATCGGCCCGACGTCGACTTCATCGAAGGGCTGAGCCCCGCCGTCTCGATCGATCAGAAGTCGACCAACCGCAACCCGCGCTCGACGGTCGGCACGATCACCGAGATCCACGACTACATGCGACTCCTGTGGGCGCGCATCGGCATCCCGCACTGCCCCGAGTGCGGTGAGCGCATCCAGCGTCAGACGGTGCAGCAGATCGCCGATCAGCTCGTCGAGCTGCCCGAGCGCACGCGCTACCAGATCGTCGCGCCGGTCGTCACGCAGAAGAAGGGCGAGTTCGTCGACCTCTTCAAAGAGCTCGGTGCCAAGGGCTACTCGCGTGCGATCGTCGACGGCGACCTGGTGCAGCTGGCCGAGCCGCCCACGCTGAAGAAGAGCTACAAGCACGACATCGCCGTCGTGGTCGACCGCCTGGTGGCATCCGGAGACATCCTCGGCCGCGTCACCGACTCGGTCGAGACCGCGCTGGGGCTCGCCGGCGGCGTGATGCAGGTCAACTTCGTCGACGAGGAGGGCGATGCCGCCTGGCAGTCCTTCTCCGAGAAGCTCGCCTGCCCGAACGGTCACGCGATCACGCTCACCGAGATCGAGCCGCGCACGTTCTCGTTCAACGCGCCATTCGGCGCATGCCCCGCCTGCGCGGGACTCGGCACGAGGATGTCGGTCGACGTCGAGCTCATGCTCGGTGACGAGGACCTGTCGATCCGCGAGGGTGTCATCCTGCCCTGGACGACCCAGGGCAAGGGGCTCTTCCAGTACTACGAGCGGCTGCTCGAGGGCCTCGCCCGCGATCTCGACTTCTCGCTCGACACCCCGTGGAACCAGCTGCACTCCGATGTGCGCGAGGCGGTGCTGCGCGGCGACAACTACAAGGTCAGCGTCAAGTGGAAGAACCGCTACGGGCGCGAGATGCGCTACACGTCGGGCTTCGAGGGCGTGGTGCCCTACATCGAGCGGCAGTACCTGCAGGCCGAGTCAGACACGCAGCGCAGTCGCTGGGGGGAGTACTTGCGCGAGGTGCCCTGCCCGGTGTGCGACGGCGCGCGCCTCAAGCCCGAGGTGCTCGCGGTCAAGGTGCACGGGCACTCGATCGCCGAGGTGTCGAACCTGAGCCTGGCCGACGCCAGCACGTTCATGCACGAGCTCGAGCTCACCGAGCGCGAGGCGAAGATCGCGGCCCAGGTGCTGCGGGAGATCCGGCTGCGGCTCGATTTCCTGCTGCAGGTCGGCCTGTCGTACCTGAACCTCGGCCGCTCGGCCGGGTCGCTCTCGGGCGGTGAGGCGCAGCGCATCCGCTTGGCGACCCAGATCGGGTCAGGGCTGACCGGCGTGCTGTATGTGCTCGACGAGCCGTCGATCGGCCTGCATCAGCGCGACAACCGCCGACTCATCGAGACCCTGGTGCGTCTGCGCGACCTCGGCAACACCCTCATCGTCGTCGAGCACGACGAGGAGACCATCGAGGCGGCCGACTGGGTCGTCGACATCGGACCCGGTGCCGGCGTCGGCGGCGGTGAGGTGGTGCACTCGGGTCCGTACTCGGCCCTGCTGGCGGAGACCGGGTCGATGACCGGCGACTCCCTCGCCGGCCGCCGCGAGATCGCCACTCCCGCGAAGCGACGCAGGATCGACAGGAAGCGGATGCTGAGCGTCGTCGGCGCGCGGGCGAACAACCTCAAGAACGTCACCGCCGACTTCCCCCTCGGAGTGCTCACCGCCGTGACGGGCGTCAGCGGCTCGGGCAAGTCCTCGCTGGTGAACGACATCCTCTACCAGGTGCTCGCCAGTCGTCTCAACGGCGCTCGCACCGTGCCCGGCAAGCACACCCGCGTCACCGGTCTCGACAACCTCGACAAGGTGGTGCACGTCGACCAGGCGCCCATCGGCCGCACCCCGCGGTCGAACCCGGCGACCTACACGGGTGTGTTCGACCGCATCCGCACGCTCTTCAGCGAGACGCCCGAGGCGAAGGTGCGCGGCTACCTGCCCGGCCGGTTCAGCTTCAACGTCAAGGGCGGCCGCTGCGACGCCTGCTCGGGTGACGGCACGATCAAGATCGAGATGAACTTCCTGCCCGACGTGTACGTCGACTGCGAGGTGTGCCACGGCAAGCGGTACAACCGCGACACGCTCGCCGTGCACTACAAGGGCAAGAACATCGCCGAGGTGCTCGAGATGCCGATCGCCGAGGCTGCGGAGTTCTTCGAGCCGATCCAGGCGATCCACCGCTACATGAAGACGCTGGTCGACGTCGGCCTCGGCTACGTGCGCCTCGGCCAGCCGGCGACCACCCTGTCGGGCGGAGAGGCGCAGCGCGTCAAGCTCGCCACCGAGCTTCAGCGCCGCAGCAACGGTCGCAGCATCTACGTGCTCGACGAGCCGACCACCGGTCTGCACTTCGAAGACGTGCGCAAGCTCCTCGAGGTGCTCAACGGGCTGGTCGACAATGGCAACACCGTCATCGTCATCGAGCACAACCTCGACGTCATCAAGTCGGCCGACTGGGTGATCGATCTCGGCCCCGAGGGCGGGTCGGGCGGAGGGCGGATCCTCGCCACCGGCACTCCCTAGCAGATCGCCGAGGTCGAGGAGAGCCATACCGGCGCCTTCCTCGCCGAGATCCTCGGTCAGGAGCGCGACTCGCGCAAGGCCGGCTGATGGCCGACGTCCTCCCGTACAAACCGCGACAGGGGGAGATCCCCACGGACCCCGGGGTCTACCGCTTCCGCGATGCCGACGGCAGGGTGCTGTACGTCGGCAAGGCGAAGAACCTGCGTCAGCGGCTGTCGAACTACTTCGCACCGCTGCGCACCCTGCACGAGCGCACCCGTCGGATGGTGACGACCGCGGCATCCGTCGAATGGACCGTCGTCGCGACCGACGTCGACTCGCTGCAGCTCGAGTACATGTGGATCAAGGAGTTCGATCCGCCGTTCAACGTGCGCTACCGCGACGACAAGTCGTATCCGTTCATGGCGATCACGCTGGGCGACGAGGCTCCCCGGGTCATGGTGACGCGCAACCGACGCATCCCCGGCGCCCGCTACTTCGGTCCGTATCCCAAGGTCTGGGCGGTGCACGAGACCATCGATCTGATGATCAAGGCCTTCCCGATCCGCACCTGCAGCGACTCCAGCTACCGGCGAGCGATGCAGACCGGTCGGCCGTGCTTCCCCGGCCAGATCGGCAAGTGCGGCGGGCCGTGCTCGATGACGGTCACCATCGACGAGCACCGGGCGATGGTCGACGACTTCGTCGCCTTCATGGCGGGCGGCGACGAGCGGTTCACCCGCGACCTGACCAAGCGGATGCTCGCGGCCTCGGCGGCGATGGACTACGAGGCCGCCGCGAAGTTCCGCGACAAGCTCACCGCGATCGAGGCGGTGCTGGGCAAGAGCGCGCTCGTGCTCCCCGCCGACGAGGACGCCGACCTGTTCGGCGTCGCCGAGGACGAGCTGTCGGCGGCGGTGCATCACTTCGTGATCCGCGGTGGGCGTGTGCGCGGTGTCCGCTCGCTCGCCGTCGACAAGGAGCTCGACATCAGCGGCGGCGAGCTGGTCGACCAGATCCTGCAGCGCGTGTACGGCGACTCATCCGACATCCCGCGTCGGGTGCTCGTGCCGGCGCTCCCCGACGATGCCGCCGAGCTCGAGCAGTGGCTGCGCGAGCGGCGCGGGCGCCGCGTCGAGATCGCCGTCGCTCAGCGCGGACAGCGGGCCGAGCTGATGCGCACCGCGACGCTCAACGCGCAGCAGGCGCTGCTGCGCCACAAGACCCGCCGCACCAGCGACTACGTCGCCCGCACCCAGGCCCTGACCGACCTGCAGGAGGCGCTGGGCATGGAGGAGGCACCGCTGCGGATCGAGTGCTTCGACATCTCGCACCTCGGCGGCACGAACGTCGTCGCCTCGATGGTGGTCTTCGAGGACGGTCTGCCGCGCAAAGACCAGTACCGCTCGTTCAACATCGCCGAGACCACCGACGACACCGACTCGATGTACCAGGTGCTCATGCGGCGTCTCGCCCGCGTGGACTCCGGCCCCGACTCCGCCGAGGAGGACGGGGGAGAGGAGCGCCGGCGCCCACGGTTCGCTTACCGCCCCCAGCTGCTCGTGGTCGACGGCGGTCAACCGCAGGTGCAGGCCGCGGCGCGTGCGCTGCGCGACAGCGGCCACACCGAGATCGCACTGTGCGGCATAGCCAAGCGTCTCGAGGAGATCTGGGTGCCCGATGACGATTTCCCCGTCATCCTGCCGCGCACGAGCGAGGCGCTGTACCTGGTGCAGAGGCTGCGCGACGAGGCGCACCGTTTCGCCATCACGCATCAGCGCAAACGGCGCCGCCGCGACATCCAGACCGTGCTGCGCGAGATCCCCGGACTCGGAGATGCCCGCATCAAGGCGCTGCTCACCCACTTCGGCTCCGTGACGGCGCTGCGCGGGTCGAGCCCCGAGCAGATCAGCGAGGTCGCCGGCATCGGACCGGTGCTGGCGTCCACGATCCACGCCCATCTCGCGGGCGGACAGGTGCCCGCGACTCGCTAGGCTGGTAGAGCGGGAAAGGAGCACGATGGCGGCCGCACAGCAGGGCGAGTTCCTGATCGTCACCGGGATGTCGGGAGCGGGTCGGACGACCGCGGCGAACGCGCTCGAGGACCTCGGATGGTACGTCGTCGACAACCTGCCGCCGCAGATCCTGCGTCCGCTGCTCGAGCTGACCGACATGGGTGCAGGCAACCTGCCCAAGATCGCCGCTGTCGTCGACGTGCGCGGTCGCGGACTGTTCGACGAGCTGCCCGAGGTCTACCGTGCGCTGCGTTCGCGCGGCGGTGTGAAGGTCCTCTACCTCGACGCATCCGACGACGTGCTCGTGCGCCGCTTCGAGTCGGTGCGCCGTCCGCACCCGCTGCAGGGCGACGGCACGCTGCTCGACGGCATCCGCACCGAACGCGCCCGCCTCGCGACCATCCGCGAAGCCGCCGATCTGCTCATCGACACCTCCACCCTGAACATCCACCAGCTGGCGATGCAGGTGTCGGAGATGTTCTCGGAGGAGGGCGCCGCTCGTCACCGACTCACCATCCTGAGCTTCGGGTTCAAGTACGGCCTGCCGACCGACGTCGACCTCGTGGCCGACATGCGGTTCCTGCCGAACCCGTTCTGGAACTAGGATCTTCGCGACCTCACCGGCCGCGACGAGGCGGTCCGCGATTACGTGCTCGGCCTGCCCGGGTCGGCGCAGTTCCTGGACTCCTACGCCGAGGCGCTGCGCCCGGTGCTGGAGGGGTACCAGCGCGAGAACAAGAGCCATTCGACGGTCGCGATCGGCTGCACGGGCGGCAAGCACCGCTCGGTGGCGATGAGCGAGGAGCTCGCCCGCCGGCTGTCGGACGTGCCGGGCGTCGCGATCAACGTGCGTCATCGCGATCTCGGCCGCGAGTGACGCCCGATCGGGTCGGTGCGAAGGCCGCGCGCCTTGTAGGCTAGTCCCTTGCGTCGCGATCCGACGCCTGGATCGTGAGGAGTCCCGTGGCACTAACCACCGACGTCAAGGCCGAGCTCGTCAGCGTGCGCAACGCACCCCCGACGGTGCGCGTCGCTGAGGTGACGACCATCCTGCGCTTCGCAGGCGGTCTGCACTCCATCGCCGGTCGCGTGGCAGTCGAAGCCGAGGTGGATGCCGAACTGCTCGCCCGTCGTGTCAGCCGCGATCTCGCCGAGATCTACGGCGTCCGTCCGGAGATCGCCCAGGTCAAGGCCAGTGTCGCGAACGCCGGCGGTGCCGGCAGCGGAGCACGCTGGGCGGTCCGCGTCATCGCCGCGGGGGAGACCCTCGCACGTCAGACCGGCCTGCTCGACGCACGCCGCCGGCCGGTGCGCGGTCTGCCCAACCGTCTCACCACGGGCTCCCCGGAGGAGCTCGCGGGCATCTGGCGGGGCGCGTTCCTGGCATCCGGATCCCTCAGCGAACCCGGCCGATCGATGCTCGAGATCTCATGCCCGTCCGGGGAGGCCGCGATGGCTCTCGTCGGCGCGGCGCACCGTCTCGGCGTCGGGGCGAAGGCGCGCGAGGTGCGCGGTCTGCCTCGCGTGGTCGTGCGCGAGGGCGAGGCCATCCGTGCGATCCTCACCGCGATGGGCGCCCGTCGCACCGCAGTCGCGTGGGAGGAGATGCGCCAGCGCCGCGAGGTGCGTGCCGGTGTGAACCGCCTCGTCAACTTCGACGACGCCAACCTGCGCCGATCGGCGCAGGCCGCCGTGGCCGCGTGCGCCCGGGTCGAGCGGGCGCTCGAGATCCTCGGCGATGACGTGCCCGAGCACCTGCGCATGGCCGGCAGTCTTCGCCTCGCGCACCGCGACGCGAGTCTGGACGAGCTGGGACACCACGCCGACCCGCCGCTCACCAAAGATGCGGTGGCCGGACGCATCCGCCGCCTGCTCGCGATGGCCGACAAGCGTGCGCAGCAGGAGGGCGTCCCGGGCACGGAGGCCGCCGTTCCCGCCGGGCTGGACGAGTAAGGACCCCGCGCCGTCTCGTCGATTCGGAACATCCCGCCGCATGCAGCGTTGTCGTCAGTAGGATGAAAAGCGTCTGCTCTGCGAAGCACTTCGGCTTCGCGGGGGATCGGCAAGCGCCGCGGCGCGGCGCGGATTGGATGAATTCGACATGGCGACGTACACGCTCCCCGACCTTCCTTACGACTTCGCGGCTCTGGAACCGCACATCAGCGGCAATATCATGGAACTGCACCATGACAAGCACCACGCCGCATACGTCGCCGGTGCCAATGCGGCACTGGACGGCCTCGCCGAGGCCCGCGAGAGCGGCAACCTCGCCAACGTGAACAAGCTCGAGAAGGACCTCGCGTTCAACCTCGGCGGTCACGTCAACCACTCCATCTTCTGGACGAACCTGTCGCCCGAGGGCGGCGGGCAGCCCGAGGGCGAGCTGAAGGCCGCGATCGACGAGTTCTTCGGCTCGTTCGAGAAGTTCCAGGCGCACTTCGCCGCCGCCGCCGCCGGAATCCAGGGCTCGGGCTGGGCCGTGCTCAGCTGGGACCCGATCGGCGCGCGTCTGATCATCCAGCAGCTGTTCGACCAGCAGTCGAACACCGCGCAGGGCACCGTGCCGCTGTTCCAGCTCGACATGTGGGAGCACGCCTTCTACCTCGAC
>Ga0170475_111220184_pt1 | contig 10913 bp, 8 predicted proteins | sample Soicark_Litter_5_FD_111474 | JGI IMG/M metagenome (GOLD analysis project Ga0170475, IMG submission 111474) | Avena fatua rhizosphere microbial communities from Hopland, California, USA. Combined Assembly of 48 SPs | reverse complement strand
TTCTGACCCAGGAAGAACTGCAAAGTCTCGTCGAAGTTCGCACTCGTTCGCCGCATCAATTGCTCGGCATGCATCCGCTGGGCGATGGCTCCGGAGTTGTCGCCCGCGCATTCCTCCCCCACGCGGCGAAAGTCGAGTTGCATCCAGTACATGAGAAGGATAAGCCGGTCCTCAAACTAAAGCGCATTCCCAAGAGCGATGTGTTCGAAGCCACGACTACTGAGGCGACACGCGTCTACGCCTATGACCTGGTCATCACCGATCATGCCGGCGATGTGCGAAGGATGCGCGATCCCTATTCCTTTCTGCCGACGCTAGGGGAAGCGGACCTTTACCTGTTTGGAAAAGGGGACGAGCGGCGGATTTATGACAAGCTGGGCGCGCAATTGAGGACCATCGATGGAGTCCACGGCACCAGTTTCGCCGTGTGGGCGCCCAATGCCCAGCGCATCAGTGTGGTTGGGAACTTCAATCATTGGGATGGCCGGGTGCATCAAATGCGCTCGCTTGGCCCTTCCGGGGTGTGGGAAATCTTTATTCCGGACGTCGGCGAAGGCGCGCTTTACAAATACGAAGTTCGAACCATCCACGGGCATATCAGCTTGAAGACGGATCCGTTCGGATTTTTCTTCGAACTGCCGCCGAAGCAAGCGGCGATCGTTTGGAACACAAAGAAATTCGCCTGGACCGATGATGCGTGGCTCGCCCAGCGCAGGAAGCACGACCCGCTGCGAAGTCCGCTCAACATTTACGAGGTGCATCCTGGCTCGTGGAAGAAGAAGTCGATTGGCGAATCGCTTAGCTACCGCGAATTGGCTGAGCCGCTCGTGAAGTACGTGACCGAAATGGGCTTCACGCACGTAGAGTTCATGCCGGTTGCTGAGCACGCATTTTATCCCTCCTGGGGTTACCAGGTGACCGGGTTTTATGCGCCGACCAGCCGGTACGGAACACCCGAGGATTTCCAGTTTCTCGTGAACGCGCTTCACGAAGCCGGTATGGGAGTCATCGTTGATTGGGTCCCCGCGCACTTCCCGCGCGACGAGTGGGCGCTCGCGCGGTTTGATGGCACCGCGCTTTACGAGCATGAGGATCCGCGCAAAGGCTCGCATCAGGATTGGGGCACGCTGATCTTTAACTTCGGCCGTCACGAGGTCGTAAACTTCCTCGTGGCAAACGCGCTCTTCTGGTGCGATCGCTTTCACATCGATGGACTGCGCGTGGATGCGGTGGCCTCAATGCTTTACCTCGATTATTCCCGCAAGGAAGGCGAGTGGATCCCAAACCAATACGGCGGGCGCGAAAACCTCGAAGCAATCGATTTCCTGCGAAAATTTAATTACATCACGCACACGGAATTCCCCGGCGTCATGACGATTGCCGAGGAGTCGACTGCCTGGCCGCTGGTTACGCGGCCGCCATATCTGGGCGGGCTTGGTTTCTCGCTTAAATGGAACATGGGTTGGATGCACGACACCCTCAATTATTTCCAGCACGAACCGATTCATCGAAAATATCACCAGCACGACCTTACCTTTGCGATGCTGTATCATCATCATGAAAACTTCATCCTGCCGCTCTCGCATGACGAAGTGGTGCATGGCAAAGGCTCACTGCTTGCCCGAATGCCAGGCGATGATTGGCAACGCTTCGCCAATTTGCGTGCGCTCCTTGGTTATCAGGTTCTCTTTCCCGGCAAGATCCTGCTCTTCATGGGCTGCGAAATAGGCCAAAGCAGTGAATGGAATGCAAACGGCGAGGTCGATTGGTGGTTGCTCGATGCGGGCCCTTACCACAAAGGGTTGCAGCGATTCGTGCAGGACCTGAACCATATGTACCGAAGGGAGCCGGCCTTATGGGAATCGGACTACGAGTTGCATGGCTTTTATTGGATCGACTGTTCCGATACTGAAGGCAGCGTTTTGTCCTTTGTCCGGCAAACTGCCGAAGGCAAGAGTCAACTTGCGGTCATAATGAACCTTACACCAGTGCCGCGGATGAACTACCGCCTCGGATTGCCGCGCGCCGGCAAATGGAAAGAGGTCGTGAACAGCGATGCTTCCATGTACGGCGGTAGCAATATGGGGAACATGGGCGCGGTCATAGCCGCGGAGGGTAAGAGCCACGGACATCCCTTTTCGGCTGAGTTTACTTTGCCACCGCTCAGCATCAGCGCTTTCCGCCTGGAACCGGAAGCGTAAGTCCGCTAAGTCCAGTTCACCGCCAACACACCGGGCAGTGTTGCGAGCGAATCGGTGGTTTTCGTCGCCAATTCAAACCGCTGAGCGCGTTCGAGCTTTACGTCGAAGATCACTGTGTGTTCCTTCTTAACGAGGTCGCGCTCGATCTTCATGGTTTTCACTTTAAGACCGAGCCTTTCGACTTCCAGCCTCAGGTTTTCAGGCGTCGGCCCACTGCCAGAGCATCGAATGGTCAAATTCGAATACCAATCCACATGGATGCCACTTTCGAATTTCGGCAGCACATGCAGCGTCACCATTGCGATCGCGACCCCGGCAATTCCGATGACCAGGTAACCGGAACCAAACGCGATCCCAAGAATCGTCGTGAACCAGAGCGTCGCGGCCGTGGTTACACCACGAATGCTTTCCCTTTCACGCAGGATCGTGCCAGCCCCGAGGAAGCCGATCCCGGTTAAAATTCCCTGAGCCATTCGCGCGGGATCCGGGCGCCAGACAGCGGTGGTGGTTACCGCGGAGGAACTCAAAAACATCATGTCAGAAATGATAATGGCAATTGCGGAGGCGACCGACGCAAGAATGGTGGTCCGCAGACCTGCGGCGCGCCCGTGGCTCTGCCGTTCCCAGCCCAACAACGCGCCCGATGCCACCGCCAGCCCAAGGCGCAGCGCGATTTCGGAGTAGGTTAGGCCAGATTCGGGGTGCCAACTCGTCGCGGTCATATTATTTGCTCCAGCGGTTATACCTTCCTTCGTTGAATTGCAACCGGAGATTTGCCTCAGTTCGAGACAAAAGTGGTTGGAGGCCATTGGTCTGGACGTTTGGAGTTCCGGCTTTGGCCGGTGCCTGGCTGACTGTACCCCGGCGCATATTCCGCGTAAACGCGGAACTCCATACTGCCGGCCAAGTACAGCAAAAACGCCGCCTTTAACAGGCGGCGTTCTTGTGCGCCAGTCCCTTTCTCCGCCTCCGGGAGCACTGGCGGGCTGCTTGCGCAGCCCGCCAGAACCAAACCCAAGGAGTAGAAGCACGCTACGTCATAGACGAAACGCTTTCTGGCAGAGTAATGGTGGGACTTTTCGCCTGCGCCGTGATAGCGCAAACGGTGGGCGACACAGCCTCAAGGTGTCTTTGTAGCTGTGCCGTTCGCATGGCTCGCTTCCAAGCAGGAGTTATACCATGAGCCGATACAGCCTTTTGTCATCTATTAATCGCGCAACGCAAGCGAGCAGTGTCCCATTTCTGTTAGGTGTGTCCGAAAGGTGGGCACCCGTCGACCATGAACGGGGTAGTGCCCAGTTCGCGGGCGAGTTCTTTTGTGAAAGCTATATGCAACGGACCGATGTTGTGGATGAACCATTCGGGCGACAGACGCCAAGGAGGTGGAGGTGGGGAACCCCGCTGAAGAAACGTACTGCCGCCCGAATGGCTGAACCTACTGCTAACGCCCCAATTGTCAAATCACCGGGGCGTTAGCGAAAGCGAGCTTACTTTGCGACTGGCGCAGACTTCTGGTAGACCGTCCAATCAAAGATCAGCTTTACGTCATCGCCCGTCTTAATCAACAGACCTAAACCTGATGGGGAAGGTGGTGTGATCCCATAATCCGTCATCTTTAACGTGGTATTTCCCTGAATCCGAACGGTCTTATTGCCCAGCGGCGTGATATTAACGGGCATCGATACGGAATTGGTTTTTCCGGCGACGGCAAGCTTGCCCTTGGAGTCGCAGACATACGCGCCATCTTTGCTCTTGGGCGCCTCCTTGAGCACGAGTTCTTCAAGCTGATAGCGAATGTGGGGGAACTTATCCGAGTTCAAGTGTTCATACGCGACCTTGTTCATCGAATCCATATAAGGTTTGCCGTCCTCTTTTAAGCTTTTGAGCGAAGTAGCGGTCGTAAACGCCATGGCTTTGGCTTCGATTTTCCCCGGTTTCGCTTCCTGTCCCGGCTCGGTTGGAAAACCGGGACCGACCTGCAATGAACCACCAATCAGCGGGCTCTCCATTCGCCAATCATGCACCGAAGAAGTCCCTTCGATTCGCACCTTGCACGCGCCCGGCTTGCTCACGAAGGTCTGCAACTCCTCCGCTGCTTTCACCGAAACGGTTGTGCTGATGGCCAGCCCGATAATCCCCGCGATGATGAGTTTTGTGTTCATTTTGATTCTTCTGCTCTGCCCGCGATTGGACGTCCCAACCTTTAGGCCAATTCGTACATGTCCTTGGTGAGCTGGACCTTTTTATTCCCCAAAATTGCTTCGTTGGCTTTCACCGCGAGGAAGGTTGCCTGAAAGCCTTCCAGATAACCGGCCGCGGCACGCCTGGGCACCTTCTCGAGCTGCGTTGTCAACTCTGCCACGTCGGCATCCTTGCCGTACAATTCGAAGAAGTCTTTTTTTGCGTGCTCGTAATCGTTGGCGTTCATCAGGAAGTTCGCCATCGCAGAGGTGAGATTCACCGTCACCGGCGGGACAACTACCGTTTCCTTGGCTTTAACTGACTTGCTGGCCCCGGCGACCAGTGAGATCCCCGTTTCATTGTAAAAGACGTCCTTGTTGCAATAGATCTCAAATCCAAAAAGCGGGGAATCGGATTCTTTGAACAACCAGGCCTTATTCTCGCGCACCATGATAGCTGCAAAGTTGCCGTAGTAAGTGTCGTAACTGGAATCGAAGGAGTTACCAATCGTCGCGTTATAAGTCAGGTTGGCGCCGCTCGGATAACTGATGATCGCCTGAATCGTATCCGGAACTTGTCGGCCATCCTGGGTATACGCCTGCACGGAACCGAAGCCAGTGATGGCTCGGGCTTTGAATTGAGAAACCAATTTGCCTGGTCCAACTGGTGAATGCCGATCTCTCCAATGAGACCGAGAGAAACGTCTTTATCGATGCGCCAGTTGAGTTCCTTTTCGCGAGCTGGCGTCGGCGCGGCCAGCATCCAACTGGTTTTTTTATTCCATTGGGAGCGTGCAGTAATGATGTCACCCATCGCTCCCGAGCGGATGAATGGCACCAGAAAGTTTCGCTCGGCATCGGAACGCAACTGCAAACCAGCCTGGAAAATCTGTTGCCTGGCTTCCTTGGCTGCTTTCGCGATCTCATGCGCCTCTTCGATGGTATGCGCGAGCGGCGCTTCGCAGTAAACGTGCTTCCCTGCTTTCAGCGCAGCTAACGCAATCTCCTTATGTTTATGGGTGGGGGTTGCGATGATGACGGCCTGCACCTCCGGATCCGCCAAAATCGTTTTGTAGTCTGCAACCTGTTTTGCTTTTGGCGCGCGCTCAGAGCCCTTCCGCATAGCAGCCGGGTAATTGTCGCAAATCGCCACGATTTGCGGGTCGATCGGGATCTGTTTGGAGTTAAGCCGTCCGAGTGCGTCAAGAAGTTCACGGCCCCAGGATCCGCAGCCGATGACAGCCACATTGATTTTTGGGTTTGGCTGGGAGTTTTCGCCTTCTGCGGCCTTTGGTTCCTCCGCGAATAACGGCACCCCCCCTAACATGGTCATCACGGCGGCGGCCGTGCCGCCCTTCAAAAAGTCCCGTCGTCGGAAATCTGCGGTTGCCTGCGTCTCTTCAGGCGATAAAACATCCTGGATGTGATTCATAGCTAGCTGTCGGACCGGCCCACGAGGCGTGCCCACAGTCAAAGTCTGTGATTGTCGTCCCGCAACTTCAAGCTTTTGGTTTCAACGTTGCGAGGAGGCCACAGCCCGTAGGCCTGCCCTTTTAGACGGTGATGCTGCTTACGGTATTCGCGTGCCTCGGAAGTTCGAGCAGGCAGTCCTCTGCCCGCCCCGCCGAACCCGTCGCTAGCACAAGGGTTAAACCGAGCGTCATGCGAAAACAAAAAAGCAACCTTTTCGGCTGCTTTCCTGTGTAAGGAAGAACTTATTCTTGCGTTTAGGGTTTGCGGCGGAACGTGCAACCAAGCATTGCCAACCCCACCAGAGCAAAGGAGGACGGTTCGGGCACGGCGACCAAAGTTCCACCAATGGTGGGACCGTTGACCCGTCCAATTGCAATCGTGTTGCTATCCGCGGCGCCTGTAGCCGCCCCGTAACCGTAGAGACGGAAGGTTACCCCGGTGCCCTCGGCGATGCTCTGCAGAGCGCTGATAGTGCTCAAATCAATGGTGCTGACCGGATTGCCTGCGTCCTGGCCGGCGGTGTCCGTGGTCATCCATTGGTAGGGGGTCACCGTGGCCGGCGCTGTGCCGGAACTGCGGCCGAAGTAGCTGAAATCAGAGGCGACATTCCCCGGCGTGGTGAAGCCATCGAAGCTGTATTGCACCTCGAAGTTCATCGACGCGTTCACGGCGGAACGGCGCAGGGACAGGTCGAGCGTCGAAAGCGAGGCTGAATACCCGGAGTTTACCGTGAATCCCCACTGAAAAAAATCTCCCGTCACCACTGCATTCGCCAGCGTAGGCGAGGTCGAGCCACTCGTCGTTGCCGGATTGTTCCAGTTGTTTGCCGAAAAACCGTTGCCCAACCCAGCGCCCACGATTCCCGGACCACGCGAGAGCGTCAGCGCAGTCAGCCCTGGTGCGACCGTTGTCGCGTTGGCGGTCGCGGGAGGAGTGCTGGATGATAGCCCCGTGAGATCGTATCGCAGGATTTGAGCCTGGCTTGTGCCTGCAAAAATAAGAGCAGCGCTGAGTGCTGCAAGAAAAGAAGATTTCATATGAAAGCGTTTAGTCGCGCCAGAGTATCAAGCCAACCTAACGCGTCAACTAAAAAGTGTGACATCCTGGTGTCTACGGCGCACCGTTCCAAGGGGTACAAAACAAACGGCCGAGCTTTCGCTCGGCCGTTTGACACACTTTTTTGAGAACTAAAATTTCTTCGGGGCCCAACACAGACCACCGTCAACACACTGTTACAATACCTGAACCCGGATTTCCCGGTAGTCACCAGTACTGGTTACAAATGGGGACAGGCAAAACGCCCACAAATTCCCGTCAGGGAGCGCGATTCAGCCGGGACTTGTGAAAAGTGAGCTGCTCTACCGCCGAGCCTCGAGTTGGGCGAAGGGATTGTTTGTGAAGTTTTTGTCTTCGTCTGTCTCCGAACTGGTTCCCCGATCGATGGCTACCGCATTCGGCTGGCGCTTGGGCTCCTGCTTCTGGCTGGATTCTTCATCCTCGGCTTCCTCTCCATCCAATTCTGGCGCTTCGGGCGGCAGCGCTCCTTCGCCGCGCGGGTTTTTCGCCCGTTTGTTGCGCGGCAGCGGACTGATCATGACGTTGATGCCGCGGCCGATGAGTTTGGCCTGGAAATCGGGATGTCCGTAAGGAGCGATGTCTTCAAGAAACTTGTTTATCACCTTGAAACCCACCTCAGTGTGGGCCATTTCACGACCGCGGAATTTGAGGGTGATTTTGACCTTCATGTCCTCGCAGAGGAAATCGACCGCATGCTGCACTTTCACACCGAGATCGTGAGGGTCGATCTTTGGGCTAAGTTGGACCTCTTTAACTTTGTTCGCATGCTGATGCTTTTTGGATGCCTTATCGCGCTTCGCCTGCTCGTAGCGGTACTTGCCGAAATCGACAAGGCGGCAAACAGGCGGGGTAGCGTTTGGGGCGATTTCGACCAGATCAACTCCGTGGGTGCGGGCGAGATTCAAAGCATCCCCCAGGCTGAGGACTCCCAGCTGCGAGGAGTCTACACCGATCACACGGACTTCACGGGCACGTATTTTCCCGTTAACCCGAACGTATGGACCCGAAGAAGAAGACGAACGTGGAGGAAAAGGGCGGCTCAAGACACCCTCACCGGTTGAAACTTATTCATGCAATATGAATAGGGACATACTAGAACTTTCAGCTTTTTACTTAGTCTTTTTCTGAAAAAATCGCAAGTGAAAAATGAAACGCAAGCGGCGGGGTCTACTCCTAGTGTTCGGCTGCCAGTGCAGCTTCCAGGACAGCGCCATCTGCGGTAGGCATCTTGACTCCGATTAGGCGCGCGATAGTGGGGGCGACGGAAAGGTTTGAGATGTGGCCGAGCTGCGCACCGGGTTTGATGCCCTGCCCCCAGGCAACGAAGGTGGCCTGGAGATTCGGGTAGTCGGGGTCGTGGCCATGGCTGCCTTTGCGCTCGGGTTTAACGGCGAACGGGAGATCGCCAGCGGCCGTATCACCAAAAACTTTGCCGTTGTCCGCGAAGAGAATGAAGTCCGGCGCGTGAGGGTCAGCTTTGGGATTGGCGAGGCCATATTTCGGATAATCCTTTGGCTCGATGATTTTTGTGACGCCTTTTGCGTTACGAAAGGCATTCTTCGCCTGGTTGAGGGTGCTGGCGGTATTTTTTTTATCGAGCACGTAAACGAGGGCGGAACCGGCCTGAGGAACGACAATCACCTTTGAGTTTTTGGATTCACCCTTCGTATCCGCGAGGCCGGCTTTTTTGAGGATGACGTTTGGATAGATCATCGCCTCGATGCTGGAGAACCCGTGGTCGGAGACAACAAAGAGAGTGGCTTTGCCGGGGTATTCCTTTTTGAGTTGTTGCCACACGCGGCCAACATTTGCGTCAGCAGCTTTGATTGCTTCATAAGCTTCGGGCGAGCCGGGGCCGTGCGAATGCTGCGTATGGTCGGCAATAATTAAATGAAGCAACGCGAACTGTGGCTTATGCTTCTCCAGCACCATGTTGAAGATTTCCGTATCCCGATCATCGGAAGGTTCCTGCCGTTTGCCATCAGTGCCGTGAATCATCGCAATGGGAATGCCGGCAGCTTCGGTTTCCTCAATCAGTTCGGGAGTAGTGTATTTACGCATGATTTCGGGAAGCACAACATCCGGGAGCGTCCAGTCGAGAGTCTTGGCGTTGCGCGTAGCGGGCCAGAGGATGGCGGCGGTTTTCATGCCGGCGGCTTTTGCGAGATCGTAGATGGTCGGTACTTTCACGATTTCGTCCTTGTCGAACACGGGATCGGAAATAAGCGTCACGTGCTTGCCAGTGGCTCGGTCGAGGTAGTTATTGCCGATGACGCCGTGTTTGGCGGGGCTGACACCGGTGACGAGCGTGGTGTGGTTTGGCCAGGTTACCGTTGGGGAAACCGGCTTCATGGTGGAAGCCCGAGCGCCTTCGAGCATGAGTGAGCGGATGTTGGGCATGGTCGCCTTGGGATCATCGAGGTAATGCGCGGCCAGGCCATCGACGCTGATCATTACGAAGATACGGTCGGAGCCAAAGGCGGTATCGGCAGCGTTAGAATGACTTGAGGGAAGGAGGCCAAGGCAAACGAGGAGGCCCACGACGGCTAAACGGACAATACGAAGCATAAATGTGGTATTAAGACGGGCCGAGGAGCGATGATATTCGAGGAGCAATGAAATCGGGAGAGCGGTGGATTCCCCCGCTCTCCCGATAATGTTTCGTTAACTCGGACACGAAGGTCTGCCTTAAGCAGCCTCGGAAGCTGCTGGAGCAGCCGTGCCGTTGCGCTTCGCCATGATGGCGGCGATGATCTTTTGGGCAATCTCAGGCTTTTCGACCAGCGCCTTTTGGGCCGCGTCCTTTCCCTGGCCGATGAGCTCGCCCTGGAACTGAAGCCAGGCGCCTTTTTTGTCTACCACGCCGTTTTCAATGCCGACATCAAGGATGCTGCCTTCTTTGTTGATTCCGTGATTATAGATGATGTCGAACTCAGCCTCGGCGAAAGGCGGGGCAACCTTGTTCTTCACAACTTTGACTTTGACGTGGTTGCCGACGGCATTTCCGGCTGCGTCTTTGAGTGTGTCCTTGCGGCGAATGTCCATGCGGACGCTCGCGTAGAATTTGAGGGCCTTTCCGCCCGGCGTGGTTTCCGGATTGCCGAACATGACGCCGACCTTCTCGCGCATTTGGTTGGTGAAGATGCAGGTGGTCTTTGCCTTTGCGAGAATGGCGGTGAGCTTGCGCAGGGCCTGGCTCATGAGCCGGGCTTGCATGCCCATGGTTGCCATGCCCATCTCACCCTCCAGTTCGGCCCTTGGGACAAGGGCAGCGACGGAATCGACGACGATAACATCGAGTGCGTTGGAGCGAGCGAGGGTTTCGCAAATGGTGAGCGCTTCTTCACCGCTGTCCGGCTGCGAGACGAGGAGATCGTCGAGGTTGACCCCCAGCTTCTTGGCGTAGCCAGGATCAAGCGCATGCTCGGCGTCAATGAAAGCCGCGAGGCCACCGCCCTTTTGAGCATTGGCTATGACGTGCAGCATGAGCGTCGTTTTACCGGAAGATTCCGGGCCGAAGATCTCAATCACGCGGCCGCGGGGAACGCCGCCCACGCCAAGCGCCAGATCGACGGCGAGTGCCCCCGTGGGAATAACCTCGATTTTGCGCAGGGCACGCGCGTCGCCCAGTCGCATGATGCTTCCTTCACCATAGGCCTTGGTGATCGAGGAGATGGCCGCTTCCAGATCGCGGTCGCGAGTGGCCGATTGTTTGGAGTCGCCATTTTTAGTTTCGGCGGCAGCAGCGGTTTTCTCGGTTTTTTCCGATTTTTCCTTTTCAGCAACTCTCGGCGGCATAATCGTAACTTTGTTTGTATTTGGAGAAGTGAGGGTGCGCGACATAAACATTATGAGTCAAGTTTGTGGTTTTAGTTTTTGTTAACCGAATTTTTGGCAAAAAGGCTGCGTCAAGCGTAGTGAAGATCCTGGGGGGCGGTGTTTACCACCAGGCTGTTATGACGCTCACGCCGGCGAGGCCGCG
>Ga0170475_102935370_pt1 | contig 10917 bp, 10 predicted proteins | sample Soicark_Litter_5_FD_111474 | JGI IMG/M metagenome (GOLD analysis project Ga0170475, IMG submission 111474) | Avena fatua rhizosphere microbial communities from Hopland, California, USA. Combined Assembly of 48 SPs | reverse complement strand
TCGGTTCAGCGTGGGATTGGCGACGCTGAACCCGCCCCACAGGAACGTCACGATCGGTTCGCCGACGATCGGGAAGGCGGAGAACAGATTGGTGATGACGGTGGCGCCCCAATAGGACATCTGCCCCCAGGGCAGCACGTATCCCATGAAAGCGGTCGCCATCATGATCAGCAGGATGACTACGCCGATCATCCACAAGAGTTCGCGCGGGGACTTATAGGAGCCGTAGTACATGCCGCGGAAGATGTGGATGTAGGTGACGATGAAGAACATCGATGCGCCATTCTGGTGGACGTACCGAATAAGCCACCCGTAATTGACGTCACGCATGATGTGCTGAATGGAGTCGAAGGCCAGTTCCGCGTTCGGCTGGTAGTTCATCGCCAGAAAGATGCCGGTGGCGATCATGATCAGCATGGTGACCATCGCCAGAGCGCCGAAGTTCCAGAAGTAGTTGAAGTTCTTCGGTGTCGGGAAAGTCCCGTACTCCTTCTGCATCATCGTGAAGATGGGCAGACGAGTGTCGATCCAATTGACCAGTGGATTGCTGAATTCGCTCTTGTGGGCTTCGGCCATCAATCGGTTCCTTGGTCAGCCGAGCTTGACTTTGGTGTCGGACTCGAACGCATAGGGCGGGAGGGCGAGGTTCGCGGGCGCCGGCCCGTGCCGTACTCGTCCCGACGTGTCGTACTGGCTGCCGTGGCAAGGACAGAACCAGCCGCCCACTCGCCACGCGGATCGGTCGGCTTGTTCCCGAGAGGTACGCATCCAAGATGGGTGCAGATGCCGACCAGCACGATCCACTGTGCGTGCCCAGGCTTCACCCGTTGCGAGTCAGGCTGCGGCTGGATGAGCTGGGACATCTGCACGTCCTCGGCTTCCTTGATCTCCTTCTCGGTGCGATGGCGCACGAAAATCGGCTTGCCTTGCCAAAGTACGGTGATGCCCTGGCCGGCCACGATCGGGGTCAGATCCACCTCAACCGATGACAGCGCAAGCACGTCCTTTGCGGGATTCATGTAGTCTATGAAGGCCCACGCGACCGCCGCCGTGCCGATGCCGGCAGCAGCGCCGGTAATCAGCTTCAGAAAATCGCGTTTGGTGACATCGGGGTGGCCTGTGTGGTGAACAGCGACGGTAGACGGGTCAGCCATTTGCCCCTCAATACAAAAGTACTTCCGGCTTGGCGCAACGAATGCCAAACCGCGGACGGACCACAGGGCCTGCCCGGATTTCGTACTCGCGGCCGCTCCCGGCCGCGGGCGGCGCGCATACTAAGAGCGCTCCCATACCCCTGCAACACACCGTGGCGAGGGGCTAACCTACTGCTGAGCCAAGGACAAGTCCCATGCCGTATCCCGGTGCTCCGCCGCCACATGTTGCGCTGAAAGTCGCCGCCCAGGCATGGTTCGAAGAGCTGCGCGATCGCCTATGCAGCGCATTCGAGGCCATCGAGGATGCGTTGCCGTCCGACCAGTCGCCTGGACGGTTCGCTCGTACGCCATGGCCACGGGAAGGTGGCGGCGGTGGCGTGATGAGCGAGATGCACGGCCGGGTTTTCGAGAAGGTCGGCGTCAACGTCTCTACCGTATGGGGCGAGTTCAGCCCGGAGTTCCGCAGACAGATTCCAGGTGCCGAAAAGGATCCGCGCTTCTGGGCCAGCGGCATCAGCCTGGTGGCGCATATGCGCAGCCCTCGCGTGCCGGCGGCACACTTCAACACGCGCATGCTGGTCACCACCAAGGGTTGGTTCGGCGGTGGCGGCGACCTGACGCCAATGCAGTTCGACACGTCCGAGGCGAAAGACGACGCCGCCGATTTCCACACGGCCTTCAAGGCTGCCTGCGACCGCCATGACCAGGGCTACTATCCCGAGTTCAAGGCCTGGTGCGACCGCTACTTCTTCCTGCCGCACCGGAACGAGCCAAGGGGCGCCGGCGGCATCTTCTACGACCATCACTTCAGCGGTGATGCCGATGCGGATTTCGCCTTCACGCGCGACGTGGGACTGGCATTCCTTGACGTCTTCCCCCGCATCGTACGCCGTCGGATGCACGAGAGCTGGACGCCGGAGGAGCGCGAGCACCAAATGGTGCGGCGCGGTCGCTATGTGGAATTCAACCTGATCTACGACAGGGGGACCCTGTTCGGCCTGAAGACTGGCGGCAATGTCGAGGCAATCCTCATGAGCCTGCCGCCCGAAGTGCGGTGGCCATAGACCTCACTCAGTCCTCGTCTTCGTCCGAGCCCTCCTCCGCCTCAAGTACGGTCAGCGCCTCGTCGCTTTGCAGCAACGACGCCTGCTGACGCTCGGTCATCAGGTTCCACGCCGCGCGCAGCAGATCCTGCAGTGCCTCGATTTCCTGCTCCGGATCGTCGGTGCCGTAATTCCTCGCTGCCTCGATGAGGCTCTCGACATCAAGGTCGCTGGTGCCGCTCATGCAGTGATCTCCGTATCCGTTACTCTGCCGCGACGGCTGCCGGCTCGACCGTCAGTTCGCCCAACCGCGGCGCGACCTCGCGCCCGAACAACGCTATGTTCTCCGCGGTGTCCTCGTGGCCGAGGTGCCCACCCTGGCCAAAGAACAATAGATGGCCGATGCCGCCCATCCGGATGGAAAAATCCCTGATCTGCTGGAAGACATCGTCCGGCGTGCCGGCAAATACCGTGTCGGTGTCCATGAACTGCTGCACCGTCGCGCGGCGATGGTCAATCGGATTGCCCTGCCGGTCCTTCACGATCCGATGCGCGCGCGGCCCAGCCTTCATGATTGCGACATTGGCGTCGATCGAGTTGTAGCCTGGTGGATTGGTGAAGGGCTCGGCCACCACCGGCGCGGTGCGCACATAGTCGGCAATCTGATCGGCGCGCCGCAGGCCTTCCTCACGCGTGGCGCCGACCCCGACCACGGCCGCGTAGGCCATGCGATCCGGTCCTGCTTCCCAGCCAAGCTCATGCGCCCGTTGCCGGTAGGCGTCGTACATCGGCTTCGCCGTGCCGCCCGAGAGGAGGGGGCCGACGACATGTCCGCGCTCGGCCGCGAGCCTGCCTGTATCGACACTCATGCCGGTCATCCACACCGGCGGTGTCGGTTGCTGAATCGGCTTCGGCCAGATATTGACGCTGCGGTAGTGGAAGAACTCGCCCTCCCAGTTGAACGGGCCGTCATGGGTGGACAGCGCCTTCAAGATCAGGTCGTGCGCCTCCCAATAGCGCCGCATCAGCGTCGCCGGATTGGAGTTCGCCGGCTGGATCTCGTAGGGCGCGCCCTTCACCAGGCCCATCTCAAGCCGGCCCCCGGACAACACGTCGAGCCACGCCATCTCTTCCGCCACGCGGACCGGGTCGGGGCGGTTGGCGATCGGCGTGCCCAACGAAAGCAGGCGCGACCGCTTAGTTTCGCGGGCAATGATCGCCAGGGCCATCGGCACGGATACGGTCATGCAGGTCGCGGTGCTGTGGTGCTCGTTCACCATGATGTCGAGCCCTACCTCGTCGCACAGTGCGAATTCATCGAGGTAGCGGTTCAGCAGGCCGTGCGCGGTTGGCGGATCAAAGTTGCTGGAGGGCAGGACCACGCGCAGGGTGCCGCGTGCGAGCCCAGCTTCCCATGCCGGATGATAGGCCATTTCGGAGAAATACCAGCAGCGCATCTGCCGCGCTCCTTAGTTGATGTTGACGAAACGCACGAGCCGATCGACGAAGTCCTTTGGCTGTTCCCAGTGCGGGAAGTGGCCGGCGTGCGGAACGATTTCCATTTGTGCGGCGGGGATTTCGTTTTGCCACGCCCGTCCATAGCTGGTCGAGACGATACCGTCCTGCTCGCCCCACAGCAGCAGCGTGGGAAGATCGATACGGTGCAGCCAGTGCCTCAGGCGCGGGTTGTGCATATAGGGCTTCCAGCCGAACCGGGTGAACGCCTCCCGACCACGTGCTATTCCCGCAAGATCCGTGTCCGGCAATTGCATAAGGTCGCGCTCGCCCTTGGCCGGGTCGGCCCAGGCAAGCCGCACGTAATCCTCGCGCGACATCGCGTGCATGTCGGCGATATCGCGTTCGGTTATACCGCTGATCTTGATGCCGAGAGGGTCGAGCAGGACCAGCTGCGCGAACCGCTGCGTATTGCGCACCGCCATTTCCGCGGCGATCCAACCGCCGAAGCAGGCGCCGACCAGGATCGCATCCTCCAGCCCCTCTGATGCAGCAAGGTCGAGGTACAGATAGGCCAGGTCATCGACGGTCATCAGCCAGTCCGGGAGCGCCGAAGTGCCCCAGCCGGGATGATGGGGCGCGATCACCCGGAAGTGCTCTGCCAGCAGTTTGAGCCACTCCCGCTGGGGCTGAAGGCCCTCACCCGGATGCAGGAACAGCAGCGGCGGCCCCGAGCCGCGCTCCTCCAGCTCCAAAGAAACGCCCGCGACGCTGATGGATCGTGACATGCGGTGAGTGTGCGCGACGGTGTGTTGTGGCTCAAGCGCCCCGGCGATGGCATCTTACCGTAAGAGAACTATTCCACCGCCATGGCCAGTTTTGCGAGATAGTGCGCGGTGTCGCCGAACAGGCGTTCGACGACCATGCAGCGGCGGAAGTAATGGCCGACGGCCAAGTCCTCCGTCATGCCGATGCCGCCATGCAGCTGCACGGCGTTCTGCGAGATGAAGCGCCCTGCCTGACCGACACCGACCTTCGCCATGGCGATGTTGTGCGCCCGTTCGGCGGCGTCCGGTTCGTCCACCATCATCGCCGCAAGCGTCGCCATTGAACGGCCCTGTTCCAAAGACATCAGCATGTCGGCCAGTCGGTGCTGCACCACCTGATTTGACCCGATGGTTCGCCCGAACTGCTCGCGCGTACGGCTGTACTCCAACGTCATGCTGTGCATCGCCTCCATGCAACCGACACACTCGGCTGCAGTCGCCGCAATGCCAGCCTCGATCACTCGTTCGATCAGCGGCAGACCGTTACCGACGTCCCCCAGTACAGCGTCACCGTCCACCCGGACGCCCGACAGCGACACTTCTGCCGCACGTTGTTCATCTCGTACCGCGTATCCCCGACGAGCCCGCCGCTCGCTCCGGCATCGACCAGGAACAGCGTGATGCCGCTGGGATCATCGCGTTCGCCGGAGGTGCGCGCGCTGACCACCAGCGCATCGGCGCAATCGCCATGCGTGACGACGCTCTTGGCCCCGTCCAGCACCCAGCCGGAGCCATCCTTGCGCGCGGTTGTCATGACGTCGGTGACGTCGTAGCGCGCCTGGCGTTCGCCATGTGCGAAGGCCAACTTCATGCTGCCATCGGCGACCGCCGGCAGCACCCGCGACTTCTGTTGCTCGCTGCCACCGAGACGCAATGCAGTGCCGCCAAGGACGACGCTGGCAACGAACGGCTCCAGGATCAGCCCTCGACCGAACGCTTCCATCACCAGCATGATCTCGACGGCGCCGCCACCAAAGCCGCCGTACTGCTCGGCAAACGGCAGCCCCAGCAGTCCCAGTTCGGCGTATTGCGACCAGAGTGCCGCACTCCAGCCGCCGGGCTCTTTGCAATAGTTCTTGCGCTGATCGAAGGCGTAGCGCTCGGTCATCAGCCGATCGACGCTGTCCTTCAGCAGGCGCTGTTCTTCCGTGAGGGTGAAGTCCATCGCATGTCCTCTCTGTCGTCATGGCGGCCTAGCCGGCCATCTATGTCTTCCTGCTCTGCACCAGACAAAGACGTGGATAGCCGGCCGCGCCCGGCCATGACGGTGGGGCCGGGTCGACGATCGGCAATTACAGCCGCAGCACGGCCTTGGTCAGGATATTCTTCTGAATTTCATTCGTGCCGCCATAGATCGAGGCCGCGCGCAGGAACAGATAGCTGCCGGTCGCCTGCGTCGCCCACTCTGGCCCGACATCGGGTTCATTCGACAGCGCCGCGAGTTCCTCGGCCCAGATCGGCATCGACATCGGGCCGCCGACGTCCATCGCCAACTCTGTGGTGGACTGCAGCAACTCGGTGCCTTTCACCTTCAGCACCGATGACAACGGATCCGGACGTCCGTCGCGCTGTTTGTCATACGCCGAGACCACGCGGTACTGCGTGATCTCCAGCGCCTTCATATCGACCTCAAGCTGCGCGATGCGCTGCCGGAAGGCGGCATCTTCGATCAGCGGTTTTCCCCCCTCGCGTACGGTGCGCGCCATTTCCTTGGCCGAGCGTACCCGCTCCTTCGATTTGCCGAGCCGAGCGATGCCAGTGCGCTCGTTGCCCAGCAGGAACTTGGCGACATCCCAGCCCTTGTTCTCCTCATAGACGCGATTCTGGACAGGTACTCGCACGTCGTCGAAGAACACTTCGTTCAGATGATGACTGCCGTCGATCGAGATGATCGGCCGCACCGTGATGCCAGGTGTCTTCATGTCGACCAGCAGGAAGGAAATGCCTTCCTGACGCTTGGCTGCGTTGGGGTTGGTGCGCACCAACACAAAGCACCAATCGGCGTGATGCGCTGTCGAGGTCCAGATTTTCTGGCCGTTCACCACGTAGTGGTCACCGTCGCGCTTTGCCGCGGTCTTTAGCGAGGCCAGGTCCGATCCCGCTCCGGGTTCCGAGAATCCCTGGCACCACCAGTCATCCAAATTGGCGGCGCGCGGGAGAAAGCGCTTTTTCTGCTCGTCGGTGCCGAACTGGATCAGCACCGGGCCCAGCATGGTGATGTTGAACGACGACAACTCTGGCGCGGGCGCAACCTGATTCTCTTCCAGAAAGATCATCTTCTGGATCGCCGTCCATCCGGGGCCGCCGTATTCCTCCGGCCAAGAGATCGCCGCCCAGCCGCGCTCGTTCAGAATGCGTTGCCAGCGGACCGTGTCTTCCTTGCGCGGGCCATAGCCCAGGCGCATCCGCTCGCGAATGTCGGCGGGCAGATTGTCGCGGATGAAGGCACGCACCTCGTCACGGAACGCCACTTCGTCTGGCGTGAAGCGCAGGTCCATCGATGTCCCTCCCTACTGGCCGGTAGCAAGACTTTGGCAGGGCGGGCCAGAGAAAGGAAGGTCGCTCAGAACTGCTTCAGCAGACGCTCGATATAGTCCAGTTCCATCTGCGTTCGCTCACGGTTGGCGCCCCGACGACGCAGTTCCTCCTGGATAGCCTGCGTGCGCTGCCGCTCCCGCTCCTCGGGAACGGTCACATCGGCACTCTCGTCAGCGCCGGAGCTGCCCTGGCCATAGCGGCGGCCGAGCGGGTCGCGCCCGTTCTGCGCGCGACCGGGTGGTGGGCCCGGCCGGTAGCCATTGCCCTGGTCGTCGCCCTGACCGTCGCGTAGCGTCAGTCCCATCTGGCCGTCACCATCGCCATCCTGCTCGTTACCCTCTGCCCGTTCTGCTGGCCGAACTGCTTGGCCATTGCCTGGCCCATTTCGCGCCCGCCCTTCTGCAGCGCCTCGATGACCTTCTGCTCCGATTCGCCGGCGCCGGCATCGTTGCCTTCCCCGAGTTGGCGGCCTGCGTCGCGCATGGCGGTGTCCGCCTCGCCCAGACTGGGCGGCACCTGCCCGGTCAGGTCGCCAAACTGCTGCATCAACTCACCAAGAGAACGCCGCAAAGCCTGCTGCACACGGCGGTCCGCTTCGCGCTGCGCAGCATCATCCGACGGCTGGGAGGGTGGCTGATTCCCGCGGAACCGTGTGCCCTGTTCGGCACGGCTCTGCGAATGGTCAAGCAGCTTACCCTGTCGGCCGATCATGTCCTGCACCGCGCCCATTTGCTGGCGCCCACGGCGACGCTGTGCCTCGGCGCGCTCGCCCTCACGACCATGTTCGGCGCGCGCGTTGCGCAACTTGTCCAGCATTCGCTCCAGTTCAGCCATGCGCTGCTGTGCATCCTGCATGCGACCTTCACGCGCAGCCTCGCGCGCCTGGTCCGCCAGCTTGTCGAGGTCGCGATTGGTCAGGTGCTGCGCGTTCGGATCGTACGGCATCTCCGAATTGGTGCGCCGGGCATCCTCGGCGAGCGCTTGCAAATGGCGTTCGATCGCCTCTTCCAGTTCCTTCAGTCGCTGCTCGAGCGCCTCACGGTTGGCATCGTTCGGCTCGCGGATCGCCTTGTCGAGCGCATCCCGGGCCGCCTGACGCGCCTCCTCCAATGCATGAGCAGTCCGTTCGGTCTGGCCTTCCTCCAGATGAAGCGCGAGTTCCCACATTTGCCGCTGCGCCTCGCCGATCACCTCGTCAGCTTTGTTGCGCTGGAGCAGGTAGTAGATTGCGCCGAGGTTCAGATACGCGCCATAGTCGCTCGCGAGCGCCTGAGGCTTGGTGAGCAGCGCGTCGAGGCCGTTCACCGCGGGGTCGCGATCCTCTGGATGAATGCTTAGCCCCCGGCGGATCGCCATGAGCGCGCGCGCCACGGGATGCTGAAATGGACGTTCCGGCAGTATGAACTCGGCATCCGAGCTTTCACCCAGCTGGTTTATCGCGTCCCGCGCAACCAGCTTGCCGATCACGGGCAGCCCAGCCCAGGGATGCGCAGTCAAATCCTGCTGGCTGGTGCCGCGAGCCGATTTTGCCATACCGCCCGGAAGAGGAATGCTGACCACCAAAGGCGGGGCGTTCGCCCGATCGCGCAATCGCAGTTCGGCTTGGAGGGACACCACCCCGTAATCATCCGAAGCACGCCAGGGGAGCCGGGTCTGCTGGCTGCCGGCCGCCCGACCAGGGTTCTCGCTCCACTCGGCCGCTGGTTGTTGATCCCCGATCACGGCCAAGTCCCAGGCGGCAAGCTGACGGCCGTCACGGCGGACAGTGAGATGGCCTCCTTGCGTCAGATCGCGGTCAGCTTGGAAGCTCGCCTTGTCCAGCGCCCGAAAGGCGTCCGACCGGCCCGCCAGCGTCAGCGTCGGCGCGTCGGCTCCTCCGGTGACGCTGACGGTCAGCCGGGAGCCGGCGGGCACCGACACTGTGCCGGTGTCCGGCCGCAGGAAAACCGGCGCCAGACGGGTATAGGTCGGCGGCGTGATCCACGCCTGAAGCTCGGTTGTCGGCGGTGGCGCTTCCCGCGACAGCGTCGGCTGCAGGGCCATCGCCAGTCGCGAGGGGGCATCGTCGCCGGCGATGGCGATGGCGGCGATCAGCACAAGCAACAGCGCTGCGCGCAGCGCACGCGGATCGCGCCGGGCCAGCCCGGGTCGCGGCAACCCGACCCTCAATCGTCGCACCGACCCCACCGCGCGTAAGACATGCGCCTGCCAAAGCGCGAGAGACGTGCTGTCCGGACCACCCGATGGCCGGTCCGTCAGCACCGACAGCGGTCGATGCGCGAGCCCTGATGCGACCTCGAGCCGCCGATCCGCCGTCCTGTCGTCCGGCGCAACGAGGTTCCACAGGCCATAGGCCAGCAGCGCAACGATCAGCAGCGGCGCGATCAGCAACAACGCGATGTGCAGCCACGGCGGGAGGAACCGCGGCAGGTCCAGCAGGGCGGCGCAGACGAACAGGCCAGCCACACCTAGAGGGGGCCACAGGGCGGGCCAGATGCGTTCGAACAGAATGGCGCTGCTTGCCAGGGCGCGTCGCCCGGCCAGGCGGCGGAACAGGCGATCGTTATCCCCGCCTGGAGCGTTCATCTCAGCCAATTTGGCACCCGCTCGCCTCGCCACAAGTCGGCAATGCTCTCTCGCTCGCGAATCACAGCCCAGTTGCCGCCGTCCACCATCACCTCGGCTGCGGGCATGCGAGCATTGTAGGATGAACTCATCACCGAGCCATAGGCACCGGCGTCAAGTATCACGACGCGCGCGCCGGGGCCGAGTGGTGGCAGCAGGCGATCGCGCGCGAACGTATCGCCGGACTCGCACACCGGACCGACCACGTCAGCCGGGGCAGTATCAGCGACAGCATCGACCGCCGAGACAGGGACGATGCCGTGCCACGCATCGTACATGGCGGGGCGGACAAGGTCATTCATCGCCGCGTCCAGCACGACGAAGCGGCTGTCCTGCGTGTTCTTGGCCAGGATGACGCTCGACATCAGGACGCCCGCGGGCCCGACCAGCCAGCGACCGGGCTCGATCAGAATGTCGACGTCCAGATCGCGCAATGCGCCGCGAATTGCACCGGCCAACGCGGCGGGCAGGGGGGCTGGCTCGTCGCGATACGGGATGCCCAGCCCGCCGCCACAGTCGATGACGCTAACCGGAAGGCCATCTGCCCGCAGAGCGCGGGCAAGTTCCGCCAGCCGCCCGAACGCCGCGCGATACGGGGCGAGCGACAGGATTTGGCTGCCGATATGTGCCGCAAGACCGATCGGCTGAATCCCGGGCAATGCCGCGGCACGTCGGTACAGCGCAGCGGCGTCGGCATAAGGAATGCCGAACTTGTCCTGGGCGCGTCCGGTGGTGATCTTGGCGTGCGTGCCTGCATCCACATCTGGGTTGATCCGCAGCGCCACGCGCGCGGTTCCGCGCATCGCCTTCGCGACGCCCGAGAGCATCTCAAGCTCTTCAGCGCTTTCCACATTGATCTGAGCAATATCCTCGGCGAGCGCCAGACGGAGTTCGCGCTCGGTCTTGCCGACGCCCGAGAAGACGATCTTTTCGGCAGGGATGCCCGCTTCGCGCGCGCGCCGGAGTTCGCCTTCGCTGACCACGTCGGCTCCGGCGCCTTCCGCAGCGAACAGCCGCAGCACTGCGAGCCGGTCATTCGCCTTAATTGCATAGTGGACGTGGGCATCGACTCCCGCATCGGACAGCGCACTCGCCAGAATCCGGTAGCGGCGCCGGATAGCCGAGGCGGAATACACCCATACCGGCGTGCCAACGGCGTCGGCGATGGCATTCAGCGGCACGTCGTCGATCAGCAGCCCGTCCATGGCATTCATGGCGAGGTGAGGCCGCCCGGCGATCAGTTCGGCCGACGTGGGATCAGGGATGGTGGCCGAC
>Ga0170475_119951657_pt1 | contig 10919 bp, 6 predicted proteins | sample Soicark_Litter_5_FD_111474 | JGI IMG/M metagenome (GOLD analysis project Ga0170475, IMG submission 111474) | Avena fatua rhizosphere microbial communities from Hopland, California, USA. Combined Assembly of 48 SPs | reverse complement strand
TCCTCCACCACATACAACCCATGCCGCCGTGCCAGCGCCATGATGCTGTCCATGTCACAGGGATAGCCCCCGTAATGCACCACGCAGATGCCCTTGGTGGTCGCGTCAAGACGGGCAGCGATGCTCGCCGGGGAGATGTTACAGTTCTTGGCGCTCGTGAAATCGGCAAAGACTGGAGCGGCGCCGGTATAGCGGATGGCGTTGGCAGTGGCCACGAAGGTCAACGACGGACAGATAACCGTATCGCCTGGTCCAGCCCCAAGCGCCAGGTGCGCCAGGTGCAGCGCCGCCGTGCAGTTAGTCACAGCAAAAGCGTGTTTGACACCCACCAGAGCAGCAAACTGCCGCTCGAACTCCGCGGTCACCGGCCCCATAGAGAGCCATTTCGAGCGCAGTACGTCCGTCACAGCTCGGATCTCGTCGTCGCCCAGGTCGACGTCCGCCAATGGCACATTCCAGAGACTCATGATAGTCTGTCCTCTTGTACGCTACAGCAGCCTCAGGCTGCCCCTGCCTCTAGTGTAGGTGCAAATGTCCCTTGATATGTTCGTACTCTTCGAGGGCTTTTTCATAGTCACTATGGTTGCCAATATCGAGCCAATAGCCATCAAAGGGATAGCTCACGACAGACCGGCCGTTGGCCAGGAGACGTTTCACCAGGTCAGGGAAGTCTAAGTATTTGTGCGGCTCAATATACTGTAGCACCTCATGTTCGAACACATAGACGCCCATGCTGACTTGATACGTATGTACGGGTTTTTCGATATAATCCGTAATATAACTATCAGCTGTACCACTGATGATCCCAAGATCGATCTTAAAATTCTTTTTATACGTTCCAACGGTCACAAGTCCCTTGTGCTGCTTGTGAAACTGGAAGAGGTCGCTATAGTCAAGATCAGTGATGACATCACCATTCATGACCAAAAAGCTCTCATCAAGGTGGTGCATCTGCGCCAGAGGGCCTACTGTCCCAAGGGGCTCATCTTCAAAGCTATACGTAATATCGAGATCATACCGCTCGCCATGGTTGACATACGTCTGAATCATTTCTGCCATGTATCCCACCGCGAGGGTGACCTGCGTAAAACCAAAATGCTTCAGTTGCCGCAGGATCGTATCGAGGATGGGCTTTTCCCCAAGTGGCACTAGCGGCTTCGGGAAGACGTTGGTAAACGGAAGTAGTCGGGTTCCCTTGCCTCCAGCGAGAATAATCGCTTGCACGGTGTACCTCCTCTCTTGCCACGATCCCAGCGTAAACATGTGGGCTTTGTACAAACGCATATGACCTTTGATGTACTCAAAAGTCTTTTGCAACCTTTGTAACAAGGTGTACTGCGGCCCAAAGCCAAACAGTACCTTTGCTTTGATATCGGTAGCTTTAAGTAATAGACCTTATCAGGGATAAGTTGTACGCAGTATATGCTGAGCGCAAAAAGTTGAAAGACAAACGCCGTGTGTTTTTACCTGTGCTTGACCCGCTTACCTCTCCAGCACCACACACAACTAGGTAGGAGGTTGGGACCGAATATCATCGCCCATCTACAAAAATTTCGTAGTTACCAAACCAACAGCTCTGGCTCTCCACGTTGTCGAACAATCCCTCACGCAGAGCTTCCAGCAATTCCTCCACGCCCCGCCGAACGGAATACTGAATGGAGAATCCCAGCTGCTCTCTAATTTTCGTAAAGCTGACGCGGTAATTGCGCGGGTCGGAGCCGTACTCCTGGTATTTCACTTTGCCTGCGGGAACTTGGCGCATGATCTCGTCAACAATCATCTGTTTAGTGAAGTTGTTCGATTCTCCACCGACATTAAAAACTTCGAAGTGCACTGTATCAAGCTTAGCTTCAAGCACACGGCGTATGGCTTCCGAGAGATCCTTTACATGGCAGTATGGCCTCCAAGTATGGGCGTCGAAAACCAAAAGCTCATGCCCCAGATACAGTTCCCGCGTGAACTCACTCACCGTCAGGTCGAAACGCATGCGCGGTGAAAGCCCAAAGGCGGTGGCGAAACGAAGTACGGTCGCCGAGTAGTCAACCTTGTCCTTGAGTCCGAGGAGCTGCTGCTCAATTTCTACCTTATGTTTGGCGTAGAGACTCAGCGGTTTAAGTTCATAATCCTCGGTGGCTTCAACACTTTCAGGGATGAGCCCATAGTTAGAGCAGGTTGAGATAAAGATCACACGCTCGAGATGCTTGCCTTCGAGTCCATCGAGAAGTCTCCTGACACCTTGCAGGTTGATGGCCTCAGACTCCAGCGGATACTTCTTCGTGATAGGGTCACCCACCAGCCCAGCCAGGATCACTACATGACGAGCGTCCTCAAGGGCTCGCTCCACATCCGCCGGATTTCCTATATCCCCACGGATGAAACGATAGCTCTCACAACCAACAAAGGGCCAGACAGTGTGATGGTGTCGATAGATCATTCGATCTAAACAGGTGACTGAGTAACCATTTTCGAGTAAATGGGAGCTGAGCACTGATCCGATATAACCCGCTCCTCCGACCAGAAGAACCCGACTGTCTGATGACATGCACAACCTCCAGAAGACGCCAGGATCTGATACGTCTATTGCGACGGAACTACAGTGCCCGCACCAGCAGCACCATGACGAAGCACGAGGGCGGCTCATGACGCTTGTGCAGCACACTCCAGCAGGGTACGGGTGGGACGTTCCCAGCCATCATACGCCAGATCACCCTCTTGAATATTCAGGAGCTCTTGCACAGCTTTGGTGATGCCCTGTGAGTAGGGAAAGGGCGTTTCTTGCAGCAGGCTGATGCTAGGATTCGCCGTAGGAATACACCGTGTCGTGACACGTGACTCATGCGCCTGCTCCGCTGGCGATACAGCGGGCGGCTCCTCAAGAAAGTACAGCGGAATATCGGTGCCAAGCCGATAGCCATGGAGCATGGCAAGCCGCCGTGCGACTTCAAGTAATGACACCGCCGAGGCTGGTGGACAGACAAAGATGCCTTCCCTGGGGGCAAGTGACTTTGCCAATCCGAGCGCATCAAGGATGAAGTGGACAGCGGCGTCCTTGGAGAGCAGCGCATGCTTCGCATCGCGATAGGGCAAAATGATTGGTTCGCGGTTGACAATCTGCCCTTCCAGCCGCGCCACAATGCCACCACGATTTTCTAGCACGTCACACAACCGCACAATGACCAAATGCGTTAATGTAGGAGCAAAGAATTGCCGCAAACCGATTTCCACAGCACGCAGTGAATCGGCAAGCAAGTTGCCCCGCTTATGCGCTGCCTCAGACGACACCAGGACAAAGTATGTACAGCCACTGTGCGCGGCCTGTTTGGCCAGCGCAAACGTGGCCAGGTAATTGGCGTGCAGAATACTGGCGGTCTGAAAGTCAAAAAACGGTAGATACTTCCGCATGGCATTCTGAAACACCACATGCGGGCTATACTGTGTAAACACTGCTTCGAGGCTCGTGTTCCCCGCTGGTGGGCACAGAATCGGCGTAACACGGGCGGTGGGAAACGTCTGCTGGAGTTGCGAGACGAGCGCCGTAAGCGACGGCTCATAGCGTTCGAGCACCAACAGGCGCTCCGGAGCAAAGCGCAAAATCTGCTGGCAGAGTTCCAGCCCTACGGCTCCGCTGGTGCCTGCAACCAGCACCCGTTTCCCCGTCAGTATGGCTGGTAACCAGGTGGAGGTAAGCGGCACATCAGGGGTCTCGAATAATGATACTGCCTGTTGCGCTCCTTGCCCTTCAGAGAGCGTTGGGAAAAACCGATACGGTACCCCTGCGCTTTGACAGGCTTGGACAATCGCTGCAATATCACACGCAGGAGCGCTCGGTAACGCCAGCAGAACCTCATGCGCCTGATAGAGCTGCACCAGCGCCTCCAGGTTAAAGCGACTACCCAGCACCTTGTGGCCGTATAGGGTTTTATACCGCTTGGCCGGGTCATCATCGAGAAAGCCGATCACCTCGTACGCCTCTTGAGAGGCCCGCAAGCAACGGAATACGAGGGCTCCGGCATTACCTGCCCCAAAGATGAACACCCGCCGCTTCTTCTCCTCAGCCGTCTGCGACCGGCCCTGCCAGGCGCGGAAGAGTCGTAACCCCAGACGCACTGCTGTCATGCAGATAAAGAGGCAGAGCCCATCAAGGAACAATACCGAGCGCGGCAGCGTGCGAAAATTAAAGAGAAACGTCAAGCCTATAAAGAGAATGCTGCTGGTTGCGATGGCTTTTAAGACATTCCATATATCCGTGTACGATATATAGCGAATAAGGGTTCTATAGAGACCGAAATACACGAAACAGGGGAGACGTATCAGCACTATAAAGGGTAACAGGTGTAGAAAGGGGCTGAGTTCCTGCGCTGCCACAATCCCCGCAAAGCGCAGCAGATGCGCCAGCCCAAAAGAGATCAGGCTCAGCATGACATCAGTGCCTAACAAGTAGAGCTGGGATTTATTCTGCAGCACGAGCTTCCAACTGATCGCTTTGCAAATCGTCTCTTTGACGCCCAGTACCAGGTATTGCAGATCTTTGAAGAGCGACGGATGACAGACATACTCCAGATCAAGGGGCAGTTTCTTGGGAAGAATTCCCTCGATGTAGTACTTCTGTGCATCCACCCCTGGGGGGTACCATTCTTCTTCATTACGCCCCAGGATTTGGTTCGGCCCAACCAGCCCAGGGGTCACGGTAAAAATAGCCTTGGCGTAATCGGGGTATAAGGCCGCCAAATCAGGTGCCTCTGGGCGTGGCCCGACAAACGTCATCTCGCCCTTGAGAATATTGAGCAGTTGCGGCAGCTCATTAATTTTGGTGCGACGTAGAATGCGTCCAAACGGGGTCACCCGCGGATCGTCTTGTGGAGAGACACTAGCCCACACTGGTAAGGTGATCTCAAGCATAGTGCGAAACTTATACATTTTAAAGGGCTTGCCATCTTTGCCGATACGCTCACAGCGATACAAGACCGGTCCCCTCGAATCGAGCTTGATCAACAGGCCAATCAGGGGGAAGAGTGGGAGCACGAGCATCAAACCGATACAGGCAAGGACGAGATCGAGACAGCGCTTCATCATAAATCATGCCTCTACACTAGACATGCAGCGTGAAAGGGATCGTGAGAGCGATGGGCGGATTGCTATACACAAACGTATACGCTCCGCTCGCCTCTGGTATGCGATAGACGATGCTCCCTCGCCTTGTCTGATCAGCAGCGATTTCTACAACGGTGGCAAAGCCACCGACCTGTGCCGTCAGCGCGGCATCGTAATGCCTCAACGCCGGTGTTGCCTGGAGCATATCGGCGTCATCATGCGCACCGTGGATCGGAATAAATGATGCCAGGGCACGCCCATAGTCCGTCCCTTCATGGGTAGTCAGGGCAGTCTGGGCGGGGTCAAACAGGTGCCCAAAAGCGCCGGAGTTGGTTACTTCTACATCGACAATCAGGAAGACCGTGCCAGCAATCGCCTGCTGTGCACCGATATGGCGGCGGGATGCCACCGTATGTAGGGCGACGTGCAAACCTTCACTCTCCCCCTCCCCGCGTACGACCACGGGCACAGGCTCAGAGGCAGGTGGTGCTACCACGCTGGGGCGTACATCTATCGCCGGCATCACCGCATCGTAGTCTGCGGTGCCCTGCGGGAGACGCCCGGAGGTGACTGCAGCGCTATACTTACTGCCATAGTAATCCGCAGAGTAGTAATGCTCCTCCTTCGGACGGACATTATTAAAAACCATCCCCAGCAACTTAGCACCGGCTCTTTCCAAGAGTCGTTTTGTCTCGACAGCCATGGCACGGGTGCTGCGCCCCTGCGAATGCACCAGGAGCACACTGTCCATCAGCGGTGCCAGAATCATCACATCAGGAATCGACAAGACAACAGGGGAGTCGAAGATCACCAGATCGAAGCACGTCTTCCAGTGCTCTATAAGCAGCTTCAGCCGTGCCATGCTTAACACTTCTGTAGGATTTAAGGGGCAGGCCCCGGCGAAAAGAATGTTGAGATTGTCCATCGGCGCCTCGTGCACGACACTGCGCCACTCCACCCCGCGTACGAGCACGTCCGTCAAACCTTGACTTTGGATGTCCCCAAAGATCCGATGCAGCGACGGCTGCCGTAAGTCCGCCTCTACCAGCAGGACGTGTCGACCGAGTTGGGCAAACGATACCGCGAGATTCGCAGCAGTCGTGGATTTGCCTTCACGGGCACAGGCACTGGTCACAAGCAAACTCTGGACCGGCGGCTGGGCCAGTTGGATCCATGTGCGCACCGTGTGATAGGCCTCCGCCGCCGCTGACCAGGGTTTCTGCAAGGTAATCAGCGCTGGGGGACGATGTTTCGGCAGGACGTGACGCGGGATGAAGCCCAGAAACGGGAGCGCCAAGGCCTGCTCAACCTCTGCCACGTTTTTGAAGCGCTTATCGAACCCCTCGGCCAACACCGTGAGGCCTCCCCCACATCCCAGGCTGAATACCAAGCCGAGCAGCAAGTATTTTATGGCTCCTGAGGGCACCGGGCTCCCCGCCAAGGCTGTCTCCACAATGGTGACGTTGTTGTTCTCCAGAGCCGTGGTAATGCTCGTTTCAGTGAGACGCTTGGAGACTTCCTGATACATCGCTTTCTGAATGTCCAGATCGCGGCGCAATGCCTCATACGACGTTACGTCCTTCTCCGCCTGAATCACGTTGCCTTTCTGGGTGTTAAATAGTTGCTTGAATTCATTTTCCTGGGTGGTCAGGGCATTGTGTTGATTCTCAAGACTGGCAATAACGCGTTGCACTTCGCCGATGACCGCCTTGCGTACCTCCGCCATCTGTTCCGCCAGGGCTGTCATCTTGGGATGTTTATCCATAAACTTCTTGCCCAGTTCAGTCGCTTGAATCTGCAAATCGGTATAGCGCATGCGCAAGCCACTGATCGCGGAGTTATTGACGAGGGTAGGATATTTGGCACTTTGCGTCAGATCCGGGCTCGCCAAGAATTTCTTAAGTTCATCGAGCTCCGCACGGAGCGTCAGACGTTCCCGACGTTTATCCAGATACGAGAGGTTTAAGGCGCCCAAGCTCTGCAGATCGGCTGTCTGAGTATTGTTTGTCTCATTCCCAACCAGGCGTTTGGCCTCTTTCAAGGTCTGGATCCGCCGGTCCCCTTCGGCGATTCTGTCGCGGAGGCTGTCCGCTTCCTTCCGCAACCAGACGCTCGCTTTGCGGGAAGCATCGAGGCGTTTGTCTAAGTTTTGCTGCACATAGGAAGTAGTCACAGCGTTCACTTGACGCACCACCTGATGCGGATCATCGCCTTGCACGATAATGTCAACCAGTTTTGTGTTATTCTTTTCTATGCCCTTACGCGGCTCTATCTTCAGCGCAGCCAGCAAGTGCTTTACCGCTTGCTGGCGCTGCCGGTCGGCTAACAGCGATGCTGCAGGAGATCCCTCTGCACCGGCTAGGGAGGCGGGAGCCTCAGGGTCGCGAGGCGTCACCCTGTTGAGCACGGCTTGCCACACGCGTCCAGGAAATGCTTGCATGGTTTTCAACATGGCCATCGCTGGGCTGTCGGTTTTGGCAGGCTGAGGCGTGTCAAGCTGCAGCTTCTCGACCACTTCTTCCGCAACGGCTCTACTTTTGATAAGCTCATACTGGGTATAATAGAAGTTTGTCCCTTGTCCCGGTCCCGTGACCTCAGGAATGGTGGCAAGAACTTTCGGATTCGTATCCTCGATCAACACCGTTGTCGTAGCGCTATAGCGCGATGGCTGCGTCGCCACGAAGAGCCCAATCCATGGCAGAATACACACCGCAGGGAGCAGGAAAAGCCATTTCCGACGCCAGAAGAGGCGTAAATAGTCCTGCAATCCGGATTGTGCAGTGCCGTCGGCTTCTGCCAGCACGACATACTCCACCTCCTGGCGGCGCGGGGTCAGTGATGGATACTGCGGCGGGGGTAGAGTTTGGACGTCTGCCATACGATACCTGCCCTCACTCGGGACGCTCTGGCAAAATCAGACGCTGCCCGATCTCTAGGAAGTGAATATTGCGTAAGCCTGGATTGGCCTCGCTGACCAGGTCTACAACAGCTTTAGTATATTCCCCATATTCTTGGGCGAGAATGTGCGACAGTGTATCTCCCGAACGTATAACGACCACTTTTTTGATAGTTAATTCTTTTGCTTCACCCCCAGGCTGCACCGGCGCAAGTACCTGCAGTTGACTGTTCGGCAGCAGGGCAGGAGAAGCAGGAACACGCACGGGCTCCTGCGGCGCTGGGGGTACGGCTGTCCCAGAACTAGTCCGCTCACGACCAGAGGTCGCGGTGGGAAGAATGCGACTGGTAAGAGGAGCTACTTGGCGTCCCTGGTCACGCCCGCCCCCAACCTCAGGAGCAGTCGCCACCCCAGAGACCAGCGCAACCCGCTGGCGCACCATCTCTACAGCACGATCCACGATCGCACGCAGCGACCACAAGCCGAGTTGTTCGCCGACAATGCCGCCGAGTAATCCGAGCAACACCACAGCAATCAGGAGGAAACGCCGCAAACGCTGCCGCGATTCGCGCTCAGCAGCCTGCTGCCAGGTAGAGATGAGATTGTTATCCTTCCTGGGATTTTTACGGAGTAGACTCTCCCAATAGTCCCAATAATTATCTTCAGAAAAAACTGTATTCCGCCGAATAATACGATCGGCATCCTCTCTCACTTCAGGCTGAGGCACTGGCGATCCAGTCTGCTCAGGCTGGCGCAGAGCTGCAGGTGGCGGCGTCGGAGGGACAACGGGAGAAGGCCCCGTACGGGGCTCGGTAGTGCGAGTAGGAGGACGCGTCAGCAGGCCATTATCTGAGGTGACATCCTCCTCCGGGGTACTCATATCCATATCCTTCGCAACGCGCCGGATGATGTCACGACTGATATAATATCTATTAGTAGAACATCCAAAAAGTAAAGCGTTATCACAGATAATGTTGATAAGCCGTGGGAAGCCTCGGGCATGGACAAAAATCTCATCGAGCGCGTCACTCCTGAAAATGTCGACCTCATGCGCGCCAGCTACGCTCAGGCGTTTGTGAATATAGAGTTCTGTCTCTAGCCGATTGAGAGGGAGAAGATTGTACATAATGCCCAGTCGTTGCTTGAGTTGACCGAGGCTAGGTGTTTTCACGTTTTCCAGGAGTTGAGGTTGACCGACGAGAAAAATGTGAAGCAACTTTTCTCCCGCGATTTCCATGTTTGAGAGCAGACGTATCTCCTCTAAAAGCGCAGCATGAAAGTTTTGCGCTTCATCAAGAATGAGTATATTTTTTTGATTATTATAATGGTTTTGTATCAAGAAGTTTTTGAGTTTTATAAGATACATGCTTTTGCTATCTTCACTTGCTTCTAAACCGAATTCGTCAAAAATAAGACAAAAAAGATCTTGAACATTGATCTTAGAATTCACTAAAAACGCAATGTGAACCCCTGGGTATTGTTCATTAAGGTGCTCGGTGACAGCACGTAAAATGGCCGTCTTGCCAGTCCCGGGCTCGCCCGTCAGTACCGCCAGCCCTTTATTACTCTGGACGCCATAGACCAGATGCCGGAAAGCCTCCTGATGTTTTTGACTCCAGTACAGGAAACGAGGGTCAGGCGTAATGTTGAAGGGTTCTTCTTTCAGACCGTAAAAATCTTTATACACGCGACGATCCTGTGATGAAGCCTGGTCTCAGGCAGGTTGACCTGACATGCAGTGTCGGCATGCGCAGAACGCCTGCCGACACCGTACGCTGTTATGAAGATGTTAGAAGAGACTTGGGCGCACCACGACAACATCTTCGGCCTGGAGAAGGGCATCCGGACTGGCCTGGAAATCCAGGCGTTTCCCATCGACCATACACTGGACTGTCATACTCTTGGTGGCAGCAAATTTGGTAAATCCACCGGCGAGCGTGACAGCCTTCTGGATGGTGGTTTCTTTCTCCAAACGATACCGACCAGGGCGCTGGATCTCGCCGGTGACGTAGACGAAGGCCGCAACCGGCACATAGACCACGTCGCCATCCTGCAGCGTAATACGCTGCGGTACCCCGCCCGCCATCAGTTGTTCGAGCGACACCCGCATAGCGGGCTGCCCGTTTGCAGCAGCCGAGACTTTAGAAGTTCCAGATGGAAGAGCTTGTTGGTCTACAGCGTGAGTCAGAATGACCTCAAAGCCTGCATCAGGAGTCGGTCCTCCTGCTGCAGACAAGGCCTCTAAGAGGGTGGTCTGACGCTGTAACGCATAGGGCCCAGGTTTGCTTACAGCCCCCATGACGTAGACCTGCTGGCTTTTATGTTGGGTCACCGTCACCCCCACCTGAGGGGAGACGAGGTACCCGTCGGCAAAACGCTTGGCCATGAGGCTTTCCAGTTGACGCACCGGCAAGCCAGCCGCCTGGACACGACCAATCAAGGGATAGGAGAAAGCGCCATCGGCTCCAATCGTCACTTCCTGAGACAGATCAGGGTTATCGTACACGCTCACGCGCAGGACATCTCCTGGTCCAAGGGTAATTCCTGCTGTTGGTGTCTGTCGCTGCTCTTCCCCCATCCTGCTCAAAGGCGGGCGCTCCACCGGTGCTGGCAGCGGCGGCATGGACGCACATCCTCCTATGCCCAGCACCAGAACTAAACAGCCTATGAGTGCTCGTTGAATGCGGTGGAGTCCACAGATGTCTCGCATGGTCCTCCTCCTTACCTCGCAGCTTCGCCCTCTCAGTTACAGGCTGCTTCCCTGCACTGCCTCATCGGCCCTCTGGAGAGGCCGTCCCGCTTACCGCTGTCAGGCTGACCTCTACGCGTATAGAGGCTACTTGGCAGCGTATGTTGTCAACACCATCGCAGTGCGGAAATGCTCGCTTGGCAGAGCAGACCGCACTCTGCCCGTTTGCCCAAAAAAAGGCGC
>Ga0170475_113562245_pt1 | contig 10919 bp, 8 predicted proteins | sample Soicark_Litter_5_FD_111474 | JGI IMG/M metagenome (GOLD analysis project Ga0170475, IMG submission 111474) | Avena fatua rhizosphere microbial communities from Hopland, California, USA. Combined Assembly of 48 SPs | reverse complement strand
GCTCGAGACACGCAGGCAACGGTTGTACGACTTCCAGGCTACCTCGTTCCAACTTCCGCTGAGCAAAAGCACGAACGTAGGTCCTTAGTTCCGGACGGGGAGCGGATGAATGAACCTCGTGCATGACTGGCCTCACCTCGAACTACAGGGGCCCATGGCCAAGCCGAGTAGATAAGAGGGCTCGCCAGATGAAGGGTTCTGCGAGTACGTCGTTGTGCGAAGGCCAACCAGACAAACTGGTGCCTATTTGATCGACCGTCTTGCGTCACATACTCTCCGCAAGCGACAGAAGACCTCGGAATTCTTTCACAGATGTCGAATTTGTACTATGGGCAAAACTGACTGCCCACTTACATTGATTTTCAACACGGAATGGGGACGTGCTCTCCAGCTCGATCGGCGTGGAGCACTCTAAAGGCTCAATTACGGCTCGAAAAATGCGCCAATCCATTCACCGGGATCCCTAACGCAAATTTGACTCAGACCTAAAGGAGGTCTCTATGAAAACCAATTTGTTGTCCAGAATATTGATGCGCACGAGTCCCACGATGGTCCTTTGCGGCTTGCTAGCTGCCAGTGGATTTGCCGTCGCACAGTCGGACGGGCCTGCCAGTTCCCAGTCAGGCCACCGACACTGCTCGAAACGGACGCTCGCTGGTGAATACGGATGCTCGGTCCAAGGTTTTCTGCTTAACGTCCCCGGCCTTCCTCCCGAAGCAACATTCGTGGGAGTGACCACGTCTACCTTCGACGGCAAGGGTAATCTCACTGGAACTGAACACGTGGTAGTCAATGGGTCGCCGTTCAACCCTGGTTTTAGCGCGAACAGCGGGACCTATTCTGTCAACCCTGATTGCACGGGGGAAGCAACCGTGAACACGCCGAACAGCCCAGTTCCTCTTAATCTCTTCTTCGTGATTGTTGACGACGGCAAGGAATTCCGCCAAGTCAGCAACTCAGATGCGCTGCTTTCTGTGTGCAAGAGAGTTAGACGGCGTCAAGAGTAAGACGCTCGTCGGATGTCACACTTCGCTGACACCACGAAAATCGGGCTGGCCCAGGCTTCGTCATTTTCGAAGACTGGGCATTCCTGCCGCGGAGGCATTGAGACTGTTTCATTCGCATGAGGACTTTTCCACCCATCGCCCAATTCCAATGTTCATTATTCACAGCGACAATTTTCACGTGGTGTTTATATCTGGGCCATATCCAGGCGACCGCACCGCCATTATGGCGCGGAATACATTGAGTAAGATCAAGTGAAAACCTCAGGGCTTCCACGTTTGAGGTGGCCCCCACTTTTCGTACAGAACCGCGAAAGGATGTGCCACCCTTCAGTGAGGTGTTGGCCGAAATCAAAATGCCCGCCCTCTCGCATAGAACGCGAGAAGGACGGGGCAACCCGCTACCATGAAACGGAGTCGTTGTCATCGATGAAACGGCAGACGGCGCAGTTGTGCGTTCGGAAAATCTTGACGGAAGCAGCAGAAATGCCCAGGCCTTCAAAACTCACGAAGCCTTGGCAGCCGATTTATTGTGGTGCTCGGCATGTCTGCACCGGCGTCCGCCGCCTCGGATCACTGCAAATGCATTCGGCCATGTTGCGCCGAGAGACGGCCCAAATCTTATTAGTCCCCTAAGCGCTGGGCCACAGCAGACGCGCAGCCTTTGCGGTAGGAGTTGCCGTCAACGTCGAAGAATTCGGTCGTGGCGTCACTGGTGAACTCGTCGGGATTGTCGAACCGGATCTTTTGCGTAAGCGTCTGAGTGCCCGCCAGGAAACCGGGATTGAGAGGCAGGTTCGGAGGGGTCGTGTAATTCAGGAGTGCTATGCTTTTTGCGTTATAGGTGTGCCGGCCGTTGCGCTCCCATACGCCCGCGTCAGGGCCACGCTGCCCGACCGCAAAGCCAGGATTGCTTGTGCTTCCAGTCATAGTTCCGCCTTCGTTAAATGTAAGCAACGACGCGAACGTGGGGCCGATCGGGGCCTCAGTTGCGCAGTCGTACAGTTGAACTCTTACTTGCCAAGTGCCAACAATGTTTCGGCCGTTTGCGAGTTGTTTTGCCGCTGAGACGACCGTTGCCTGCGCGCTTGCGGTCTGGCCCATAAGAGCGAGGACGCCCGCCAGCACCAATACGGCTGCAACAGTTCCTGTCGAGATTTGTTTCGATACTTGCGACTTCATGATTGTTTTCCTCTCTAGTCTGATTTCCGGAATGAATCCGGTGTGCAGTCTGGAATATCCTTCCAATGCGCCATCTAAGTCTTTAAACTGCGGCTGAAACTTTCTGAAAATTTCTGAAAGCGTCGGACCCATCATGAGTGTCTCGGAGCCACCTCACTATTATTTCGGCGAGTACCATGTCGATACCAGCAAGCGCCTGCTCCTGCGTAACGGCGATTCGTTGGCCCTGACCCCGAAGGTCTTCGACACGCTCCTGTACCTGCTGCAGCACCAAGGAAAGATCGTCGAAAAAAACGCACTAATGCATGCGATATGGCCTGACACTGCAGTTGAAGAGAACAACCTGAGCCAGAATATCTCCAACTTGCGCCGAATATTGGGCGACGAGCGGGGCGCAAACCAGTACATTGCGACAATCCCAGGCAAGGGCTACCGCTTCACTGCTGCCGTGGAAACCGTTCCTCGCTGGGTTGAAGTCTTCTCTGAGAAGGTGACGCTGGCCGTCCTGCCATTTGAGAACCTCAGCGCGGATCCCGAGCGGGAGTACCTCGCCGATGGACTCACGGAGGAAACAAGTGCGTCGTTAGGGCAGATCGATCCCGAACATCTGAGTGTCATTGGCCGTACATCGGTGATGGCCTACAAGCGAACAGCGAAAACGGTCGCGGAAATCGGTCGCGAACTCAACGCAGCTTACCTGATCGAGAGTTCTCTCCGTGCTGAGGAGAAACGACTACGCATTACCTGCAAGCTGATTCGTGTGCGTGATCAGGTACAGGTTTGGTCCGAGTCCTACGATAGCGAACCACGCAGCCTCCTGACGTTCCAGCGTGAATTGAGCGGAGCGATTGCGCAGCAGATCCGAGTTCGACTCTCGCCCGATCGCCTGAATGGTTTGGCGCGGCGTCAGACGCGAAGCGCTGAAGCGCACGACCTATATCTTCGTGGTCGCCATTTCTGGAATCAGCTGACCCCGGCAACAACCAAACGCGCGAGCGAATATTACACTCGCGCGACTGCGATTGACCCCGGGTATGCACTCGCTTGGTCGGGGCTGGCGGACGCATTCTCTGCCAGTCCGATCAACGGGGATGCGCCTCCTCTGGTCGCGGCGCCTCGCGCGCGCGAAGCGGCAGCGCATGCGATCCAGGCTGAGCCCGACCTTGCTGAAGCGCAAACCTCTTGGGGATTGGTCCAGTTCTGGTTCGAGTGGGACTGGTCCTCGGCGGAAACCGCCTTCCGGAATGCAATCGCAGCAGATCCAAGTTATCCATTCGTACACCGCATGTTGGGCATCCTGCTCGCGCACATGGGGCGGCACGAAGAGGCGCAAGCGGCGATTCGCCGCGCCCGCGAACTTGATCCGCTGGTCGCCGTAGAACACGGACTCTCCGCACAAGTGGCGTTTGTGGCGCAGGACTATACGGCTGGCTTGCAATTCGCGCACCAATCGGTTGTTGTTGATCCGGAATTCTGGATCGGCATGTTTCAACTCGGGCAGGCGTACGTCGAACTCGGCGAGAGCGAATTGGCACTGGAGGCTCTCAACAACGCTGGACGTTTCTCTGGCGGCAACAGCAAAGTCATTTCACTCCGCGGCTATCTGTTCGCCAAATTGGGCCGGACCGATGAAGCGCTGCAGGTGCTAAATACACTGGAGACGATCGCGCACGACCGCTACGTTCCACCGTATGCGATGGCCCAGATTCACCTTGGCCTGGGTCGATGGGACGATGCTTTGGACTGGCTCGAGCGAGCCTACGAAGCACGTGATGTTCACCTCATTCTCGTGCCTGTCGACCCTAAGTGGAATCCACTTCGCAACGATGCCCGACTTGTCGCGCTGCTCAAGCGCTGTGGCTTTACAAAATCGGACCTCCCTGTCCGCTGAACGGTGAGGCTCGGAGGCCCGAGAGACTGCGGGGGGAACTGCGGCAGAATATGACGCCTCACATCCCTCTTCGCCGTTTGACGCTTGTCTCCTTCTGTCTTTAAACTCAGATTACAGGCGTGTGAAAATCGAACGGACTGTCAGGTTCGAACCGCCTCGTTCCAGCCGAAACGACAGAGTTTGCCCGTAAGTTGAAAGGTTAAACGTGAGTCCCTCACAAACTATCGATACCAAGAACAAAGACGGCGTGAATCGCGAGATCTCGATTGAGATCCCCGCGGACGAAGTCGCTCGCGAAACCGACACGCTTGTCCAGAAATACCAGAAAGTGGCCCGGCTTCCCGGATTCCGCGCCGGACACGTTCCCCCATCCATCATCCGCCAGCGATTTAAAGAAGATCTGAAGAGCGATGTCGTCGAGGCGTTGATTCCGCGCTACTTCCGCAAAGAAACCGAGAAGCTGGGCATGGTGCCGGTCTCGCAGCCGCGCGTGACCGATCTGCACATCCATGAAGGCGAGCCGCTGACCTTCAAGGCCAGCTTCGAAATCATGCCCGAGATTCACGTGCAAGGCTATAAAGAGCTGCGGGCGGAGCATCCTGAGATCGTGGTGAAAGATGAAGAAGTCGAAGAGGCGCTGAGCAGCGTCCGCGAGCAGCACGCGACCTTTACGAATGTGGAAGGGCGTCCGCTGCAGGACGGCGATTTCGCGCAAGCTTCAATGGACGGGCGCCCGAAGGATACGGACGACAAGACCCAGCCCGTGCACATGGACGAAGTGCTGATCGAGATCGGCGGGAAGAATACGGTTCCGGAGTTCACGGAAAATTTGCGTGGGGCGAACGCCGGGGACGAGAAATCGTTCGAAGTCAGCTATGCCGAAGATGCGCAGGACAAGCGGCTTGCCGGGAAGACCTTTATCTACACGGTGAAGATACAGGCGATTAAAAATAAGAACTTGCCCGAAGTCAACGACGACTTCGCGAAGGAGCTGGGAGAATTTACCAGCGTCGATCAGGTCCGAACGCAGATCCGGGAGAATATGGAAGCCGAGCGCAAGCACACGGCCGAGCGGGAAGCGAAAGACAAGGTGGTAGCGGAACTCGTAAAGCGCAATGACTTCGAAATTCCTGAGTCGCTCATCGAGCGCCAGATCGATCTGCGCCTGGAACGCGGACTGCGTGCATTGGCGGCGCAGGGCATGAAGATGTAAGACCTGAAGAAAATGGACCTGCCCCGGTTGCGCGCAGGGCAGCGGGACCAGGCAGTGCAGGATGTGAAGTCGTCGTTGTTACTGGAACGCATTGCGGATCTGGAGCAAATCAACGTCAGTGATGAGGAGATGAGTCACGAGCTCGAGGCGCTGGCGCAGCAGACGAAACAGACTTCGGAAGCGGTCCGCGCACGTTTGACACAGGATGGGGGCCTCGATAGAATCCGGAACAGAATCCGCAGCGAAAAGACCCTCGACTTTCTGTACCATCAGTCCGCGTAGTACAGGCGGACCTTTCGATCCTCCCATGCAAGATTAAGTGTTGCGTCGGGGCGGAGTGTGGCAGGTGAACGTGAAAAATAACGATCCACAAATGATGCTGGTTCCGATGGTCATCGAGCAGACCGGGCGGGGCGAACGCGCCTACGACATCTATTCCCGACTGCTTCGCGACAACATCATCTTCATTGGCACGCCGATTGACGATAACATCGCCAACCTGGTGATCGCCCAGATGTTGTTTCTGGCTCAGGAAGATCCCGAGAAAGACATACAGTTGTACATTAACTCTCCGGGCGGCTCGATCACGGCAGGTATGGCGATTTACGACACGATGCAGTACGTGAAGAACGACGTGATGACGCTATGCGTTGGCCAGGCGGCATCTATGGCAGCGTTACTTTTGGCATCAGGCGAACCCAAAAAGAGATTGGCTCTTCCGAATTCGCGGATTCTAATACATCAGCCGTCCATGGGCGGCTTGTCGGGCCAAGCTACTGATATTGATATTCATGCGCGCGAGATATTGCGTATGCGCGAGATCACCAATCAGTTGCTTTCGAAGCACAGCGGGCAAAAACTCGACAAGGTAGAGAAAGATGTGGAGCGCGACTTCATCATGAACGCGCAGCAGGCTAAGGAATACGGAATCATAGACGATATCATCTACAAGACGGCAAAAGCGGTATGATCTGCCTTCGCTCTTGAGGTCAGAAGCCCAACGGCATAAGCAAGGTCGAGCAAAGCTGAATGGGAACATGCCGTGGGAACCGCCAAGGAGTAAAGCCGAGTGAAAAACAAGTCGGGAACGGATGAGATTCTACGCTGTTCGTTCTGTCATAAGTCGCAGGACGCGGTAGCCAAACTGATCTCGTCGCCCAGCGATTATCCCCGGGCTTTTATTTGTGACGAGTGCGTTGCGGTCTGCAATTCGATCCTCGAAGATGACCGCACCGCCACCCCTCAAGCGCCAACACCGAATCAACTGCCCAAGCCTCAGGAAGTAAAGGCGTTCCTTGACGAGTACGTGATCGGGCAGGAGCAGACAAAAAAGAAGCTAGCGGTCGCGGTTTACAACCACTACAAGCGCATCTTTATGAATCGCCAGAAAGCCGGCGATGGCATTGAGTTGTCGAAGTCGAACATCATGCTGATCGGTCCGACAGGAACGGGCAAGACGCTTCTTGCCCAGACTCTAGCCCGCATGCTGGATGTTCCTTTCGCGATCGTCGATGCTACAACTCTGACGGAAGCCGGATACGTCGGCGAGGATGTCGAGAACATTATTCTGAAGCTGTTGCAGGCTGCGGATGGCGACGTGAGTCGGACACAGACTGGGATCATCTATATCGATGAGGTCGATAAGATCGGGCGGAAGGACGAGAACCCGTCGATCACGCGCGACGTTTCAGGCGAGGGCGTGCAGCAGGCCCTGCTGAAAATTCTGGAAGGCACGATTGCGAATGTTCCGCCGCAGGGTGGACGCAAGCATCCGCACCAGGAATTCACACCGGTCGATACGACGAACATTCTGTTCATCTGCGGCGGAGCGTTTGTCGGGCTGGACAAGATCATCTCCCGACGCATGGGCAAGAAGTCGCTGGGCTTCCGGACCGGGGAAGATGCCGAAAAGGAAGAGGCATTCACCAACAAGAAGCGCACGCAGGAGTTGATGCAGGAAGTTCAGCCGGAGGATCTGATCAAGTTTGGACTGATCCCGGAGTTTGTGGGGCGTTTGCCCGTCGTCGGGATGCTGGAAGATCTGGACGAGTTCACGTTGATCGAGATTTTGACTCGTCCGAAAAACGCAATTGTGAAGCAGTACCAGCGGTTGTTCGAGTTTGAAAATGTCAGGCTGAAGTTCAACGATGAAGCGTTGCGTGCGATTGCCCGACAGGCGATGGCTCGCAAAGTCGGCGCTCGCGGCCTGCGCATGATTCTTGAAGAACTGATGCTCGACCTGATGTTTAACTTGCCGAGCCAGAAGAAGTTAAAGGAATTCGAAGTGACTCGGGAGATGGTCGAGAAGCGCACCGCATCGTTCGCCACGGTGATGGAAAAGGCAGGATAGTTTTTCGCGGCAATTTCTTAGAGCCTCGCGTAGAGACGTAGCCATTTACGTCTCTCATTTTTGTGAACTGTTGCCGAGGCATGTTGCAAGTTTGTGCATAGAGCCGTTCGAGGCAACATCCGGAAGACGTAAATCCCGTTTCGCCATACCCCCCGCTCAAGGTAAAATTCTCTTAGCTTGTCGTTACGTGCGATACCCAGGGAGATTCAGTGACTACATCCAAAGAAAAATACGAATCCAGAAAGCTGCCGATGATGCCCATTCGGGACGTCGTCATCTTCCCGTTCATGATGACCCCGTTCGTGGTGGGACGCGAATCGAGCGTGCGCGCTCTTGAAGAAGCGCTGGCAGCCGATAAGAAGATCTTTCTGGCGACGCAGCACGACGCATCGATCGACGAGCCCAAGGCGAACGAAATCTACCAGGTCGGCACGATCGTCAACATTGTGCAGAGCCTCAAGCTCCCTGACGGCAACATCAAAGTTCTGGTCGAAGGTATTGAGCGCGGCAAGATCCTGCAGGTGGCCGACACCGATGGCTATATGCAGGCCACTGTGCGGGTCGCACGGTTCGCGACCGAGACCACTCCGGCGCTCGAAGCGAGCATGCAGCGGGTGACTTCCCTGTTCGAGCAGTACGTGAAGCTCTGCCAGGCGCTCAACTACGAAACCATGATTTCGGCCGTGCGCATGGAAGATCCTGCGAAGCTGACCGACGTCATTTCGGCGAACTTGCAGCTCTCGATTGAAGAAAAGCAGGAACTGCTCGAGATCTTCGATCCCGCAGAGCGGATGACGCGCATTGCCGATGTGCTCGACATCGAAATCGAAAAACTGAACGTCGATCGCACCATCCAGTCGCGCGTGAAGCGCCAGATGGAGAAGGCGCAAAAAGAGTATTACCTCAACGAAAAGATTAAGGCGATTCAGAAGGAATTGGGCCGGGGCGAAAAGAGCGAATTTGATGAACTGAAGAAGAAGATCGAATCCGCCGGCATGCCGAAGGAGGTCAAGGACAAGGCGCTGCAGGAGCTCAAGAAGCTGGAGGCCATGCCGCCGATGTCGGCCGAGTCCACGGTCTCGCGCAATTATCTGGACTGGCTGCTGGCCGTCCCGTGGAAGAAGCGGTCCAAGGAAATCAGGAATATCTCTCGTGCAGAGAAGGTGCTGAATGAAGATCACTACGGGCTGGAGAAGATCAAGGAGCGGATCCTGGAATTTCTCGCCGTGCGGCAGTTGGTGAAGAATCCTAAGGGATCGATTCTGTGCTTCGTTGGGCCTCCGGGCGTCGGCAAGACGTCTCTGGGAATGTCGATTGCCAAGGCCACCGGGCGTAAGTTCGTCCGCATGTCGCTGGGCGGCGTGCGCGATGAGGCGGAAATTCGCGGCCATCGCCGGACCTATATTGGCGCCCTTCCCGGCCAGATCATTCAGATGATGAAGAAGGCCGGCACGAAAAATCCGGTGTTCATGCTCGATGAAGTGGACAAGATGTCAATGGACTTCCGCGGCGATCCATCGGCTGCGCTGCTGGAAGTGCTCGATCCCGAGCAGAACTTCATGTTCGTCGATCACTATCTCGATGTTGAATATGACCTGTCGCAGGTCTTCTTCGTCGCCACTGCGAACGTGATGCATACGATTCCTCCGGCGCTGCAGGACCGCATGGAAGTGTTGCGACCGCACGGCTACACCGAGCAGGAGAAGGTGGAGATCGCGAAGCAGTTCCTGGTCAAGAAGCAGATGCTGGCGGCGGGATTGTCGGAAAAGAACATCAAGTTCACCGATGACGCCATCAGGAACCTGATTCGTTCGTATACGCGCGAAGCCGGTGTACGCAATCTCGAGCGCGAGATCGGCAACGTCTGCCGCAAGATCGCGCGCAAAGTGGTAAAGGAAGGCGAGAATTACGCCATCACGATTACCGGCGAGAACGTCAACGACTTTTTGGGCGTGGTCAAGTTCCGCGATACGGTGGCGCATGAGAAGAGCGAAATTGGCCTGGTCACGGGTCTCGCATGGACAGAGGTCGGCGGCTCGATCCTCAGCACCGAAGCCAGCGTCGTCGATGGCAAGGGCAAGCTGACGCTCACTGGGAAGCTGGGCGACGTCATGCAGGAATCGGCGCAGGCGGCCATGTCGTATGTGCGGTCCCGCGCAAACCGCCTCGGTTTGACTCGCGACTTCTATCGCAATCTCGACCTGCACGTGCACGTACCCGAAGGCGCGATTCCAAAGGACGGACCATCTGCGGGCATCACGATTGCGACGGCGATTGCGAGCGCGCTGAGCCGGATCCCGGTTCGTCGCGATATTGCGATGACTGGCGAGATCACGTTGCGGGGAAAGGTTCTGCCAATAGGCGGGCTGAAAGAGAAGCTGTTAGCTGCTCACCGGGCAGGCCTGTTTGAGGTGATCCTGCCAAAGGATAACGAGAAGGATCTGGCGGAGGTTCCCGAGAACCTGCGGAATTCCATGAAGATGCATTTGGTTGAGACCATGGACCAGGTGCTCCAGATCGCGCTCGAATCGCCGCTCTCGTCCATCGAGGAAGCGGTGGCGCAACAGATCGCGCCCTTAACGACGAGCACGCCGGAGAGTCCGACGGCCCATCAGTAATGTTAGAGACGCTGCCGGCGAGGTCGCTGGACGCGGCCGTCTCTCGAACCTTGAATTCTGATCTGGTGCGGCAGAGACGTCGCCTAGCTACGTCTCCAGATTCAGGGCGTCAGGCGCAAGCTGCCCGGATTCGCTCGCAGAGTTTCGTGAGAGACCGCTCGACGCAGTCACCCAACCATTGCTGCAATGCTCCCCGCTGCTGTTCGGGAATGTAGGTGAAGCGCACGCCGTAGCCGTTTGCCGACGTCCAAACCACGATTCCCGAAACCTCAAGCATCGTTTCGCTACCAGGCAAGGCGAAACGCAATTCCAATTCCTCGGCTGCCATCAGTCGAGCGCCGGGCAGTTCCTCTCCCCCAATGCGCACGCCGCCCTCGCTAACGTTTACGACAGTAGCCTCAAATAGGGGACGATTTCGCGTGCTGACCGAGGCCACAATGCTGACCGGCTCGCGATGCTGCTTGCGCCGTTGCGCGACGCGCGCGCAGTAGGCTGCACGGAGGCAGCGCTCGATCTGGAGATCGGAGGCGGGCTTATGAATCAGGAAGTGAACTCCGGCTGCGAACGATTGCTTCAGGTCCAAAAGGTCGCGCACAATCGCCACCAGCACGCAATTGCGGTTTATCTTGGACCGTCGCACCTCGCAAAGGAACTCGGCAAG